>Ga0335075_10005418_pt1 | contig 19826 bp, 17 predicted proteins | sample Lox_Sample_24_FD_206723 | JGI IMG/M metagenome (GOLD analysis project Ga0335075, IMG submission 206723) | Soil microbial communities from Loxahatchee National Wildlife Refuge, Florida, United States - Lox_Sample_2.4 | ecosystem: Environmental > Terrestrial > Soil > Wetlands | place: USA...
GCTGCTCGGGCACCCGCCGAGCTCGACGTCGGGGGACGGGTGCGTCGTGCCGCTGCGCGCGCCGCTGATCGCCGCCCCCGAGGCGACCCGCAGCATCGCCATCACCATGAACGTGGACGCCCGCGAGCCCGTGCTGACCTTCGACATCTGGGACCCGGATGGGACCAGCAACGGCAGCACCAGCATCACCGTCATCGACAGCCTCGGCACTCAGCGCACGCTCGACATCCATTTCAACAACCTGGGCGGCAACCTCTTCAGCTACAACGTGGTGGCGGACGGGAGCGAGCTCGCGGGCGGCACGCCGGGCACGCGCACGCTCGTCAGCAGTGGCACGCTGCAGTTCACTTCGGATGGAGCGCTGCAGACGGCGACCACTCCGCCGCTCGCCATCTCTTTCGCTGGCGGCGCGACCCCGAACCAAGCCGTCGAGGTCGATTTCGGCGAAGACATCACCACCGACGGTACTTCGGGCCTGTCGGGCACCACGCAGTTCGCGTCCTTCACGGCGGTGTATGCGCAATGGCAGGACGGGCACGCCATGGGCACCGGCCGCGACGTGCGCGTCGCTCCCTCTGGAGAGGTGACGGTCGAGTTCGACAGCGGCGCCTCGCTGGCCATCGGCAAGCTGGCGCTCGCGCGCTTTCCGAACGAAGATCGTCTGGAGCGGCGCGACGACGGCACTTGGCGCGCGACGCCCGCGAGCGGCGCTCCCGCGTTCGGCTTTCCCGCGAGCCCGGGGCGAGGCGTTCTGTCCGTGCCGCTGCCCTGAGCGACGGCGTACAGGGGCTCCTGCGCATTTCAGTACGGTCGCTCCACCTCGGACCGTTCAAGGAACGGGCAGCGCACACCAGGCGCCGCCTCGAGGAGCCGCTTGGTACGTCGCATCGGTAGAAGTCTTACATGGATGATGCTGTGCTCGATCGGGGTGGGCGCTGTCGCCTGCGGCTCGGACTCTGACAAGCCCGAGAATTCCGCGGGCGCCGGCGGCGCTCCAACGGGCACGGCCGGCATGGGCGGGACGACGGGCGGCGCTGGCGTCGCGGGCACCGGCGGCGGCGCCGGACGGGGCGGCTCGGGGCCGGGCGGCTCGGGCCCCGGCGGTTCGGGCCCGGGTGGCTCGGGCCCCGGTGGCAATGGCGGAACGGCCTCGGCACACGTGCAGTTCGTGCTGAAGGAGGTGCACTGATGAAACAGCGTAGCCTGCCATTGATCGCTCTTGGCGCGGCGCTCTGGCCGCTCGCGCCGGCATACGCGGCGGAAGGCGAAGCGAGCTTCACGCCGACCCGCTTCGTGATGCCCATCTATTCGATCATGCTCGCTCGCGAGCTCACCACCAACGTGCCGCTGTATCGCTGCCCCGCGAGCATCGGCGCCGCGCCGCCGCCGGCACCGGGCGCTCCGGCGCCGCCCCCGGCTCCCGCGGACGCTGGAGCCGAGGACTGCATGGTGGACATGGCCGACGAAGCGGCGCTGGCGAGTCTGTTCAGCGCGCCGGCGGCGATCCCTCCCGGCACGTATGACAGCATCGTGGTCGGCACGTGCGAGGGCAGCAGCGCCTTCGTCGCCAAGCTCGAGGGCAGCGTCGTGCGCGAGGGGACCACGTGGTACACGACGTCCGGTCCCGACGTGGTGAGCACCGACCCGGCCGATCTCGGCTCGGTGAGCATCAACTACTCGGGCTGCGGCAACACCGTGAAGCTCGAGCCGCCGCTCACGATCGAGCCGGGCGATTCGATCACCGTCAACGCCTTCTTCACGCTGCAAAACCTGGCGTGGGTGCTCGGCAACCTCAGCCCGGGCCTGGGCGGCTGCGCCGAGGCGCCTGCCGGCAGCTTCAGCGTCTGCTCGGGCTTGCCCGTGCTGGTCGGTTACATCGGGGCCGTGGCTCCGACGCTCGAAGCGTTTTACATCACGGAAGACCCGTCAGATCTCACGGCGTCGAAGGCCGGCGGCCAGGTGCTCTTGCTGAGCTCGAACGGCGAGCCCTTCTCCGGCTTTCTGCGCCGCGTCTATTCGCACGACTCGCTCAGTCCCAGCGTGAGCTACGACGTGCCGTTGCGCGAGATCACCAAGAACTCCAGCACCGACGCAGACGCGGGCGGCAGCGCCGCCGACGCCGCCGCGCCCGATGCCGCTGCGACCGACGCGGGCGCGCCCGTACCGACGTACGACATCTTCGCCATCGGGGACCCGGCGCAAGACGTGACGAAGTACCGCGTGCGGTACCCGCGCTTCGAATTGCGCGACCACACCGGCAGCTTCTACACCGCCAACGGCGCGAGCCAGGTCAGCTACCGCGCCGTCAGGCGCTGAGGCGCGCCCGGGCTCCGGGCGCGCGGACCCCGGTTGCTGCATTTTGCCCCGGGGTCGCGAGGGTTTGCTCTGGCTCGAGCGGCCGTGGCAAACCAGGGTTTCGCCATGAATCCCGCTGACGCGCAGACTGGGCCCGACGCCGGCACGTCGGTGGCGCGCGCTCCCGTCTCGGTGCGGCCGGGCCCGGCGGTGCGTCTCGGCAGCTTGCCCGGCAACTCCGAGCAAGATCTGCGGCTGATTCAAGACCGCATCTCGCTGTTCGCGGTCAGCGCGTTCTTCATCACGGCCATGTTCCTGGTCGCGATGACGGGGCTCGATCTCGGTCTCGAAGACGGGCAGGGCTTTCAATCGTCCGAGGGCCGCGTGTTTCACGTGCTCGCGACGCTGGCTGCGTTCGGCGCGTGGCGCATCGCGCAGCGGCGCCGGCTCATCTCGCCGGCTGCCCTCGGCTGGCTCGACGCCGCGGGCACCATCGGGGTGTGCATCTCCTTCGCGGCGATGGGCCATTTCTCGATGCAGCCGTTCGGCTTCTACACGGCGCTGCTCGCCATCCTGCACGTCAACGTGGGGCGCGCCTCGCTCGTGCCCAGCGTCGCGACGCGCACGCTCGGCATCTGCGCCGCGAGCTTCGCCGGGGTCGTCCTGTCGCGCGCGCTCTTGCCGCTGCCGCCCGGGCTCGTTCAGTCGGGGGCGCTGCGCTTGCGCTGGGTGCTCGAAGCGGCGCTCTGGTCGGGGGCGGGCTCGGGCGTGGCGACACTCGCGTCGCAGGTGATCTACGGGCTGCACGAGCGGGCGCTCGAGGCGCGCCAGCTCGGCCAGTACCAGCTCGAACAGAAGATCGGGCAGGGGGGCATGGGCGAGATCTATCGCGCGCGTCACGCCATGCTGCGCCGTCCGACGGCCGTCAAGCTCATCAGCGGCACCGGCTCCGAAGAGCGCCTGCGCCGCTTCGAGAAAGAGGTGCAGCTCACGGCGCGCCTCACCCACCCGAACACCATCTCCATCTTCGACTACGGCCGCACGCCGGACGGCACCTTCTATTACGCCATGGAATTGCTCGAGGGGCTCACCGTCGAGCAGCTCGTCGAGCGGCACGGGCCGCAGCCGCCGGCGCGTGTGGTTCACCTTCTGCAACAGGCTTGCGGCGCCTTGTCGGAGGCGCACGGCATCGGCCTCATCCACCGCGACATCAAGCCGGCGAACCTCTACCTGTGCCGGCGCGGCGGCGTGCCCGACTTCGTCAAGGTGCTCGACTTCGGCCTGGTGCGCGAGCTTCGTAACGACGGCGACAGCAAGGGCAGCAACATCAAAGGCAGCCAGGTAGACACCGTCGTCGGTACGCCCTTGTATCTATCGCCCGAAGCGATCCTCTCTCCCGATCGCGTCGACGCTCGCGCCGACCTCTACGGGCTCGGCGGCGTCGCGTACTTCTTGCTCACGGGCAGCCCGCCCTTCAATGGCCGCGGCCTGGTCGAGATCTGCAGCCACCACCTGCACACCCAGCCCGAGCCCCCCTCGCGCCGTCGCCCCGTCCCACCCGAGCTCGACGCCCTCGTGCTGCGCTGCCTCGCCAAAGATCCGAGCGAACGCCCGCAGACGGCAGCCGAGCTCGCCGACGCCTTGCGTGCCTGCGATGCCACGGGAACCTGGTCGACAAACGACGCCGAACGCTGGTGGCGAGAGCTCGGCCCGATGCCAGCGCCCGAGCTCGTCAGCGAACCGAGCGGCGAGCAGCCGCGCGTCACGGTGTGCGCGGTGGATCTGAAGCGACGGCTCGGCGAGCGGCAGCGGAGCGCGTAGCCCCCGCCCGTGGCCGCGCGCAGGCGCTGCGCCGAGCACGGAGACGGAGCCTCATGCCGCAATGTGTGCCGGGGTTCGCCGCGCCCCGCTGCGCGGGTTGAAGGGCGCGGCGAACCCCGGCAAGATGGGCACCTTTGCATTCGTCACCTCCTCTTCCCCGGAAGGGGAGGGGCGGCGGGCGCGGGCGTTGCGCCCGCGATCCGCCGGGGGTGGGCATCGAGCGATCTTCGCGCTGGGGAGCGGCGCTCAGCTCGGCGGCTCTTTGTAGCTGCGCGGCGGCGGTTGCGAGAGCCACTGGCGTTCGCTCACGGGGGGAGCGCTGATGCCCGAGGGGGGAGCGCGGTCGTCATTGGCGGAGCGCGGGAACGGCGTGGCAGTGGGCGAGGAGGAAGGGAACGGCGTGCGGGTTGCCGATGCGGGCGACGGGGTTCGTGTCGCGGGCGAGGGGGTTCGCGTCGCCGGGGAGCCGGAGCCGGGTGGGGATGACACGACCGCTGCTGCAACAGCGCTCGAGCTCGGCGCGCCGGGCTTGGGCGCGAAGGGGCCGACGTGCTCGGGAGGCGCGATGGGCTCGGAGCCCGCGAGCAGCGCGGCGTAACGAGCCGTGGTGAGGCGTCGCTTGCGCCGCATGAGCCAGCCCGCGATCAGGGCGAGCGCGATCACGAAGGCGGCCGCCGCGAGCCACACGCCGGTGCCGATCGTGTCGAGCGCGGACGTTTCGCGCGGCAGCGCGGTTGGCGCCACGGAGACGATCGGCGGGGGAGGTGGCGCGGGCGCTGCCGGCGGGGGAGCGGGAGCAGGTGCTGCTCGCTCGGGCGCCGGAGTTGCGGCTTCGCCCTCTGCCGGACGATTGCTGAGCACGATCACGCCGCCTTTGGTTTGAATGGCTTCGACGGGGCGCAGCGGGTCGGCAGTGTCCGACGACGGTTCGTCCGTCGTTGCTTGTGCCAGGGTGCGTGCGTTCAGCATGGAATCAGCCCCGTTCGGAAAACATCAGTGCACGGGACTCTTCGCGTTGTCCAGCGTCGAGCCGCCCTCGCAGCGCCCTCGCACAGGCAGCGTGCAAAATGGCGCGCGCCAAGGACGCGCAGATGCGAGAGCGAGCCACTTGCCCAGGCGATCCGCCGGGTGCGCGGGCGCTCGAGTGCAGCCTGCCGCGATTCCGGCAACGCTCGTCGGCGCTGGCGCCGCTGCCGCGGCGACAAGGCTCGCGTCGCGCGAGCCGACGAGAGGCTCGCGCCATCGATGGCCTCGGCGGTGGCTCGCAGCACGACGTCGTGTTCATCGCGGGATCGGCGATCTGTATCGTTCGTGCACGCTCGCTCGTGAGCGTGCGGCGTCTCGCCGTCGTGCGAGACGTCTGCGATCGATGTGATCGATGTGATCGCGAAGGCTCTCACTCGTCACACGATCTCGTCGATCGCAAGCGTAGCGCTTCTTCGCAGCCAAAAATCCTTCGATTCGTGATCATCGTCGCGGGCGTGCTGGCGGCTTCATGCTAGTGATGTTGCACGGCGGTTGCTTCATCGCCGCCGGTGAGTGAGGCGAATGTCTCGCGCCGAGCTCTCGTCTCGCGGCGCTCCCGTTTCTTCGTGCGACAGGTTCCCGACATGAGTGGACTTCATCAATCTCGCGGCGGCTTCTTGCTGGCGTTGCTCGCGAGCAGCGGTTGCGCTTCCGAGCTGACGGATCCCGGTCCCGGCATGGACGTTTCCGTTGGCGGCACCAGCAGCGTCGGCGGCTCCGGCAACCCGACCCCCGATGGCCCTTCCAATCCGTTGCCGCGCAGCAACGACACGGGCGTCACGCCCCCCGGCACGGCGCTCGCCGACTGCAGCACGCCGGGCCCGCAGCTGCTCCGTCGCCTCACCGCGACGCAATACGACAACACGCTCGTCAGCTTGTTCGGCGGCGACGTGCCCAAGCAGCAGACGATCAACGACGCGGCCATCAACGGCTTCACCATCGACGCCGACGCGCTCGTCGTCAGCAACCTCGATGCCGAGCTCTTGATGAACTACGCCGAGTCTGTCGCCAGCTGGGCGAAGGACAACGGCCGCCTCAACCCTTTCACCAACAACTGCACCAACGCGAGCGACGCGAACTGCCGCCGCACCTTCATTCAAAACCTCGGGCTCAAAGCCTACCGCGAAGACTTGAGCGAGGCGCAGGTGTCGGCCTACGACGGGCTGTTCCAGGAGTTTGCGAACGGCGACTTCATGGCGGGCGCCGAGGCCGTGGCGACGGCCATGATCCAGGCGCCCAACATGCTCTATCGCCGCGAGATCGGGGTGCCCGGCCAGCCTGGGCAGTTCAGCCTGAAGCCGTTCGAGGTGGCGAGCCAGCTGTCCTACTTGCTCACCGATGGCCCGCCCGACGACGCGCTGCTCACGGCCGCGCGCAACAACCAGCTCGGCACGCCCGCCGAGCTCGACGCGCAAGCCGATCGGCTGCTCGCCACCGACGCGGGGCGCCGCACGCTCACCCACTTCATCGAAGGCTGGGTCGAGATCGAGGGGCTACCCGCCAAGGCGAAAGACACGGACACGTACGATCTCTCTGCCGCCGAACGCGAAGCGATGGGCGAAGAGACGCGGCAGCTGTTCGCCGACACCTTCCAGAGCGGCGGCAGCATCGAGACGCTCTTCACTGCCGACTACACCTTCGTCAACCAGACGCTCGGCGCCTTCTATGGCATGTCCGGCGTCAGCGGCGACGCGTTCCAAAAGGTCGCGCTGCCCGCGAATCGCCCGCAGGGCATCCTCGGGCACGCCTCGTACCTGACGGCGCATGCCCAGCCGGAAAACTCCTCGCCCGTGCAGCGCGCGTTCATCATCCGCGAGCGCATCCTGTGCCAGGACTTGCCGCCGGTGCCGCAGAACCTGGACACCAACCTCGACGCGCCCGAGGGCTTCCGCACCAACCGCGAGCGCTACACCGAGCACAGCTCGAACGACGTCTGTTACACCTGCCACTCGCGCATGGATCCGATCGGGTTCGCCTTCGAGCACTACGATGGCTTCGGACGCTACCGCGACCAAGAGAACGGCGTCGCCGTCGACTCGAGCGGCGAGCTCAGCGACGTGCCGGGCGGGCCCATCCCGCTCACCGGCGTCGACGATCTGTCGAGCTACCTCGCCACCAGCGAGGCCGTGCAGTCGTGCCTCGTCCGCTTCTGGACGTATTACGCCTACGGGCGCGACACGTGGGCCAGCAAGCAGTGCAACCACGACGCCGTGCGCCGCGAGGCGCAGGCCAGCGACTTCAGCCTGAAGGGCGTGCTCAAAGGCATCATCCACGCCCAGCACTTCACCCAGCGCGTGCAGGAACCGTGAGCGAGCGCAGACTAAAGAAGGTTTGGAGATAGCACCATGCGCAACTGGTCGAGACGAGAGTTCATGCGGCACGCCGGCCTCGCCGCAGCCTTTTCACCCTTCCTATCCATTCTGGATCCGGCGCTCGCGCGCGCGCAGGCCACGCCAGGCCGCGCCAAGTACCTGCTCCTGTTCTGCACCAATGGCACCGACACGCGCGCCTGGTCGCCCGCGGCGGGCAGCTCCGACACGAGCATCACCTTCAGCGCGATGACGGAGCCGCTCGCGCCCATCAAAGACAAGCTCGTGCTGATCGAGAAGCTCGACAGCAACGGCAGCGCGGGCCAGCACGCGCAACCTGGCGGCCTCACCGGGCAGAACTACGGCGGCCAGAACATCATCTCCATCGACCAGTTTGCCGCCGACGGCTTGCGCGCCAACGGCGTCGTCACGCAGGTGCCGAGCCTCATGCTCGGCGGCGTGCCGTCGCAAGAGCAACGCATCTTCTACCGCGGCGGGAAGAAGCTCAGCCCCATCGCGTCACCCGCCACGGCCTTTCAAGCCATCTTCGGCGGCGCGATGGCCCCGCCCACCACGGGCGGCGGAGGCGCGCCCGTCGTCGACAATCGCAGCGGCCGCCGCGCGTCCATCCTCAGCCTGCTCAAGGGCGAGATCAGCCAGCTCTCGCAGAGCCTCGGCAGCATCGAGCGCGAGAAGCTCGACATCCACCTCGCGTCCATCCAGCAACTCGAGTCCCGCATCGCCGCCGTGAGCGGCGGGGGCGGAGGCGGCGGCCCCACCATCGTCGCGGGCAACTGCACCACCCCTGCCGCTCCCGGCGACGGCGGGCAAGATCTGTTGAACAGCGCCATCCACCTCGACCTCGCCATCAACGCCTTCGCCTGCGACATCACCCGCGTCGCCGCTGTCGAGTTCGGCAACGACCAGAGCGCCCAGGTCAGCATCCCCGAAGTGGGCGACCCGGGCGATTGGCACAACACCTTCACCCACGGCGACAACCCCCGCACCCGCCTCACCAACCTCGAGCGCTGGCTCTGCACCCAGTTCGTCGCCGCCGCCAACAAGCTCAAATCGCTGCCCGCCCCCGACGGCAACGGCACGCTGTTCGATCAAACCCTGATGCTCTGGACGCGCGAGATGGGCGACGCCGTCGAACACCGCGGCGACGACATGCGGTTCGTCTTCGCGGGCGGCGCCGGCGGCTACTTGCGCACCAGCCCCAACGGCCGCTACATCGACGCGGGCGGCGATGCGCACCAGCGCGCCCTCATCAGCGCGGCGGAGGCGCTCGGTATCAGCAACTTCACCGGGTTTGGCGCGACGGGCGGAGCGCCCGAGGCGCGGACGGCGCTGGAGAGTTTGAGGGCGTAGGGGGCGCTCGATGGCCAGCGCAGCGGAGCGCGCGCGCGTGTTCACGCCTGCCTGATGCCGCATTCGCTCAGCTTCTGATACAGCGTCGAGCGGCTGAGGCCGAGCAGCCGCGCGGCAGCGGTGCGGTTGCCGCCGGTGTGCTTCAGTGCGCGAATCAGCGCGATGCGCTCGGCGTCGCGCACGACGCGAGCCAGATGTCCTGCGCTGCCGACGTCGTCCTCTCGGGCCGTGACGATCGGCGTCGCGGCGCTCTCGAGTGCTGCGGCGTCGTGTAGCGCACGCCGCACGTCGTCGCGGCCGATGCTATCGCCTTCGACCAGCACGACGAGGCGCTCGACCAGGTTCTGGAGCTGTCGGACGTTGCCGGGCCAGTCATACTCGGCCAAAGCCTCCGTCGCTGCAGCATCGAGCTGGACGTCGGGCTTGCGATTGCGAATGGCGGCCTCCTGGCAAAAGTGGAGCGCCAGGTCGGGGATGTCCTGGCGGCGGGCGCGCAATGGCGGCAGCCAGATGGGGACGACGTTCAGGCGATAGAAGAGGTCGTGCCGAAACGTGCGGCGCTCGACCATGTCTTCGAGGCCGCGATGCGTTGCCGCAACGACACGCAGGTCGACCCGAATCGTCTCCGTTCCGCCGACGCGTTCGAACTCTCGATCCTGCAACAGGCGCAGCAGCTTGGCCTGGGACGGCAAGCTCAACTCGGCGACTTCGTCGAGAAACAGCGTGCCGCCGTGGGCGAGCTCGACGCGCCCCCGCTTGCGCACCACGGCTCCGGTAAAGGCACCGCGCTCGTGCCCAAAGAGCTCGCTTTCCATGAGCAGGTCGCTGAGCGCCGTGCAGTCTACTTTGACGAACGGCCTGTCTGCGACGAGGCTCCTGCGGTGGAGAGCCCGCGCGACCAGCTCCTTGCCGGTGCCGCTCTCGCCGCGAATCAGCGCGGTCGCCGGGGAGGGCCCGACGCGCTCTGCCAGCTGTGCAATGGCGCGCATGCAGTGTGAGCTACCGACGACGAAATCTGATTTCCGGTGGCTGGGATCGGTGGACATGGGGGGGATTCACTCTCTCGTTCTGGTGGTTGGCTCGCCCCCGGCGCCGCGGTCGCCGCGCGCGATACGAATTTGCTGCAACCGAAGCTGCTGGGGGTCGTCGTATTCGGTAGTGCCTCGCGGCGATACGCGCCGCGGCAATGGCAGGCGAATTTGATGGTAGGAGTTCAGTTGGGTGCTCGTGCATCCAGCGAACACGACGCTCTGTCGCGCCGAGTAGGTCTTGCCCGCCATCGCAGCAGCACTCCGAACGGATGTCGGTCGCTGCAATGAGTGCCGTCGATTCGACACCTACCCCCGCTCAAAGCGCGCGAACACGGCATGGCGCGGCGCGCCGAAGTCGCGTGGAGACTGTTTTCATTCGCCGGGTGAACGCGCTGACGATTCAGCGGGGGAGGTGAAGGCGCTCGCAGCACTCAGCTGGTGTCAGCATGGCCACTCGCGTCATAACTTCTATTAACTCGATGAAGCGCCGCTTGCTCGGGCTCGCCTGCGCGGTGAGTGCTGCGGGCTGTGGCGACGTCGAGATCCATTGCTCTGCCGGCGTCTCCTGCGAAGGCGACGTGCACGTGGCCACCTGGTGGTTCGACGTGATGACGAGAGATCCGGCGTTCCTGATGCCGCTCCAGACGTCGCTCGAGCGGGGCGCGACGTTGACGCTCGATCACCAGGCGGTGAAGAGCAAGCATTGCTATCTGCGGCAGGTCTGGGCTGCCATGGGCCGAGCCGAGCCCAGCGCGATGCCCTCGTCCGCGGCCTGCGGCGATGGGTTGCTCGATTCGGCGCCGATCGATGCCGTGCTCTTCAACAACGGGCAGGACGTGTTGGCGCTCACGGAGTGCGGCGGGAAGGGCTCCCGCGGGCTTCGAGCCCTGGAGTCCGAGTTTCGCGACGACTGGTTCGAGAAGATGTATCCCCCCGACCTGGTCTCCACGCTGAGCTGCGGAGGGCACGTGTACGCGCTGCCGATCGGCATTCATCGCATCAACCACGTCGTCTACAACCGGTCGCTGTTCGAGCGGGCTGGTTATGGCTCGCCGGGCGATCTGGATCTGGATGGCCTGGTCGAAGCGGCCGACAAGATCCAACAGGTCTTCGCGAGCGATGGGATATCACAGCCCTCTGTATTTGCGGTGCCTTATGCCGATGCAGACACGGTGAGTCGGTTCTTCATCGAGAACATCATGCTCGCCGCGAGCGGGTACCAAGAGTACGTGAATTACTGGACGGGGCGTCCCGTGCCGGACGGCTTGTTCGCCCACGCGCTCGACCGCGTGAGGCAGCTGTCGAGCTATTTTCGTGATGCCAGCGACGCGCCCGTCACGCGGCTCTTGAATGGAGAGGCGGCGATGCTCGTCACCGGCGACTGGGCCATGGTCGACGCGCTCGGAGCCGAAGACGTGCTCGGCAGCATGCCGTTTCCCGGAACGCAGCAGTACTGGGTGTACAGCGCAGACGTGTTTGCGTTGCCGATCAATGGTAACGAGGCGAAGGGCCTGGCGTGGCTGCAAGCGATCTCCGAACCGCAGGCGCAGAGCGACTTCGCCAATCTCAAGTACGCGCTGCCGGCTCTGCTCGACGTCGCCCCGCGCCATGGCAGCGAAGACCCTCGCTCGGGAACGGCGCTGGTGCGCGCGCTGCCGGCGCTGCTCCAGGGCTACGGCACTTTCGATGAGCTCGGGCAGCAGCTCGCCGACTGGGCACGCTCGTCTTTTGGAGACTCGTCGGCCGTCGAGAGTTATGCCGCCGCCGAGCGGCAGAAGCTGGTGGAACGGCGTGGGTCGCCCGCCGTGGACCAGGCTCCGAGGCTCTTGCCACAGGTGGCCGAGCCATGACGTGGCGTGGGGGCATCGCCTCGTGGTGCGTCGGCCTGGTTGGCTTGCTCGGCGCTGCTGCCGCGCACGCCGACGACGTTCGACTCACGACCGCCAAGATCGGCGTCAGCTATCGAGCTCCCGCCGTCTGCCCCGACGTCAGCACTTTCATGTTGCTCCTCGCGCGACATCTGAGGGGCGGCGACAACGCGCCGCTGTATGCTCGAGTCGAGATCTCGGAGGCAGGGCCCCCGTACCGCCTGGCGCTCACCGTGTACACGTCCGCACTGCCGCTGCGCAGCGAGGAGACGGCGAGCTCATGTGACGAGCTGGTGCGGCTGGCTGCGTTCATGGCCGCGGTGGCCCGCACGCAAGCCGTGATCGAGAAGACCTCGACGGAGCCGCCCGAAGCCGAAGCTTCCGTCGCTGAAGAGGTGCGCCCGCCGCCGCCGCCAGCTCGCGTCGAGAACAGCCGTCGAGTCCCCGACGTTGCTCCGCGGGCGACGGGCCCTGGCTGGCTGGTGGCGGGGCAGTTGCACGGTGGTTTGGGGTTGCTGCCGGGCGTCTCGTTCGGCACCGGACCACTCGTGGAGGTGGCCTGGCGAAACGTGGCTCTGCGCTCGGCTGCCAGCTGGTGGCTGCCGGGCGAAGCAGCAGCCACCGGCAGCTTCGACTCGCTCGCGCCCTTGACGCTGACCTTGCAATCCCTCGACCTCGCTGCTTGTCTGCGCCAGCCCGTGGTTGCAGGCGCCGGCCACGCGCTGGCGCTGGGCGTGTGCGGCGTCTTCTCTGGGTATCGCTTTGGGAGCGAGTCGCGCCAGCCCGGAGCGCCCAGCGCCGTGGCGTATCGAAGCGGATGGGGCTTGGACGTGGGCGCGATGTGGGGGCTGCCTGGCGCGCTGCAAGTCGGCGCGGAGCTCGGCTTGAGCGAGCTGGCGGCACCCTTGCGCGTTCACGCGGAACCGTACCGCGAAGCGCTCTACGAGTCTCGAGGGAGTCAAATGCGGTTCTCGTTGTTGATGGGATTGGTGTTTGGCGGTGATGGATGACGGCTCCACGCGGCAAGTCGGGGACGGGTGTCTCATCCAAGCTGGCGCCGAGGCCTGGACATCGCCTGGCGATCGTGAGCTCGGATGCCGCTGACCCGGCAGAGGCGTTCCGACGTTGGCGGGACGACGTCTGGCGGTTCATGCGCCGGCGCGGTGTGCCGACGAATCGGCTGGAGGATGCCACACAAGACGTCTTCATCGCTGCTTGCCGAAATTGGGCGAGTTTCGAGCGGCGCTCGACACGTAGAGTCTGGGTGTATGGGATCGCCGTGAAGATTGCTCAGGGGCATTTGCGGCGTCGTTCGAACCAAGAGAGCAACGGAGATTTTTCGACCGTGGAACAGACGACGACATTCGGGCTGTGGGAGGCCGAGCCCATCGGCCCCTTCGATTCTACCGCTCGCGACGAGGCGAGGCGCTTGCTGTACGAGATCCTGTCGGGTTTGAAGGACCGCCATCGCGAGATCCTGGTGTTGGTGGTCTTCGAACATCAGACCGTCTCCGAAGCGGCACATGCTCTCGGATTGTCACTCAAAGCGGCGGAGCGGCGCCTGGAACGCGCCTACGCCAAGTTCAACCAGGCGCTCCGTCGCTACCGTGCGGAAGACGAGCGGAGGCTCCGGTGAAGCGCCGCGCATCGCTCGACATCGAGGCCGTTCGCTTGATCGAACAGGCTTCTCCCGAGCCGCCACCGAGCGAGGAGGCGTGTCGGCGCATGAGCCGTCACCTCGCACCCCTGTTCGCTGCCGGTGCTGGATCGCTGTCGCTGGAGCCGAGCGTCGAGGTGAGCGAGGCCGCGAGCCGTAGTTCGGCGACGGGGCTGTGGCGCTGGCAGAAGCTGACGAGTGCGGTGTGGGGCAAGCTGACGTTGGGGATGCTCACCACCGCGCTCATGGCTGGAGCCTTCTGGTTGGGCAGCGTCACGTCACAGGGAGCTCGACCGGCGGCGCCTGCCGTGCTCGCCGCGCCCGCGCTCGCGCCCGCGCCGCCGCCCGTGCGGCTCGAGTTGTTCCGTGTCGAGCCCGAGAGTGCTACCGAGCCGGTGTCGCGCTCGCGCCCCGCGCTCGCCGCGCGGGCATCCGTCGCGAAACCGAGATCTGCGACGCGATCGCGTCACGCCGACGGGCTCGCGATACTCGGAGACGTCGAGCTGGCGTTGCGACGCAAGGAGCCCCGGGCGGCGCTGGCTCGTCTGGACGAGCTCGGCAAGCCGGCGTCCGCCCAAATCGAGCACCTCGCGCGCGTCCTGCGCGCGATCGCGCTGTGCGATGCGGGCCGCCTCGATGAAGGCCGTCGCTGGATCGGGCGGCTATCGCCCGAGCGAGAGAGCTCGGTGTTCGCCGCGCGGCTGGAAGCGGCCTGCGGCGGCTCACCGGGTGAAGCGCGCGTGGTGCCGGAGCCGACCGAGCGGCAAGCGGAGGCCGCTTCGCGCCCCCTCACTCCTCCATACAAACAATCGGCCTCCCCGTAGAGCAATCCGACGTTCCGAAGAAATGAAAAAAGTCGCGCACGTTCACCATGCCGACGGAGCCGACGTCGGCGCTGCCGGCGGTGGACGTCCAGTCGTTGCAGGTGTTCTGGAGCGTGCCGGCTTGGGTGAGGGTGGTGCCGCCCACCCAGACGCCGCCGTTGGCTTGGGCACCGTTCGGCTTGGGTGCCGTGTCCCACTGGGTGGCTTCGAAGAAGGCACGGGCGGTGCTGGCGATGCGTATGCCGTCGAGGCCGATCCAAGGGGGGCCCGTGAGGTCGAACTGGGAGGCGGGGCTGGCGGTGGAGGTGGCGACTAGGGCCTTGAAGCTGCCGGTGAGGCCGAGGGTGCTGGCTTCGGTGCGGCAGAACTGGTCGGCGCCGGCGCGGCCGCCGGAGGGGAGGAAGCTGCGGCTGACGAAGGCGACGCGGCCGTCGTCGGGGCGCGGGCGGATGGCGACTTCGCGGTCGATGCCGAAGCAGTAGATGGGGCGCGCGACGCTGCAGGAGGCCTGGTTGAAGCTGGAGAAGCGGAAGCCGATGGCGTTGGTGTTGCCTCCGTCGACGACGGAGCCGCCGGCGAGGCCACTGGTGAAGTCGGCGCAGGGCACTCCGCCGGGAGGGCCGAGGCGGCCGCCGCTGGTGGCCGTGAGCACGGAGAGCGTGCCGACGTCGCGGCGCGCTTCGTCGACGCGGATGGGATAGAACATGTCGGCGTCGAAGTCGTCGAGGGTGTCGACGACGGGCAAGCCATCGGTGCGGATCCAGCCACGGGAGCCGCGCATGCGGTCGACCGCGGAGGCCGTGGAGGTTGACAGCCAGGCGAAGTAGCGGCCCGTCTGGCCTGCCGCCGCAGCGAGCTGATTGCACAGGGCGTCGGCGCCTTCGCGACCGCCGAGGTTGCCGGTGCTGGCCGTCGAGGTGACGAAGGCGAGGTTGGCCGCGTCGAAGGATGCGGTGACGGTGACGTTCGTGGACACGACGAAGGTGCACTCTTCGAGGCCGCTGCAGGGCGAGCCCCAGCCGGAGAAGCCGTGCCGGAACTGGTTGACGGTCTGCGACTCGAGGGTGAGGGTCGTGCCGACCGGGAACGTGGCGCTGCACGGCGGGTTCGAGCACGCGATGCCCGGCGGCGTCGAGCGGACGAAGCCAAACGTGGCGTTGCCTCGCGACTGGACCGTGACCGTGACCTCCGGGGGAGCGCACGCGGGCTCGTCGCGATCGAGGGCGCCGTTGCAGTCGTTGTCGGCGGCCGACCCGCAGTTGCGTGCGGCAGGGGCCACCGAGCCCGTGCAAGCACCCCAGGCGCTCGACAGCGAGCCCGCAGACGCGATGCAGGCGCGGCTGCCCGCGCGGCAGATGCCGATGCCGTCGAGGCCGGTGTGCACGTCGCACGCCTCGACCGCGCCCGGAACGCACTGGCAGACGGCGTCGAGCTGGCTGTCGGGCGACCCGTCGCAGTCGTTGTCGGCGCTGGAGCGGCAATCGCGCGGCGCGGGAGGCACGGCGCCGATGCACGCGCCCAGGCGACCATCGGTGCAACGGCTCGTCCCGAGCTGGCAGTTGCCGATGTCGCTGGTGCCGCAGGCCACGTCGGCGCTGCAGCTGCAGCCAGCGGGGGGATTGTTGGGCGTGCCGTCGCAGTTGGCGTCGTCGCCCGGCGCGCACGTGTCGACGCCGGGCTGGATGCTGCAGGGGCCCCAGCGCAAGTCTGAGCCGCAGCGCTGCGTGCCTGCGGCGCAGTTGCCGAGCGCACCCACGCAGCTGCGCACGTCGCCCTCGGAGCAGGCCCCGCAGACGCTCGTCTCCGGCACACACTCCGGCGTCGCTCCCGAGCACGTCTCGCTGAACACCCAGGCGCTGCCCGCTTCGTCGCAGCGCTCGATGTCTCGCGCGCCGTCGCAGCGGGTGGTGCCCGGCTCACACACGCTGCAGCGGCCGAGCCCCGCCGCGCAGGAGACGTCGGCTTGCATGTCGCCGCTGGGCGCGGGCGCCACGCCGTCGTTCTGCACGGGAGCCGCCCCGCTCGGTGCCGCCGCCGAGCCATCCGGGAAGTCTACATCCGAGACCACCACCTCACGCTCGTCGAGTGCGCAGGCGGCGCTCAGCACGAGCGCAGCGAGAGCGACCTTCATCTTCGCCGATTGCATCACGACCACCTTCTTTCACGCTCCACGCTCTTCGCGGCGGGCGTGAATGCGGGCGACGATAGACGCTGATCGTTCTCGAGCGATGGTCAGACGCACTCGCGTCGCGAAGACGAGCGTGAGTTTTCGGTGAGACGAGTGGGGCGCGATCAGGGGCGGTAGACGTAGACGTATTCGAGCGTGGCCGAAGCGGCATCGAAGGCCGTGACACGGAAGATGATGTAGTAGCCGAGCTCGGAGGGCTCGACGATCGACTCGGACTCTTCGGGTGTCTCGGCGAGAGCGACGTACGTTGCGCCGGACACGACGCTCACCAGCGAGCGCCTGAACTCGCTCGCGGGCGGGATGGGCACGTCGCGCAGATTGGCCGCCGTCGACGTCACGCGCGCCACGCCGTTTTGCCCGAAGTTGTTGGCGAAGAAGGTGGGAACTCCCTCGGAAGTCGAGAGGTAGAAGTCGCTGTCGGTGATGCTCGCCGGCATGCCCAGCGAGAAGTCGAACGCGCGGTCGCCAATGCCGCCGGGCGTTGGTTGAAGAAACGTCACCGTCCCGCTCCGAAAGCAATCCGGGAAGGTGCCGCTGCCGAGCGTAAAGCCGGCCGTGCACGCGCATGCATACCCGAGGCCCGCCCCGTTCGTGCAGCGGCCGCCGAGCGTGCCGCAGCCGTGCCGCCCTGTCGCGCACTCGTCTTCGAACACGCAGCTCTCGCCGTCGCCGCTGTAGCCACGGGGGCACGTGCACTCAGCTCGCCCGTCGATCGCGGCGCACGTCGCGACGGGGTCGCACCGGTCGCAGCCGCCGGTGGCGACGCCTGCGTCGGGCGGTTCATCGGGTCCGGCGAGGTCGGGCCCGTCCGCCGCCGCGGCGTTCCCGTCGGGATCGCCGGCACTGCCTTCGGGCGTGCGAGCGCCATTGCCCGTGCCCGTCGCTCTGGCGGCCGCGTCCGAGCTGCTCCTCGTGGCATCGGGCGGCACACTCGATGCGGAGTCTGTCGACAGCGCGGGCTTGCGCGCGTCGACGCCGCGGCCCAATGCCAGTGAGCCCGTGAGACGCTCAGCCTGGCCGTAGCACGATCGGATATTGTACTGTCATGCGGCCGCCGCTCGGGGCGGGGAAGCGCAGGCTGCGGAAGCCTTGCATCACGCATTGGGTGACCTCTTCGTCGGGAAAGTCACCGCCGATGTCGACGACGTCGTCGACGCTGCCGTCGCGCTCGATGCTGAAGCGCAGGTTCGCCTGACCGGCGAGCTTGGGATGCCTGGAGAGCCCGCCTTCGAAGCAAGCGAGGAAGAAGCCGTACGAGCCGCGCACGACTTGCCGAATGACACCGATGGGCAGGCGACCCGACGCGGGGTCGCGCGGCGCGAACGCGCGCGCTTCGTCGCCGAGCGGCGGCGGCATGGGCAGCGCGAGGCGGATGGCGGCACTTGCCGTGCCGCCGGCGCGGGACCGTTCGAGCGACTCGAGCACGCGCACGAGTTCGCGCCCGTCCAGGCGCTCCTCGAAGTAGAGGGTAACGCGAGCGCAGCGCTGGCCCGTCGAGCACACGCGCCGCAGGCCCGCGTCGAGCGCGTCGAGCGAGCCGCCGCGCGGCAGCTCGAGCAGCTTTTCTGGCTCTGCTGCAGCCGCGATGGCGGCGTCGCCAGCAGCCGGGCTGGCCCACGCGGAGATGCCGTCGGCGCGCACCAGCACCACGCTTTGCGGCTCGCGCTCGCTCGGCGCTGTCGAGCTGCGGCCCGCGTCGATGCTCAGGCTGAAGCGGCCGCCGGCGGTGACGAGCTCGAGCCGCTCGTACCCATCGAACAACCCGAGCAAGTAGTGCGCGTTCTGCCAGTCTGTCTGGGCGTCGACCTCGAGCTCGAGCGTTGCCGCGGCACCCGGTCTGCCTCGCGCGCGTCGCTCGCGCACGTGGGCGAGCAGCCGCACGTAGTCGAGCCGCTCGAGCCGCCCGACGTAGGTGCCGTCGAGCCAGAGCCAGCCTGCCACCAGCGCGGCCTTCAGCACGTCCGGCGACGAGGCGGGTGCGGCCGCGCGAGGCGGCGGTGGTCGGGCTGCGCCCGCTGGCGGCGCCTCTGCGGCGGAGGGCCACGAGGCAGCCGGCGCGGGCTCGCGTGGCGTCGAGCAGGCGGGCGCTGAAAGCGCCAGCAGCCCCGCCATGCAGGCGGAGTACGTCGTCGCGAGATTCGCCGAGAGCCGTGTCAGCATCGCCATCACGATCGAGATGATTGACTCGACCGAAATTCGATGCGGATGTCAATTCACGGACGGAAGGCGTGGGGGCGCCTGGCCTTTCCGCGCACGGACGGTGAGCAGCCAGGCAAGTCGGGGCTCGCCCGCGCAAAAGGCCGAAGCCCTGTGGCTCGTCGCCGGCGGCGTTCAACCGCCGCCGACGGTGTCGACCCCCTGATCGAGCAGCCACTGACCCACGCCGTGCAGCGACGCGAGCGAGGTGCGCGTGTGCCAATCCGTCCAGGAAACGCCGCCTGGTTCGGGTTGGTCGCCCCGGAAGGTATAGTCCGAGTTGACGCCGACGACACGCGGATCGCTGCTGTCGGCGAGGTAGAGCGGGCCGCCCGAGTCGCCCAGGCACAGGCTCGCGTCGTCGGGGCTCTGGTCGTGGCCGGCGGTGATCAGATACGAGGCGTCGATGCGGTCGCGCTGCTCGTCGCCGATGCGCGGTTCGTGGCGTTGAATCTCCGTGGCGACGATGGTCACGGCGTCATCGAGTTTGAAGCGATCGAGCTCGACGGACGTCCCCGGCGGGGGATTGGTCGTCAGCTCGCAGCCCCAGCCGACTTCGACCACGGGGGTGCCGACGGGGATGGAGTCGAGCTCCACGCGCGCCTCGGGGATGTCGGGCGTATCTTCAGCGATCTCGACGACGGCGATGTCTGCTGCGGCGTTGCGCGACGGCTCCTGACACAGCGGGCACTCCCACCACGAGGGATGGATCGACGTGCGAGTGATCGTGAACTCGGCCTGCTCGGGGTCGTCCACGTCGAGGCCCCACTGGATGAGCAGGCGCGAGCCCGCCAGATACCGGTCGGCGACGCCGTCGTTGGGGGGGAACGGATCTGGCACGGGGTCGAAGCGGCCCGGGCGCGGCACCGCGACGCAGTGGGCGGCCGTCAGAAACAGGCGAGGACCGACCTTGGCAGCGGTGCAGACGCCACCAAAACCGACGCTGCTGCGGAACTGATCCGACGCGGCGGGTCTGCCACCGATCAGGGCCGCCTCTCGACTCGCGATGGTGTCGTCGGTGTTCGTGTCTCGCCCCTCGCTGCCGGCACAGCCGGCGAGCACGGCGGAGGCCAGCGCGGTGGCAGAGCCCAGCGCGGCGAGGCCGATCGGGATCCGGAGTGCTTTGCGGGTCGGAAGAGGGGGTGGGCGGCGCATTTTGCTCCTTGATGCAGAACCCCGTCGCCCGAGCAGGCGTGCTCGGACGAGGCGGTCTTCTCTGGAGTTAGAGCCGCACGCCGCG
>Ga0335075_10005419_pt1 | contig 19825 bp, 17 predicted proteins | sample Lox_Sample_24_FD_206723 | JGI IMG/M metagenome (GOLD analysis project Ga0335075, IMG submission 206723) | Soil microbial communities from Loxahatchee National Wildlife Refuge, Florida, United States - Lox_Sample_2.4 | ecosystem: Environmental > Terrestrial > Soil > Wetlands | place: USA...
GTCCGTATGGACCCGATCGAGCAACCCCGGATTGTGACTGCAATCCGCCACGACTGGCCGGCCGCTGCGGTCTTCGCTATCCGCGAGAACCGCATTCCACCACTCCACTTCCTCACCGTCGTCCCCGCGCAGCCGCGCCGCATCCTCTTCGTAGCGGCATAACCCGCCGTCATCCGTGTCGGCGTCCACCACCCCCGGATTTACGCCTCTGGCACGCATGGCCTCCGTCAACCAACGCGCCCAGAGCGTCTTTCCAGACTTGCCCCGACCCAAGGCTAAGCAGCTTCCGTTTGGTTAACCAACGGATAGGATTTTTGCGATTCGCTGCAGCGGTCGATTTGCATGGTGGTGTGCGGCATGGCGGGGAAGTCTCCGGTTATGGCGAGCGATGAACACCTCGCCGCTCTCAAAGCTCTTGCCGGTTCGCGCGATCGCGGCGAAGCGGACCGGGCGCGCGCCGTGCTTTTGACGCTGGCGGGCTGGACCAGCCCGGAGATCGCGGAGGCGTTCGGCGTGCGCGAGGATACGGTGCGCCTGTGGCGCAGCGACTTCGCCGCTGGCGGCGTCGCGGCGCTGAAGAGGAGCGTCGCGCCGGGCCCGCCTCCGCTGAAAAGCGAAGCCGCCTTGCGCGTGGCCGCGCCCTTGCTGCAAGCCCCGGTGGCCGACCGCCGCAACTGGACGATCCCCCGCCTTCGCGTCGAGATCGAGGCGCGCGAGGGCGTGCGCATCAGCCGTTCGCAGCTGTCCAAGGCCTTGCGAAAAAAAAGTTTCGCTGGCGGCGGCCCCGGCACACGCTGAAGGGACGCCAGACGCCAAGCGAGATGGAACGTGTGGGCCTTCGCCTGCGCCTGCGCAAACAGCAGGCCGAGGCGGGCGACATCGTTCTTCTCTACGGCGACGAGAGCGAGGCGCTGACCCATCCCTATCTCGCCCGCGCCTGGGCGAAGTCGGGAGCGGACTTGCGCGTGCCCGCGCCGGGCCAGGCCAAGAAGGTCGCGATCCTCGGGTCGCTTGATCACGTCACGCGCCAACTCATCGTGCACACCGGCTCGACCAAGCGCAGCAGCGACTTCATCGCCCATCTTGATCAGATCGACCGTCTCTACGGCCCGCAGCCGGGGCGACCCGCAAAGCCGGTCGTGCTGGTTGAGGACAATGGCCCGATCCATACCAGCAAGCGCTCCCTCGCCGCTCTTGCCGCCCGGGCGCACTGGCTGACCGTCGAGTGGCTGCCAAAATACGCGCCCGAACTCAACGACATCGAGCCGGTCTGGCGTGACCTCAAGGTCCATCATCTCGCCCACCAGACCTTCACCGACGTCGACGCGCTCGAAAAGGCCATCCATGACGCCGCCGCCGATCTCAACCGCGAACGCCTCCCCCATCCGTTGGCCAAACGCCGAATCTCTGCTTAGGATCAATCGCCGGCGGGACGGACCCGCCTCACTGTTCATCACCGCATTCGTTGTCATCGATCAGTCTCCATTCGACCGACCCATCACAGCGGCAAACGGCGCGAACAACTAATCCCTTTTTTTCTCCTCCAACCTCGCCGCTCCCCAGCCTCGCGACGCTGTCGAACGACCCTGATGTCACATGCGGGTCAGCCCATGGTCAGCCGCCGGTCACTCGCAGGTCAGCAGAGGGTCACTCGGAAGGCGCGAAAAACAGCTACATGGACCAATGCACCCTTGGTGCAGTCCGCCCGCGCGGCGGGCGGGAAGCGGCCCGACGGCCGCGATCCCAGAATTCTGGCGAGCCAAGGAGGAGATCAGGCCCTCCTCAGTCGAATGCGCTTCAAAATGGGCTTCAGGGAGGCCATAGACTGGCTTCCCGGCTATCGCCGCCCCCTGCCAAACGAAGACGAGACCGCCCTCGGCGCGCTCTGCGGCCTTTTCTCCTTGCGCGCCGCTGCTCCCGTTCGCGCTCAGCCTAAGCAGCCCGTTTTTGAAACTCCTCTTCTTTCGATTTCCCGTTCGCACGGCTGTCACTGACGCTCGGATCACGGCCGCAGCAATCCCGCCTGGACCAAAACACCAAAACGGCGGACAAAGCTCCGCCATGACTCCTCGCGTCCACTATCAACCACGAGCGGCGTTGAATGGTCGGCGCGACAATTCGCCAAGCAACTCCAGATCGCCGACTGGCTCGCCAACCGGTTCCTCGAAACCGGCAAGGCCACGGCGCCCTTTGAATGATGCGTCAATCACGCGGCCAGGTCGCCGAGGCCAACCCTCGGCGACTCGCGCCGCGCTCCTGCATTTTCTATTCGCGCCGATGACCGCGAAACTTGCCTCTCCGACGAGACCGAGGTTTTCGACCATGACCGCTCCCCTATCACGGAAGCTCGCCAACCCCCCTGCCGAGCCTCCTCTGACCCGTATGAGCGACGAGCTCGCCGGCCTGCGTGCATCCGTGCACAAGCTCGCGCGGGCGCAGAACGCCCTGCTCTTCAACGTCAAAGCTCTCAGCGACGAAGTGCGATCCTTGTCGGGCGCGGTCAAGGCGATGAGGCCGGACGCCGCCGAGGACGAAGCGCGACGCCAGCTTCATTAGCCTCCCCGTCCTTGCCCATCCCCCCGACCCAAGGATCATCCTCATGGCCCTCCGCCACGACGCCAATGACTCAAACCTCGGCCGAATCGCCGACGACCTCATCGGCATCTGCGAACTCCTCGAAAAGATGGATCACGCCCAGGACGCTCTCCTTGAAAATGGCCAATCGCTCCAGGGCCAGCTTGAGGCCCTGACGGGCCAGCTCACCCATCTGATCCAAGTCCTGACCCCGGAGCGGCCCGAACCAGAAGGGCCATCGCTCGCCGACCTTCTCGCCCGCATCCTGACCCAGCAATCCGGCATGGCCGCCCTGCTGCGCCAGATCAACGACGCCCTGACGCGGCTCACGCTTGCCGAAGCCGCCACAGCCCACGCCAACACTCCCGCCAACAGCGCCGGGCGCGCCTGATCCCCATGCTCAATTTCAGGAAAATCTCCGCCGCGAGCGACGGCGCGGCGATCCGCGCCTACATGACCCAGGACCAGCCGGAACCCGAGTCTCTCAAGGTCCATGGCGTCGCCCTCGACGGTCGCGACCTCGAAACCGGGGAGCGTCTCACCGCCTACTACACAGGCCGGGGCGAACGGGCGAACTGGCGGCTCGACATGGACCCACGCGTCGCGGCGGCGCTCGGCATCGCAAGCGCCCGCTCCGCTCCCCGCGACGGCCAGCTCGACGCCCTGTTCGAAGCGCGACGCGCCGACACTGGCGAGGACTGGAGCCAGCATGTCCGGAAAAACTCGGGGTTCGACTTCGTCTTCGCCCCGCACAAATCCGTGTCGCTGGCGGCTGAGTTCGCGCCCACCGAGGCCGAGCGGCAGATGATTCGCAACGCCATTCACGCCGCGAGCAACGACGCGCTCCGCTACGCCGCGCACGACCTCGGCTACGCCCGGAAAGGGCATGCGGGAGAAAAGGGAGCGGAAGCAGGCGAGATCGGCTGGGTGACGTTTGCCCATGACGCGGCGCGGCCGACCGTCGCTGTCCAGAACGGGCCGGACGGCGCGACCTACCTTCTCGATGCGCCGATCGCCGGCGATCCGCACTACCATCTGCACAATTTCATTCCGAACCTCGTCGTCACCGACGATGGCCGGGTCGGCTCGATCGACTCGAAGGCGCTGACCGCCCACAAGGTCCCCGAATACGGAGCCTTCTTTCAGGCCCGCCTCGCCGACCGCCTGCGCGCGCTTGGGCTGAGGATCGGCCTCGACGCCGGCGGCGAGGCGGCCGTCGCTCTCGACATCCCCGAGAGCGCCGTTCTGATGTTCTCGAAGCGCGACCGGCAGGTGGTTGGCGACGCGCAGCGCTACGCCCGCGAACACGCGATGGACTGGGACGAGCTCTCGCTCGAGCGCAAGAAACAGATCCTGCATGAAGCGAGCGCCGCAGGAAGGCTGGGCAAGACCAAGGAGGAAGCGCACGCGGTCTGGCGCCAGCAGGTCGCGGAGCTCGGATGGACGCCAACGTCCGTTCTTGGCGCGACGCCGCAAGTTGAACGTACGTCCGACCACCGGCGCGAGGCGGCTTACGCTTCCGCTTCCGCGTCGCTCTCGGCGGAATTCCAGTTGAAAGCCGTCCTCGACGCCGAGCGCCTGCGGGTTCATGCGGCGCGCGGCCTGATAGAGGCAGGAGCTGCGGGAGGACGGGACGACGTCGACGCGGTCGTAAGCCTGATCGAGATGCGCGGCTTCGTCCACGACGGCAAGGCTGTCACGCTCATCTTCGGCCTGCATGAAGGCAAGGAGCGGATCAGTCACACCGAGCAGCTCCGAATCGAGCAGAGCGTCGCCGAAATGTCGCGCGCGGCCGCCCGCGACCGCTCGGCCAACCTCTCCGACGCGGCGATCCGCGCGGCGATCGAACGGGTCGAAGCCGACGACGCCGGAGTTCGGTTCTCGAAAGAGCAGCTCGCCGCCATCCATGCGCTGGGCGCCGGCGGAAAGCTCTCGCTCCTGACCGGGGTCGCCGGGTCGGGCAAGACCACGCTTCTGAAGCCGCTGGTCGACGCCTGGCGCGACGATGGCCGAACGGTAATCGGCATGTCGACAGCCTGGCGTCAGGCCGACGCCCTCAAAGACGCCGGCGTCGACGAAACCTGGGCCCTCCAGCCGCTTCTCAACGCCATCGACATCGGAGAATTTTCGGCGGACGAGAACACCGTCCTTGTCGTCGACGAGATCAGCCAGATCGGTCCCCGCCCGATGCTGAAGCTTCTCGAGTTGCAGGCCCAAACCGGCATGACCATCAAGATGCTCGGCGACCGGGAACAGGTGCAGTCGATCGACGCGGGCGACACGATCGCGCTCCTCAAACGCGTTCTGCCGAAGTCCGCCATGCCCGAGGTGCTGACCGCCGTCCGCCAGAAGAACGACCGCGACCGCAAGATCGCCGCCCTCTTCCGCGACGGCAAAGCGGAAACAGCCCTCGCGATGAAGCGCGAGGACGGAACCGCGAGACTCCTCGAGGGCGATACCGATCAGGTGGTGCGGCAGATCGCCGACCTCTATATCGAACGCAGCGACGCACTCAAATCCCAAGACCCGAGCTACGGGGTGACGATCACCACGCTCACCAACGCGGAGGCGGCCGACATCAGCCGGGCGATCCGCGAGCGTCTCAAAGCCCGCGGCGAGATCGGCACGGACGAGGCGACCTACAAGGCGGTTATCTATCGGTCCGAGAAGCGAGAATTCTTCGACCTGCCCATCGCGACCGGAGATCGGCTGCGCATCTACCGGAAAACCGTCGCCGAGATCGACGGTAAGCGCGCCACGATCGGCAGCAACGGCGAGATCGTCGAGGTGGTCCGAAAGATGGCCGGCGGCCTCGTCCTCCGCAACGCGCGCGGTCAGACGGCCGAGATCGACTGGAAGCGGCTCTCAGATCCGAAGACTGGCAGGCTCCTGCTCGGCTTTGGCCACGCCTTCACAATAGACGCCGCGCAGGGCATGAGCACCAAGGGCGAGCACATCAACGCCCTGCCGCATGGGACCGGGGCCACCTCAGCCTTCAAGACCTATACCGCCGAAAGCCGCGCCACCGGCCGGACGCATACTCTGGTCTCAAAGGCGGCCGTCCACGCCGCGGTTCAGCGGTCACGAGCGCTCGGCGACGTCACGCCGATGACCGACGATGATCTTTGGACAGAGGTCGCTAAAGACGCTTCGGAAAAGCCCTACAAGGCGCTAGCGCTCGACATCGCCGGCAAAGCGCGCCGGCAGCACGACCAAGCCGTTGAGATTGGGCTCACCAACCACAATCGGATCGAGAAGGTCGTTGAGGAGCGGCCGGATCTCAGCGGCGAGATGAAAGCCTCCTATCAGGCGGGGCTTCTGGGCCAGGCTTTCGACCAGCAGCGCGACGCCCTCATGACGCTGATGCAGACGATCGACGAGCAATTGAAACGCGCCGGCGGCGTCCTCGTCGACCATGCCAGGGCGATGGCGGCGGCGATCAAGGGCGCGCCTGTCGCCGGGCCGGAGGCTCCCAATCCGCCCGAACTGCCGGCGCCAGCCCCCTCGGCGCGCGGCCCAAGCCTCTAATATAAGGGTCACAACCCAATCAGTTGGACTGATTTCGACTCAAAAGGACGTCTCAAGTTCGCGATTGGATGGCGGCTTCCGGACCCTGGAACGAAACCGCTCGCGCGGTAGTGACGCTCGAACGGCCCGACTCGTTCGCCCTCTGAGGATCGTGAACGGGCCGCGCAAAGCGGCGGTCGTGCTGAGCCAGGAGGAGGTGGCGCGGCTCCTCGAAGCGGCGCCGGGCCTCAAATACAAAGCCGCGCTCAGCGTCGCCTACGGCGCGGGCCTGCGGGTGTCCAAGGTCGCGAACTTGAAGGTGTCCGGCATCGACAGTGAGCGCATGACGCTCAGGCTCGAGCAGGGCAAGGGACAGCGGGATCGCTATGTGATGCTCCCGCCGCAACTGCTCGAACTCTTGCGCGACTGGTGGCGGGCTTCACGACCTCAAGTCTGGCTGTTTCCTGGCCAGAACCCGATCAACCCCATGACACCTCGGCAGCTCAACCGCGCCGTGCACGCCGCCAAGGATCTGGCAGGCATCTCCAAGCGCGTGTCGCCATATACCCTACTGCACAGCTTCGCCACCCATCTGCTCGAGCAGGGAGAGAATTGTCGAGCAACGACGACGCTCGGCGCAGAGCGGGCGACACTCGACATCTGCTTCCCATAGACCAAGAACGACAATGCCCCTTCGACAGCTTAAGTCTTGCCTGCAATGTGGTCCGCGGTCATATAGGCCAGCGCGAAGATCGTTTCCGTCGGATTGTAGGCCGGCAGCGTGGGGAATTGCCCTGCTCCGCACGCGTAAAGCCCGGGGCACTCGTGCAGCTCTGCGCTGACCGACGTCACGGATCTCTTGGGATCTTGGCCCATTCGATGCATTCCAGCGTCATGAACCGTCACATGATAGTTGGGAGTCGGCGAATCTTCCCACCATCCGGTCATGCCCATTTCCTGGGCGATCCGCCGTTTGATATCGAAGAAGTAGAGCGCCGCGCGCCGGTCGTGATCGACCCAGTCATGGGTGATGCGCAGCGCAGGCTGGCCAAATCGGTCCTTCACGACGGGATCAAGATCGCAATACGCCGCTCGTGATGGGAACGAGGAGTGCTGCGAGTAGAATCGAGTCAAGTGGCGGTAGTTCTGCTTCAGCCAGTCCTTGAAGCCCGCACCCCACTTCGGAACGTGTGGAGGCAGGCCATGGATGACCTCGATGGGTTGCATGTCGCCGGTCCATGTGTTGATAGGTGATCCCCACAATACTCCCTCGTTGTTGTCGGGAATCAATTCCGACGTATAGTCGTCTACAACGGACCCGCATTGCAGCGATCCCATGAACGGATTGGTCTCATCCGGCATCAGGCCAGTGAACCAGCCGTAGTTGTGCAACATCAGGTTTCGGCCGACCTCGCCGTTCCCATTGATTCCCGAAGCCAACAGCAGTCGCGCGTTCTCGAATCCATAAGCCGCCAACACCACCGTCGAAGCCTTCAGTTCGACCACCCCGCCGTCGCTGCCGAAATAGGCCACTCCGCCAACTCGACCGTCACGGCTCCGGTCGATCCTGAAGACTCGCGCGTTGGCGCGAACCTCGAGATTCCCGGTCTCTCGCGCCGCGCCTTCGACCAACTCGTGGGTCGTGATCTTCGCGCCGACGTGGCAGGGGTAGCCATGACAGTAACCGCAATTGGTGCAGGCCGGCCGGCCATTGTACGGTATCGTCGCGATTGCGGCAGGCGTCGGAAAAGGGTGAAGCCCGAGCCGACGAGTAGCCGCAACGAAGGCCTGGTCTACTGCATGACGTTCGAGCGGCGGCATCGGATAACCGCGTCGCCGCGGGGCTTCGAAGGGGTTTCCACCCGCCACGATATGGCCATCGACGTTGCCTGCGGCTCCGGCGCAGCCGAGCTCCCACTCCGCCCGGTCGTAATAGGGTTCGACATCGTCATATCCGATCGGCCAATCGGTCAACGTGTTCCCATCCGAAAGCGCCGAAGCGCCGAAACGCTCCTCGATGACGCTGCGCATACGAAAGTCCGCTTCGCGAAAGCGGAAGGACGCCGCGCCCCAATGGATGGTGCCACCGCCGGTGCCGATTGAAGGCGGAATCTGGAATGGATCGCCGAGGCCCAGCGCATTTGAAGCCCAGGGGAGAATGCGCGCTTCGCTCCGTTCATCAGGGCGCCAAGTGATCGGGTCGGTCGCCATACGCGGCACGATCGCGCTCCGACAATAATATCTGATTTCGTCGAACTTGCTGATGAATTCGGCCTGTTTGTAAAATGCTCCTTTGTCGAGACCGACGACTCTGGCGCCGCTCTTTGCCAGTGCGGAAGCAATTATTCCTCCCGCAGCCCCGAGCCCTACGACAATGACGTCATATTGATCTCGCATGGGTTAACTCTTCGTCCTCTCGGCGCGCTGGCGTTGCACCTGGGAAAGCGTCGCGATTGGAATCCGGGTGGCGTCGTATCCCGGAGCCATTTGCTCGGCCGAATAGCCCCATTGCGCGCCCGGAAAGCCAATCATCTTCCAACCCACGGCGTCGTGGTTTCCGCCATGGATGGGATCGCTGAACATGCCCTCCAGCGTGTGCTCGCGGATGACGGCGAAGAAAAGCGCCAGTTGCTCGCAGCCTTTCGTATGCCGCGCATCCTCGGCGATCCGCAAGATTTCGTCCTGGCGCGACTCCGGCAAAGCGGCGAAGCCGCAGCCGAACAACTCGTTGCTCAATCGCGCGATCATCTCCAGCCCTTCACGGTACAGAACCTGCAGGCTGCTGAAATATCCGGCGAGGACGCGATCGATGTAGATCACCGTCCGGGCCTGCCGCGCGCCGGGGCTGTTCACGTCTCCTGGAATCAGCCGGTCCGAGATGGCGTCCACAAGTATCGCCTGGTCGCCCGAGAAGAACTGGAGACCTTCCCTCAGAGCCACGGGTTCGGCCGCGGATTGATCGGTCAAGCGTTGCCTCCCCCTTTTGCCTGTAACGAAGCTTCAGCGTCTAAGAGACGCGAAGTCCCTTAAACCGCCGGACGTTTTCAGTGATGGCGATCTCGACGGGAAGGCGCTCCATGCTGGAAGCGCCATAAAATCCGGCAATGCCCCTGGTGTGATCGAGGACGTACTGAGTGTCCTCCGGCCCCGCGATCGGGCCGCCGTGGCAGATGACGATGACGTCATCCCGGACCGACTTGGCGGCGTCGTGCATTGCCTGAATTCGAGTCGTCGCCTCCTTGAGGCTCATTACGTCCTTCGCGCCGATGGTGCCCGCGACGGTGGTTCCCACATGCGCGACAACGATATCGGCGCCCGCCTTCGCCATTGCGGCCGCCTCATCGACCGTGAAGGCGTAGGGCGTTGTCAGCAAGTCCATTTCCGCGGCTATGCGGATCATTTCAACTTCTCTGTCGAAGCCCATCCCCGTCTCTTCCATGTTTGCGCGAATGCGGCCCTCGAACAGTCCCACCGTCGGAAAGTTCTGGACGCCACTGAATCCGATTTCCTTCAACTCCCTCAGAAAACGTGGCATCTGACGGAAAGGATCGGTCCCGCAAACACCTGCGATGACCGGCGCCTTGTAGACGACCGGCAGCACCTCGGCGGCCATTTCGACGACTATCTGATTCGCGTCCCCATAGGGCATCAGCCCAGCGATCGACCCGCGGCCCGCCATCCGATAGCGCCCGGAATTATAAATGATGATCAAGTCGGCGCCGCCGAGTTCCGCGCATTTGGCGGAAATTCCGGTGCCCGCGCCGGCACCCACGATGGGTCTGCCGTCCGAAATCTGCGCGCGCAGGCCCGCCAAAATCTCTGCTCTTTTCAAAGTGTTCCCCTTCGAACGAAAATAGTGACGGCAGTCATCGCCGCGGCGGCAAAACCTGACAGCCGGGAAGCGTCCGCAACGCCTGCTCCGCCCCTGTTGGCGCGTAGACCACAAATACGGTCATCGAGCCGTCCCCCGTGTTGGCGGTTGAGTGATACCGGCTCGCGGGCACATAGACCGAGGTCCCCGGGCCGATCTTCCGGATGATCGGCCGCCCCTCGGCGTCCTCGACCATCTGCTCGCCTTCGCCAGATATCACGTGAATGATCTCTTCGGCGCCAGGATGATTGTGACGGCCGTGCCCGCCACCTTTCTTCATCACAACGATTCCCGCGCTAAAGCCTTCGGATCCGCACGCCGCGGGTGAGACAGTTATCGAAATCCTGCCCCAGTCGAATTGCAGCGTCTCCACATCGTCCGCGGTCGAAAAAAAGCGCTCGGTTCCGGGCATGTATTTCCAGCTCCCTGATGGACACGGTTAGGAAGTCCGTCTCGTTCTGCCGCTCGACTGGAGAATCGAACCATCGCGCCCCGGCAGCTTGGAGCTGCGGAGCGCGTTCGAAAGTCGTCACCGAGCGAGATGGATCGGTTTGCCCGCGTTGGCCGCGTCCACGAGCGGTTTAAGGTATTCCAGCGATTCACGAGCGACCAGATCCGGCTCGATGTCGCGACGATCGAACCCGAGCTCCATCGCGAGGTAACCCTTGTAGTTTATGTCTTTCAGGGCGCGCACGACCGAAACGAAGTCGCCGCGGCCCTTTCCGGGCGGCAGTCGGTGGTCATCCGAGATGTGCAGGTGCGCAAGATTCCTACCCATCTTGTAGACGTAGTCGGAGCACACCTCACGACGATAGAGGACGTGGAACGTGTCGAACATCAGTTTGACGTTCGGCTCGCCGACGTCCTCCATCATCATGATGGCGTCGTCGCATCGGTCCACGAGGTTGCTGTCGAAGGACGTCGGTTCGATCACGAGCTGAACGCCTACGCCCGCGGCGCTTCTTGCAATCTCGCGAAGGGCCTCGACACTCCACTGCCAAGCTTGGCGCTGGGTCGTACCGAACACGACCCAGCCAGGAATATAGAGCAGAGTCTTGCCGCTCCAGTCGGAGAGCAGCTGGGCGAGCTCCTTGTAGGCCTCGATGGTGAACCTGCGCTCTTCCGGGATCGGCGACACCACGTTGTGACCGGGGCCGCCGCTCAGCGCAGGAAGCATGCTTGACAGCTCGAGATCATAATCCTTGAGCATCTTCCCTATGTCCCGCCGACGCTGCGCGCTGAGCGTCGGCGGATAGCAATGGGGGCTCGCGGCTCCGATCTCGATCCCGTCGTAGCCGATGGCTTTGATGCGCTTGATCGTCTCTTCGAGCGTATAGGCCGGCAGCCAGACTGGAAAGCTGGCGTAGGGCCACGTGTTGAAGGAAAGCTTCATGTCCATGCGACTGTTCTCCGAGATCTGTCCGCAAATCGATTGTCAGAAGCTCTTGCCCTTGAAATCGGCCGCGTTTTCCTTTGTCACGGTCGGCGAATCGAGCTTAATGAATTTCGGCAGCGGCTCTCCCGCGAGCAGCTTGGCCGCCGCCACGATGTCCATGGGCGCGACGACGGGATAGATCGTCGTCGAATAGATCTTGCCTTCCGCCACCATATCGATGGTGGAATTTTCGCCATCGATGCTCACAATGATGAGACCTTTCTGCCGGCCCTCTGATGCAATCGCCCTGGACGCGCCCCGCGCCATCATGTCGGCGTGGGTAAAGACAGCGTCGATCTTGCCCGCCGGGAACCGGGTCAGGAAATCCTCCATAACCTGCATTCCTTTGGCTTCGTCATAATCGCCATTGTTGCTGCCGACGACCTTGATGTCCGGCGCGTCTTTCAGCGCGTCCATGAAGCCTTTGTGGCGATCAATCGTTGGCGAGGCTGCGGCGGCGCCCTGGATTTCCACCACATTGCCCTTGCCGTGGAGCGCGGAAATCAGGCTCTTGCCGGCCGCGAAGCCGATATCGTAGTCGTTCGCTTTGATAGTCACGGTGACCGGCGTGCTCACGGTGCGGTCGACCTCGACCACCTTGATGCCGGCGTCCATCGCCCGCTTCACAGCAGGCGCGAGTGCATCCTTCTCGACCGCGTTGATGATGATGACGTTCACTTTCTGCGCGATGTAGTCGTCAACCAAGGCGGTCTGTTTGGTCGGGTCGTTCTGGCCGTCGCCGACAATCAATTTTATCTCGGGAAAATATTTCGCCGCCGCTTCTTCGGTGAACTTCTTCAGCGCGACTCCATAGGGAAACGTCAGCGAGGCGACCGGGAAGGCAACCGTGCCTTTGATGGTCGCGGGGTCGGCGTGGAGCGTCAGGATTTGCTTGCACTCTCCGGTGCAGAACGGACCGAGGTCGATGTCGGCGGCTGCGGCAGCCGCGGCTGGCAAGACGACGATTGCAACCGCGGAAAATCGCAGGATGCTCTTCACAGGATTCCTCATGACTCGCTTCCTCCATCGAGCGCGCTAATTTTGAGCTGCACCCATCTTTTGATGATACTGAGGCAACTTCTTTCAGTCAATGTGAAGAAGTTGATTAAATCAGGAATAATTATGCTCCAGTCGAATACTCGGTTTACCGCGCGTCCACGCTCTGCGGAGCAGCAACTTGGCATGAGGAGGCCCGAATCAAGGGCGCGCCTGTGCGCACATCGCTCGAGCGCCGGTGTTCAAGGCCCCGCAAGGATCACAGAGCGTTCCACTGCTCAATCAGGCGCTCTCGCATCCCCTGCGCTGTGAACAGAACCGCCAGAATGATGATGGCGCCCTTGGCCACTTGCTGATTGAAAGGAGAAACTCCTAATAGGTTGAGAAGGTTGGCGACCATGGCGAGCAGCACCACGCCGGCGACGGTTCCGATGACGCCGCCACGGCCGCCCATCAGGCTCGTGCCGCCGATCACGACCGCCGCGATGCTGTCGAGCATGATGAAGCCGCCGGCTGTCGGATGCCCGACGAAGAGCCGACAGGTAGTTATGATTCCTGCGATCGACGCGCAGAGACCGCTGATCGAGTAGACCATGATCAGCACGCGGGCCGTCCGAACGCCCGAGAGGCGCGCGGCCTCGAGGCCGCCGCCGATGCCATAGACGAAACGGCCGAACGGAAGGTAGCGGAGCACGAACGCTCCAGCCAACGCGACCAGTATGAACACGATGACGGGACCAGGTAGGCCGGCCGCGTTGCCGTTGCCGAGGAGCGCAACGATGCCGCTGGTGGTATCGAAAGCGATCGGTGTGCCGTTGGAGATCAGCAAGCCCACGCCGCTGGCGATCGCCATCGTCGCTAGCGTCATGATGAACGGTTGGATCGCGAGGAAGGTGACACCGATGCCATTGATGATCCCAACAAGGACGCCGAGACCCATAGCGACTATGATCGCAATCGGAATCCCCACGTCGGCTTTGATGAGAAGAGCGAATATCAGGCCGCACAGGGCGAGGATGGACCCCACGGAAAGGTCGATGCCAGAGGTAAGAATTACGAACGTCATGCCGACGGCGACGACGCCGGTGATCGCGGCTTGGCGCGCGACGTTGATCAGATTCTGCACGCTGAAGAACTCCGGCGCCCAAATCGCAGGGATCACCAGCATGATGACCAGAAGGACAAGGATCACTTTGTGATCGCGGGCAGCCTGCATCAGCGCGGAGCCGATGGACTCGGAGGCCTCGTCCCCGACACGCGACGTTTCAGACAGTCCCGTCATGTCCGTGCTCCGACTGCGTATGAGATTATCGTCTCTTCGGTTGCCTGCCCGCGCGCTAGCTCAGCGACTATGGCGCCGCGGTGCATGACAAGCACCCGATCGCTGTTCTCGACGATCTCCGGCAGCTCGGACGAAATCAGGAGAACGCCAACGCCGTCGCGACACAGACCACGAACCAACGCATAGATTTGCGCCTTGCTCCCCACATCCACGCCACGCGTGGGCTCATCGAGCAGCAAGACGCGAGCGCCCGCCTCCAGCCATTTGGCCAGAACGACCTTCTGCTGGTTGCCGCCGGAGAGCCGACCCACCAGAGTCGAAAGTCTGGGTAGCCTGATCTGCAGCGCTGAAACGTATTCGCGCGCTCGCCGCCGTTCGCCGCGATAATCGATCAACCCCGCGGTGACGGACGCCATGAAGATGTTCTGCTGAGCGCTGAGGTTCTTGAATAAGCCTTGCGTACCGCGATCCTCGGGCACTAGACCGAGCCCGGTGGCGACCGCCTTGTGCGGCGAAGTGATGCGAGCTTCTCTTCCGTCAACCAGGATGCGTCCGGCGTCGATCGGATCGGCTCCGAAGATCGCGCGGACCAACTCGGTTCGACCAGCGCCGCGCAGTCCGGCTACGCCCACCACTTCTCCGCTTCGCAGCGAAAAGTTGATATTGTGCAGGACCCCTTTTCGCGACAGCCCTTCGACCCTCAGAACCTCCGCCGAAACCCCGGCGTCTCTCGCGTGGTCCGTCGGCTTCGCTAGCGCGCGCCCGACCATATTGCGAACGAGCTCATCGGACGTGGTCTCCGAGATGAGGCCGGTCGCCACTTGCTGGCCGTCACGGAGCACGAGATAAGAATCGGCCAAGCCGAAGATCTCGTTCAAGCGATGCGATACAAAAATGACTGCGACCCCGCGCGCCTTCAGTTGGCGAACCATGGCGAGCAGTCGATCGACGTCGCTGCCGCCCAGGACCGCGGTCGGCTCGTCCAGGATCATAATGCGGGCGCGACGATGCAGCGCTTTGGCAATCTCGACTATCTGCCGGTCCGCTACGCTCAAGACGGACACGCGTCGGCGGACCGGGAGTCGCACATCCATCTCGTGCAGCAATTGCTCGGCGCGGCGGTGCAGCGCGCCCCAGGAGATCGGCCAGCCGAGCTCACGAAGTTCGGTGAAGAACAGATTCTCGGTGATCGACAGGTCCGGAAACAGATTGAATTCCTGGTAGACCGTGACGATCCCAGCGTGGTCCGCATCCTCCGGCGTGTGCAGCGCGAAAGGTCGCCCCTCGATGAGCACCTGTCCGCTGGGCTCGGACGGGATGGCCCCGGAGAGGATCTTGATCAGCGTCGATTTCCCGGCTCCGTTCTCGCCGACGAGCGCGAGGATTTCTCCCTTCTGGATGGTGAAGCCGACGCCCTTGAGGACGGTTATGCCACTGTACGTCTTGGCGAGGCCGCGTGCCTCCAGAAGCGGTGGCTCGGTTGCCGAATCGTCAGCCATGACGCGCTCGGACACGCCGGGAGATTTTGGTTACGTTCTCGTCCGGCGTGTGGGTCCGCAGAACCGTTTGATGGGAATCGCGAACCGGTTCCAGCGCGCGGTCGAGAGCGAGGAGAGCGGCTCCCAGGACGCCGACCTGGCCCCCGATCGTGGACTGCCTGATGGTCAGCGTCCGCGTGCTCAACGGCAGCGCGTATTGATAGACCGCCTGACGGATGGCGGCTAGCAGCACATCCCCAGCCTGCGCGACGCCGCCGCCGACGACGATGTGTGAGGGATTGAAGAAATTCACCAGGCCGGCAAGTACGCGACCGACTGCACTTCCGCTCTCGCGAATGAGAGCGACGGCGATCGGATCGGACTCCTGCACGGCTCTGATCACGTCGCTGAGCCTTAGGCTGCCCTTGTTGGCGAGAACCGCGGCAAGTCGCTCGCTACCCCCGGCCCGGGCATGCTCCTCCGCTTGTCGCGCGATCGCCCGGCCGCCCGCGATCGCTTCGAGACATCCGCGATTTCCGCAATAGCAGAGCGCATCATGACCAATGTGCGTATGCCCGATTTCACCGGCGTGCTCGGTTGCGCCGCGGTAAATCGCGCCATCGCAAACAATCCCCGCGCCGATCCCGTTGCCAATCTTCACGAAAATCATTTCCTTGGGCGCGGAAGCGGGGGCGAGGGCGCGTTCGCCTAACGCCATCGTATGCACGTTGTTGTCGACAAAACTCGGGCAGTCGAAGTGCTCCTTCCAGAAATCCCGCACCGGATAGCTATCCCAACCCGGCATGAGTGAAAGCGACGTCGGTAGAGCTTGCATGAAACTGACAGGGCCCGGCACGCCCATGCCCAAACCCTTGATGAGCTCCGGCTTGACGGCCGCGGCCTTCAGAACCTCCATCAACAGGTCCTTGATGTGTAGCAAAGTGGTCTCTGGACCTCGGGTCACGTCGATTTCATCCGACGAGGTCGCGTACAGAACCCTCAAGCCAAAGTCGGTCAGCGCGACATTGACGTGAGTCGATTCGAGATCGACGGCGAGGATGCAGCCCGCGCTCGGATTGAAACCATACAGTTTCGGTTTTCGCCCGCCGCTAGATGCGCCAACATCCTGCGCCAGCAGAAGCCCGTTCGCGCATAGAATGTCCACGTGTTCGGTGACCGCCGCCAAGCTCAATTTTGTGAGAGCGACGATTTCCGCCTTCGAAATTGGCGCGCCCTGCGCACGGACGGCGCTCAGCACCCTGACGGTCGCAGGCGACGTACTCATTAGCCGAATCCTAACTGGGAAACAGTTTATTGCAGAATCTATGATCTTCTTCATATTGACTTATAGAAGTTATCTCGTCAAGAAAATAAGTATGCGGACCGCGCGGCAGAGCCGCGCCGGTGAGAGGGGAGGGTCATGCGATCGCGCATATTCGGGCACACAGGCCTCGTCGTCACCGAAGTGGGGCTCGGCGGCTCCCCCCTCGGCAATCGCTCCCGCGAGATCAGCGAACAGCAATCGGAGGCGATCATCGAGTCCGCATGGGATCTGGGAGTTCGCTACTTCGACACGGCTCCCCTCTACGGACACGGTCTGGCCGAAGCCAGGCTTGGGCATGGATTGAGATGGAAGCCGCGCGAGGACTTCGTCGTTTCTTCGAAAGTCGGTCGCATACTCGAGCCGGCGCCGCGTCATTCCGTAGACTACGGGCCATGGACAAGCGGCCTGGCATTCAAGTGTCGCTACGACTACTCCTACGACGGCGCCCGGCGCGCGCTCGAGGATTCCATTCAGCGTATGGGGATTGAGAGGATCGAGATCGCTCTCATTCATGACGTCGATGTCTTCACCCACGGCGACACCCAGCCGGACATGTTTCGCGAGGCTATGAACGGAGCCTATCGAGCGCTGATCGCTCTACGGGAGCAGGGTGTAGTCAAGGCCATCGGCATCGGCGTGAATGAATGGGAGCCGTGCTACGAAGCTCTACGAATGGGCGATTTCGACTGCTTCCTACTGGCGGGGCGTTACACCCTTCTCGAGCAGGAGCCGCTCGACACCTTCCTTCCGCTTTGTGAGCAGCGGGGGGCCGCGGTCATCATCGGCGGCGGATTCAACAGCGGGATTCTCGCGACGGGTTCCGGCGCCCGCGCACGTTACAATTATGGGCCCCCATCTGCTGAAATTCTTGCGAAGGTGCGCCGGATCGAATTCGCGTGCGCGCGTCACGAAGTGCCGCTTGCCGCCGCGGCGCACCAGTTCATACTTGCGCACCCCGCGGTGGTGTCGCACATACCCGGCGCGCGCACGCCGGAACAGGTACGACAGAACGTCGCTTGGGCGACCTACGCAATCCCTGGCCAATTTTGGGACGAACTTAGACGCGACGGCTTGCTGCGCGCCGACGCGCCCATTCCGCGCGGATCTGCTTGAACGGTCGTTCAGACTGCAATTTCGCGGAAATTGTCGACCAGCGCCGCTGAGAACGCACGATCATTGATGTGAAGCGGCAAGTACACCAGTCGACGTTTGGGGGTCTGCATCAGCCCGCTTTCGATAGATGCAAACAGCGCAGCGTCAGCCTCCGGATCGTAGAACGGCTCTCCGACCGCGTCCATCGCGGAAACGCCCTTCTCCGGAAGAAGAAAACGAACGGGTCCATCGCACTGATTGAGCCGATCCGCGATCCACGCGCCGACCTCGCGACACTCGGCAGGCGTGGTTCGCATCAAGGTCACCTGCGGGTTGTGCCGATGGAGCTTCCGCCGTCGGAAACGCTCGGGCACCGTTTCAGGTGTCCAGAAGTTCACCATGTCGAGCGCGCCGACGGACCCGACGTAGGGAACGTGGGTACGAGCGATCGCGCCGAGCCGATCTTCGTCGGCCTTTAACACGCCTCCGACCAAAAGATCAGCGATCTCCGTTGTCGTCACGTCGAGAACTCCGGCGACGAGACCGCTGTCCACCAGTTTCTCCATCGCCCGGCCGCCGACGCCTGTTGCATGGAACACGAGGCAATCGTAATCGCGCCTCAGCGATTCCGTCGCCTGGGTGACCGCTGCGGTCGTCACGCCAAACATCGTCAGTCCAATAGCGGGTTTGCCTTCGGTCTTGTCCGGCGCGCTGAGCGCCATCGCCGCCATCGCGACGCCCGCGTTGCGCAGAATTCGGCGGCTGATGCGGTTCAACCCAGCAATGTCGGTCACCGGGGACATCATCGCGATGTCGCTGGTGCCGATGAACGGGCCAACATCGCCCGAGGCCAGCGTCGACACCATCAGTTTGGGCAAGCCGACCGGCAGTAAGCGCATCCCAGCTGTGACGATCGAAGTTCCGCCGCCACCGCCAATACCCAGAATGCCCCCGACATCGCCGCGGGAGACAATGAACCGAGCGAAAGCCACTGCCATCGCGGCAACCGCCGAGCCCCGGTCGTGCGTCCCGAACACCTCCTCGGCGCCGGTGGGATGGAACCGCGCAACCTCGCGCGCCGGCACATCGACGACCACCGTCGGCGCACGCGTGCCGACATCGACGAGGACCACAGCGGCGCCCTCCGCCCGAGCGACGGCTGCGAGGTACTCGAGTTCCTCCCCTTTGGTGTCGGCCGTGCCGACGACATAGACGAACTGAGCCGCCATCTCCAATCCTGTCCATGGGCGTTGTGGCGAGAAATTGAAATTCGCCGCGTGAAATCAAAAGGTCGCGCTCCGCTTCATGCCGTGGCGCGCAGATCTTCGACGTCGCGATAGCTCAAAGGTGAAACCGACATACAGCCACTTTGCGTCTCAGCCGATTGCGGGGTGAATTTGATGCCGGCAAACGACAGCGCTGTTTGCCGTCTTAACAGTCGAATCGAAACGGCGCTATCGTTGGCGTGACACGGTTGGCGTGACAAAGTGACGGTGGCCGTAGCAGAGGCTCGTTTTGAACTTCCGCCATCCACACGAGGCGGCGATGGCATCTTTCGATCGTACGTCCGGTTTGCGGAAGCCTCGCGACCTAACGGAATGGCGGCCATGGGCGCTAGTCCGAAAAACTTCCGCGAAGCGTTGAGGGGAAAGGTGAGTCTTTATGCTGGATTGTGGGGATTTGCGGCGATTGTGTAGGCATGTAAAATGGTCCTTGACTTCATCGAGAGGCCATGATTCACGCTTGTCATGTACGTCACGCGCATCCCGAACCGCGATTCGCCGCCCGCCGTCGTCTTGCGCGAGAGCTATCGCGAGGGCGGCAAGGTCAAATCGCGCACCCTCGCCAACATCTCCGATTGGCCGGAGGCGAAGATCGAGAGCCTGCGGCGGGTGCTGGCCGGGGAGACCCTCGCGCCGCTTGCCGCCGAGCGCTTCGAGATCACCCGCGCGCTGGCGCACGGCCATGTCGCCGCCGTGCTCGGGACGGTGCGCCGGCTCGGGCTCGACAAGGCGTTGCCAAACGGACCGGAGCGTCGGGCCAGGCTGATCCTGGCCATGATCGGGGGGCGGATCATCGAGCCGGCCGCGAAGCTCGCGACCGCGCGCCAGCTCAGCGAGGCGACCGCCGCTCACTCGCTCGGCGCCGTGCTTGGGCTGGGCGAGGTCGACGAGGACGAGCTCTACGCCGCTCTCGACCTTTTGGGCCGCAGCCAGGTGGGCGTCGAGAAGGTCCTCGCCCAACGTCACCTCAAGGACGGCGTGCT
>Ga0335075_10005420_pt1 | contig 19823 bp, 12 predicted proteins | sample Lox_Sample_24_FD_206723 | JGI IMG/M metagenome (GOLD analysis project Ga0335075, IMG submission 206723) | Soil microbial communities from Loxahatchee National Wildlife Refuge, Florida, United States - Lox_Sample_2.4 | ecosystem: Environmental > Terrestrial > Soil > Wetlands | place: USA...
ATCTCGCCTCGCATCAGGAGCACGCCCTCAACATCGCGGTTCACGGCGACCTGCCCTCGCTCGTTCCGCATCTCGCCAACATCCCCGCGCGCGAACTCGAGAGCGTCGGCATCTCGCCCACCGGCGTGCGCCTTGTCGTCGAGGCCCACGGCGATATCTTCACCCTGCCTGCGGAGAAAGGCGACACTCGCAACCTGACCAAAACTCCCGGCGTGGCCGAACGCTCGCCCGCCTGGTCTCCCGATGGAAAATTCATCGCGTACTTCAGCGACGCTTCCGGCGAGTATCAGCTCTACATCCGCGATCAGGACGGAATGCAGCCCCCAAAGGTCATCGATCTCGGACCCGATCCATCCTTCTACTACGACATCACCTGGTCGCCCGACTCGAAACGCATCGCCTTCACCGACAAGCACCTGCATCTCTGGTACGTCGATGTCGCCACCGCCGGCGCAAGGCCAGTCAAAATCGATACGGGCCTGCGCGGCAGCTTCGGCAACGCCTATGAAATCTCCTGGTCGCCCGATTCCCAATGGATCGCCTACACCCGCGACCTCGAAAACCAGTTCCACGCCATCTTCTTCTACTCCCTTGCCACGCACACCTCCACGCAGATCACCGACGGCATGAGCGAGGTCGCGCATCCGGTCTTCGATCCCAACGGCAAGTATCTGTACTTCACCGCCTCCACCAACAACGGACCCTCCGACGCCGGCATCGATCTCTCCTCGCTCGATCGTGCCGAGTCCTCCAGCGTCTACGTCATCGTTCTCGCCAAAGATGGCGCATCGCCCATCCCGCCGGAAAGCGACGACGAGAACGCAAAGAAGTCCGACGAGAAATCCACGCCCGACAAGGACAAAGATCAGGACAAAGCGCAGTCCGGCGACAAGACCGACTCCGACAAAGACAAGGACACCGCGAAGAAGGAACCGGAAAAGCCGAAGCCCACGGTGATCGATCTGGCCGGCATCGGCAATCGCATCCTCGCGCTGCCCATTCCCGCGCGCAATTACATCCTGCTCGATGTGGGCAGAACCGGCGTCCTCTACCTTGGCGAAGGCTCGCCCGTCGGACGCTCCTCTTCCGGCGGCGGCGCGCCCATTCGCTCGCTCTGGCGCTTCACGCTTGAGAAGCGCAAGACCGAAGAAGTGCTCTCCGGACTTAACAGCTTTCACGCGTCCTTCAACGGCGAGAAAGTCTTCTACGCCCACGGCGACGGCTGGTTCATCGCCAACGCCTCTGACCTGAAACCCGGCGGCAGCGGGGAAGGCAAGCCCGTCAACAATCACGGCATGTTCGCCGTCATCGATCCTCGCGCCGAATACGCACAGATGTACCACGAAACGTGGCGCATCGAGCGCGACTTCTTCTACGATCCCGGCCTTCACGGCCTCGACGTGCACAAGATCGAATCGAAATATCAGCCCTGGGTCGCCGGACTCGCCTCACGCAGCGAGTTCACCTACCTGTGCAACGAGATGCTTGGTGAAATCCAGGTCGGCCACATGTTCGTTCGCGGGCCGCGCGCGCCCTCCGATGGCCCGCGTCCCGGCCTGCTCGGCGCCGACTACGCCGTCGAGCACGACCGCTACAGGTTCGCGAAAATCTACAACGGCCAGAACTGGACGCCCTCGCTCATTGCGCCGCTCACCGTACCCGGCGTCAACGTGAACGTGGGCGACTATCTCCTCGCCGTCAACGGGCGCGAACTGCACGCCTCCGACAACCTCTACTCCTTCTTCGACGGCACCGCCGGCAAACAGACCGTCGTCCGCGTCGGCTCAAAACCCGACGGCTCCGACGGCCGCGACGTCACCGTCATCCCCACGGGCTCCGAGCATGGCCTGCGCAATATCGACTGGATCGAGTCGAACCGCCGCCTCGTCGACAAGCTTTCCGACGGCAAGGTCGCCTACATCTACATGCCCAACACCGGCGGCGCGGGCTACGACAACTTCAACCGCTATTTCTACTCGCAGATCGATCGCCAGGCCGTCGTCCTCGACGAGCGCTACAACGAGGGCGGATTCATCGCCGACTACGTGGCCGAAGTCCTCGGACGCAAGCCGCTTTCCGGCGCTATCGAGCGCGACGGCAAGCCCATCCACGATCCCGTCGGCGCCATCTTCGGCCCGAAGGCCATGATCATCAACCAGTCCGCGGGCTCCGGCGGCGATGCCATGCCCTGGTACTTCCGCAAGGCCGGCCTCGGCACGCTGGTCGGCGTCCGCACCTGGGGCGGACTCGTCGGCATCGGCGGCTATCCCACCCTCCTCGACGGCGGCAGCGTCACCGCGCCGCGCTACGCCATCTACGGTCTCCACGGCGAATGGGAGGTGGAGGGCCACGGCATTCCGCCCGACGTGGAAGTGGAAGAACTGCCAAAGGACATGGCTGCCGGTCACGATCTTCAGCTCGAAAAAGCCGTCCAGATCGTCATGGACCAGCTCAAAGAGCATCCGGTCACCGCGCCCCCCATTCCGCCCTATCCCAACTACCACAAGACCGACGGTCTGGGACACAACTAGCCCAGGCCAGTGAGAAGCTGTTAGCGAAAAGCTGTTAGCGACAAACGTTTAGCAGAAGACGCTTAGCGAAAAGCTGTTAGCAAGAAACTTTTAGCAAGGATCCGCTAACAGTCCTTCGCTACCAGCTTTTTGCTACCAGCTTCTCGCAACACCCTGCCGCTAGCTGTTCCGCAACGCCACCATCGGATTGATCCGCGATGCCCGCCATGCCGGCAAATACCCCGCTACCAGCGCCACGACCACCAGCAGGGCTGCCATCGCTGCGTACGTCGTCGCATCCGTGGGCTGGGTGCCGAAGAGCATCGACGCGATCAGCCTCCCCACGCCCAGCGACACCAGCGTGCCCACCACCAGCCCCGCGCCCACCAGGCTGAGCGTCTTCGCCAGCACGCCCATCTGCACGCGCGCGCGGCTCGCGCCCAGCGCGATGCGAATCCCGATCTCCTGCGTCTGCTGTGTCACGCCGTACGCAATCACGCCGTAGATACCCAGAGCTGCCAGCGTGAGGCCCAGCGCCGCAAATACCCCCACCAGCAGCACGAAGAAGCGCCGCGGCGACACCGAATGGTCCACCAGCGACTGCAGCGTCCTGAACTCCGTCGCCGGCTGTTCAGGATTCAGGCTCCGCAACACGCCCATCACGCTCGCGGCCAGCGCCGCGGGCGGCAGTTGCGTCCTTACCACGAGTTCCGCGCCCACCGGTCCCGCCTGGGTCGTCGGCAAATACGCCTCGGGACCGTCGGATCCGCCCTCCACCGCCGTATCCCGCACATCGGCGACAACCCCAATGACGCGTGAGGGTGTCCTGCAATTCCCCCCCACGTTGACCAGTCGCCCCATCGCGTCCTGCCTCGGCCACAGCAGCTTCACTGCGGCCTCGTTCACGATCGCCACGCACGCGCTCTGCGCACCATCCGACCAGGCGAAGTCCCGCCCCTCGCGCAGCTTCATTCCCATTGCCCGCAGATACCCAGGCGTCACGATCTGCACCAGCGCGTCCGGACACCTCTGCTTGCTGCAGTCCATGCCCTCGGCCGCCAGACTCCAGCTTCGGTTTCGATCCAGCGGCAGCATGTCCGTGATGCCGGCATCCTCGATGCCCGGAATCGCCTTCACCGCGCGCAGCATGTTCTCGAGGATTGTGCCCCGCAGCGCCGGATCCGCCTTTCCGTCCTTTCCTGTGTCGTTGTAATCCACCTGGATCGCGGCCGCGCGTTCCGGCTGGAATCCCAGCTCGATCTCCAGCACTTTCAGAAAGCTGCGCAGCAACAGGCCCGCACCCACCACCAGCACGCACGCCAGCGCCACTTCGCTCACGACCAGAGCCGCGCGAATTCTTCCATGATGCAGGCCCTTCCCCGCGCCTGCGCCCGAATCCTTCAGCGTCGCCTGCAATGAACCCGACGCCATCTTCAGCCCCGGCATGAGCCCAAATAAAAACGCTGTCGCAAGGGTCAGCAGCACCGTCCATCCCAGCGCCGTTCGGTCGATCCGGACGTCGTTCAGCAGGGGCAGCGCCAGCGAGCCGGCGTGCACGAGATACGACGTTATCCCTGCAGCCACCCCTAAACCCAGCACTGCACCTGTTGCCGACAGCAGCGCGCTCTCCGTCAGCAGTTGCCGCACAATCCGAGCTCGCCCCGCGCCCAGCGCGCTGCGCATAGCAAATTCCTTGCCCCGCGCCGCCGACCGCGCCAGCAGCAAATTCGACAGGTTCACGCACACGATCAGCAGAATCAACCCCACTGCCGCCCACAGCAGTTCCAGCGACTGCCGCAGGCTCCCGCTCACATGGTCTTTCAGCGGCTGCATCCACGCTCTATATCCCTTGCCATATTCCGGATGACTCCTGCTGAAGTAAAAATCCGGAAACAGCCGATTCGCTTCTTCCTGCGCCTGCGCGATCGTCACGCCCGTCTTCATGCGCCCGACGATCAGGAACACATTCCCCCAACCCCGCATATCGTCGTTGATCGCGGGGACAAAGATGTCCGTTTTGGTTCCTGGCGCAAATACGCTCCCGAAGTCGAATCCGCGCGGCATCACGCCCGCCACGGTCGTCGGCGTGTCGTTCAGATCGATCGTCTGCCCCACGATCGACCGATCGCCGTGAAACTGCGTCTGCCAGAATGCATAGCTCAGCAGCACGGCCGGGCGCCCGTGCTGCCGCGTCTCCTCCGCCGAGAACAACCGCCCCAGCCACGGCTGCACGCCCAGGACCTCAAAGAAGTTTCCCTCCACTGGCACGCCCGACACCGGAACCGTCTTCTCATGTCCGGTCAGCTTGTAACCGGAGGCCCCGAAAAACGGGAAGTAAGCTGTCACGCCCTCCATCGTCTGGTTCCGCTGCTGGTAGTCTTCCAGCGCGTCGACGGAATACGTAACGCACGACATGCCGCATGCCTGAGGAGGTCCCTGCACCCATACCAGCCTCGGGGACTCAGGAAAAGGCAGCGGGCGCAGCAGCAGCGTGTTCACCAGGCTGAAGGCCGCAACGTTCGCGCCAATCCCCAGCCCCAGCATCGCCACCGCCACAATCGTGAACCCCACATCGCGCCGGAGCGTCCGCAGCGTGAACCGCATGTCCTGCCCCAACACGTCCAGGAACGGCAATCCCCGCGACGCCCGTTGCTGCTCCCGCGCCTGCTGCACTCCGCCGAACTCCGCCATCGCCCGCCTCCGCGCTTCGTCTTCGCTCAACCCGCGTTGCCTGTATTCGTCCACTGCGAACTCCAGATGCGACGCCATCTCCGCGTCCAGCTCCCGGTCCAGCGCTCTCTTGTGGAAGTAGGCTTTCACCCGCTCGACCCATCTCCGCGCCCATCCATCTCTCATCGCCGCCTGCTTTCGCTCACTGATCACTGTCCACTGCTGTTGCCAGGTGCCCCACATCTGCGCGCCGTTCGCAAATGGGTGATTCTGCATCACGAACCTGTGGCCTGATCTCTGATGCCTGTGCCCTGTCGCCGCACTTACTGTTCCATCACCCGTACCATCACCGCGCTCAGCCTTTGCCAGTACTCCGCCCCTTCGGCCAGTTGCTTTAGCCCGCGCTTCGTAATCGTGTAGAACTTTGCCTTGCGATTGTTGTCTGACGTGCCCCACTCCGCGTCGATCCATCCCCGATGCTGCAGCCGCACCAACGACGCGTAGATCGTCCCCTGATTCAGCAGCACCTCGTTGCCGCTCACCTGCTCGATGCGCCGGGCAATCCCGTACCCGTGCTGCGTGCCCATCGCCGCGAGCGTCTGCAGCACCATCAGGTCCAGCGTCCCCTGAAGCAAATCCAGCTTCGCGTCGCCCACTCTGCCTCCTGTGTTATGGCCACAGAAGTATGTCACAAAGTCCTGTGTTATCGCCACAGGAGAGATACGTCTCTGTCTATGAATTGGTTCCCGACGGAAGCAAACCGGTAGCTGGTCGCCCGTAGCCGGGTGGCCAAACAACTTCAGCTACCAGCTACTCGCTACCCGAGAACAGTTGTTCGCTAACATTTTTCCCTGGCTTCAGCTGTTCCGCAGCGCTTCCATCGGCTCCACGCCTGAGGCCCGCAGCGCCGGAACCATCGCCGCCGCCAGCGCCACCGTCCCGAGCACCAGCGTCGCCGTGCCCAGTACCAGCGGGCTCCACGCGCTCACGCCGAACAACTCCGCGGCCATCATGTGGCCCGCGCCAATCGCCGCCGGAATCCCCATGGCCAGCCCCAGCCCCACCTGGAGAAACGCCTCGCGCAGCACCATGCGCTGCACGTGCACCCGATTCGCGCCCAGCGCCATGCGGATCCCGATCTCGCTCGTCCGCTGCGCCACGGCATACGACGTCACGCCGTAGAGCCCAATCCCCGCCAGTACCAGCGCCACCAACCCAAACAGCGACGTGAGCTGCACGATCATGTTCTGCTGGCTGAACGCCGTCTGCACCTGGTGATCGAAGCTCTGGTAACGCGTGATCATCAGGTTGGGATTCAGTTCGTCCAGCTTCTCCCGCACGCGCGCCTCAAGGTCCGGAACCGCTCCGTGCGTTTCAATCTCCAGCGAAGCCATGTAGTGGTTGTTCGCCACAAATGAGTTGTACTGATCGGCCTGGGGAATGGTCAGCGGGAGCTGCGCCCACTGCCCCGCCGGCAAAAAGTACATCGGACGCTTCAGCTCCTGCGGATCGTTCGGCGGCCAGTACTGCGCGTTCTCCACCACGCCCACAATCGTGAACATACCCGGCTGCCCTGGGCTCGCATCCCCAAAGTGCGCGCCAATGGGATTCTGCCCGTGCAGGTAGTGCTTCACGAACGCCTCGTCCACGATGGCCACGTTCTGCGCCGTGCGGTTGTCGCTCTCAGCGAAGTCCCGCCCCGCAATCACGCGCGTTCCCACCGTCGAGAAATACTTCGGGCTCACCCGCACCCACGACGTCAGATTCAGCCCCGACCCCGGCGAAATCGGCGGCTGCCCTTCGATGTACACGTCTTCGCTGTAGTTGTTGCCATCCATCGGGCTCCACGTCGACCACGCCACCTGCTGCACGCCTGGAATCGCAGAAATCGCCCCATCCAGCTTCCGGTAGAAATCGTCCAGCTGCTCCGGCGCCAACCCTGAATGTTGCGCGTTGAAGGTCACTATCGTCCGGTTCGCGGGATCGAAGCCGAAATGCTGATGCTCCAGCTTTTGCAGGCTCAGCACCAGCAGTCCGGCCGCGCACAGCAGCACCACCGACACCGCCGCCTGGGCCACCACCAGCGCCTTCTGGGCCAGGGTAGCGTGCCGTCCCGTTGCGCGATTCGCGCCGCGCAGCGCCTCAATGGGATTCGCCTTCGCCGCCACCCACGCCGGCGCCACTCCAAACAGCAGGCCCGTCAGCAGCGATACCACAAACGCAAAGCCCAGCACCACCCACGACGGGCTCGCCGTGATCGTGATCGGATCGTTCGCGAATGCCAGGTGCAGGATCAGCTTCGCCCCGCCCCACGCCACCAGCACGCCGGCGAGGCCGCCCATCATCGCGAGCAGCACGCACTCCAGCAGCGCGCGCTGCACCAGTTGCTTGCGCTGCGCGCCCAGCGCCGCCCGCACCGCAATCTGCTGCCGGTGGGTCACGCTGCGCGCCAGCATCAGGTTCGCCAGGTTCGCGCTCGCAATCAGCAGCACGAAGCACGAGATCCACATCAGCAAATGCAGATCGTCTTTATATTGCGCCTGCATCCGCTGCACGCCCGCGCCGCCCGGCGAAAGCCGCAGATACTGTTGCGGGATCAGCGGGCGATCCTCTTCGCGCAGATTGCTCTGCGGGCTGCGCAGGAATTCCTGCAGCTCCACCTGCATCGCCGCCTGCACGCCTTTTGGTGTCGCCCCTGGCTGCAGCCGCCCCATCAGGTTCAGCCACTGCTCCTCGCCGCGCTCCAGCAAGTCCGAATCGCGCGGATCCACCGCCTCCACCAGGTGCAGCGGCATCCAGAAGGCCGGCGGCCGATCGCTCAGCCGTTCGCCGAAAAATCCCGGCGGCGCAATCCCCACCACCGTCAGCGTCTGTCCGTTGACCTGCCATGTCGATCCCACTACCGACGGATCCCGCCCGAGATCCTGCGCCCATGTCTGGAAGCTCATCACCGCGACCGGTGTCGCGCCCTTCGAGTCGTCGTTCGTGCTCAGCAGCCGGCCGGCATAGGCCCGCAGCCCCAGCACGTCGAACGAATTGCCGGAAACGAACTCTCCGTAGAACGGCCGCGCCGGCTCCTTGCTCCCGGCCCGCCGCACAGCCATTTCTTCCGTATTGCCCTCAAACGCCGCCAGGCTCGCCAATCCCGGCGTGTGGTTGCGGAACTGCTCGTACTGCAGGTACGAAAAGAACGACCAGTCGTTCTTCGGATCCTCATACACCGGGAGCCCCGAGTTGTGGCAGCACTGCTCGTTGTCGCCGATCCGCCACAGCCCCGCCGGATCGCTCACCGGCAGCGACTTCAGCAGCACCTCATGGACGAGCGTGAAAATCGCGGCCGTGGCCCCAATTCCAAGCGCCAGCGTCAGGATCGCCGTCAGCGCAAACCCCGGCGACTTTCTCAATTGGCGTATCGCGACCTTCACATCGGCAAACACAGCAGCACCTCCAGCGCCTGAAAACTGTCAACTGATAACTGACGACTGTGAATACGATGCAATCCTGCCGCCATCCCCGCCTCGCCAATCTGCCTGAAAACACGAGGCCTTCGATTCGCCGCGGGCTAACTACCGTCCGCTTCGCCCGTCCAGTGTCCGCATCCGAACACTCCTGGCTTCCGGCCCCGACATTCCGGCTTCCTCTGCTGTTTTCGCTGCCTTTCGCCTCCTCTTCTTTTTTTGTCAAGAGGCAAGCTTGAAAACCAAAGTAATGAGTATTGAAAACACAAGGCTTCCACGCCAAAACATGTAAACAAATTTGGCGTGGTTAGACCCCCCGGTTGGTATTCTGAGAATAGAGAGGATTATTCAGAAACTGGCCCGTCTGGCTCGCCGCCCGGCGGGCCTTTTCTTTTGTGTCTCTCAATTTGCATGCAAAGGAACACCATGAACGTCTTTCAAAAAATCGGAGTCAAAATCGCGGACTTTGCCAAATGGTTCGCTTCCGCCGTGTCGGCCGTCATCGGCCTCTCCGTCCGTGTTGAGAAGGTTCTGAAGTCGGAGAAGCCGCTCGAGAAGCCCTTCATTGCGGGTCTCTCCACGGTCGTCGCCGACGTTGAGGCGCTCATCGCGGCCTCCCAGGGCGCGCTCACCTCCGACGGCCTGAACTTCTCCGCCGACTCGAAGGTCTACTCCGGCTTCGTGACCCTCGTCGACGACTTCAAAAAACTGGCTCCCGTCGTCGAGCAGGCCATCGCCATCCTCGAAGGCAAGTAACCGATAGGCAATACTAGGGCGTCCCACCCTTGTCGCCCGCTTTGGCGGCAAGGGTGGGATTCCACGAAGAGTGCGTTGCGCACCCTGCTGACTGGCTCACTCACCGGCCGGCTTTCCACAGTCGCTACACCCTAACCAGCCCGCTGCTTCAGCGCTCTCCACCCGATATCCCGCCGGTACACCATCCCCTGAAAGGAGATTTTTCCCATGGCCTCGTACGCCGACCCCAACGCCTCGTCCAGGGTCGCGCCCGTGGCCGACACTCCCAGCACCCGTCCGCCGGCAGTCCGGTATACGTCCCCGTCCAGCGAAGTTCCGGCGTGGTAAACGGCAACGCGAGGCACGGCCGCAGCCGCTTCGAGGCCGCCGATCGGATACCCCACCGTATAGCTCCCCGGATACCCCTCCGACGCCGCCACCACGCACGCCGAAGCGCCCGGCTTCCAGCGAAATTCCGTCTCGCTCAGCCGCCCATCCACGCTTGCTTCGAGCGCCTCGACCAGATCGCACTCCAGCCGCGGCAAAATCGCCTGCGTCTCCGGATCGCCGAAGCGCGCATTGAACTCCAGCACCATCGGGCCCTTCGCCGTCATCATCAGCCCGCAGTACAGCACTCCCACAAACGGCGTGTCCTCGGCGGCCATCCCCTCCACCGCCTTCTGCGCGATGTGGTGCAGAATCCACGACCGCATCTGCTCATCCACCATCGCATCGGTCGAGTAGACGCCCATGCCTCCGGTGTTAGGGCCGGTATCGCCTTCCCCAATGCGCTTGTGATCCTGGGCGGGAACCAGCGGCGTTGCGTGCTTTCCGTCGCTCAGCACCAGGAACGAAAGCTCTTCGCCCGTCAGGTGCTCCTCGACGATCACGGTCGTCTCCGCCGTCCCCAGCAGTTGCCCGCTGAACAGACCTGTCACCGCGCGCTCCGCCTCGTCCTTCTTTTCGCAGATCAGCACGCCCTTGCCGGCAGCCAGGCCGTCGGCCTTGATCACCACCGGCAGGTGGAACTGCTCGAGCGCCTTCAGCGCCTCTTCCTTCGAGGAGCACACCGCGTACTTCGCCGTAGGAATCGCGTGCCGCTGCATGAACCGCTTGGCGTAGCCCTTGCTCGTCTCCAGCATCGCCGCTTCGCGCGTGGGGCCAAACACGCGCAGGCCGCGCCGCTGCATCTCATCGGCCAGCCCCAGCGCCAGCGGCAGTTCCGGGCCCACCACGGTCAGGTCCGGCTGCTCCGACGCCACCACGCGCAGCAGATCCCCCAGGTCCTTCTGGCTTGCCGGAACGCAGCGCGCCACCTGCGCGATGCCCCCATTCCCCGGCGCGCATACCAGCTCGCTTACCCGCGGCGAACGCGCGATCGACGCGCACAGCGCGTGCTCGCGTCCGCCTCCTCCAACCACCAGAACTTTCATTCGAGCCTGAGCTCCCTGTCTTCTGTCCGATTATCGCAGCCTTGAGCCTGTTATCAACTTTCCCGCGGGTGGCGAGCCTCGCATCGCCCGACCGCTGGGATTGTCACCCTGATTCATGCAGTCAAATATTTCTCGATAATGAGCCTTTAGGGGGGCGCGAGTACCGATAATGCTCGTATCGGGGCCGTGGAGTGAGGTATCCGGTGTTCGACCACCTTAGAGGAAAACCTTGTCCTTTTAACCCATCGTCAACCGCGTGCCCGTTGCGGTCCGGAGCCACTCGTGCACTTCGGTGCATCCTGTTTGCGGCTGCCTTTAGCTCGCTCGGCGCAATTCTCAGCGGTTGCGGGACGGTTTCGCCCGCCGTCATCAAGCAGCAGACAGGACAACTCACCGCTGCCCCGCTCTCAGTTGCCTTCGGTTCCGTGGTTGTGGGGCAAACCGCCACGGCAAGCCTCTCGGTCAACAACAGTGGCTCGAATTCCTTGCAGATTTCGCAGATACAGTTTTCCAGCGCGAATTTCTCGCTCTCTGGCAATCTGACGTTTCCGTTGACTCTCGCCGTCGGCCAGAACTTGACTCTTACGCTCGAATTTGCACCTTCGGCAACGGGAGCCGCGAGCGGCACGGCGACTCTCAACTCCACCGGCAACCCATCTTCCGTAACTGTTGGGCTCAGCGGAACCGGCGTGGTACCGAGCCCCGGCATTCAGCTGCAATCGACGAGCGTGAATTTTGGCGATGTAAAACTGAATAACCTGGCGACGCAGGCCGACATCATCACCTCATCCGGCGCGGCGCCTCTGACCATCACTGACGCATCCGTGACCGGCAGCGGCTTTTCCGTCTCCGGAATCACCTTCCCGATCACCCTGGACCCGCAGGCCACGGCCACGCTCAACATCACCTTTGATCCCACGGTGCTGGGTGGCTTAACCGGGCAGGTGAGCCTGGCAACCAACACCCCTTCCGGCTCGGTTTCGATCACTCTCGATGGAAGCGCGGTCAGCGAAACTTATGCCGTGAATCTCACCTGGAACGCCCCGACTGAGAGCTACGATCCCGTCGCTGGCTATCAGATCTATCGCGCCGTAAACAACAGCGGTAATTACGCTCTCCTAACCACAACAGCGTCGACCGCCTATACCGACGGGACGGTCCAAAACGGAGATAATTACTCGTACTATGTGAGAAGCGTCGATGCAGAGGGTAACGAAAGCGCACCTTCCAATATTTACACGGCGACCATCCCTAACTAGCCCCGATTCCCTGAGCCCTTTTCACCGAGCCGCGGTCCATGCCTGCCAGAAGACCACGGCCAGCATGAACAGCAGATAGACGCGCAGCGTCCACAGCAGAACCAGCGTGCCGCCGCGGATCGGCCGCCGCGGTACGGCAACCCGCTTCGAGGCGGCCAGTTGATCCGGCTCGAGCATCGACAGAACGAACCCCGCATCCGCTTCGCTGATATGTTCGTGTTCTCGCGTCATCAAGCTCTCCTGGGCTGAAACTCGCAACCCACCGGTGTCCCGCTCAAGCCTGCTTTTGCCTGGGTGGGATACCTTTGCTTCACTTTCCCCCCAGCCACGTCAAAACCTGGGGAGCCACCACGCTCACGCCGTACAGCACTCCGGCTGCGGTCAGCAGCAGCACCACCAGCGCCGCCAGCGCATTCGCCCAGCGCGGGCTCGGCACGTCGCCCATGATCTCTTTGTCGTTCACCAGCATGTACAGAAACACCAGCGCCGGAGGCATCGCCAGCACCGCGACCACGTTCACCACCAGCACCACGAAGACGAGAGGCAGCCCCGGGATCAGCACGATTCCGGCCGCCGCGGCCGCGCACAGGCTCAGCACGGCGTAGAACGATTTGCCCTCGCTGACCGGCAAGTTCAGGCTGTGCGGCCGCCGCGTCACTTCGCCGAAGGCATAAGCCGATGAGGTCGAGATGGTAATCGAAGCGACGATGCCCGCCTCCACCATGCCCAGCGCGAACAAACTCGCTCCGAATCGCCCGATGATGGGCTGCAAAGCCTGCGCGAACTGTGCGGCCTCGAAATTATCGGCGCTGATTTTCCCGAACAGAGGAGCCGTCGCCAGGATCGCGCCCAGCGCCGCCAGCGCCGCCAGACCCGCGCCGAGCACCGTGTCGATGCGGCCAAAGTGGATGTCCTTCGTGGTCATTCCTTTGTCCACCGTCGCGCTTTGCTGAAAGAACAGCATCCATGGCGTCACCGTGGCGCCGATCACCGAAAGCAGGATGAGTATGGTGTCCTTGTTCAGCCCAGGCAGCGGCCGCCACGTCCTCAGCGCTTCCGCGACCATGTTCCAGTGCGGATGCGTCATGAGCGCTACGGGAATGAAGATCAGATTGAACGCCGCCGCAGCCAGAGTCACGCGCTCCCAGGTCCAGTAGCGATGGCTCAGCAGCGCGGAGTACAGCACGCCCAGCGCGACCAGTACCGCCGCCCACGGAGGCACGCCGAAGAATCCGAGGCCCGCCCGAACGGCAATGAATTCCGTGATCAGCGTCAGAAAGTTGCCGATTCCGAGGTCGATCATGGAAAACCAGCCCCAGAACGGCCCGAAGCGCTCGAAGATCAGCTCGGCATGGCCGCGATGCGTCGCTGCACCCAGCCGCACCGTCATCTCCTGCACCACGAGCGCCATAACGAAGGTGAGGATGGTGAACGGGAGGAAGAAGCCGACGCCGAATTTCGATCCCGTGGCGGCATAGGCCAGCATGCTGGGCCCGTCGTTCTCGCCCAGCATCACCAGAATGCCCGGCCCAATCAGCAGCCACAGCAGCCACGCTCGCGCCCGCAACCCACGCCCCCGCCGCGCGCGCTCCACGCGGGCCCGATCGTTGGCGCGATCGACATCCTCGTGCGTGACGACAATGGCTTCGTCATCGGTCAACACGCTCACCTTGCGCTCGGTTTGTGCGCCTGTACCCATCCCTGAGTGTTCCGTTCGGTGAACTGCAGGACGCGGAGATATCCGCCCCTGCATTGAGTCTACGTTTGAAACCTGTTCGATGTAAGCCATAGTTAACTGAGAATTGTTAAGATCGCTTCACCAAACCTCGCGGGATCGCGAAATTCCGCTCCGGTTTCCCGCGTATTCTGGGGTATCGCGTCCTGGATTGCACGCGGGGATGCGAGCGCACCCAACCGAGGACAGCTATTTCCATGCTGCATCTGGATCCTGCCGCCGAATCGCCGGAGAGCCTGTACAAGCTCATGATCGGCGCCATTGTCCCGCGCCCCATCGCCTTCGTCTCCACCGTCGATGCACAGGGCGTCCGCAATCTCGCCCCCTTCAGCTACTTCACTGGCGCCAGCACCAACCCGCCGGTGGTTTGCTTCGTCACCGCCGTTCGGCCCGGCCCGCGTCCGCAAAAGGACACGCTGGAGAACGTCCTCGCGACGCAGGAATTCGTCGTCAACATCGTCTCGGAGGACTTCGCCGAAAAGATGAACGCGGCCTCGGCCGAAGTTCCACCCGACGTCGACGAATTCGAGTTGGCCGGTCTGACGCCGATCCCGAGCGAGGTGGTCAGGCCGCCACGCGTCGCCGAGAGCCGTGTTCACCTGGAATGCCGCCTGCGCCAGGTCATCCACATCAGCGACCGGCCCGGCGGCGGCAATCTCATCCTCGGCGACGTGGTGCGCTTCCACATCGATCCGGCCATCCTCGTCAATGGCAAAGTCGATCCCGACAAGCTCGCCGCCATCGGCCGCATGGGCGGACCAACATACGTCCGCACCCACGACCGCTTCGACATGCCCCGGCCAAAATAGCAATGGCCCTCTCTGTGTCCTCTTTGCTCTCTATGGTGGGCTGTTTTCCCCTCGCCGCGGCTGGAGCTAAAATACAAGCGGTGACGATGACCGCCATCTCGTTTTCCCCGCTTCTCCGGCGCTTCCGGCGCGGCCGTCCCGATCGCGGACGAAGCCTGGCGTAAATCCGTACAGCATCCCGCTCCGCCTGATCCTGCGGCGTGAGCGATCCGATTGCGCCCGCAACCTAGGAAAGGAAACGCAAATGAACTCCTTCGGCAGCCAGTCCGAGCTTCACGCCGGCGGCAAATCCTACGAGATCTTCCGGCTCAGTGCCCTCGAGAAGAAAGGCATCAACCTCTCCCGCCTGCCTTTCTCGCTCCGCATCCTGCTCGAAAACCTGCTCCGCTACGAAGACGGCAAATCCGTCACCGCCGACGACATCGAATTCCTCGCCCAATGGGATCCCAAAGCCGAGCCTTCCCGCGAAATCTCGTGGATGCCCGCCCGAGTCCTCATGCAGGACTTCACCGGCGTTCCCGCGGTCGTGGATCTGGCCGCGATGCGCGACGCCATGAAAGTGCTGGGTGGCGATCCGCAGAAGATCAATCCGCTGCAGCCCGCCGAGTTGGTCATCGATCACTCCGTCCAGGTGGACGAATTCGGCACCGGCAACGCGTACTCGGTGAACGCCGCGCTTGAATTCCAGCGCAACCGCGAGCGCTACGCGTTCCTGAAGTGGGGACAGACGGCTTTCCGCAACTTCTCCGCCGTGCCGCCTGGCATGGGCATCTGCCATCAGGTCAATCTCGAATATCTCGCTCGCGGAGTCTTCACCACCAGCGGCGCGAAGCCGCAGGCTTACCCCGACACCCTGGTCGGCACCGACTCGCACACCACCATGATCAACGGCCTCGGCGTCCTCGGATGGGGCGTCGGCGGCATCGAAGCCGAAGCCGCCATGCTCGGCCAGCCCGTCTCCATGCTCGTGCCGCAGGTCGTCGGATTGCGGCTCACCGGCAAGCTGCGCGAGGGCGCAACCGCCACCGACCTCGTCCTCACCGTGACCGAAATGCTGCGCAAGCTCGGCGTCGTGGGCAAGTTCGTCGAGTTCTACGGCCCCGGCATCGCCGAGCTGCCCCTCGCCGACCGCGCCACGATCGGCAACATGGCTCCCGAATACGGCGCCACCTGCGGGCTCTTCCCCGTCGACGCGGAAACCCTGCGCTACCTGCGCCTCACCGGCCGCAGCAAAGAGCAGATCGCGCTCGTCGAGGCGTATTTCAAGGAGCAGGGCCTCTTCCACACTGCCGACGCGCCGGAAGCAGAGTACTCGCAGACGCTCTCGCTCGATCTCGCGCAGGTTGAGCCCAGCGTTGCCGGCCCCAGGCGGCCGCAGGACCGCGTGCTGCTGCGCGAAGCCGGAGCCAGCTTCAAGAAGCAGCTTCCGTCGCTGCTCGGCCCCAACGCGGGCAAGCTCGGCGAGCGCCAGGCCGTGCGCTGGGAAGGCGAGGGGGGACACCCCTCCGCCGGCGGCAACGTGCAGTCCACGCAGGCCGCGCCCGAGCCCGGCGGCAACGGACACATCGCGCACACCGTGAAAGAGCGTTTCGGCGTCGACGTCGATCCCTACCTCGATCACGGCTCCATCGTCATTGCCGCCATTACGAGTTGCACCAACACCTCGAACCCATCCGTGATGGTCGCTGCCGGTTTGCTCGCAAAGAAAGCCGTCGAGAAAGGCCTCAGCGTTCCGCCGTGGGTGAAGACCTCGCTCGCGCCCGGCTCGCGCGTCGTGACCGATTACTACGACAAGTCCGGCCTGACGCAGTGGCTCGACAAATTGCGCTTCAACACTGTCGGCTACGGCTGCACCACCTGCATTGGCAACTCCGGCCCGCTGCCGGAAGACATTGCCAAATCCATCGAGAAACACTCGCTCGTCGCGGTCAGTGTGCTCAGCGGCAATCGCAACTTCGAGGGCCGCATCAACTCCGACGTGCGCGCCAACTACCTCATGTCCCCGCCGCTGGTCGTCGCTTACGCGCTCGCCGGGCGCATCGATCACGACTTCGACAAGGACCCCATCGGCAAGGACAAATCCGGCTCGCCTGTCTTCCTCAAAGACATCTGGCCGACCCAGCAGGAAGTGTCCAGCGTCATCGCCTCGGCAATCAGCTCCGACAGCTTCACGAAGGAGTACGCCACCGTCACCCACGGCGATGCCAACTGGCAAAAGCTCAGCTTCCCCACCGGCGACGTTTACCAGTGGGAAGGCGACTCCACGTACATCCGCAAAGCGCCGTACTTCGACGGCATGCCCGCGCAGCCCGCGCCCGTGAAGGACATCAGCGGAGCACGCGTTCTCGCCGTCCTCGGCGACTCGGTCACGACGGATCACATCTCGCCTGCCGGATCGATCAAGCTCAACGGGCCCGCCGGCAAGTACCTGACCGAGCACGGCGTGAAACCCACGGACTTCAACTCCTACGGCTCACGCCGCGGCAACCACGAAGTGATGGTCCGCGGAACCTTCGCCAACGTGCGCCTGCGCAACAAGCTCGCGCCCGGCACCGAGGGCGGCGTCACGCGACTGCTGCCCGAAGGCGAGGGCATGTCCATCTTCGACGCATCGGTGAAGTACGCCGAACGCGGCACTCCGCTCATCATCCTCGCCGGCAAGGAATACGGCTCCGGCTCGTCACGCGACTGGGCGGCCAAAGGTCCGAGGCTGCTCGGCGTGCGCGCCGTCATCGCCGAGTCTTTCGAGCGCATTCACCGCTCGAATCTCGTCGGCATGGGCATCCTGCCGCTGCAGTTCAAGTCGGGCGAGAACGTCGAGTCCCTCGGTCTCACCGGCGAGGAGACCTTCGACTTTCCCGGCCTCAAGGCCATGCTCGACGCGAAGTTCTCCGGCGGCAAATCCCTGAAGGTTCGCGCCACGGCCGACGGCAAGACGAAGGAGTTCGAAGCCACCGTGCGCATCGACACACCGCAGGAGATCCTCTACTTCGAGCACGGAGGCATCCTGCAGTACGTGCTGCGACAGCTTGGCAAGCAAAAATAGCACCGAGTCCAAAAGGAGAAAGCCACCCATCGCGGGTGGCTTTTCCTTGTCCTTCTCCATTCCACTTTGGGTTCCCCACATCTGCGCGGTGTTCGCAGATGTGGGGCGCCCTTTGCGATTGTCCCTAGATTGCGATCTTGTGCGCCCGCTGCTCCACCATCCGCCTCGCCAACGCCGGAAGCCCAAATGCCAACCCGGTCACCAGCACCGTCGACAACGCATCGTTGCGATAGAACGCCAGCGCCGCGGCATAGCAGGCCGTCAGCCCCGCCATCGTGTGCGGATACATCTCAATCCAGGCCGCGAAATTGCTCACCAGAAAAAAACTCGTCGACGCGATGAGCGGTGCGGCAATCACGCGCGCCGCCGTAACCTGCCGGCTGAGCATCAATCGGCCGAGCACGATCGCGCCGGCATACCAGGCCCACGTGATCAGATAGGCGCTGGTGTGCCAGGGATAGTGGTAAAAGACTGTCGTCAGGTAGAAGTCTGTCGCCATCAGCGCCAGCACCGGCCAGATGGCCTCGCGCAGCGGACGCCGCGCGCCGAAGAACAGCAGGCCGCCGCCCACCGCCGTGAAGTTCAGCCACGGGTGCGGCAACACCCGGCTCAGAACCGCCGCCACAATCAGCCAATAAGCGCCCATCGCACCCTCTGTCCCCCGAAAATTCTGCTGCTTCCATTCTGCGGACCCGGGCAGCCGCGGTCAAGCCGCGATTCCATACCGCCAGCTCCCAGCTTTTACTTCTGCTCTTTCCCTTCCATGAACATCCCTTCAATCTCGTTTTGCGGACCCACATAGACCCATCCGCTCAGCGGCGGGTTTTCCTCGTTGTGCTTCATGGTGATCGCCCCGTGGCTGAAGCGCAGATCCTGGAATTCCACCGTGTGCCAGTCCGGCTTGGGCGCGAAGTCGGCGCCCGGCGCCTGGATGGGCCCACGATCTTCGGTGAGCGGCCAGGTCGACCAGTTCAAATAGACCTTGCCCAGGTACGACTGTTTCGCTGCGGCCACAGCGGGCGTCACGGGTGGTTTGTAGATCACGTCCGTCTGGGGGTCCGTCTCCACGTCGTCGTGGAGGGTTTGCACTGAAGCCGTCTGGTAGTAGTCCTGTGTCTCCATCACCACATGCCAGCGGAAGGGATTGACCATGCTCGCTTCCGCCGCCGCCCGCAGCAGCGGCTCGCGCGTGGCGTCGCCGTTTTTCACTAATTCGAGCGCGTGCGCGTGTTCGGCATTGCGCAGCCCCCACCAGACCACCACGAGCGACAGCGCTGCGACAGCCCAGGCGCGTCCGCGGAACGGCTTCTTCTTCGCCCCAATTTCGCGATCCGCCAGCCCCAGCAGCCAGGGCATCACCAGCGCCCCCAGCAGAGCCAGAAAGATGACCGGATCGAAGATGAAGACAATGCTCCACGCGTACCAGTGCCCGTTAAACGGATAGAAAGGCCGCAGCCCATAGTTGTTCGTGAAATCGAGCAGCAGATGGCTCAGGTGCGCGATGACCGCGCAAAGCCAAATCCAGCCCCAGCGGGGCGGGATGATCGGATCTTTGCGCCGGAACCGATGAAGGAGCCAGACGAACCCCACGACAAGAAGCGCCATAAACGGCGCGGCGATCAGCGTATGCGTGATGCCGCGATGGTGCTGCAATCCGGCGACCGGCCCGCGGAATCCCCAGACGACGTCGATGTCCGGCGCTTCGGCCGCCAGGGTCATGGCCAGCGTCGCATAGGCAGTCTTTCGATTGAAGCCGGAGCGCCCAAGACACGCGCCGGTTAGAAAGTGCGTAACAGGTTCCATGCCGTCTTTCTGGAAATTATCGCAGCCCGCGGCAGCTTGCCCGAAAACAGCAAGCGCCGCCTGTCTCAGGCAGCGCTCCACTGCTTTTCCTGCACGTTAAACGCTACACGCTGCCGTTAGACCAGCTTCGCGTCGAGCGTGATGTTGGTGTTGCCCTTGAACAGGCGCGAAATCGGACAGCCGTTCTTCGCGTTCTGCGCGGCCGTCTCGAAGCTCTGCGCGGTCGCGCCCGGCACCTTCGCCCGCGTGACGAGGTGAATCGCCGTGATGGCAAAACCGTCGTCGGTCTTTTCGAACTTCACCTCCGCCGTCGTCTCCAGCGATTCCGCCGTGAGGTTGGCGTTGCCCAGCTGCGCGCTGAGCGC
>Ga0335075_10005422_pt1 | contig 19819 bp, 18 predicted proteins | sample Lox_Sample_24_FD_206723 | JGI IMG/M metagenome (GOLD analysis project Ga0335075, IMG submission 206723) | Soil microbial communities from Loxahatchee National Wildlife Refuge, Florida, United States - Lox_Sample_2.4 | ecosystem: Environmental > Terrestrial > Soil > Wetlands | place: USA...
CGACCAGGCCTGGGTAGTTCCAGTAGTTGTCCACGTAGAAAGTGCTACTGACGTTCAACGCGTAGAGCTGCTTTTGGCCGGTAACGGGGTTGACGAGCTCTCCCAGCCCCCAGTTGCTGCTCTGGATATCGTTGATCGTCCCGTCAGGGTTTTCCGACCACTGCTGGGTAGCGTCGTCGTTGCACTTCCGCAGCGTGGTCACCAGCGGGGTATTGCCGGACGGTGAACTGGCGGCCGTGCCGTTGCCCATGTCAACGCACATGTTGTTGATCATGATGTATGAGCCCCAGAACGAGAAGTTCTGATTGGCGGCGCCGGGGTGGCATGGCTTCATCAGGATTTCAGTGCCCGCATCCGCGCTGTTACCGGGGTCGGTCATGCAATCGCCGGTGCCGTCCGGAAGCGGGCTGGTCGCCGGCACCGTCGAGCTCGCGGTCCAGGTACCCGTCGCTGCGGCAGAGCCTGGCGCGGTGGCGTTTGTGAACTCGCCGACCGTTCCACCCTGCAACGGCTTGCCGTCACATGTGTTGTTGGCTGCGTCGTAGACCGGGTTGACGTTCACCGGCTCGTCGCTTGGCGGGTTGAGGATGATCGGCGTCATCAGTGGGCCGCCATACTGGTTCTCGCCCGTCATCTGATCCTCGCAGGCGACGACGTCAGCGAAGTCCTCGCCGTCCCCGCCAACCCAGCGGTCGAAATGGACAAGCCCTGGGCCACCGTCCTGCCCCACACCAAGCGTGCCATCGCTGTTCGTGCCTGATCCGGTGATATCGCTCCTGCACTCTGTGCAGGAGTCTTCGACGATGTAGTACTTCTGGTCGCTCGCGACGTAGATCTCCGAGCCGGCCGGCAGCATGCCGGTGTAGTCCGCCGCGGTGACCGGGTCGCTGTAGGTGCCGGTGCCGCTGGCGAAGGTGTGAATGCCTGTGCCTGTCGAGTTGTTCGGGAAAGTCGTCGTGCTAGTCGCTGGGTAGGCGATGGCCGCACTGGGAGGCGTGTTGTCCGGGTAGCCGTATGCCGTCAGATAGGCGTAGGTGTCGTACGGTGGCAGACCGCCGTCGGACTCAGGCTGATTCATTGCCGTGATGTACGTGCTCGTCTGCGCCGGGTTCAGGCCAACGCCTGGCGTTGCCGTTTCGGCGATCGCGGTGCTTGACGTCCCGGTCGTGGTGTCCGTGGCCGTCACCGTCACTCCGATGTAGGCGCCGATCTGGGCGGTCGTCGGCGCGAAATCCATCGCTTTGCCGCTCCTGGAGATGGACGTCCCGGCAACGCTTGCGTTCGCCGTCGTCGACGTCCACCACTGATATGAGTACGTGATCGAGTCACCGGGATTGTCACCGGTCCAGTTGCCGTGATTCGCCAGCAGCACAAAGCCCACCTGCGGTCCTGTAATCGCGTTGCCGTCTGCATCGACGGCCGGGATCAAGGTCTGCAATCCGGTGGCGTTTGGGTTCTCGTTCGACATCATGTACGAGATCGTCGGTGCGCCGCTATTAACAGGCGCCGCTGACGCGACCGCACTCAACGCCAGCATGCCGATCAGGCAGGTGGCCAACAGCAGACTCGTTGCGACGAAGCCACGAGCTCTGCCCCCCTTGCCATGTATATGACTGTTCAACATCAATTCTCCCGGTCGTGAAGACACTAACTGAGTCAAGGTCTGCGCGATCGGGCGGACCTCGTCGCGTTTGCGGACCAGTTTTCGACGCTCACAGCGCAGAGCATCCACCGGCAACGAGGACGCTGAACAAGTGACGCGGCTGCCGCACCGGGCCTCGCCCTCCTCCGGAATCACCCTAGCGATATTTTGTTAGTTAACTTTCCTTTATAGAGTCGAGCGGCGTCAAGGGGTTGGCGGGGGCGCGGTGGTGCGAGCGCTGATCTTGAGCCGGCGATCTACAAGCTGGCCGGCAAAGCGGATCCCGATCGAGCGGCGCCAGGCCATGCGCACGAGCCTTTCTGTGTAGCGTTCGCGCGGCCTTGCGGCCAGCCCGGCTATCCGGCGGGCTTGCGCGCCAGCCAGACCATACGGCTGGTGCGGACCGTCAGGTCGTCGCGGGCGGACAGGGCCGGGATCAGGGCTTCGAGTTCCGCGATGTCACCGGCGCTGAGCTTGTCCTCCAGGCCATGCCGGGCGCGGCCGAGGGTGACCATGGCGTAGCGGGCCACAGCAGCGGCCATCGGGGAGTCCGGCGGCGGCCGCAGCGCGATCACGAAGCGGCGCTCGGACTCAACGGCGAACCCGGCGTCGGTGAAACGGGCAGGCCAGTCCTCATGCATGTGCATGCCGGCCTCGTCACGGCCCCGCGCCATGGCGGCGTGGATCCGCTCCTCGAGCGCCGCGCCCGCCGGGTCGGCGAGGAAACGCGGGAACGACTCCAGCTCCGTGACCGCGAGCAGCCCCCCTGGGCGCAGCATCTGGTAAATCTGCGCGACCGCCCGTGCGGGATCGCCCATGTGGTGCAGCGAGTTGGCGGCCCACACCAGGTCAGCGGGCTTCAGGCGATCAGGCGATGCCTGATCGAGGTCGGCTAGGACGGTGCGGATCCGGTCGGCGAGCCCGGACGCACGGGCCTTGTCCTGGATGTGCTTCAGCATCTCCTCGTCGACGTCCAGCGCGATTACCTCGGCATCCGGCAACTGTCTGGCCAGCGCCAGGGTGCCGGTGCCTGTGCCGGCACCCACGTCGATGACGCGGGCGCGTTCCGTGAGGCTTGCCGAGACCCATTCGGCTACTTCCCGGTGGTAGTCGCTGAGGACCTCCGCATCGAGGTCGAGCAGGTCAGCGATGTGTTCGTGTGCCATGTCCTCGACGGTACCGCCGCCTTGCCGTTACCGCATATTCTCTTGCGTATGAAGCAAGACGCCGATCTAGACGCTCTTGTCCGGCAGCGCATCCGGGGTCTGCGCACGTCGCTGGGCTGGTCGCTGGACGAGCTGGCGGCCCGGAGCTACCTGAGCCCGTCCACACTGAGCCGGATCGAGACCGGTCACCGGCGGATTGCCCTGGATCAGCTCACGCCGATCGCGCGGGCGCTCGGCACCACACTTGACCAGCTGGTGGAGTCTGACGATGACGCCGACGTGGTGATCAGGCCGTTCCGGGATGAGGCACGGGGCATGACGACCTGGCTGCTGTCGCGGACCGGTGCACCGCAGGGCACGACGATCGCGAAGCTCCGGGTGACCAGGAAGGTGCCCGCCAGGCTGCGCGTCCACCCAGGGCGAGACTGGTTCACCGTCCTGTCCGGCACCATCGTGCTGCGGCTGGGCGAGCGGACCATCCTCGTCCGGACCGGCGAGGCGGCCGAGTTCTCCACGATGGAGCCGCATGCGTTCGGCGTGCAGGAGGGAGCCGCGGAGATGCTGTGCATCCTCGACCACGACGGCACCCGCACCCACCTGGGGCCAGGCGGCCCCTCCCCCGAGACTGGCCCCGAGGAGACCTGACCGGCGCGGGAGCGCCGGCGAGCCGGCCACACCGGCCTTAGCTGTTGGAATCCCACGCGATCTCGAAAAGGTGACCATCGGGGTCGGTGAAATACCCGGAGTAGACGCCGAACGGCCGCATATGTGCAGGTGCGGTCAGCGTGCCTCCGGCCACCCCGACGAGCCTGAGCAGATCGTCGACCTCTGCCTGCGATCCGGCCGGGAGGCCGAGGCTGAACTCTGTCGAGCTACGCGGCCCGAGCGGCAGGCTCGCGTCCTTGGCGAGGTTGGCCCGCTCGTACAGGCCGAGTAGCAGGCCATCGTCGAGCTTGAAGAAGGCGATGGTCCCACCCGCGCCGGTAACGTCATCGTGGAACTCCTGTCCGACGATCCCGTCGGTCGGCCAGCCCAGCCCATCACGGTAGAAGGCGAGTGACCGCTCCAGGTCGGATACGGCAAGAGTGATGAAGAAGATCCTTGGTCGCATCGCTGCTCTCCTCGGTCGCGGTCCGGCCTGCCTGTCGCAATGGCGTTGCCAGCCAGTCTGCCCGGCGTCTCTGACATATCAGGTTGACACCGTTCGACGAGAAACTAGAACAGGTTCTACTGTGCTGCCATAAGGCATCGCGGCCAGCTCGTCGGTGTTCCAGTGCTCGACTTGTCCCAGAGCGCAGGACGCGGCCGCTTCGCCGGCCGAGCGCGGCCAGGAACGGAGGCAGCATGGGACGCGTGACCGGCAAGGTAGCTCTGATCAGCGGTGGGGCGCGAGGGATTGGAGCAGCGGACGCCAGCTTGCTGATCGCTGAAGGCGCGCGTGTTGTCATCGGCGATATCCGCGACGACCAAGGTAGCGAGCTGGCTCACCAGCTTGGCCCGTCCGCGCGGTATGTGCACCTCGATGTGACCAGCCTGGCCGACTGGGAAGCTGCCGTTGCTCTCGCCGTCGGCGAGTTCGGCAAGCTCCATGTGCTTGTCAACAACGCCGCTGTCGTCAACGGCAGCTCAATCCAGAAGTTCGACCTCGGCCAGTGGCAGCTGATCCTCGACGTAAATCTGACCGGCACGTTCCTCGGCATCAGATCGTCGGCTGACGCGATAATCGCCGCTGGCGGCGGCTCGATCGTCAACATGTCATCCATCGAAGGGCTCCGCGGGACGCCTTGGGCGCACGGATACGTCGCAACCAAATGGGCCGTCAGGGGTCTCACTAAGTCGGTGGCCGCCGAACTCGCGCCGCATGGCGTGCGCGTGAACTCCATTCAGGCGCCACCGATGCAACTGCCCACGAGCTCCCCGATAGTGCCGAGCTGACATGCAGCCCGCTACGCAACGGCCATCAGGGCTGGAGATCCCGGCGCCCGTCCCGGCGTGGACTCTGCCGCCGTACACCGAGAGCTATGACGTCATCGTGGCCGGCTTTGGAATCGCGGGCGGCTGCGCCGCCCTCGAGGCAGCCCGGGCAGGCGCCCGCGTTCTCGTACTGGAACGGGCCGCCAGCCATGGCGGTACCTCGTCGCTGTCCGGCGGGCACTTCTACCTCGGCGGCGGCACCGTAGTGCAGGAGGCGACGGGACATGAGGACACCGCCGAGGAGATGGCGGCGTACCTCCTCGCGACGGCAAAGCAGCCCGACGAGGCAAAGATCCGCGCCTATGCCAGCGGCTCTGTCGAGCACTTCCGCTGGCTAGAAGCGCTCGGTTTCGAGTTCGAGCGGTCATACTTCCCCGGCAAGGCGGTCATCCAGCCAGGCACCGAGGGCCTGATGTACACCGGGAACGAAAAGGTGTGGCCGTTCCGCGAGCAAGCGAGGCCTGCGCCGCGCGGGCACAAAGTGCCGGTACCCGGCGACACCGGCGGGACCCGGATGGTCATGGACTTGCTGCGGGCACGGGTGGAAGAGGCCGGCGCCGAGGTCCGCCTCGAGACCGGCGTCGCCAGCCTGATCACGGGGCAGCCGGGCAGCGTAGCCGGCGCGGCCTGGAAGTCGTTCGGCGCGACCGGGTACGCCAGGTCCGCTGCGGTGATCCTGGCAACCGGCGGCTTCGTCATGAATCCCGCCATGGTCAGCCAGTACACGCCGGCCCTTGGCTCCAAGCTGATCGCTCTCGGCACGACCTACGACGACGGCCTGGGCATCAGGCTCGCCCAGTCCGCTGGCGCCGCGCTCGAGCACATGGACGAGCCCTTCATCACCGCGCCGTTCTACCCGCCGTCCTCCCTCGTCACGGGCCTGATCGTCAACAAGCTCGGGCAGCGGTTCGTCGCTGAGGACAGCTACCACGCCCGGACCGCGTACCACGTGGTCCGCCAGCCAGGTGCCACCGCTTACCTGATCGTCGACAGCACGCACATGGCCGAGCCGCAGATGCCGCTGGTGCCGCTGAAAGACGGATACGAGACCATCGCTGACATGGAGGAGGGCCTCGGCGTTCCGCCAGGCTCGCTCACCACAACCATGAGCCGGTACAGCGCCTACGCGGCCAAGGGCCAGGACCCCGACTTCGGCAAGCACCCTGACTGGCTCTCACCGCAGGACACCGGGCCCTGGGGCGTGTTCGACCTCTCGCTCGGCGTGGCGCTCTACGCCGGGTTCACCCTCGGCGGCATCCGGACCAGCACTGACGGCGAGGCTCTGCGCGCCGACGGCTCCGCCATCCGCGGTCTGTACGCCGCAGGCGCCTGCGCGTCGAACATTGCCCAGGACGGGAACGGCTACTGCTCAGGTACGCAGCTCGGCGAGGGATCTTTCTTCGGCCGCCGGGCAGGCCGCCATGCAGCCCGTGCTGCCGCTTGTGGGAGCGATGAGTAGCTGCGGCTGCGGTCCCGGCCAGCCCGGCGCCCACAGCCCGGACGGCTGCGCATCCCGCGTCGTCAGGAACTGACAAGGGTTAGCGGCTGACAAGGCCGGCGTCGTGCGCGAGTAGCCCGGCCTGAGTTCGGTTCGCGCAGCCGAGCTTATCGAGCATCCTGCTCACGTAGCCCTTGACGGTCGCCTCGGACAGGTACAGCCGACTGGCGATCTGAGCGTTCGAGAGCCCCTCCCCCAGGCACGCGAGTACCTGGGCCTCCCGCTCTGTCAGCGTACTGACAAGCTCACGCGCGCGTTCGCGCGCCGAGTGGCTGTCGGTGGACGCCCCGATCAGCCGCCGGGCTGCGGCTGGTGACAGCACCGTGTGCCCCTCCGCGGCAACCCGCACCAGTCCGATCAGGTCCTGCGGCGGCGTGGACTTTATCAGGAACCCGGCCGCGCCAGCACGCAGCGCACGCAGCACGTACTGGTCGGCATCGAAGGTGGTCAGCACCACGACGACCGGCGGGGAGTCGAGCTTGCTGATCCGCTCGATGGCGCCAATGCCGTCCATCCCCGGCATCCGCAAGTCCATCAGCACCACGTCAGGCCTGGTGCGTACGACGGCTTCAACCCCGGCTGCACCATCATGAGCCTCGTCGACCACCTCGATGTCCGGGGCGGAGCCGAGGATCGTGCGCAGGTGCGCGCACACCATGGGCTCGTCGTCCACGACCACGACCCGAACCATGCCGGTCACGCGGCGGGCTGGGCAGTCGGGACGTAGGCGGGCAGTGAGGCCTCCAGGCAGAATCCGCCGTCTGGGGTAGGGCCGGTCCGCAGGGTGCCGTGGACCAGCTCGATGCGCTGCCGCAGGCCTGCGATGCCCAGCCCGGAACCAGTCGCAGCCAGCTCACTGGTCACGCCGAAGGGTGCTGGCCCGTTGGTGATGGTCAGGGAGACCTGAGACTCGCCATAGCGGACGCTGACGAGCACGTGCGAGCCCGGCGCGTGCTTGCGCGCATTGGTAAGGGCCTCGCGCACGATCCGGTAGATGGTCCGGCCCACGACCGGCGAGGCGAGCTCGGGTTCGCCTGCTTGCGATAGTTCAGCCGGCGTGCCGACCGCCGTCGACTCCGCGATCAGCTCAGGCAAGCCGGAGATCGACTGAGCCTGATCTGCCTCAGGCTCAGTGCGCAGGATGCCGATCAGGTCGCGGAGTTCATCCAGCGCCTGGCAGCCCGCGGCGCGCAGTTCCTCGGCGGCGCGCCTGGTGGCATCGTCGGTCGCGGTGATCCCGAGCGCGCCTGCCTGCAGCACCATCAGGCTGATCCGGTGGGTGACGACGTCGTGCATCTCTCCTGCCAGCCGGGCCCGCTCGTCAGCCCTGGCCTGCTCGGCAAGCAGATGCTGCTCCCGCTCGGCTCTATCAGCCCGGTCACGCAGGCCCTGCAGGACCTCATGCCTGGCGGTGAAGTACAGCGCGAGCAGCGGCCCGACCGCCGTACGCAGCACCCCGAGGGTGATCAGAGCCGCGGATGGTTCCCAGACCCTGGCCACGATCATCGTCAGCGTGCCGACGGCGGCGAACGCGGCACGCGGGTTCCTTCGGTAGTAAAACGGCCCGTACGCAGCCAGTACAGTCCCGAGCGGAGCCCAGACGTTCCCCGCACTCGCGGGTGTCAGCAGGGCGGCCGGGGAGATCAGCAGCGACACGGCCAGTGTGAACGCGGCCAGTATCGCGATCACGACCATGGGCGCACGGCGGCGGAAGGCCAGCGACGCATCGGCCAGGCCCTGGCAGGCCAGCATGAACCAGGCAAGCTGGCCCGGATGCGCTGGCCACCACGACGCCCCGGCGAGCGTCGTGACGGTATCGAGGACGACAAAACAGGCAGCCAGGACGATGTCAAGCGTCATGGGATGCCGTCGCATCCACGCTCCCATCAGCCTCATGCGGTTCACGCTATGTCATCCCGGGCCAAGTGCCCGAGAACGCGAAACCTTCGGCCGGCGAGGACCCTACGAAAGTTGCAGTCCGGGGCCGCGGGCCATCCGTTCGTCGGGCCCGGTGCCTACCGGCAGCCCTGCCGCACGGCGTGGCCGCTCGGCTGCGATAAGGACATGGCTACTTCGCAACACCTCACGACCCCAGCGCCACCGCTGGGCCACTACGACATCGACACCGCGAGCTTCCGCACCGGGAACGTGCTACGCGACCACCGGGTGCGATCTGCCGGGTTCCTCGATGCGCGGCGTTTCCCTGCCATCTCCTTCACCGATGGGCGCATCAGCGCTGACGGCGCCACCATCACTGGCACGCTCACCGTCCGCAATCAGGCCAGGCCGGTGACGCTCAGCCTCGGCGAGGTCGAGGCGGACGGGCAGTCGTTCACGGCCAGCGCCACGGTACGCATCGACAGGATCAACTTCGGCGTGACTACCTCCCCCGGCCTGGCGGGCCGCTATCTCGACCTGTCGGTGCAAGTCCGCTGTGTGCAGAACTCATGGAAAGCAGCGAATGCCCATGTGTGACGCCCTGGAAGTCGCCGGGCTGCGCAAGAGCTACGGCTCGGTGCAAGCTGTGCGGAACGTCGGATTCACGGTGCGAGAAGGCGAGATCGTCGCGCTGCTCGGACCGAACGGAGCCGGCAAGACCACGACGCTGGAGATCCTGGAAGGGTTCCGCAGCAGGGATGGCGGGATTGCCAGGGTCCTCGGCCTCGACCTGGGCGATCGGTCCTGCGCGCGGGAGCTCCGCGAGCGCACCGGGCTAGTCCTGCAGGACATCGCCGTCGAGCCGTACCTGACAGTGCGGGAGACCATAGCCCGCGCCGCCGGTTACTACCGCGAGCCAAGGCGAGTGGCCGATGTCATTGATCTGGTCGGCCTGGCAGGTCTGGAGCGCCGCAAGGTCAGGTCGCTGTCCGGTGGACAAAAGCGCAGGCTGGACCTAGCGCTCGGCCTCATCGGCAACCCCGAGCTGCTGTACCTCGACGAGCCGACCACTGGCTTTGATCCGGCCGCACGCCGGGACGCCTGGAACCTCGTGCGAGGCCTGCGCTCGGCCGGCACAACCATCTTGCTGACCACTCACGACATGGAGGAGGCACAGGCCCTGGCCGACCGGGTGGTCGTGCTGTCCTGCGGCGCCGTCGTCGCGCAGGGACGGCCTTCCGAGTTGAGCGGCCGTGACGCCGAGCGGGCCCGCATCACCTTCACGCTGCCAGGCGGATACGCAGTGGGCGAGCTGCCGCTGGCGGCCACAAGCATTAATGGCCGCGTCGTGGTGCAGACGGCCAGCCCGACGTACGCGCTGCACGAGCTGACTGGCTGGGCAGTGCGAAACGGCGTCGAGCTCTCCGGGATCACGGTGGACAGGCCCAGCCTGGAGGACGTCTACCTGCGTCTTACCAACGATCGCGCGCTCGCGAGCGCGCCGGAAGGAAACTCCCGATGACCACCGCCATCACCACTGCCACCGCCACCGCCGGCCGGCCGCGCAGCCTGCGGCACGAGCTCCGGCTGCTGGCGCACCAGGTCGGCTACGAGCAGCTGTCGTTCTGGCGGAACCCGCAGAGTGCCATCTTCACGTTCGTCTTCCCCGTCCTGTTCGTGGCGATCATGGGCGCGCTGTTCGGCAGCGTGGGCAAGTCCTCCTACTTCGGCGGTCTGACTGCGCTGCAGTACTACGTGCCCACTATCGCCGCGCTGTCCGTGCTCGGCTCGTGTTACGGGCAGCTCGCGGTAGCGCTCGCGGCCAGGCGGCAGGCTGGCATACTCAAGCGGGTCCGCGCCACGCCCCTACCGGCCTGGGCGTACTTCGCCGGCCTGCTCGCCCACTGCGTGGTCGTGAGCGTCGTCGACATCGCGCTGATCGTGGGCGTCGGCCGCCTGTACGGGGTGCCGTTCCCGTCGCACTGGTTCGCCATTGCCATCACGCTGGTGCTCGGGGCGGCCAGCTTCTGCGCCCTCGGTGTCGCGGTCGCTTCGGTGATCGCGAACGCGGAGGCGGCGCCTGCCGTGGCCCAGCTTGTGCTGTTCCCGCTGATGTTCATCTCAGGCACGTACATGCCGATCCACTCGGCGCTGCTAAACCGCGTCGCAGGCTGGCTTCCGGTGCGCCCGTTTAACGAGGCTCTGACGGGCCCGTTCGCGCTGCACACAGGTGCTGACTGGCCGCACCTCGCGGTGCTGGCGGCCTGGGGCGCAATCGGCGCGATCGTAGCGATCCGGCGGTTCCGCTGGGATCCGCGACCGGAATAGCGCCGGTCTGACCGGCCAGGCAGCGTTCGGCCACTAACTAACTGGCAGGGCAAGCCAGCGTGGCGTTCCGATCGGCATCTGCTGTGTAATGCAATGCGGGCCACCACCGCCGTAGGACAGCGTCGCACCGGGTACGCCGACGACGGCCCGGTCGGGAAACACCTCCTTCAAGCGCGCGAGCGCCAGCTCGTCCGAAGGCGCGCCGGCTAGTGGCACTATGACGGCACCGTTGGCCAAGTAGCAGTTGAGATAGGACACTTCGACGCGGTGCGGTCCGGCCATCGCTGGCCCTGTGACTGCAAAAGGGATGACCTCGAACCGCCTGCTCCAGGCATCGGTCGCGGTGCTGAGCCGATTGAGGTTCTCCGCAGCGAAGGAGAAGTTGTCATGCTGGGGATCACTGGGGACCAAGAGCAGCAGCGTTCCGGGCCGGACATACTGCGCGATCCCATCAATGTGACCATCGGTGTCCCGGTCGGGCGCGGCCACGAGCCAGACGACCCTGTCAACCCCAAGATACTCACCGAGGACCTGCTCGAGCTGCGCCTTCGATGCTCCGCTGTTCCTGTTCGGGTCGAGGAGTGGTCCCTCGGTAGTGACGACGGTTCCCTCGCCGTCGACGAAGAACGCCCCGCCCTCCAGGACGATCGGTGCTCGGTAGCGTTTCGCTCCGAGCACGCTCGCCAAGGCCCCCGCCAGCGCGGCGTCACTGTCGTAGGGGCGGTACTTGCCGCCCCAGCCGTTGAAACCAAAGTCCACGATGGCGAGTTCGCCGCGACCGTTGCTGACAAAGATTGGCCCGCTGTCCCGTGTCCAGGAGTCGTCGATCTGGATTTCGGTGATTGCGACGTCGGAACCACATCTGTTGCGGACCTCGCGGGTGTCGCCAGGGTTGCAGATCATCACGACGGGTTCGAATCCGGCGATGGTCGTGGCGACTTCGGCATAATCGGACTTCGCTTGCTCGAACATCCCGTGCCACAGGCTGCGACGTGTCGGCCAGGCCATCAGGCAGCACTGATGCGGCGCCCATTCCGGCGGCATTCGGAAGCCATCGGCCTTCGGCGTGCTCGTCTGGGTCATTGTCGCACTCCTTCGGCGGCGGACGCGAGGGTTGTCTTCTCCTCAGCGAAGTGACAGGCCACAGCGTGGCCGGGGCTGACGTCCATTAGCCCTGGAATCTCCTGCTCGCATCGCTCGGGCCGGCCGAGCTGCTCTCGCAGCCAGCACCGGGTGTGGAAGCGGCATCCAGAGGGAGGCGATGCGGGGCTCGGGATGTCGCCGGTCAGCACGATACGGCTGCGCCTCGCCTCGATCGCCGGGTCGGGCACCGGATCGGCTGATAGCAGCGCAACCGTGTAGGGATGGAGCGGAGCCTCGAAGAGATCCTCCGTGCCAGCCATCTCGACGATGACGCCCAGGTACATCACCGCGATCCGGTCGCTGACGTGGCGAACTACCGCCAGGTCGTGGGCCACGAAGATCAGCGCGAGCCCGTACTCGCCCCGGAGACGCTGCAGCAGGTTGATGATCTGGGCCTGGATGGAGACGTCAAGCGCGCTGACCGGCTCGTCGGCGATGATGATGTCCGGCCGGAGCGCCAGCGCCCTGGCGATCCCGATCCGCTGGCGCTGACCGCCGCTGAACTGGTTGGGGTACTTCGACGCGTCCTCTGCCCGCAGCCCAACGAGTGCGAGCAGGTCAGCGACCGACCGGCGGCGCGTCTCCGGGCTGCCGACTCGGTGGATGACCAGCGGCTCCGCCACGGTGGCCCCGACTGTCTGCCGCGGGTTGAGCGAGGAATACGGGTCCTGGAAGACCATCTGCATGCGACGCCGGGCCTCGACGAGCTGGTGTGCGCTGAGCGGAGCAAGGTCGGTGCCGTTCAGCAGCACTTTCCCCTCGGTCGGCCGGTAAAGCTGGACGACCGCTCGGCCCAGGGTGGTCTTGCCTGAGCCAGATTCGCCTACCAGTCCCAGGGTCTCACCACGGCCGACGCTGAACGAGACGCCATCCACGGCCCTGACCGTGCCGACGGTTCGCTTGAACGCCAGGCCCTCCCGGACGGGGAAATGCACCTTCAGGTTCATGACCTGGAGAAGCGGTGTCTCGGTCTCGTCGGCACTCACTGGGCCGTCTCGCTTTGGCCGGTGAAGTCAGTGATGCCCGGCGGCGGTGGCACGAAGGGCAGCGCCCGGATGGGGAACCCCGGACCCGCCTCTTCCGGCGCGACTGGGTTGTGGCACGCGACCCGATGTCCGGCAGCAAGCTGGTCACCGGCGATCTGCTCGACACCCTCCAGCTGGGGCTGTTCGGTCCAGCACCGGGGCAGGCGCCACCGGCATCGAGGCGCGAAGGCACAGCCGGCCGGCTCGTGGCCTGGTTGCGGCACCATACCTGGGATGGGAACCAGGTCGCTGTCTCTGGTCTGCACGCCAGGGAGCGAGTGCAGCAGGCCGACCGTATAGGGATGGGCCGGCCGTCCGAACAGGTCCGGGGTACTTGCCTCTTCCACGATCCGTCCGGCGTACATCACGGCGACGCGCTCGGTCATTCCTGCGACAACGCCTAGGTTGTGGGTCACCAGCATGAGCGCAGCGCCGGCATCCTTGACCAGTCGGCCCATCAGCTCGAGCACCTGAGCCTGAATCGTCACGTCGAGCGCGGTCGTCGGCTCGTCAGCGATCAGCAGCTTCGGCGAGAGCGCTAGCGCAGTCGCGATCATCACACGCTGGCGCATCCCGCCGCTGAACTCGTGCGGGTAGCGGCGCAAAGCCGCCTCCCCGGCCGGTATCCCCACCATCTGCAGCAGCTGAGCGGCCCGTGCATTGGCGTCATGGCGTCGTGCGCGCTGGTGCGCCCGGATTGCCTCGGTGATCTGCTCGCCGATGGTAAGAACCGGGTTGAGGCTGCTCATCGGATCCTGGAAGATCATCGCGATCTCCCGGCCGCGAACCTGACGCAGCTGCCGCTCGGGCAGGGCAAGCAGGTCACGCCCGCCGAATACGACCGATCCGTGCTCAACTTTTCCGCCGCGGCCGAGCAGGCCCATTACCGCCAGGCTGGTAACACTCTTGCCGCATCCGGACTCGCCGACGATGCCGAGTCGCATGCCGGGCCCCACACGCAGGGATACGTCTTGTATCACCCGCACCCTGCTCTGGCCCGCCGCGAAGCTGACCGCCAGGTTCTCGATCGCGAGCAGCTCCGCACCGCGCTGTTGCGACGTCACCGCAATCATGGCCCGGCCGGCCCAGTGTCGCCGCGCAGGCCAGCCAGCGTGGGATCGAACCAGTCTCGCAGGCCGTCGCCCAGGAGGTTAAAGCCGAACGCGGTGATGGTGAGAGCCAGGCCAGGGAACAGGGCGTACCACCAGGCCTGCGGCTGGTAGGTGAGCGCGTCCAGGATCATCGAGCCCCACTCGGGCGCGGGTGGCTGGGCGCCAATGCCCAGGAACGATAGGCCAGCCATCGACAGCATGACGTAGCCGATGTCGAGAGTCGCCTGGGTGATGAGCACGGGCATGACATTCGGAAGGATCCCGCGGAACATCAGCCGTCGCCGGGACGCGCCCAGGCTCCGCGCGGCAAGCACGAACTCGTGCTCGCGCAGACTCAGCACCTGACCGCGGGCGAGCCGTGCGTACCACGGCCACTCGACGACTGTGAGCGCGATGATTGTCGCCGTCAGGTTCCTGCCGATGGCGGTCGCGATCGCCGCGGCGAGGATGAGGAACGGGAAGGCGAGGAACATGTCGGTCACCCGCATCAGGACCTCGTCCGTGGTCCCGCCGAAGAAGCCGGCCACGACCCCGATAAGCATTCCCAGCGTTGCACCGAGGATGACGACGACCAGCGTCACCTCGACCGAGATCATCGTTCCGGCGAGCACTCGGGATAGGATGTCCCGGCCGTACTCGTCGGTGCCCATCGGGTGTGAGAGCGACGGCGGCGCGAGGGTCGCAACGAGGTTCTGAGCCAGTGGGCTGGGCAGGAACGGGAACCTGCCGCCTGCTACTGCGTCGGTGAGCGTGACCAAGACGGACAGGCCAGCGATCAGCACAGCCAGCCTGTTTCGCACTGAGATCCCGGCGAACTCTCGCACTACCGAGACGCGGCGGCGCACCGACCCGCCAGGCGCGACCGTGACGGCAGCCATCTCAGGTCAGCCTGACGCGCGGGTCAAGGTAGGCGTAGAGAACGTCGACCAGCATGTTCACGACGACGTAAGCCACGGCGACCACGATGGTGACCCCCATGATCGCGTCGTAGTCGGAGGAGGCGATCGCCTGGTCGGTGTAGCTGCCAAGGCCCGGCCAGGAGTAGATGGTCTCGACCAGCACGGTCCCGGATATGAGCAGCCCGAACTCAAGGCCCATGACAGTTACCGCGGGCAGCAGCGCGTTGCGCAGCGCGTGGCGGAAGTAAACCCGCCACCGGGTGAGCCCCTTGGCCTGCGCGGCGCGCACGTAGTCCCTGCCGAGCACTTCGAGCATGGATGCCCGCACCGTCTTGGCGACAAGGCCCACCTCCGGGACCATCAGGGAAACGGCCGGAAGCACGATATGCGCAAGCGCGTCGAGGAAGAGCGGGATGTTGCCTTCCAGCAGGGCGTCGATCGTGTACATGCCGGTGATCGTGTGCGGCGGGCTGACACCAGGGTTCAGCCGCCCGCTGACCGGAAGCAGGTGCAGCCGCGAGTAGAACAGGAACTGCAGCAGGATGGCCAGCCAGAACACTGGAATGGACAGTGAGGTCGTCGCTATGGTCTCGCCGACGACATCCGTCTTGCCGCCGCGGCTAGCCGAGACCACCCCGATCAGCACGCCGATCACAATGCCGAAGAACATGGCATAGATGATGAGCTCGAGCGTTGCGGGAAAGTACTGGACCAGGTCGTGCGTCACGGGGTTCCTGGTGACGATAGAGATGCCGAGATTTCCGTGGGCCAGGTCGCTCATGTACAGGCCGTACTGGACAAGCAGCGGCCGGTTGAGGCCGAGCGACTTGCTGACCTGGTTGACGACCTGCTGGCTGGCGCGCGTTCCCGCCAGGAGCCGGGCAGGATCGCCGGGCACCACCCGTTCCAGTACGAAGGTAATCAGCGTGATCCCGAAGAGCACGAGGAGCACGAAGGCGAGCCGCCGGAGCAGGAAGCGCAGCATCAGCCCTTATCCCCCGAGCCCGCCCGGAGATCCGGACTCACGAGAGCTGGGATGAACTAGACCTCGACAGCGCATAGAAATCGAACGTCTCCTCATAGACGGGATTCGCGACGAAGCCGCGGATGTCGTTGCGGAAGGCGATGGCGACCTTTTCCTGCGCTACCGGAATCCAGGCCGGATCAGTGACCGACAGGATCTGCTGCACCCGGCTGGATTTGGCCCGCAGCTCGTCGTCGATGACCGCGTTCTCCATCGACATGATCAGCGATTCGGCTTCTGGGTTGTAGTACAGCCCGGCGTTCCCGCCTGCGGCCCCCCATCCGCTCTTGGTGAACAGTGGCTGGGCGTAGTTGAACGGATTGTCATAACCCGGCCACCACGAGAAGAAGTACATGTTTGGGCGCTGGCTCGATGGCGCGTTGGAGAAGTAGTCCTCGACGAATCCGCTGTAGGACTTCTCGATCAGCTGCAAGCGGATACCGATCTGTGCGAGAGAAGCCTGCAGCACTGCACCTGCCTGGTCACCGAAGCCGGTGTAGTACTCGTAACTGAGGCTGGTGCCTGAGCGCACGCCCGCGGCGTCGAATAGTTGCTTCGCGGTATGCAGGTCGTACGGGACGCTGTTGATGGCGGGATCAGCCGTAATGAGCAGCGTAGGAAAGACCCCGTGCGGGTAGTAGTCGGTGTTCCGCTCGATCCCCTTGATGTATCCGGCGATGTCGAAGGCGTAGTTCATGGCGAGCCTGGCCCTGGTATCGGCCAGCGGTCCGTACTGGCCTAGCGCGATGTAGTCCATGGTCAGGGTGTGCTGGGTGTTCACTGTGAAGCGCGGGTCCTGCTCAAGCTGAACCATGTCCTCCGGGTTGGTCAGCAAGTCGATGTCGGCCCCGCCGTTGAGCATCAGCTGCTGCCGGGTAGACGTCTCCGGGATGGTCAGCGCCACCACTTGCTGGAAATGCCTGCCGCGCCAGCCGCCCCAGTAGTCGGGGTTGCGGACGAAGGTGGCCTGCTGGCCTACGATCAGCGACCGCAGCTTGTACGGGCCGGTGCCGACCGGGTGCGACTGCAGCCAAGCGTGTCCGAGGTCGTTTTTGCCGGTGGAGTGCGCAGCGCACGCGGTTGGGCTAGCGATGTAGAAGCCATACTCCTGAGCGAGCTCCTGGTTGAAGAACGGGCGGGGAGTCCCTAGCTCGAAGCGGATCGTGTCCGTGCCCTCGAGGACGATCTGCCGGTCAGGGTCGGCGATATACCACACGTAGCCGATGCCACCCGGCAGGTCGATGGTCCGCGTGATTGCCGCCTTAACTGCCGCCGCATCGCAGATTGTCCCGTCCTGGAACCTGACGCCCGGCCGTATCGTGCAGAGCCAGGTCGTGAAGTCTTTGCTCGCCGGCGTCAGGCTGGTAGCGAGCTGGGGTCTGGTCGTGAATGCCGAGCTGCCGACCAGCCCGACCAGCGTGTCGTAAACCGGCGCGAGTCCGAAGGCCCAGTCCAGGTTCGTCGCTGGGTCCAGGTCCTCAACTGCGGCATCGACAGCGACCACGAGAGTGTCGGGGCTGCGGCCGTTCAGCGGCGGCGGTGCCGCCCGGTTCGTACCAGCGGTTGTGCCCGGCTGGCTGGTCGAGCACCCAGCTAACGCGGCACCGGCGCCGATGAGGCTGCCAGCTAGCAGCTGTCGACGATTGATGGGAGTTCCCCTGGCCATGCTGGGCGTTACTCGAGCCATGGCTTCCTCCAAGCGAAGCGCCTGGTAGCAGCTATGCCAGAACCTTTTAGAATGCTGTTCTAAAACGGTATTCAAAAGTAGCCTAGAGATGGCTAGGATCGCTGTCAAGGCCCGACCAGCGGGTCAGCCGGAGACCTTCCCGCCTGCAAGCAACTCGGTCTCGATCCTCTCGTTGCAGATCTCGAGTATCCGTTCGCGCGTCAGGGATCCGGGGCCGCCGAGCATACGGATAGCCAGGCCATCGATCAGCGCGGAGAAGATCGTTGCGAAGCTGTCAGCATCGAGCGGAGCGAACTCGCCGGACTGCTGGCCTTCCCTGACGACGTCGGCGAGCGCGCCAATCCAGCGTTGCTCGATCTCGCGCTGAAAACGGGCGATGCGCTCGTCATGCGCTGCTCGCGTCCAGGTTTCCAGCCAGAGGATCCAGGCCGGGTCGGCGGGCGAATCGGGCAGCGAAAGCTGCACGAGGCGGCTAAGCCGTTCCCGCGCGGTCGGCAGCGAGCTGATCGCCTCAAGGGCGCTGGAAAGGAACTGATCCTCGCTCCATTTCAGTGCCTGCATCAGCAACTCGGCTTTGGACGGGAAGTAATACATGACATGGCCCGCGCTCATGCCCGCGGCTTCGCCGATATGTGCCATCCGAGTCTCTTCGAGTCCCTTCTCGGCGATCACGGCTAGCGCTGCTTCGAGGATGGCAAGGCGCCGCTTCGATCGGCCGGGCCGACTCCGGGCAAGGTCCTGCGGCGGATCAAGCGGAGCGGAAGGCAACCCGGCCTCCGATCACGGTCATGGCGACGCCAAGCTCGCGGATGTTGCCAGGGTCGCAACGGAACAGATCCCCGCCCAGGATGACGAGATCGGCGAGCTTCCCGACCTCGAGCGAGCCGATCCGGTCTTCGGCGCGGATCGCGTAGGCGGCTCCGATCGTGTGCGCGAGCACGGCCTCCTCGACGGTAACAGCTTGGTCCGAGCCGATCGCCTGGCCAGAGAGGGATTGCCGCAGGACTGCTGCAGAAATCGTGTCCAGCGGCCGGTACGAGGCAACATCGGAGTCGCTGCTGAGCGCAACATGGATCCCGCGGTCGAGCATGGCGCGGAGCGGCTGAAGCCAGTGCGCACGGCCGGGCAGCCGGTCGAGGAAGTCGTCTCCGCTGTCGCGCAGATAGCCCGGCTGGCAAACAGCGACGACACCGAGATCTCGCATCCGATCAAGCTGGCCAGGCACCGGAAATCCGGCGTGTTCGATGCGGAACCGCGGATCATCGCTCTTGTGCGCGCGCTGAGCGCGCTCAAAAGCATCGAGTACTACACCGATGGCCCTATCGCCCTGCGCGTGCACCCCGATCTGCCAGCCCCTCAGGTGCGCGCGCTCGATTGCGGCCTGGAGCTCGGCGGGCTCCCAGAAGAGGACGCCGCCGAATTCGTCGTCGGTGCCGTACGGCGTCGTGAAGGCAGCCGTGCCGCCGATCAGGCTTCCGTCGCAGTAGAACTTCATCGGCCCGATCGACAGCCAGTCGTCGCCGAATGGCCCGGCTAGGCCGATCGCCTCATAGTTCTCGAGCTGGTGCGAGAGCGGCATGCACACGGTACGCAGGTGGAGCCGACCCTGCCTGCGGGCCTCGCGGTACCCGATCAGTTCGCGGCTGCTGACCTGCGCGTCGCAAACCGTCGTGAGCCCGGCGGCAAGGTAAGCGCGGCCGGCCCGGTCGATGGCCGCGACGAGATCTTCGAGTTCGGCAGCGAGGTGAAAGTTCGGGCCGTGATGGCCTATATCGACGGCGGTGGGTTGAATCATGCCCATAGCCGCGTCCCGGAACATGCCCGTGAGCCGTCCGGCCTCATCCCGGTCGAGCATGCCCCCTGGCGGATCGGAAGCTGTCTCCGCGACACCTCGTTCCCGCATCGCAGCGCTGTTGGCGAGGACGTAATGGCCCGAGACATGTCCGATCAGGACCGGGTTGCTGGCGCTCACCGGGTCAAGATCCCAGCGCGTCGGCGAGCGTGCGTACTTGGCATGGTCGAAGCCGTACGCATGCACGTAGCTGCCGGGCGGTTGCACGGCGGCAGCGCTCGCGATTACAGCGACGAGCTCGTCTACTGAGCTGACGACCGGGTAACGGACGTCGATAGCGGAAAGCGATTCGCCGGTGGCCAGGAAGTGGTTGTGGGCGTCGATCAGCCCTGGTAGCACCGTACGGCCGCCCGCCTCGATGACGTCCGCCTCCGGAAGCGCGGCAAGGACGTCCCTGCTCGAGCCGACTGCCGTTACCAGTCCGCCGTCCAGACCCACTGCCTCGGCCCACGCGTGATCCGGGTTGGCAGTGAACACTGCACCATTGACGATTGCCAGTGGTGCCGGTCCATGCCTGCTGGGCATCTGGTTGCCGCCAGTCAGGACAGCAGGTAGCGGCGCGACAGCGGGACCTCAGAAACTTCTCCCGCG
>Ga0335075_10005423_pt1 | contig 19818 bp, 16 predicted proteins | sample Lox_Sample_24_FD_206723 | JGI IMG/M metagenome (GOLD analysis project Ga0335075, IMG submission 206723) | Soil microbial communities from Loxahatchee National Wildlife Refuge, Florida, United States - Lox_Sample_2.4 | ecosystem: Environmental > Terrestrial > Soil > Wetlands | place: USA...
CCAACTCCTCCCGCCGCCTTTTTTATTGGTGCTGCGCGGGGCACCCAGGAGACAGTCTTGGGCAGACGTACACCTCTCTATGACCTGCACGTCGAACTCGGCGCCCGCATGGTCGATTTCGGCGGCTGGGACATGCCGGTCAACTACGGTTCGCAGATCGAGGAGCACCACGCGGTGCGCCGCGACGCCGGCGTCTTCGACGTGTCGCACATGTGTGTGATCGACGCGCGCGGCGCGCAGGTGCGCGCGTTCCTGCGCAAGCTGCTGGCGAACGACGTCGCGAAGCTCACGGCACCGGGCAAGGCGCTGTACTCCTGCATGCTCAAGGAAGACGGCGGCGTCATCGACGACCTCATCGTCTACTTCATGTCCGAGTACTGGTTCCGCATCGTCGTGAACGCCGGCACGCGCGACAAGGATCTCGCGTGGATGCGCGAGCAGGCGAAGCCGTTCGGCATCGAGCTCACCGAGCGCACCGACCTCGCGATGATCGCCGTGCAGGGTCCGAACGCACGCGCGAAGGCGGCCGAACTGCTGCCGGCCGAGCATCGCGCCGCCGCGCTGGCGCAGGACGTCTTCTTCGGCCGGGAGGCGGGCAACTGGTTCGTCGCCCGCACCGGCTACACCGGCGAAGACGGCTTCGAGATCATGCTGCCCGCGACGCAGGTCGCCGACGTGTGGCGCAAGCTCAACTCGCTCGGCGTGAAGTCCGCCGGCCTCGGCGCGCGCGACACGCTGCGCCTCGAAGCCGCGATGAACCTCTACGGCAACGACATGGACGAGACGCAGAACCCGCTCGAGTCCGGTCTCGCGTGGACCGTGTCGTTCGACGACGCGGCGCGCGACTTCATCGGCCGCAAGGCGCTGGAAGCCATCAAGGCCTCGGGCCCGCCGCGCAAGTTCGTCGCGCTGCTGCTCGAAGACCGCGGCGTGTTGCGCGGCCACCAGAAGGTGGTCACCGATGCCGGCGACGGCGAGATCACGTCCGGCACGTTTTCGCCCACGATGGAGAAGTCCATCGCCCTGGCCCGCGTCCCGCGCGCCACCACCGGCACGGTCAAGGTCGACGTGCGCGGCAAACTACTCAACGCACGCGTCGTGAAGGCGCCGTTCGTGCGCAACGGCAAAGTCCTGGTCAGCTGATTTCCCCACGGAGCCCATTCACATGAGCAACAACATCCCCGCCGATCTCAAGTACACCAAGTCGCACGAGTGGGTCCGCACGCTCGCGAACGGCAACGTCGAGGTCGGCATCACCGATCACGCGCAGGGCGCGCTCGGCGATCTCGTGTTCGTGGACGTGCCCGAGGCGGGCAAGACGCTGAAGGTCGGTGACGCGTTCGCCGTGGTCGAATCCGTGAAGGCGGCCAGCGACGTGTACGCGCCGATCGCCGGCTCGGTCGTCGAGGGCAATCCGGCGCTGGGCAGCCAGCCCGAGTTGATCAATTCCGAACCCTATGCCGGCGGCTGGATCGCGCGCTTCAAGCCGGACGGCGCGCCGCAGGGTCTGCTGAGCGCCGCCGAATACCAGGCGCATCTCGCCTCGGAGGGCTGATCATGCCGTTCATTCCGCACACGCCCGACGACGTCGAGCAGATGCTCGGCGCCATCGGCGCGAAGAAGATCGACGACCTGTTCGACGAGATCCCGAAAGAGTTGCGCATCGAGTCGCTGTCCGGCATCCCGGACGCGCTCAACGAGATGGAGCTCGGCCGGCTGATGAGCGCGCGCGCCGCGCAGGATGGCATGCCCATCAACTTCATCGGCGCCGGTGCGTACGAACATCACATCCCGTCGGCGGTGTGGGCGATCACGACGCGCGGTGAGTTCTACAGCGCGTACACGCCGTACCAGGCGGAAGCGTCGCAGGGCACGCTGCAGCTGATCTACGAATACCAGACGATGATCACGTCGCTGACCGGCATGGACGTGTCGAACGCGTCGCTGTACGACGGCGGTTCGGCGGTCGCGGAAGCGTCGCTGATGGCGATCCGCACGCATCGCAAGTCGAAGGCGCAGCGCATCCTCGTGCCGACCACGCTGAACCCGGCGTATCGCAAGACCGCGGTGGCCACGGCCAGCGGCCAGGGCGTGCGTTTCGAAGAGGTCGCCTGCCCGAAGGGCTATCTCTCGGTGGCGGATCTCGAGAAGTACAAGGGCGAGGACATCACCGCGCTGGTCATCCAGCAGCCGAACTTCTTCGGCGTGCTCGAGGATGTCGACGCACTGACCGACTTCGCGCAGGCGAACGGCTGGATCGTCATCGGCTCGGTGAACCCGACGTCGCTCGGCATCTTGAAGCCGCCGGGCGAATGGGGCACGAAGGGCGCGGACATCGCCTGCGGCGACTGCCAGCCGCTCGGCGTGCCGCTGTCGTCGGGCGGGCCGTACGCCGGCTTCCTCACCGCGAAGATGGATCACGTGCGCCAGATGCCGGGCCGCATCGTCGGCCGTACGGTCGACCTCAACGGCAAGCAGGGTTTCGCGCTGACGCTGCAGGCCCGCGAGCAGCACATCCGCCGCGGCAAGGCCACGTCGAACATCTGCACGAACCAGGGTCTGCTGGTCACGGCCGCGACCATCTACCTGAGCCTGGTCGGGCCCGAAGGGCTGGCGCGCGTCGCCAACGAATGCCATGCCCGCACCAACGAGCTGGTTGCCGCGCTGACGAAGATCAAGGGCGTGAAGCTCGCGTTCGACAAGTCGCGGTTCCACGAAGCCGTGTTGCTGCTGGATCGCCCGGTCGCGCCGGTGATCGCGGAGCTCGCACGCCGCGGCATCGTCGGCGGCCTCGACCTCTCGACCGACTATCCCGAACTCGGCAATGCGCTGCTGGTCTGCGCCACCGAAACGCGCTCCACGGCCGACATCAAGGCCTATGCCGATGCGCTCGCCGACACGCTCAAAGCCGCGTCGCGCGCCGCCTGAGGAACGAACCCATGGCCATGCAGAAACATCCCGAAAAGATCATCTTCGAATATTCGCGTCCCGGCCGCGGCTCGTACGCGCAGTGGCCAACGTTGAAGTCCGAGAGCCCGGACTCGGCGGTGGGAGACATCCCAGTGGCCTTACGCCGCAAGTCGAAGCCGCTGCTGCCCGAAGTCAGCGAGCTCGAGGTGGTGCGCCACTTCACCAAGCTCTCGCAGCTGAACTTCTCCATCGACACGCACTTCTATCCGCTCGGCTCGTGCACGATGAAGTACAACCCGAAGGCGTGTAACCAGTACGCGATGCTGCCGGGGTTCCTGAACCGCCACCCGCTCGCGCCCGAGGCGAACGGCCAGGGCTTCCTCGCCTCGATGTACGAGCTGCAGGAGATGCTGAAAGAGGTCACCGGCATGCAGGGCGTCGCCCTGTCGCCGATGGCCGGCGCGCACGGCGAATTCGCCGGGGTCGCGATGATCCGCGCGTATCACCGCGCGCGCGGCGATCTCGCGCGCAACGAGATCATCGTGCCCGATGCCGCGCACGGCACGAACCCCGCCACCGCCACGATGTGCGGCTGCGTGGTGAAGGAGATCCCGACCAAGGACGACGGCGACATCGACGTCGAGGCGCTGAAGGCGGTCGTCGGTCCGAACACGGCCGGCATCATGCTGACGAACCCGTCGACCTGCGGCGTGTTCGAACGCCGCATCAAGGAAGTGGCGAAGATCGTCCACGACGCGGGCGGCCTGCTGTACTACGACGGCGCGAACCTCAACGCGATCCTGGGCAAGGTGCGCCCGGGCGACATGGGCTTCGACGTCATCCACATGAACCTGCACAAGACCTTCTCGACGCCGCACGGCGGCGGCGGTCCGGGTGCGGGCGCGGTCGGCGTCAGCGCGCGACTGCTGCCGTTCATGCCGATCCCCGTGGTCGGAAAGGACGGCGACAAGTATCGCTGGCTCACCGAGAAGGACCTGCCGCAGTCGATCGGCCGCCTGTCCGCGTTCATGGGCAACGCCGGCGTGCTGCTGCGCGCGTACATCTACATGCGCATGCTGGGCCGCGAGGGCATGCACCGCGTCGGCGAGTTCGCGACGCTGAACGCGAACTACCTGATGGCGCGCCTCGCGAAGGCCGGCTTCGAGCCGGCGTACCCGGGCCGCCGCGCGAGCCACGAGTTCATCATCACGGCGAAGAAGCAGAAGGACGAGCTGGGCGTCAGCGCGATGGACTTCGCGAAGCGCCTGCTCGACTACGGCTTCCACGCGCCGACTACCTACTTCCCGCTGCTGGTGCCCGAGTGCCTGCTGATCGAGCCGACGGAGACGGAGAGCAAGGAGGCGCTCGACGGCTTCATCGATGCGATGGTGGCGATCCTGAAGGAGGCCGAGTCCCAGGCGGATCTCGTCAAGTCCGCGCCGCACACGATGACCGTGCGCCGGCTCGACGACGTCCGGGCCGCGCGTCAGCTCGATCTCACGTGGAAACCCGCAGCCGCCTAGCGGTTACCAACGAGGGCATCGAAGGGTCCAGGAAACGCCGGTGCTTCACCGGCGTTTTCTTTTGTGGGAGGAAGCCCCCGATGAGGCTCTGGTACAGTCCAACCCCATGAACGACGTCGGCGGCCGCTTCAAACCCACGGGCTTCACGCGCATGTTCCGCGCCTTCGGCGCGAGCATGAAAGGGCTCGCCGGCGCATTCCGGGAAGAAGCCGCGTTCCGGCAGGAACTCGCCCTCGCGGTCGTGGTCATTCCGGTTGGCCTCTGGCTCGGCCACAACGGCATCGAGCGCGTGCTGCTGATCGCGCCGATGTTCCTCGTGCTGATCGTGGAGCTGTTGAACAGTGCCGTCGAGGCCACGGTCGACCGCATCGGCCTCGAGCGCCACAAGCTCTCCGGCCTCGCCAAGGACATCGGGTCCGCGGCGGTGCTGCTGTCGCTGGTGTTGCTGGCGGTGGTCTGGATCCTGATCCTGTGGCGTTGAGAGCCGACTAACAACTCGAAAGGAACCTGCATGAGTCTGCGCCGGATTGCCTGCCTCGGCTTTCTCCTCGTTTCTCCCGCCGTCCTGCAGCCGGCGGTCGGACAGAACGCGCCGCCCCAGATGGCGGCCCAGTCGGGAGTGGGACAGTCGAGCGCGGCCCAGGCGGCGATCCCGCAGTCCGAAGGCGAGAGCGCGGCCTGGCGCGGCACGCTGGCGCGCGTCGCCGAGAGTGTCGTCGCCATCGAGATCGACCAGACGCGCGCGTTCGACACCGAGTGGAATTCCTCCGCGCAGGCCACGGGTTTCGTCGTCGACGCCGAGCGCGGCCTCATCCTCACGAACCGCCACGTCGTCACGCCGGGCCCGGTCACTTCCGAAGCCACGTTCCTGAACCGCGAGGAAGTGCAGCTCTATCCGGTGTATCGCGACCCGATCCACGACTTCGGCATCTACCGCTATGACCCGAAGAAGCTGCGCTTCATCAAGCCGCGCTCGCTGCCGCTGTATCCGGACGGCGCGCAGATCGGCCGCGAGATCCGCGTCATCGGCAACAACGCCGGCGAGCAGCTGTCGATCCTCGCCGGCACGATCGCCAAGCTCGACCGCGACGCACCCGAGTACGGCATCGGCAAGTACAACGACTTCAACACGTTCTACCTGCAGGCCGCGTCGGGCACGTCGGGCGGCTCGTCCGGTTCGCCGGTCATCGACATCCAGGGCCGCGTCGTCGCGCTGAACGCCGGCGGCGCCACCGGCGCCGCGTCCAGCTTCTATCTACCGCTCGGCCGCGTGAAGCGCGCGCTCGAGCTGATCCAGACCGGCCGGCCCGTCTCGCGCGGCGCATTGCAGGTGGTCTTCCACTACACGCCGTACGACGAGCTGCGCCGCCTCGGCCTCGGCGAGAAGACCGAGGAATCCGCACGCCGCGCGTTCCCCGCGCTGACCGGCATGCTGGTCGTGAACGAAGTGCTGCCCGGCGGACCCGCGGACGGCACGCTGCAGCCCGGCGACGTGCTGGTGCGCGTGAACGGCAAGCTGGTGTCCGAGTTCGAGCCGCTTGAGCAGGTCGTCGACGACAACGTCGGCGGCACCGTCGATCTCGACCTCGAGCGCGGCGGCAAGCCGCTCAGCGCCAAGCTCAACGTCGGCAACCTGCACGAGATCTCGCCCTCGGCGTATCTAGAATTCGGCGACGCCGTGGTGCACACGGTGTCGTACCAGATGGCGCGGCACTTCAACGTCGCGGTGAACGGCGTGTACGTCGCGAACCCGGGCTACATCTTCGGTGCGGCCGGCGTGCCGCGCGGCGCGGTGATCTCCAGCGCCAACGGCAAGCCGACGCCGAACCTCGCGGCCTTCGAGGCCGTGGTCACGGGGCTCGCCGACGGCGAGCGCTTCACCGTGCGTTATTCGACGGTCGACGATCCCAACGGCTCGAGCGTGCGCAGCGCGCGCATGGACCGCCGCTGGTTCCCCGCCAACCACTGCCTGCGCGACGACGCGGCCGGCATCTGGCAGTGCGCCGCACTGCCGGCGCTGGGCAAGTACAAGTCGGAGGCGGGCGGCAGCACGCGCTTCAGCAAGCCGGACGATCCGCGCGCCGCGACGCTGGCGCCGTCGCTGGTCGGCGTCGGCTTCGACATGCCGTATTCGGTGTCGGGCATCACCGAGCGCAACTACCGCGGCACCGGCCTCGTCGTCGACGCCGCGCGCGGCCTGATCGTCGTCGACCGCAACACCGTGCCCGTCTCGATGGGCGACGTGCGCATCACGTTCGCCGGCACGCTCGAGATCCCGGGCAAGGTCGAGTTCGTGCACCCGCTGCACAACCTCGCGATCGTCTCCTATGACCCCAAGCTGATCGGCAACACGCCGGTCAAGAGCGCGAAGCTGCTCGACCGCCGCATCAGCACCGGCGAGCCGCTGTGGGTGGTCGGCATGGGTGCGGATGGCGAGCTCAACTCGCGCTCGACCACCGTCGCGGCGCTGTCGCCGATCTCGCTGCCGTTGTCGCGCACGATGCAGTTCCGCGAGAGCAATCTCGAGACGATCCAGCTGGTGAACGGCCCCGCCGACTTCGACGGCGCGTTGACCGACGACGACGGCGCCGTCATCGGGCTGTGGTCGAGCTTCGCGTGGGAGCAGGGCCGCGACCTGCAGCAGGAGAACCGCGGCGTCGCCATCGGCGTCGTGCAGGACATGCTCCGCCGCGTGCAGGCGACGAAGCCGGTGTTCTCGCTCGAGGCCGAGCTCGTGCCGCAGCCGCTGGCGACGGCGCGCCGTCTCGGCCTCTCGGACCAGTGGCTGCGCAAGCTGGAGGCCGCGAGCCCGAACCAGCGCCAGGTGATGAGCATCGTGCGGCTGGTGGGTGGTTCGCCCGCGGTCGGGCGCCTGAAGCAGGGCGACATCCTGCTGGCGATCGACGACAAGGTGGTCACGAAATTCCGCGAGGTCGAGCTCGCGGTGGCCGACAAGCCCGAGGTGTCGGTCACCGTGTGGCGCGACGGCGAGGAGAAGATAGTCCCGCTGGCCACGGCGGCACTCAATGGCCTCGACATCGACCGCATCGTCATGTGGGCCGGCGCGACGCTGCAGGTCCCCCATCGCGCGATGCTCGCGCAGCGCGGGATCCCGCCCGAAGGCGTGTACGTGGGCTACTTCGCATATGGTTCGCCGGCGACGCGCTACGGGCTCTTCCCGGGCCGCCGCATCGTCGAGGTGGACGGCATCCCGACGCCGGACCTGGACGCCTTCCTCAAGGTCGTCTCGGGCCGTCCCGACCGCTCCGCGATCCGCCTGCGCACGATCACGTGGAACAACGCGCCCGAGGTCATCACGCTGAAGCTCGACCGTCACTACTGGCCGACCTACGAGGTGCGGCGCACGGGTGACGGCTGGGAGCGACGCGACCTCGAATGACGCGAGGCGGCGGCCCGCAGCGCCCTTTACCTGGATCAAAGCGTCGCGGGTCGCGCGATGGCGACCGTCGCGCGACCGAGTCGCAGATTCGTCGTTCGTGAATCCTCTACAATCGCCGCATGGTCCGCATCGTCCGCGCCACTCTCAAGGAGCTGGAAGAAGCCGTCACCGCGCTGCGTGACGGCGAGCTCGTCGCTTTTCCCACCGAGACCGTCTATGGCCTCGGCGCGAATGCGCAGAACCCCGCGGCCGTGCGCCGCATCTTCGAGCTGAAGGAGCGGCCGCCGGATCACCCGGTCATCGTCCATCTCGACAACCCGAAATACCTCCATCGCTGGGCGCGCGAGGTGCCGGAGAACGCGCAGAAGCTCGCCGCGCGCTTCTGGCCCGGCCCGCTGACGATGGTCCTGCCGCGCTCCGAAGCCGTGCACGACGTGGTCACCGGCGGCCAGGACACCGTCGCCATCCGCGTGCCGTCGCACCCGATGGCGCAGCAGCTGCTGACGGCCTTCGGCGGCGGCATCGCCGCGCCGAGCGCCAATCGCTTCGGCCGAGTCAGTCCGACGCGTCCCGAGCACGTGCGCGAGGAGTTCGGCGACGCCGTGCGCGTCGTCCTCGATGGCGGAGAGAGCCAGATCGGCCTCGAATCCACCATCGTCAGCTTCGAGGGCGAGCAGGTGCGCCTGCTGCGGCCGGGCAACGTCACGTATTCGCAGCTCAAGGAAGTCGTCGGCGACGTGATCCTCGGCGCCGGCGCCTCCACGCCGCGCGTGCCGGGCGCGAAGGCCTCGCACTATGCGCCGGTGACGCCGATGGCCATCGTGCCGGTCGACGAGATCGACAAGCGCGCCGAGCAGGCCTCCGAGGGCGGCCGCCGCGTGGCGGTGCTCGCGCAGCGCCTGCCGTTGAAGACGTACCCGTCGGTCACCTGGATCAACGCCGGCCGGCGCGCCGATGCGTTCGCGCACGATCTGTATTCGAACCTGCGCGCGCTCGACAAGGCCGGCTGCGAACAGATCCTCGTGCAGGACGTGCCCACCGACGAGAAGTGGACCGCGATCCGGGATCGCCTCGTGCGCGGCGCCGCGGTCGGCGCGACGGCCGAGAACGACGAGTTCCAGGAAACCGGCGGCTACTCCGTCCTGCCCTGAGCACGATCCGCCGATGCCGGCCCCCGAACGCATCGCGATCGTCTCCGACATCCACGGCAACCTGCCCGCGCTCGAAGCGGTGCTCGACGACACGCGTCGCCGCGGCGTGACGCGCATCGTCAATCTCGGCGACAGCCTGTCCGGCCCGCTGCTGCCACTCGAGACCGCGCGGTTCCTGATGGCGCAGGACTGGGTGCAGCTCGCCGGCAACCACGAGCGGCAGGTGCTGGAGTTCGACCGCAAGGGCGGCGGCCCCTCCGACGCGTACGCGCATGCGCAGCTCACGCCCGACGTGTTCGACTGGATGCGCTCGCTCGTGCCGGCACGGCCGCTCGACGAGCAGGTGTTCCTCTGCCACGGCACGCCGCGCAGCGATGTCGAGATGTTCCTCGAGTCCGTCGACGGCGATCACACGCGCGCCGCGACCGCGGAAGAGCTGGCCGAGCGCTGCGATCTCGTCGCGCCGCGCGCCATCGCCTGCGGTCATTCGCACGTGCCGCGGGTCACGACCTCGCCGCGCGGCCAGCTGCTCGTGAACCCTGGCAGCGTCGGATTGCAGGCGTACGAGGACACGGGCCCCGTCACGTTCTACGTCGAGAACCACGATGCCTACGCGCGGTATGCCACGCTCGAGCAGCGCGGCGGACAGTGGCACGCGCAGATCCATCCCGTGCCGTACGACGCCGAGCCGATGGCGAAGCTCGCGGAGCGCAACGGCCGTCCCGGCTGGGCGCGCGCACTGCGCACTGGCACGATGCGCTGAAGGAGGCTCTATGTCCGTTCCCTGGATGATCGTCGGGCAACTGGTGCTGGGCAATCTCGACAAGATCATCGACGTCGTGAAGCCCGTGTTCACGCGCCGCAAGGTCGACGCGCTGCCGACGCAGACGGACCTGCTGAATCAGCAGATCGCGGAGCTGCAGACCGCGGCGGCGAACAATGCCGAGCAGATCGGGCTGCTCGCGACGCAGCTGCGCGAGTTCGTCGCGACCGTGTCGCAGTCGGCGGACGAAGCGGCCGCGCAGCGCGCGGCGGCGGTCAAACTATCGCGCGTGGCGCTGGCGGTGTCGGCGGTCGCGCTGATCGCGGCGGTCGCGACGCCATTCCTGGTTCGCTGAGAGGGGGTTCCGATGCAGAGTTCGACGTTGCAGATTGTCTTCGCCGCCGCGCTGGCGCTCACGGGCCAGGCGTACGCCGCCGTCACGAAACACGGCGGCAGCGACGAGCCCGTGCCCGACCGGAAATACATCCACGTCGTCAGCGAGGCGGACTCGCCGGTGCAGCAGACGTGGATCAAGGCGAAGGACGGGCTGTACATCGCGGCCGCGGTGCGCAAACCGAAAGGCAACGGGCCGTTTCCCGCCATCATCCTGTTCCACGGCGCGCCCGGTGGCCGCGGCATGGATCAGCTCGTCGGCTGGTCGCGCGGCGATCACGGCGGGCCGGTGTGGGAGCGGTTCCTGCAGGAAGGCTACGTCGTCGTGGTCGCGGACTATCGCGGCGGCGACTGGGAGCTCATGAACACGCCGTCGCCGAAGCTGGTGACGGCCATCGACGACGGCGTCACCGTCATCGAACACGTGCAGTCCCTGCCGTACGTCGATCGCGCGAACGTCAGCGTCTATGGCGTCAGCCTCGGCGGCAACCTCGCGATGTTCCTCGCGTCGCGCGTGCCGACGCTGCACGCCGTGGTGGCCGGCGCGCCGGCGCCGATCTGGTTCCTCGGCTACAAGCTGCAGCCCGATGGCTCGCGGCCCGACTTCGCGAAGACGCCGCCCGACGCGGCGGTGACGAAGGCAAACATCGAGCCGATCAAGATGCCCGTGCTCATCATCGTCGGCACCGAGGACCGGCTGATGCCGCTCGACATCGTGCTGCACGACGAGTTGGCGAAGCAGGGCAAGGACGTGCGGCTCGAGATCTTCGAGCACGGGTATCACGACTTCGTGCTCGGCAACCAGGGGCAGAAGCGCGGCGATTTGCCGCGGGGTGAGGTGCTGCTGCCCGGCGCGCTGGAGGCGCTGGAGATGACGGTGAAGTTCGTGAAGAAGCCGAAGTAGCGCTTCGACCGTGGCGCGACGCCGGGTGGTGGTGGGCGAGGGGTCGGCGTTGCCGGGCAGTCCGTTCCTCACCAGCGTCGGTCTGAAACCCGAGAAGATCGAACCGGACGCCTATCCATTCACGCTGCCGCTGATCGGCTCCGACTTCGGCCTGAAGCTGTCGACGCCGGTGACGTTCCTGGTCGGCGAGAACGGCGCGGGCAAGTCCACCTTGCTCGAAGCGCTGGCGTGGGCCGCGGGGTTCAATGCCAGCGGCGGTCATCGCGATCAGAGCTTCGTGGAGGGCGCCGACGGGCACAAGCTCGGTCGCGCGTTGCGGATGGGCTGGCGACAGCGGGTGTCCGGCGGGTTCTTCCTTCGCGCCGAGACGTTCTTCAATTTCGCCACGTACCTCGAAGAAGTGGGCAGCACGTTTTCGGCGTATGGCGGCAAATCATTGCATGCGCAGTCGCACGGCGAGGCCTTCCTGGCGCTGTTCTCGAACAACTTCGAGGACGGTCTGTTCATCCTCGACGAGCCCGAGGCCGCGTTGTCGCCGCAGCGACAGCTTTCGTTCCTGCGGATCCTGAATGCTCTCGGGGAGAAGAAGGTCGCACAGTTCATCATCGCGACTCACTCGCCGATCCTGCTGACGCTGCCGGGAGCGCGGGTGCTGAGCGTCGATGGCGGCGCGCTGCATGAAGTCGACTATCGCGACACCGAACACTTCCGGCTCACCCGCGATTTCCTGAATGCGCCGGAGCGGTTCTTTCGGCATCTGCTCGCCGACGAGGGCGACGTCGCCGACGATCAGTAGTGCGGCGGCTTTTCGTAGGCGGTCGCGCTGGCACCGCCTTCAGACTCCAGCGCCGCGATCTTGTCCATGAGCCGCTGATTGCGGTCCGTCGCGCGATCGATCTCCTTCTGCTGGCGTGCGATCACGTCGCTGAGCTCCGCGACTGTGCGCTCGAGATGCGCGAGTTTTTCTTCGATGGCGTCGAGTCGTTCTGACATGTGACGAGTCTATTTGGGGACGTACCCTGATTCCATTGTCACAAAACATCGGCGCCCGGGAATCCTTTCTCGGGCGCCGGCGACATACCTGCTAGCCAGGTTCGTTGGACGTCTGGTTCAGTACCAGATGTCGTAGATCACATCGAGCACGACGCCGGTGGCGATCGCCGTCAGCAGCACGTCGTTGCCCACGCGCACCCAGTGGTAACCGTACGGCGGGGCGTACAGGTTGTACGGGCGCCAGTCGGTCACGTAGTACGACGACCCGTACCAGCCACGCGGCAGGCGATCACCGCGGTACCACGTGCGGTAGTAATAACCGCGCGGCTGGTGGTAGTAGCCGTAGTGGTACCGATAGCGCGCGTAGTCGGCGCGGTCGTGACGACGGTTGTCCCAGTAGTTCGGATGACGGTTCCAGTCGCTGCGATACCGGTCCCAGCCGCGGTTGTCGCGGGAGTAGTTGGGACGATCGTAGCGATGGTCGTTCCGGTGGTCGTTCCAGTCGTGGCGATCGCGCGGCGGGGGCGGGCGATCGTTGCGGTGATCGTTGCCGCGATGGTCCCAGCCACGGTTGTCGTTGCCACGATTGTCGTGACCACGATCCCAGCCGCGATTGTCAGAGCCGCGATTGTCCGGGCCACGGTTGTCATGGCCACGGTCGCCACCGCGATTGTCGTGGCTGCGGTTGTCCGGGCCGCGATTCTCATGTCCGCGGTTGTCGCCGCCGCGATCGTGACCGCGCGACTGCTGCTGATTGGCTTCGCGCACCATGCGCGGGTCGGCGGCCGCGAACGTCGCGGCGCTGGCCAGCAGCGACAGGGCGAAGAAAGTGACGACGGGGCGTTTCATCTGGCTCTCCTTGCGGACCGCCATCGGTCCGTTGTTGGGGCCAGTATCGCGACGCGCACCTGAGCGGACGCTGAACTCGCCGTTCAGCTTCGTTCAGGTTCGCCGCCCTTCAAATCAAGGCTTTGCGACCGCCGCGCGGGCGATGTCCACGTCCCGGCGCGCCTCGGCGGCCATCTCGGCGAAATCGACCGTGCCGACGCGGTTGGTCCAGAAGCCGGGCGCGTACGCGGCGCTGACGTCCCGGGCGTAACGGTCCGCGAACTCCGCGGCCTGTCCGAGCCGCTCGATTGCGCGCTGCCGATGTTCGACCGCGCCGGTCGCGCGGAACCACGCGAGCTCGGTCGCACCGCGGATCTTGGCCGCGTAATACTTGCCGAGCAGCGCCATCGCCGTGATGTCCGTGCGCGTCGCCGCGAACTCCCGGCGCGCGTTCGCGTCCTGCGGCGAACGCAGGGCCGGCAACGCCGCGAGTGCCGCATCGGCGCGTGCATCGATGCGGTCCGCGGCGGCGAACGGCGTGGTGCCCTGCGGGGTCTCTCCGCGCAGCATCGCGTCGACGTACTTCGGAATCGGGATGTTGTCCGTGCCCGGGTGCACCGGCTGGTTGATGAACGTCTCGACGCTGTGGAAACCGCTCGCGGTCTTCGCCGGCGCGGGCCGGCTGCGGCTGCCTTCGATGTACCACTGGAAGTCGAAGTCGGCCCAGTGGAAACCCGTGACCAATGGATAGATCAGCGACGCGTCCTGCCAGGCCGCGAGCATCCGGCGTCCATCGGTGCCGGGAAAGCGTTGCGCCACCAGCGCGCCGATGCGTTCGTCGTCGAGCGTCGGGTCATAACCGAGCCGGCCCCAGAGCAGGAAGTGCAGCCAGTGCTTGTCGATCTCGAGTCGCGGCGGACCCGCGCCGAGGTATTCGCGGCCCCACACCCACATGTCGGATCCGAAGTAGAAGCCGCGCGACGGTTCGTGCGGGATGCCCTTCAGGAAGTCGCGCACGAAGTCCGGCGCAGCCCAGCGCAACAGCAGCGCGTCGTCGTTGCGGATCGTCCAGAACGTCTTCAGGTCGCCGAGCTGTTCGAGATAACCGCGATGGAACGTCTGCGTGGTGGACGAGAGCGCGTGCGCCTGCGCGTACTTGAAGCTGAAGTCGAAGTCGACGTTCGGCTGCGCACGCAGCGGCGCGAACGTCGCGGCGATGTCCTGCGCGCGCGACTCGTGCTGGCGGTGGATCAGGCGGAAGCGGCGCCCGGGTTCGGCGCGCGCGGCGTCGAGCATGGCCTGGCCGTAGGTGGCGAACAGCCAGTTCTCCTTGGCGTCGAACGAATCCACGCCGCCGGAGTACATCTTCACCTCGCCCATGTTCTCGCCGGCCGTGAGCCCCATGCCGGCGAGCAGCGGATAGGTGCGGAACATCTCGCGCACGCTCGCGCGGAAGTAGTCGCGCGTCTTCGGGTTCCCGAGATCGTCCGTGATGCCGTACTTGCCGTCGACGCCATACGTGTAGATGTTCCAGGTGAAGACGTAGAAGGCGATGTTGCGGTCGTTCGCGTACTGCATCACACGCCGCCAGAAATCGATCTTGGCGTCGATGGTCAGGCGTTTGACGACTTCGTGCTGTGCGAGCATCGCCGGCGTGACGATGTCCGTCGTGCGCGTCGAGTAGTCCTCGTCGAGCTTCGCCGTCGTGCGCCAGACGTCGTCGAGCGCGACGTCCGGGTAGTTCGGCACCCGGACCATCGACGGGAACGGGTGCAGGTTCCACACCGACACCATGTTGTAGCGGTCGCGCGCGAGCTGATCCAGATAGGCGCGCCAGAATTCGAAGTCCCAGATCGTCGCGATGTTCCGCTGCGCGGAATCGCCCATGTCGGAGTAGCTGGGGGTGCGCAGGTCGAGCGGCAGGTTGAACTTGGTGCCGCGCAGCGGCATGTAGGGCGAGCGGTCGGTGTCGACGACGCCGGCGACGCCTTTCACGCGGATCTGTTCGGCGAGCTCGAGGCCGCCGTACATCGTGCCGGCCGCGTCCGCGCCGAACACGTGCAGGTAACGATGGCCGCCGCGGATCTCGTTCCGGATGCGGAATGACTCGGGCGCGGCGGCGTGCGGTTCCGCATCGCCGCGCTGCGGACCGGCCAGCAGGCGGATCGTGACGTCGCCGATGTACGGCATCGAGTTGAGGATCCTCGAATCGTGCCGCTCCACCGTCAGCCGCCGCGCGCGCAACGCCGCTTCGATGTCTCCGGCGGCGAACGACTGCAATGGCGATGACGGATCGAGATCGATGTGCGCCGACGCGGCCGTGCCCGGAGTGGAAAAAGCCAGCGCGATGATGGCTGCGAATGCGGCGGTGACGGTCTTGACCATGCGCGGAGCGTACACTGCGCCGGTGAAACGCCTCCCGGTCTATTTCATCTCCCACGGCGGCGGTCCGTGGTCCTTCATGGATGCGCCATCGCAGGCACCGTACGCCGAGCTCGCGCGCGAGCTCGCCGACATGCCGCGCCAGCTGCCCGAGGCGCCGCGCGCCATCCTGATGATCTCCGCGCACTGGGAAGAGCCCGAGTTCACGCTGATGGCGAACCCGCGGCCCCCGATGCTCTACGACTACTACGGCTTCCCGGACTACACGTACCGGATCCGATACGACGCCCCGGGCGATCCGGCGCTGGCGGCGCGGGTGCAGGCGCTGATCGAAGCCGCGGGCATGCCCGCGCGCCTCGACGCCGCGCGCGGCTTCGATCACGGCGCGTTCACGCCGCTGCACGTGATGTACCCGCGCGCCGACGTGCCGGTGGTGCAGCTGTCGTTGAAGCAGGGACTCGATCCGGCCGCCCACCTCGCGCTGGGTCGCGCGCTGGCGCCGCTGCGCGACGAGGGCGTGCTGATCGTCGGCAGCGGCCTCACGTATCACAACCTGCGCCAGTTCTTCGGTCCCCGGGGTTGGGGCCCGTCCCGCGAATTCGACGCCTGGCTGCGCGGCGTTCTGCTGACGGGCGACCCGAAAGATCGCGCCCGGCAACTGGCCGCCTGGGAGGCTGCTCCTTCGGCACGCGCGGCCCATCCGCGCGAGGAGCACCTGCTGCCGCTCATGGTGTCGGTCGGCGCGGCGGAGGCGGACGTCGCGACGCTCTCGTATCACGAGGAAAACTTCCTCGGCGGACTGACCGTCAGCAACTTCCGGTTCGCTTGAAAATCTAGCTACCATCCCCACGTCGGTACCAACTCATATAACAACCGGCGGGGATCCAGAACCATGATCGAGTGGTTTGCTTCTCACACCTTCCTGGAACAGGTCTTCCTGCTCAGCGGGACCGTCGGTGGAATCGTCCTCCTCTTCCGGATGATCCTCATGATCGCGGGGCTCGATCATCCGGTCGACGTCCATGCCGACGGCGATGCGGGCGCGCAGGCGCTGACCGTCCAGGGCATCTCCTCCTTCCTCACCTTGTTCGGCGTCGTCGGCTACTGCGTCTTCCACGGCGGGTTGCTCGGCGGCGCGCTCGCGATCGTCACGGGCCTGGTGTCCGGCGCGTTCGCGATGTGGCTGCTGCACAAGATCTTTCGCGGGATGCTGCGGCTGCAGTCGAGCGGCACCGTGAACCTGTTCGCCGCCATCGGCAGCGAAGGCACGGTGTATCTCACGGTCGGCAGGGAAGGCGGGCGCGTGCAGATCGACTTCGCGAACCGCCTGCGAGAATTCGAGGCGGTGTCGGCGGATGGCGCGGCCATCCCGACCGGCACGCCGATCCGGGTGCAGGGCGTCGAAGCGAACACGCTGGTCGTCGCACCCGTCGATCGCTGATCTTCGTCACGGGCATCACAGGTAGTCAGTCAGCAGCGCGGGCATCGCGCGGAGGGTCTCGCATGGATCTCACGTTCGCATTGGTCCCGGTCATCGTCCTCACGGTGGTCGCGATGTTCTTCGTCGTCTTCCTGTTCTCGCGGTACAAGCGGTGCCCGTCGGACAAGGTGCTGGTCATCTACGGCAAGGTCGGCAAGGGACAGTCCGCGCGCTGCATCCACGGTGGCGGCACGTTCGTGTGGCCGGTGTTCCAGGACTACACATACATGAGCCTGACGCCGCTCACCATCGGCATCCCGCTCACGAAGGCACTGTCGCTGCAGAACATCCGCGTCAACGTGCCGAGCACGTTCACGGTCGGCGTCAGCACCGAAGAAGCGATCATGAACAACGCGGCGGAGCGCCTGCTGAATCTCGCGCAGGACGACGTCGAGAGCATGGCGCGCGAGATCATCTTCGGTCAGCTGCGGCTGACGGTCGCCTCGCTGACCATCGAGCAGATCAACCAGGACCGCGAGAAATTCCTGGACGCGATCCGCCGCAACGTGGCGCCGGAGCTCAACAAGATCGGGCTCTATCTGATCAACGTGAACATCACCGACATCACGGACGAATCGGGATACATCGAGAGCATCGGCAAGAAGGCGGCGTCGGAGGCGATCAACCAGGCGAAGGTCGACGTGTCCGACCAGGATCGCAAGGGTTCGGTCGGCGAATCCGAGCAGGTGCGCGAGCGCACGATCAAGGTGGCGCAGAATGTCGCCGAGTCCGAGAAGGGCAAGAAGCAGGCCGAGGCGGACAAGCGCATCTACATCCAGCAGCAGGAAGCGTTGGCGACCATCGGTGAAGCCGAGGCGAACCGCGACCTGCAGATCAAGGTGGCGCAGAACCAGGCGACGTCGGTGCAGGGCCAGAAGAAGGCCGAGGCCGAGAAGCGCGTGTTCGTCGAGGCGCAGGAAGCCGAGGCGATCGCGGGCGAGAACCGCGCGAAGGCGCTGATCGCGGCGTCCAACGCGGAACTGGCGGTGCAGGCGGCGCAGGCCGCGCAGCGCAGCCAGGTCGCCGAGTTCGATGCGCAGACGGAAATCCAGAAGGCGCAGGCGCGCGCGCAGTTGCAGCGGCTGACGGCGGACGAAGTCGTGCGCCAGCAGATCGAGAAGCAGAAGATCACCATCGCGGCCGACGCGTCGGCGGAGAAGGTGCGGCGCGAGGCGCAGGGTGAAGCGGATGCGATCCTGCTGAAGTACGAAGCGGAAGCGAAGGGCATCCGGCAGGTGCTCGAAGCGAAGGCGATGGGTTACCAGGCGCTGGTCAACAGCACGAACAACGACGCGCGCGCGGCGGCGACGTTGCTGCTGACGGAGAAGCTGGAGCAGATCGTCACGTTGCAGGTCGAGGCGATCAAGGCGATCAAGATCGACAAGGTGACGGTGTGGGATGCCGGCAATGGCAGCAACGGCGCCGCGGGCGGCACGACGGCCAACTTCCTGGCCGGCATGGTGAAGAGCTTGCCGCCGCTGCACGATGTCGCCGCGATGGCGGGACTCGAGCTGCCGAAGTTCCTGGGCGACGCGAAGGCCCCCGAGCTGCCGGCCGCCAACGGCCACGCGAGTTGATGGGGTCAGACCCCATTTCCTGGCAAATGGTGCCGGACCTCGAAAGGGGTCCGGCCTTTTTCCATCGGAGCGTCGGCACCGTTTCCTGACAAATGGGGTCTGACCCCATCAATCAGCGGGAACGGTTCTCTCCGTCGCCCAGTCGCGCAGCTCGGCGATCTTCTCGCCCATGACGACAGACAGCGGCCGCGTCGACTGCAGCTCCGCGGCGATCATCGACGCATCACACGGCGCCTTGCTCGAGTTCGCCGCGTACATCGCCGACACCACCGCCTGCTCGAGTTCCGCGCCCGAGAATCCCTCGCTGCGCGCGGCCAGCACCTCGATCTGAGGCTCCGTCAACGCGACCTTCCGTTTCTTCGCATGGATCGCCAGGATCTCGCGCCGCGCCGCCGGCGACGGCAGGTCGACGAAGAAGATCTCGTCGAAGCGGCCCTTGCGCACCAGCTCGGGCGGCAACGCCGTGATGTCGTTCGCCGTCGCGACGATGAACACGCGCGCCCGCTGCTCCGCCAGCCACGTCAGGAACGCACCGAGCACGCGCCGCGACGTGCCGCTGTCGCCGTCACCCGAGGCCAGCGCCTTCTCGATCTCGTCCAGCCACAGCACGCACGGCGCCAGCGCCTGCGCCGACGACAGCGACTCGCGCAGGTTCTTCTCCGACTCGCCGTGCCATTTCGAATACAACGCGCCGAAGTCGAGCCGCACCAGTGGCACGCCGAGCACGCCCGCGGCGGCGCGCGCCGCCAGCGACTTGCCGCAACCCTGCACGCCTAACAACAACACGCCCTTCGGTGCGTCGAGTCCCGGCGCGCTGCCGTCGAATGCCGCCTTGCGTTGCTGGATCCAGCGCCGCAGGTTCTTCATGCCGCCGACGTCGGCGAACTTCGCCGTGTCCGCCTCGAACGACAACGTGCCGCCGCGGTTCAGCAGCTGGTATTTCGCCTCGAGCAGCGGCTTCAGATCGTCCTCGGTCAATGCGCCGTCGTTGAACACCGCCTGGCGCGTCAGCCGCTCCACGTCGTGGATCGGCAGTCCCGCGAGATTGTCGACCAGCTTCTCGACCGCCTTCACGTCGATGCGCGGCATCGCATTGTTCTGTCGCGCCCACTCGCGCGCCAGGCGCATCACGATCGCGTGCCGTTCCTGCTTGTCCGGCAGCCGCACGCTGAACCGCGCCGCCAGGTGCTCGAGCTCGGGCGGCAGCTTCACCTCGGCGCTGACCATGACCAGCGTGCGCTCGCACTTCGGGTAGCCCTGCGCGATGTCCTTGATCGCCCGCACGAACAGCGGGTTGTCGAGATAGGGGTGGAAATCGAGCAGCACGTAAATGCCGGCCATCATCGTGGCCTTGACGTGCTTCAGCAGCTGCTCCGGCTGCGCCAGCGTCTTCTGGGCGCCGCCCATGTCCACGTCGACCCGTTCCAGGCCCTCGGTGACGGTCCACTGGAAAACGCCCCAGTTGCGGCCGCGCTGCGCCTTCATCGCCGCGTCCCGGACCAGCTCGATGACCC
>Ga0335075_10005424_pt1 | contig 19817 bp, 16 predicted proteins | sample Lox_Sample_24_FD_206723 | JGI IMG/M metagenome (GOLD analysis project Ga0335075, IMG submission 206723) | Soil microbial communities from Loxahatchee National Wildlife Refuge, Florida, United States - Lox_Sample_2.4 | ecosystem: Environmental > Terrestrial > Soil > Wetlands | place: USA...
AACCCCGACCAGCGAGGTCGCGAAGAAGCTCGGGCGTACCGCGGCGGCCGTTCAGCAGAAGGCCATGCGGGCTGGGATTTCCTTCCGGGCGGCCAAGAGAGCCGGCGCCCGCAAGAAGAAGTAAGCGCCGCGCGCAGTACGACGGGGGCCCGCCGCACAGGCGGGCCCCCGTCTTCTTTTGCTCGGCCCATTCCTGGGCCTCGTCCCCGCCGACGCGGGGACCGGCGCGCGCGACGCGCGTCGTCATGAACCGCTCCCGGCGGTTCGTTGGGAAGCTCCGCCCTTGCCATTGCCGGCCCGACTTTGTCAAACTCCAGCCGCTGATGCGTGTGGCTCGGTACCGGCAAACCAATAGTAGGGGGCGGCATGCGAAGAGAGATAGGTTTTTCCTGTCTGGCGGCGGTTGCGCTGGGGTTGGGCGGCTGCGGAGTGCAGCTGCAGGACGAGACTCCCGGCCATTTCACGGCGAACCCGGACATCGGTATGTATCCGCTCACGGTCAAGGTGACGAGCGGTGCGCTGGTGAGCACGCCGATATACGTGTTTGTGGTCGGCGGCGATGGGCAGCAGGTGCCCCTGTCGGCCGGGCCCAACGGGACATTCGGGACCATGTATCCCGTCAAGTGCAAGGCGAGCTTTCCGCTGCAGTACCTCGCGGTCTGGCGGGTGCAGGGCGTGATGACCGAGCATCAGCTCTTCCCGCCGCAGCCGCGGGACATCCAGCTCTCGCCGCCGCCGCTCACCCAGCAGGCGACCATCGACACCTCCGGGACGCCTGACAAGAAGACGCGTTCCTGGCAGGGGGCCGTGCAGTACAACATCTTCACCGCCCCGGAGGCGCACATCACCGGCGCGCAGGTGCAGCCCGTGAGTCAGGACAAGGCGGACCTCAAGGCGGCCAAGGATGTCAGCATCGTGAGCACTTTCCCGATCGACGCGACCTGCGGCACACCCGCCGCCGTGACGCTGGCAACGAAGGAACAGACCGCGCACGTCAACCTGGTGATCACGACCGACCTGCCGGGCGTGCCGCAGGCGACCACGCGCGTGGATTTCACGCCACAGCCGCCGCAGTAGGAGCGCAGGTGGCGGAGCCGCGGGCAAAAACCACGCTTTTTGCCTGCGGCGCGCCGGGCGGGGCAGGACGCCCCGATCCGGCGCGTCACACTAGCGCAGTCGGTGGCGCAGACGCGTGATCTCGGCGGCATCGAGTCCAATGCCGTCGAGATAGGCGCCTACGCCGCCGGCGCGGTCGAGGTAATCCAGCATGTTGTACACGGCCGCCTCCGGGCAGCGTACGGCCTCGATGATGGCGGCCGGGTCACCGTCGCGGTATCGGCTCAGGTAGGCATCCCGCAGATTTGCCGTGCTCGCAGCGTAGTCGGCGGCTATCGCGGCGGGGACGACCTGCGCCAGGGCGAGCATGAGCGCGGCAATGACGCCGGTGCGGTCCTTGCCGGCAACGCAATGAAAGAGGAGCGGACCCGGACCCGCCGCGGCGATCGCGCCCAACGCCTCCTTGAGCTGCGACTGCAGGCGATCGAGGACGATGCACTTCCACTGCTCCTTGGCGCAGTAACCGCCGCGCGCACCCCAGTCCCCCGGCGTCTCGGCGAGCAGCGAGACCGACACGTAGCGCACGCGCGGAAGCAGCCGTGGCACGGGGTTCGGAGCCGCGGCAATCTCCTCCGGCCAACGCAGATCGAGCACCGTCTCGATGCCAAAACGTGCGAGCGCCTCCAGGCCCTCGGGCGTGAGTTGCGCCAGGTCGTCGGCGCGCACCAGTGAGCGATGCCTCGTCAGGGCACCGTCCGTGGTCGGATAGCCCCCGAGATCGCGGGCATTGAGCAGCGAGGGAAACATCCGGCACAGTGTAGCCGACGCCCGGAGGAGGGCGGATGCTAGAGTAGCGCGCATGCACCCCTCGCTCATCATGTTCGACCTCGATGGCACGCTGATCGACAGTGCCCCGGACCTGGCGGCAGCCGTCAACGCCATGCTCGCGGGCTACGGGGCCGAGCCGCTCTCGACAATGGAAGTGCGGCGGATGATCGGGGACGGCGTCGCCATGCTGGTGGCGCGCGCTCTGGCCGCCCGGGATTGCAGGCCGGCAGCGGCCGCCGATGCCGAGCGGACCTTCATGCGGCATTACGAATCGGCGGCGACTTCGCTGACGACCGTGTTCCCCGGGGTGGCTCGGGCGCTGCAGGCGCTGCGGGCCGCCAACATCGCGCTCGCGGTATGCACCAACAAGCCGGCGCGCATCGCCACCGACATCCTCGACGGTCTCGGGCTGGCCGGATACTTCGCGCAGGTGCTCGGCGGCGACTCGCTGCCGTTTCGCAAGCCCGATCCGCGGGTGTTGCAGGCGCTGCTGGATGCTTTCGCGGTTGGGCCGGAGAGCTCGCTCCTGGTAGGTGACAGCGAGGTCGACGCGGCGACGGCAGGTGCGGCGGGCGTGCCTTTCGTGCTGATGAAACACGGCTACAGGCGCGGGCCCGCGGAGGAGATTGCCTGCCGCGCGGCGCTGGGGAATTTCGACGAGTTGCCGGCGCTGGTCGGCGCGGCGCCGCTCTGACCGGCGCGCGCGATCGACTTCGGGCGCCCCCCGGAGTATTGTGGTAGCGTTACCTTTACCAGTGGGACCGCAATCTCGAGCTTCCCGCGGAGACAAGAATGACGCTACGAAGACAGTGGCTGATCGCAGCTGCGCTCCTCGCCCTCGCTGCCTTCACGGGCGCCTCGCAGCCCTGCCGCGCCGCGCCGCCGCCGTTCCAGGGTTTCAAGGTGACGGTCTACATTCCCGTACAGGCGGTGGAGCGCATGGCGAAGGATCCGTCGTGGATGCGCTCGAGCTGGCGGACGATCAGCAGCCGGCTGCACGTCGACCAGGTATTCATCGAGGACTATCGCTCCGGGGTCAGCGCGGACGATGCGACCATCGCCGAGGTGAAGCAGTTCTTCGTCTCGCAGGGTATCGCCGTCGCGGGCGGCATGGCCATGCTGGACGCCGGACACAGTGCGCAGTTCCAGACTCTCGACTACACGGTGGCGAGCGACCGCAAGCTGGCAAGCAACATGTCGGCCCTGCTGGCACGGCACTTCGACACGTTCGTGCTCGACGATCTCTACTTCTTCAACACCAAGAGCGAGTCGGACATCGCCGCCAAGGGCAGGCGGAGCTGGGCGCAGTTTCGCATGCGCACCATGGACGAGGTATCGCGCGACCTCATCCTGGCGCCTGCCAGGGCCGCGAATCCCAACGTCAAGGTCATCATCAAGTTTCCGAACTTCTATCCCTCATTCCAGGAGATGGGCTTCGACCTGAAGAACGAGCCGAGGATTTTCCCGGAAATCTGGACGGGCGATGAGACGCGCTACGCGGCCACCACCGACCAGCAGCTGCGGCCCTACGAGAGCTATGAGATCTTCCGTTACTTCGAGAACATCGCTCCCGGGCGCAACGGCGGCGGCTGGGTGGATCCCATCGCCATGCAGTACCTCGACCGCTACGCCGGACAGCTCTGGGATACGATCCTCGCCAAGGCGCCGGCCATCAATCTGTTTCAGTACACCGACCTGCTGAGCATCGCCGACCCGCGCAACCGCGACGCCTGGGAGCGCCTGCCCACCAGCTTCGACTACTTCGACATGGCGCGCCGATGCTGCGGGGGGCCGCCCGGCAGGCCCGGCGCGCGCTATCCGCTCCTTGCGGATGCGGTCGAGTACGCCCTGCGCAAGGTCGATGATGTCGCCGGCGCGCTCGGCCAGCCGGTGGGGCTCGCGACCTACCGGCCCTACGATTCGACCGGCGAGGACTTCCTGCCGGAGACCGCGGGCATGGTCGGCGTCCCGATCGAGATGTATCCGCAGTGGCCGGATGCGAAGACGGTGTTCCTGACGCAGGCGGCCGCCACGGATCCCAACATCGTTCCGCAGATCGAGCGTCACCTTCGCCGCGGCGACAACGTCATCATCACCTCGGGGCTGTTGCGTGCAATCCAGGACAAGGGCTTCGACCAGGTCACCGACATGCGGGTGACGCACGACGTCGTGCCGGCCACGGCCTATGTCGAGGGGTTCGGCTTCGGCGGCGGCACCGTGCTCGGCCATTCGAAGCCGATCCTCTTCCCGCTGATCCATTTCTACACCAACGAGGAGTGGGCGGTGCTGCGCGGGATCTCGCACCAGGCCGGCGTGCCGCTGCTGCTGATGGATCACTATGGCAAGGGCGAGCTCTACGTGCTGGCGGTGCCGGAGGAGATGAACGCTCTCTATTCGCTGCCGGCGCCGGTGCTGAACGCGTTGCGCCGCTATCTGACGCCTGATCTGCCCGTGAGGCTCGAGGGGCCGTCGCAGGTGAGCTTGTTCGAGTACGGCAACGGCGCTTTCGTCGTGGAGTCCTATCTCGACCACCCGGCGGCCGTCAGGGTCATCGGGAGCTTCGCGCACCTGCATAACCTGACGACCGGGGCGACCTCGGATGGGGAGCCGGCCGCCCAGCAGCAGTACGGCTATGAGCTGCTGGTCGAGCCGCACAGCTTCGTCGCGCTCAAAAGCATGAACTGAGTCACGATTTACGCCTCCGCGGGGCTCGCCCGCGCGGAGACGACGCTCCCGTGCGGTGGGCGTTGCGCATGCAGGCCGGAGTCTGTAGTAGGCTCGCGACACATTCAGGGGGCTGTGCGCTACGATGGTCAGTGCGGCGGACAAGGGCTTCGCGAGTCCCGGGAGGGGGGAAACCCTGACGGACTCCGGGCGTCCTTTTCCCCGGACGCTCCTCCCTGACACGACCTGTCCGGAGGCCGCCCTCGCCAAGGCCAATCGCGAGCTGCGGATGCTCATCGACTGCAAGCGCTCGGTGGCGCGCGCGCAGGACGAGTCGCAGCTGCTTACGGAGATCTGCCGAATCCTCGTGGGTCCGGGCGGTTACCGGCTCGCCTGGTTCGGCTTTGCCGACCCAACGCCCGACTGCGCCGTGCGCGTCGCCGCGCATGCCGGCCACGACGGTGCCTACCTCGAGCGGCTGCGGGTCACTTGGAGCGACGATGACGAGACCGGTCACGGACCCACCGGCCGCGCCATCCGCGAGCGCGAGGCCCAGGTCTGCCGCCACATCGATAGCGATCCCGACTTTTCACCCTGGCGCGAGGCGGCGCATCGCGGGGGTTATGGCTCGTCGGTGGCGCTGCCTCTGCTCCTCGAGAGCCACTGCGCCGGGGCGCTCTGTGTCTATGCCGCCCGCCCGGATGCCTTCGATCAGTCCGAGCTCGCGCTTCTGACGGAGCTGGCCGCCGATCTGGCGTTCGGCCTGACCGCCTTGCGGGCGCGGGCCGAGCTGCAGCGGCAGCGCCAACAGCTGCAGCGTCTGGCACAGATCGTACGCGTGCACAGCGCCATCAACTCCGCGGTGATCCGCATCCGCAACCGCGATGAGCTGCTGCACGAAGCGTGTCGGCTCGCGGCCGATCTCGGCGGCTTCTTCGGCGCGGTGGTGTGGGTCGTGGACGGCACCGGGGAGTGGGCGTGGCTGAAATACCGCGCCGGTGGGGAGGTGCGCGACAGCGAGACACTGCAGCGGCTGAAGATCGGTGACGGCGCCGGAGCCGATCCCAGCCTCTCGGGCCGCGCGCTGCGCACGGGAAAGGTGATGCTCTGCCGGGACATCGCCAGCGCTGACGTACCCGTGGCGGGACGCGACAGGCTGCTGGCCCGCGGCATCCGCTGCCTGATTGCGCTGCCGCTGATCGTCGAAGGCAGGCGCGTCGCCGTGTTGACGCTGACCTCGCGGGAGGCCGCGCCGGCCGAGGACGGCGAGCTGGTGCAACTGTTGGAGAACATCGCGGCCAGCCTGTCGTTCGCGCTGCATTCGCTCGAGAGCGCCGATGCCGCGCAATTCCTCGCCAGTTTCGATCCGCTGACCGGTCAGGCGAAAAGGGCGCTCTTCTGCGAGCGGCTGGACAAGCAGCTGCAGGCGCGGGGCGATGGCCCGAAACCGGCGCGGGCCGCGGTCATCGCCTTCGACGTGCGCGGGCTCGGCAGCATCAACACCCTCTACGGCCAACGTGTCGGCGATCTGCTGCTGCAGAGCCTGGTCACGCGGCTGAAGCGGCACGCCGGCGGCGATGAGCGCATCGGCTACCTGGGCGCGGGCACTTTCGTGCTGCTCCAGTGGATGGCCGATCCGGGGACCGAGACTCCGCAGCTGGCGCTCGATGCGGCGCTGCTCGAGGAGCCGTTCGAGATCGACGGCCGCCAGATCCGGCTGTCGGTGAGCTGCGGCGCGGCGGAGCATTCAGAGGAGGTGGCGAGCGCCGCCATCCTGGTGCAGCGCGCGGAGGCTGCGCTGAAGCGTGCCAAGGAGTCGGGCGAGCACTACGTCAACTATCGCCCGGAGATGAGCCGCGAGACGGTACGGCGGGTGGTGCTGGAGCATCGGCTGCGGACGGCCCTCGAGGAGCAGCAGTTCGTGCTGCACTACCAGCCGCAGATCGATCTGCGCACCGGGCGGATCGATGCCGCGGAGGCGTTGCTGCGCTGGCGCGATCCGAATCTGGGTCTGCTGCTGCCCGGCCGCTTCCTCACGGTTCTCGAGTCCTCGGGGATGATCGTGCCGTTGGGTAATTGGGCGCTGCTCAAGGCGGTGGAGGATCTCGAGAGCTGGCGTCAGGCGGACTGCGGGCCCATGCGCGTCGGTGTCAACGTGTCGGCGCAGCAGCTCAAGCAGCGGGAGTTCCTGCATGGCCTGTTGGGGCTCGCCGAGCGGCTCGCGCCGCTCACCGGTTTCGGTCTGGACATCGAGATCACGGAGACGACGCTTCTGCAGGACCTCGAGGGGACCAGTGAGAAGCTGCGCGAGCTGCGCAAGGCCGGCATCCGGGTCGCCCTCGATGATTTCGGCACCGGCTACTCCTCTCTCGGGCTGCTGTCGAAGCTGCCCGTCGACGTGCTGAAGATCGACCGCTCGTTCGTGCGCGGCCTGCCCGAGGACGCGGCCAGCGTCACGCTGGTGGCGAGCATCGTGGAGCTGGCCTCGGCCTTCGACCTCATCACCGTGGCGGAGGGCGTCGAGACCGCCGAGCAACTCGCGGCGCTGCGGGCGCTGCGCTGCAGCCACTCGCAGGGCTTTCTGCACAGCGCCGCCGTGCCCACGCGCGAGCTCGCCCAGATGATCGCGCCGCGGGAATGCCGACGGGCATGAGGGTGCCACGGGGCAAATCCGCCAAACGGCCGCAGGCCGGTTTGGCCAAGTGCTAAAATCCGGCCTGGATTTCGCTCGCACATCGGCCTCCGGGCGCCCCCGGTAGAGCTTCTTCATGCACGGTACTGCGCGAGGCGCGGCTTGCCTCGAGTTCGGACAATTTCGGCTGCTTACCCGCCAGCGGGAGCTGCGCCTCGGTGAGGCGACCGTGCCGCTCGGCTCGCGGGCGTTCGACGTGCTGCTCATCCTGGTCGAGGCCGAGGGCGAGCTGGTCACGAAGGACGAGCTGCTGGCGCGCGTCTGGCCGGGCGCCGTCGTCGAGGAAAGCAACATCCAGGTGCAGGTCTCCGCGGTGCGCAAAGCGCTCGGCGAGGACCGCAATCTCATCCTCACCGTGCCGCTGCGCGGTTATCGCTTCACGGGCGAGGTGCGCGCGCTCGATGCCGACGGCCGCGCGCTGCAGCCCGCGGTCGCGGAGCCCCACGCCGCCCGGCAGGCGGCGACCAATCTGCCGGCGCCCGTGTCGGACTTCATCGGCCGCGAGAGCGAGCTGCGGGAATTACGCGAGCTGCTGCGTCACAGCCGGCTCGTGAGCCTGGTGGGCACCGGGGGTATCGGCAAGACGCGGCTCGGGCTCGAAGCCGCGCGCGCGATGCTCGAGGAGTTTGCCGACGGTGTCTGGCTCGCGGAGCTCGCGTCCCTGACCGACCCCGAGCTGGTCGCGAGCGCCATCAACACGGCGTTGGGCCTGCAGAGCGGCGCCGGCCGCTGGACCGCGGAGCGCCTGGCCGCGGCGCTGCGCGGCCGCCGGCTCCTGCTCGTGCTGGACAACTGTGAGCATCTGATCGGCGCTGCCGCGCGCGAGGCGGAGACGCTGCTGCGCGCCGTGCCGGGGGTCTGCATCCTGGCGACCAGTCAGGAGCCTTTGGGGATAGACGGGGAGTGCACCTACCGCCTGAGTCCCCTGGAGTTTCCCGCGGAGGAGACCGCGGAGCTCGCCGCCGCCCTGCGCCACGATGCGGTACGGCTCTTCGTGGCGCGCGCCCGCGCCGCCGAGCCGCATTTCAACCTGAGCGAGCGCAACGCCGCCACGGTCGCCACCATCTGCCGCCGCCTGGACGGCATTCCGCTCGCCATCGAGCTCGCCGCCGCGCGCGCCGCGGCGCTGGGAATCGAAGGGCTCGCCCGCAGGTTGGATCTGAGATTTCACGTTCTCACCGGAGGCCGCCGCACGGCGCTGCCCCGCCACCAGACGCTGCGCGCGACTCTCGACTGGAGCCACCGGTTGCTGGCCGAGCCCGATCGTATCGTGCTGCGGCGGCTTGCCGTGTTCGCCGGCACCTTCAGCCTGGAGGCTGCCGCCAGCGTCGTGGCGGACTCCGCGCTCGCGGAATGGGAGGTCATCGGAAGAATCGCCGAGCTCGTGGACAAATCGCTGGTGGTTGCCGATGCCGGAGGTCCCACGCGCCGCTATCGGCTGCTCGAGACGACACATGCGTACGCCATGGAAAAGCTGGCCGACAGTGGAGAGTTCGGCTCGCTCGCGCGCCTGCACGCTCTGCACTTCCGCGATCATGTCCGCAACGCGCTGGCGCTCTGGGAGGAGACTCCGTCGGTGCAGTGGTTGGAGGCGCAGACGCCCGAGATCGACAACCTGCGTGTTGCGCTCGATTGGGCATTCGGCGCGGACGGTGATCCCGCGATCGGTATCGAGCTGGCCGCGGCCTCCTACGTGTTGTGGTATCTCCTCTCGCTGATGCAGGAGGGCAGGGCGCGTCTGGAGCGTGCGACGGCTGCGCTTGGTCCCTCGACGCCGAACCCGGTCGAGGCGAGGTTGTGGTACGGATATGGCTTTCTCTCCACCGGAGAACCGCGCGGCCGCGCGCTACCGGCGCTGCGGCGCGCCGTCACGCTGCAGCGCGACGGCGGTGACCCGTTGGATCGTGGCCGGGCGCTCAGCTTCTATGGCCTCAACCTCGCCCGCACGGGCCGGCTGGGAGAAGGCCTGGAGGCGTTGGAGGAGGCGCGGGGACATCTCTCGGCAACCGCGCATCCGAAGAGCCTCACCCTGTGTCTCACCAATCTCGCCATCGCGCGCACGGTGGCCGGGGAGTTCGAAGTCGCTCGCGCACTGCTCGATGAGGCGCTGGCGGTCGGCGCGCATTCCGGCGCCGACTTCTGGGTCTGGCGGGTGCTCATTTACAAGGCGGAGGTCGCGTTCGCCGAGGGGCGGCTCGAAGAGGCGATTGCGCAGGCGCGCGAAGTCATCGCGCTCGCGCGTGCCGCCCGGCGGACGGGAATGCTGGGACACGCGCTCTGCAATCTCGCCGGCTACCTCATCGCCCGCGGCGACCTCGAGGAGGCGGGGACGGCATTGCGCGAGGGGCTGCCGCTGGCGCAGGAGAGCGACCTCGATGCGGTGCTGCTCGCCGGCGGCCTGCAGCATCTCGCGGCCATCGCCGCGCGGGAGAATCGTCTCGAGCGCGCCGCGCAGCTCATCGGCTATGCGCGCGCGTTCTTCGCCGCGGAGTTCGAGGGGCGCAGTCCCGCCAAGCAGCAAATCCAGGCCGGCATCGTCGAGAGCCTGCGCCACGCCCTGCCGAACGAGCGCCTGACGCAGCTGATGGAATCGGGGGCGCGCTGGACGGAGGAAGAGGCGATGTCCACCGCGCTCGAATCGTGATGGCGGTCACGCGGATTTAGAAGGATTTAGATCGCTTCTGGGGCAGCTAAGGATTTGAGCTGCCATGGCGCTCATGCTCATCGCGTCGAAAAAGACCGGTGATTGTGCTGCGAACCCAAGTCATGAAGCTACACGACACAGCCACCCAGGCACAGGGAGGTGCCCGGCCGCCGCAGGTGGCCGAGTCTCGGGCAAAAACCACGCTTTTTGCCCGAGACGGCGCTGGGCCGGGCAGGAGCCCGGATCCAGCGCGTCCAATGAGACTCTTGCCCCTCGCGGCGACGCTGCTTCTGTCCGGCTGCCGGTGGGCCGTGCTCGACCCGAAGGGGCCGGTCGGCCTGCAGGAGCGCTCGATCATCCTTACCGCGACCGTGCTGATGCTGATCGTGGTCGTGCCGGTCATCGCGCTCATCCTGATCTTCGCCTGGCGCTACCGCGCCTCGAACGTGCACGCCGAGTACCGGCCCGACTGGGCGCATTCCAACAGGATCGAGGCGGTGGTGTGGCTGATCCCGTGCGTCATCGTCGCCGCCCTGGGCGTGATCGCCTGGCGGTCGTCGCACGCGCTCGATCCCTACCGGCCGCTCGATTCCAGGGTCAGGCCGATCCGCATCGATGCGGTGGCGCTCGACTGGAAATGGCTCTTCATCTATCCGGATCAGAAAGTGGCGACGGTGAATCAGGTGGCCTTCCCGGCGAACGTGCCGGTGGAGTTCCACATCACCTCCGCGACGGTGATGAACGCGTTCTTCATCCCGCAGCTCGGCAGTCAGATCTACGCCATGGCGGGCATGCAGACCGAGCTGCACCTGCTGGCGGATGAGCCGGGCACGTACCAGGGACTTTCCTCCAACTACAGCGGCGACGGCTTCTCCGGCATGACCTTCAAGGCCATCGCCCTGCCGCAACGGGGATTCGACGCCTGGCTGGCGAAGGTCAAGACGTCGCCGCAAACGCTGGGCGGTGCGTCGTTGGCGCAACTCGAAAGGCCGAGCGAGAACGACCCGGTCGCGTATTACTCGCAGGTGCCGGCCAGCCTGTTCGCCGACATCGTCGCGGGCGGGACGCGCGCGGCGGCACCCATGGCCGCGATGAGCGGCATGTCCGGGATGGCGCGCGTGGCCGCGACGGGGAGCAACTGATCATGCTCGGCAAGCTGACCCTGTCCGCGATTCCCTACCAGAACCCGATCGTCATGGGGGCCGTGGTCTTCATGGCGCTTGCCGCGGTTGCGGTGCTCGGCACGATCACGGTGCTCGGCAAGTGGAAGTACCTGTGGACGGAGTGGCTGACCTCGGTCGATCACAAGAAGATCGGCGCGATGTACGTCATCCTCGCGGGCGTGATGCTGCTGCGGGGCTTCGCGGACGCGATCATGATGCGCGCACAGCAGGCGCTCGCCTACGGGCCGCACAAGGGCTACCTGCCGCCCGAGCACTTCGACCAGGTGTTCAGCGCCCACGGCACGATCATGATCTTCTTCATGGCGATGCCGTTCATGATCGGACTGATGAATTGCGTGCTGCCGCTGCAGATCGGCGCGCGCGACGTGGCTTTCCCGTTCCTCAATTCGCTCAGCCTCTGGCTGACGGTCGTCGGCGCGATGCTGGTCAACCTCTCGCTCGCCGTCGGCAACTTCGCGCGCACCGGCTGGCTCGCCTACCCGCCGCTCTCGGAGCTGCACTTCAGCCCGGGCGTGGGCGTGGACTATTACATCTGGGCGCTGCAGATCTCGGGGATAGGCACCACCCTCTCCGGGGTCAATTTCATCGCCACCATCCTCAGGATGCGCGCGCCTGGCATGACGCTGATGCGCATGCCGGTGTTCACCTGGACCGCCCTCTGCACCAACATCCTGATCGTCGCCGCGTTTCCGATCCTGACGGTGTCGCTGGCGCTGCTCACGCTCGATCGCTATCTCGGGATGCACTTCTTCACCAACTCCCTGGGCGGCGATCCGATGATGTACATCAACCTCATCTGGATCTGGGGGCACCCCGAGGTCTACATCCTCATCCTGCCGGCGTTCGGCATCTTCTCCGAGATCATCGCCACCTTCTCCGGCAAGCGCCTCTTCGGCTACACCTCCATGGTGTTCGCCACCATGGCGATCGCGCTTCTCTCCTTCCTCGTGTGGCTGCACCACTTCTTCACCATGGGCTCCGGAGCCGACGTCAACGCCTTCTTCGGGATCACGACCATGGTGATTGCGGTGCCGACGGGCGTGAAGATCTTCAACTGGCTCTTCACCATGTACCGCGGGCGGGTGCGCCTGGAGTCGCCGGTGCTCTGGACCATCGGCTTCATGATCACCTTCGTGATCGGCGGCATGAGCGGCGTGCTGATGGCCGTGCCGCCGGCCGACTTCGTGCTGCACAACAGCCTGTTCCTGGTCGCTCATTTCCACAACGTCATCATCGGCGGCGTGGTGTTCGGCGCCATGGCGGGCCTCACGTACTGGTTCCCGAAGGTATTCGGCTTCCGTCTCAACGAGACGCTGGGCAAGGCCGCGTTCTGGTGCTGGCTGGTCGGCTTCTACGTGGCGTTCATGCCGCTCTACGTCCTCGGGCTCATGGGGGCGACGCGCCGCATGGATCATTACGACAACCCGGCCTGGCAACCGCTCTTCGTGGTCGCCGCCATCGGCGCGGTGATCATCTTCTGCGGCATCATGCTGCAGCTCGCGCAGGTGGTGGTGAGCATCGTGCAGCGCGAGCAGGCCCGCGATCTGACGGGAGACCCGTGGGGCGGCCGCACGTTGGAATGGGCGACCGCCTCGCCCCCGCCGGCCTATAACTTCGCCCGCATCCCGGTGGTGCGCGACCGTGACGCCTTCTGGGACATGAAACGGCGGGGCGTGAACATGAAGGCGGCCGTCTACAGGCCGATCCACATGCCGCGCAACACCGGCACCGGCTTCGTGATGGCGGCGTTCATCGGCCTGGCCGGCTTCGCGATGATCTGGCACATCTGGTGGCTCGCGATCGGCGGCTGCGCCGCCGCCATGGTGGCCCTGATCCGCCATGCCTTCGACGACGACCGCGATTACTACGTTGAAGCTGAAGAGGTGCGGCGGACCGAGATGATGCGCGGCCGCCACCAACTGAGGAGCGTGTAACCCATGACGACCGGTACGACGATGGCCCACGGCGGGGCGCTGGCTTTCGAGCCGGGATACGCCGGACCCGCCGAGGCGCTGCGGGACCTGCGTCCGGCAGGCGATGCGGTCGACTTCGAGCTGGAGCATCACGCCGACACCGCCTCTATTGCGCAGCTCGGCTTCTGGATCTACCTCATGAGCGATTGCCTGCTGTTCGCGGGTCTCTTCGCGACCTACTCGGTGCTGCACGCGCGCACGGCCGGCGGTCCGCAGCCGCAGAGCCTCTTCGATCTGCGGTACGTGCTGGCGGAGACCGGATTCCTCCTCGTGAGCAGCTTCACCTGCGGACTGGCGACGCTCGCGATGGGGCGGCGCAGCCGCGGCGCGACGCTCGGCTGGCTGGCGGTGACCTTCGTGCTGGGGCTGGCTTTCCTCGGGATGGAGGTGCACGAGTTTGCGCACATGATCGCGGACGGCGCCGGCCCCGGCCGCAGCGCCTTCCTTTCGAGCTTCTTCACGCTGGTGGCGACGCACGGGCTGCACGTCACCTGCGGCCTCACCTGGATGGCGATCATGATGGTGCTGGTGGTGAAGAAGGGCTTCACGCCGTCCACCGAGTCGCGGCTCTCCTGCCTCAGCCTCTTCTGGCACTTCCTCGACATCATCTGGGTCGGGGTGTTCTCGCTGGTCTACCTCTTCGGAGTCTCCTGACATGAGCGCCGCCAACGAAGCGGTCGTGAGCCAGGCGCCGCATGGCGCCGTCCATCGCGCCGCGCACGGCGGCGGGCACGCGGCCGCGCATGGCTCCCGCAAGTCCTACGTCATCGGCTTTCTGCTGGCGATCGCGCTGACGGTCGTGCCCTTCGGGCTGGTGATGACCCATTCGTCCATCGGTACGCCGCTGCTCATCGCCGTGTTCGCGCTGGCGCAGATCGGCGTGCACGCCGTGTACTTCCTGCATGTCGATCGCTCCGAAGCGCAGCGCTGGAATCTGACGGCGCTGGTCTTCACGGCCATCGTGGTGTGCATCATCCTCGGCGGCTCCATCTGGATCATGCACAACCTGTACGTCAACATGATGCCGGGGATGATGCAGGGCTCGATCGGCTAGGAAGCCTCCGCCGCCGCGACCCCGGCAGCCTGCTCGTTCCTGCGGGTCGAGAGCCAGGAGCCGAGGAGGATGAGGCCGAACCCGATCAGTCCCCAGACTCCCAGGCGCTCATCGAGCAGCGCCATGCCGAGGAGCGTGGCGACCGCCGGATTGATGTAGGTGATGATCGAGGCGCGCGAGGCGCCGGCATTCTTCACCAGATAAAACATCAGCAGCATCGCCAGCGCCGTGCAGACGAGACCCAGAATGGCGACGGAAGCCAGCGCCAGGGCGCTCGGCATGCGCGCCGGCAGGGTGAGCGCGGCCGGGACGAGCAGCAGCAGGCTCGAGATCGCCAGACTGCCGGCGATGGGGCCGATGGAATCGACGGCGTGGAGATGTCTCTGAATGATCAGCGCCCCGATTGCATAGCCGACGGTCGCGAGCGCAACGCATCCGGCCCCCGTCCAGGCGAGCGTCCCGGAAAGAGTCCCGAAGCCGACCAGCGCGACGACACCCGCGAGGCCTGTCAGGAGGCCGGTGAGCCGCATCACGCCGAGCCGCTCATGGATACCGAAGAAGCGGGAGATGAAGGCGATGATGAGCGGCACCGTCGCAATCAGGATCGCCGTCACCGAGGAGGGGATCCAACGCTCGCCCATGGAGATGAGGCAAAAGGGTACGGTGAACTCCACGAGGGAGAAGGCCAGGATTGCGGCCTTGTGCGCGCTGAGCGCGCGCAACGCGCCGCGCTGCCAGGCGATGGGCAGGAGGATGAGCGCCGCCAGGGTGATTCGTCCCCAAGCCACATCGAAGGGGGAAATCTCCTGGACCGCGATCTTGATGAAAAGATACGGCAGGCCCCAGACGATGCCGAGGCCCAGGAAGGCCAGCCAGGCTCTTGCGCTCACGGATGCGGGAACCTCGGGCCGCAAAGCCGGCCGCTGATCGAGGCCGCGTAGGTTACGACACCTGGCGAGGCGGCGCCTCTCCCGGGAGTATCATGCCCGCCCGCCAGCCTGAGACCCGAGGCCGCCATGCCCGCCAGTCCATCGAGTGCCGCCGACAAGCGCCGCCGCTTCCACGAGCTGCATCGCAGCGGCTGCTTCATCATCCCGAACCCCTGGGACGCCGGCAGCGCGCGCTATCTGCAGACCCTCGGATTCAAGGCCTTGGCCACCACCAGCTCGGGGTTCGCGTGGACGCGGGGGGCGCCCGATGGCGGGATGCCGCGGGAGGCCGTGCTGGAGCACCTGCGGACGATGGTCGAAGCGACGGATCTGCCGGTCAATGCCGATTTCGAGAGTGGCTACGCGCGTGATCCCGATGGCGTCGCTCAGAGCGTGCGCCTGGCCGTCGAGACGGGCGTGGCCGGACTCTCGATCGAGGATTCGACGGGCGATGCGGACAGACCGCTCTATGGCCTGGAGGATGCGGTCGCGCGTATACGCGCGGCACGCAAGGCGATCGACCAGGCAGGCGGCGATACGCTGTTGGTCGGGCGCGCGGAATGCTTCCTGGTGGATCGGCCGAATCTCGAGGAGACGATCGCGCGCCTGCAGGCATACGCGGGCGCGGGCGCGGATTGCCTCTATGCGCCCGGCATCGGCTCGCCCGAGCACATTCGCCGCGTGGTCGAGAGTCTCGCCCCGAAGCCCATCAATCTGCTCGTGGGCTCCGCGAGCGGATCCTCGGTGGCGGAGATCGCCGCGCTCGGCGTACGCAGGATCAGTGTGGGCGGCGCGCTGGCGCGCGCGGCGTGGGCCGGATTCATGCGCGCCGCGAGAACGCTGGCGGAGCAGGGCCGCTTCGACGGCTTCCCGGATACCCCCTCGCACGATGACCTTCAGTCGCTGATGGGCTGATCTATACTGCGCGGCTTTTCTCAGGCGCTGCGCGCAGGACTGCTCCCGCCCATGTGGTTCAAGAATCTGACCGTCTACCGTCTGCCCGCCGATTGGAGCTGGTCCGCGGCCAGCCTCGAGGAGGCGCTTGCGCGCCGGCCCCTTCAGCCCTGCAGTCCGTTCGAGATGCGCAGCATGGGTTGGGCCCCGCCCGCCACGACCGAGCGCCTCCTGCATACGCTGGGAGAGCATCACCTGCTGGCGCTCGGTATCGAGCAGAAGATCCTGCCGGCCTCTGTCGTGCGACAGGAAGCCGAACGGCGCGCGCGTGCACAGGCGGACAGTCAGGGTTTCCCGGTCGGGCGGCGGCAGATGCGCGCTCTGAAGATGCAGGTGTTGGAAGAGCTGCGCGCCCGCGCACTGTCGAGGCGCCGCATCACCCGGGCGTGGATCGATCCGCGCGGCGGATGGCTGGTGGTCGACGCTGCCAGCGATCGTCGGGCTGAGGAGCTGGTCGAGACGCTGCGCGACACGTTGGGCAGTCTCGCGGTGCAGAAGGTTGACACGGAACGCTCGCCGAGCGCATGCATGACGGCCTGGCTGATGCAATCCGATGCAGCGGGCGCGTTCTCCATAGAGCAGGACCTGGAGCTGCAGTCGGGTGAGCCCGCGAAATCGATCGTGCGCTACCGGCGGCATCCGCTCGATGGCAAGGAGATTCGCGCGTACGTCGCAGGCGGCAAGCGTCCAACGCAGCTAGGGCTGACCTGGAACGGCAGGATTTCCTTCGTCCTGACGGAAAAGCTGCAGATCAAACGCGTCGAGTTCCTCGAAGTGGCCCGGGAGGAGGGCGGCGAGGAGGAGATCGAACCGGCCGAGCAGTTCGACCTCGACTTCGCCGTCATGGCGGGCGAGCTCGCGAAGCTGCTCATCGAGCTGGTCCGGGAGTTGGACGGCCAGCAGGCCCAGGGCCGCGCGGCTGCCTGAGCGCGTGGTTGGCACAGGGAGGTGCCCCGCCGCCGCAGGTGGCGGAGCCCCGGGCAAAAACCACGCTTTTTGCCCGGGGCGCGCTCGGCGGGGCAGGATGCCCCGATCCAGCGCTTCGAACTAGGCCGCCGCGGGGGCTGTCGCTGCGACCGAGGGCCGCTTGCTCACGGCGGCAGCCCAGGCGGCGAGCCGCGGCCGGGTCGCGCGCCAACCCTCGCTGGCAAAGCGGAAGTCGAGATATCCCAGCGCGCTGACGATCGAGAGTGTGCCGATGTCGAAAGCGCTCTCGAGATGCTCATGCTCCAGCACATCGAGGGCGGTGCGGATCTTGAGGAACTGCCCATCCGCCCAGGCCTGCCAGCGCAGCTCCTTCGGGCGGACCGCGTCCTCATAGCGTGTCAGAACGGCGGCCTCCATGATGCCATCCGCGATCGCCTGGCGGCGCAGCGCCGTCCAGCGCGCGGCGCCCGCGGCGGGAAAGATGCGGTTGCCGCCGGCGAGCGTATCGAGATATTCGCAGATCACGGGCGAGTCGTAGAGCGCCGTGCCGTCGTCGAGAACGAGCGTCGGTATCTTGCCGATCGGGTTGCTCGCGCGCACCCCCTCGTGCGGGCTCACGGGAGTCAGGGTGATGCTGACGAGCTCGATCCGGTCATTGAGGCCGAGCTCCTGCGCAGTGATGCGCACCTTGCGGACGTAAGGTGAGGCCGGATTGGAATATAGCTTCATGTTCGTTCTCCCCGGTCGCGCCGGCCGCCGATCTCGTCGATGTGGCGCAGGAGGTCGGCGGGATCTTCGTAGACGCGTATCGCGCCGGAGCGCTCGAGCTCGTCCTGGCCATAGCCGCCTGATAGCACGCCCACGCCCAGACCGCGAGCCCGGCGCGCGGCGAGCATGTCCCAGATGCTGTCGCCGACGATGACGGCTGACTGGATGTCGGCGCCGAGCCGCGCGGCGGCCGCGAGAAAGAGATCGGGATCGGGCTTGGCGTGGCGGACGTCGTCGCGGGTGATCACCGGCACCCGGGCGGGATCGACGTGGAGCGCATCCAGGTTGTATTTCGCGGAGCCCATGCGGGCGCTGGTTGCGATTGCCCAGGGGATCCTGGATTCGGTGAGGTATTCCAGCAGCGCGATCGCGCCGGGCAGCGGCCGCACCCAGCGGACGAGGCGCGAGTAGGCTTCCGCGTGTTGTCGCTGCAGCTGCTCGAGGAGAGCCGGAGTGACCTCGATCGGCATCTCGCGCAGCAGCATGTCCGTGAAGAGGCCGCCGCTCATGCCGATCTTCCGATGGATGCGCCAGACCGACAGCTCGATGCCGGCGGAGTGCAGCGCCTCCTGCCAGGCCTGGACGTGCTGATAGACGCTGTCGACCAGGGTGCCATCGAGGTCGAAGAGGAAACTGACGCCGGAGCTGCTCATGGATCGGGACCTTGGCAGGGGTAAACTTCAGGGAGCGACCCTCGCATTCTGTCGGAGGCGGAAGGTGAAGAAAATAGATATCTCGGCCGCCAAGGCGGCCGTCGGCAGCGGCTACCCCGCGCCATACGACGAGCCGTGCCGGCAGCGCAAGCGCACCCGTCTCGGTGATCTGGCCGGGCTGACCCAGTTCGGCGTCAATCTTCTGCGCCTGCCGCCCGGCGTCTGGTCCAGCCAGCGTCACTGGCACGCGGCGGAGGACGAGTTCGTATACGTCCTGGAGGGTGAAGTCATGCTCATCAGCAATGCCGGCGAGGAAGTGCTGCGGGCCGGGGATTGCGCCGGGTTCAAGGCCGGTGAGGCTGACGGCCACCACTTGCTGAACCGCTCCAACGCGGACGCCGTGCTCCTGGAGTTGGGCTCCCGCAATCCCGAGAGCGATGCCGTCGACTATCCGGACATCGATCTGGAGATCCGGGCCGGCGCGCGCGCGTTCCTGCACAAGGACGGCACGCCTTATCCGCCACGATCGCGATGAGGCGCCACGGCGTCGGTCAGCTCAGTCGGTGAACGCCTGCAATCCGGGTCCACCCACGCCCGGCGTGCGATCACCGAAAAGAGCCGCTCCCGCGACCAATAGGCCAGCGGGCAGTCGGAGCGCCCGTGAGTGCCGGCGAGCAACTCCGCGAGCGCGGCGTGCAGCGGCATCCCGGGCCTGTGGGCGAGCCACGCGCAGCGAGGCGAGGATGATCGTCTCGTGATATCCGGTCATGTCCGTATTCGCTACACCCGGCCGGCGCCTGGTCCAGTCAGCGTCACTGGCACGACGAGTTCGTCTACCTGCTCGAGGGCGAGATCGTGCCTCTCACCGGAGCCGGCGCGGAGATGATGCGGTCGGGCGATTGCACCGGATTCAAGGCTGGCGCGTCCGACGGGCACCAGCGGCAGAACCGCACCAACGCCGAGGTAGTGCTGCTGCCGCGATCCGGAGCGCGACGCAGTCGAGTATCGCGACACGTACCCAGAATTCAGGGGAAGCACAACCCCTAATGATTAACGCAACACATAGACATGCGTATCGCCCGTGCGTGAGTCGATTCCGTTTGCGACGATCCAACCATCATCATTGATTCCCTTTCCCGAAATAAGAGTCACGTTCGCCGCGACGGTGGGATCGATCATGGAATTCAGGTCACGTATGACGCCATTCGCATATACTAACGCGTGCAACATATCGCCGGCGGTCACCGACTCGCCCGTGACCTGATCGCTCGCGTTGACGCCATACCCCGTGCTGGTCGCCCCGCCCAATGTTCCGAGGTCAGTCATGCCCCGGCCGGGCGTATACAGAAAGGCGTGAAGTGCACCGCCTGCAGTTACAGCCTGCCCCGTAACCTGGCCGCTCGCGTTGACGGCATACCCCGTGCTGGTCGCCCCGCCCAATGTTCCGAGGTCAGTCATGCCCCGGCCGGGCGTATACAGAAAGGCGTGAAA
>Ga0335075_10005425_pt1 | contig 19816 bp, 14 predicted proteins | sample Lox_Sample_24_FD_206723 | JGI IMG/M metagenome (GOLD analysis project Ga0335075, IMG submission 206723) | Soil microbial communities from Loxahatchee National Wildlife Refuge, Florida, United States - Lox_Sample_2.4 | ecosystem: Environmental > Terrestrial > Soil > Wetlands | place: USA...
GACAGCCAAAACGCCACTGCCGAAGATCGCCTGATCGTCGGAGTCTCACTGGACTTGGCGAACAAACTGATCACCCACAGAATCATCAGCGCCACAATCCTTTTGATTGCTGCAATGTTGGTGACGGCGGGTCTCACCATGCTGGTGGTCACCTACGCGTTGCGACCCTTACGCCGTGTGGCGGCAACCGCCGCCGAGGTCGCCGGCACCCCACTCACCGGTGACGACCATCGCATTACCGCCAGAGTGCAACCGGCGGACACCGATCCGGACAACGAGGTGGGAATCGTCGGGCACACCTTGAACAGACTGCTGGACAACGTGGATAGCGCGCTCGCGCACCGCGCCGAATCCGACCGGCGGATGCGGCAATTCATCACCGACGCCAGCCACGAACTGCGCACCCCGCTATCATCGATCCAGGGCTACTCCGAGCTCACCCGCCAAGACAGCGCCGCGTTACCGCCGACCACCGAATACGCACTGGCCCGTATCGAGTCCGAAGCCCGACGGATGACGTCGCTGGTCGACGAACTGTTGTTGCTCTCGAGGCTGGGCGAAGGTCAGGACCTTCGCACCGAAGACGTTGATCTGGGCGACCTGGTCCTCAATGCGGTCAACGACGCCGCAGTGGCAGCGCCCAGCCATCACTGGGTCAAACAACTGCCCGAGGAACCGGTGTGGGTGCGCGGGGACCGCGACCGCCTCCACCAACTTGTCAGCAATCTGTTGACCAACGGCTGGGTGCACACTCTGCCGGGAGTGACCGTGACGACCGCAATTGCCCGCAGGCGGCCCCACACCGGTGCGTCATATGCCGAGCTGATAGTCAGCGACGACGGGCCCGACATCGACCCGGATCTCCTGCCACACCTGTTCGAGCGGTTTGTGCGCTCGAAGAACGCCCGGTCGGACGGATCGGGAAATGGATTAGGCCTCGCGATCGTCGACTCGATCGTGAAGGCTCACCGGGGTTCGGTCACCGCTGAATCCGCACACGGCCGAACCACTTTCCGGGTCCGTTTACCCATCGTTGAGTAGTGGATCACAGTCGCGACAGCAAAGTCCTGGCCATTCGCTGTTATCTCCTTAGATTGGCTGTAGCTATGTTTTCAAATTAGCCATTATCAACACCGCAAATTATAATGGCCCGCCAGCCGTAAAGAAAGCGTTAACGATGAAGCTTTCGACACCGGCGAGGCATAACTTCATTCCAGATCTTCACCATGGAGGTCTACATTGCATGCCTGTACCACGACTCGATCGACCATCGAGCTGACCGGTTTGTCACGAACGGAGGGACTATGTCGGTGGTTGCCTACGTGCTGTTGACGGTGGCAGTCTTCGCCGTCCTCGGCTATGCGCAGAAGCTGGTCGAAAAGCTATGAGCTACGAGAACATTGTCGGCCTCGTGCTGTCGGCAGTGTTGGCGGTTTACCTAGCCGCGGCCTTGCTCTTTCCGGAAAGGTTTTAGGTGAGCACATCTACTGCGGGGATCGCATTCTTCGCTTTGCTCGTGCTGGCATTGGTAGCGGTACACGTACCGCTGGGCGACTACATGTACCGCGTTTACACCTCGCAGCGGGACCTGCGGGTCGAGAAACTCGTCTACCGCGTCATCGGTGCCGACCCCAAAGCCGAACAGCCCTGGTACTCCTACGCGCGCAGCGTGCTGGCGTTCTCGGCAGTCAGCGTGCTATTTCTCTTCTTCTTCCAGCTGGTGCAGGACAAGTTGCCGCTGCACCTGCACAATCCGGCGACGCAGATGACGCCCGCGCTGGCCTGGAACACCGCGATCAGCTTCGTGACCAACACCAACTGGCAGGCTTACTCGGGCGAATCAACCCAGGGCCACTTGGTACAGATGGCCGGCCTGGCGGTGCAGAACTTCGTCTCCGCCGCGGTCGGGATGGCCGTGGCGATTGCGCTCGTCCGCGGCTTCGCTCGAATCAAGACCAACGAGCTGGGCAACTTCTGGGTGGATCTGGTCCGGGGCACGTTCCGCATCCTGCTGCCAATCTCGGTAATTGGCGCGATCATCCTGCTCGCCGGCGGTGCAATACAGAACTTCCACCTGCACGACCAGGTCGTGACCACGCTGAGCGGTGCACAACAAACCATCACCGGAGGGCCGGTAGCCAGCCAGGAAGCCATCAAGGAACTCGGCACCAACGGCGGCGGCTTCTACAACGCCAACTCCTCCCATCCCTTTGAGAATCCGACCGCCTGGACCAACTGGGTCGAGATCTTCTTGCTGCTGGCAATCAGCTTCTCGCTGCCCCGCACCTTCGGCCGCATAGTCGACAGCAAAAAGCAGGGCTTCGCGATCGCCGCGGTCATGGGCTTACTCGCGATGGTCAGCTGGACGATCACGATGTGGTTGCAGCTGCAACACCACGGCACGGTGCCGACCGCTGTTGGCGCGTCTATGGAAGGCGTGGATCAACGCTTCGGTGTTCCCAACTCCGCGGTGTTCGCCGTGTCGACCACCCTGACCTCATGTGGTGCCGTCGATTCATTTCACGACTCGTACACCAGCCTCGGCGGGATGATGACGATCTTCAACATGCAGCTGGGTGAGGTGGCACCCGGTGGCACCGGATCCGGCTTGTACGGCATGCTCGTTCTGGCCGTCATCACGGTGTTCGTCGCCGGGCTGATGGTCGGGCGTACGCCGGAGTACCTCGGCAAGAAGATCAACCCCCGCGAAATCAAGCTCGCCGCAAGCTATTTCCTGGTCACCCCGCTGATCGTGCTGGTTGGCACCGCCATCGCGATGGCGCTGCCTGGCGAACGCGCGAGCATGCTCAACAGTGGACCGCACGGGCTGTCGGAGGTGCTGTACGCGTTCACCTCGGGCGCTAACAACAACGGCTCGGCGTTCGCGGGCCTGAACGCCAACACCGTGTGGTACAACACCGCCATCGGCCTGGCAATGGTGATCGGCCGATTCCTGCCGATCGTGTTGGCACTCGCGTTGGCCGGATCGCTGGCCCGCCAAGGCCATACGCCAGAGTCCCCCGGCACACTGCCCACCCATCGGGCGCAGTTCGTCGGAATGGTCGCCGGCGTCACGCTGATTCTTGTTGCCCTCACTTTCCTGCCCGCGCTGGCACTCGGGCCCCTCGCTGAAGGAATTCACTGAAATGCCAACAACAATGGCTTCGAAGGCCCGTTCCGGGCATTCACCGCACCAGCGCCACAGCGGCCACGCGCCAGGAGGCCGGGTCGAGGGCGGACTGCTCGACCCCGCGCTGTTAGCGAAGTCGCTGCCGGATGCATTGCGCAAGCTCGATCCGCGCACCCTGTGGCGCAACCCGGTGATGTTCATCGTAGAGATCGGCGCCGTCTGGTCGACCGTGCTGACGATCGGCGGTTCGTCGTGGTTCGGCTGGCTCATCGTGTTCTGGCTTTGGCTGACAGTGCTTTTCGGCAACCTCGCCGAGGCTGTCGCAGAAGGGCGTGGCAAAGCTCAGGCCGACACCTTGCGCAAATCGAAGGCCGACACCATCGCGCGCCGGTTGCGCGGCTGGACACCCGAAAACCCCGGCACCGAGGAAGATGTCCGGGCCCCGGAACTTCAAAAAGGCGACATTGTCGTCGTGGAGGCCGGCGAAATCATCCCGGGCGACGGCGAGATCGTGGAAGGCATTGCGTCGGTTAATGAGTCGGCCATCACCGGCGAATCAGCGCCGGTGATCCGCGAGTCCGGCGGCGACCGCTCCGCGGTCACCGGCGGCACCACCGTGCTCTCCGACCGCATCGTGGTCAAGATCACCCAGGAGCCCGGCAAAAGCTTCATCGACCGGATGATCGCGCTTGTCGAGGGTGCCAACCGGCAGAAGACACCTAACGAGATCGCGTTGAACATTCTGCTCGCGGCTCTGACCATCATCTTTGTCTTCGCGGTAGCGACGTTGCAGCCGCTGGCGATCTATTCCAAGGTCAACAACCCCGGCGTGGCGAACACCTCCGCCCTCACTAACAACGGTGTCACCGGCGTCGTGTTGGTGGCGCTGCTAGTGTGCCTGATCCCCACCACCATCGGCGCATTATTGTCGGCGATCGGCATCGCCGGCATGGACCGGCTAGTACAGCGGAACGTGCTGGCCATGTCGGGCCGCGCAGTCGAGGCTGCCGGTGACGTCAACACGTTGCTGCTGGATAAGACCGGCACGATCACGCTGGGCAACCGGGAGGCGTCGGAATTCATCCCAGTGAAGGGGGTCACCGCAGAGGACCTGGCAGACGCCGCCCAGCTGTCCAGCCTGGCCGACGAAACCCCTGAGGGCCGCTCGATCGTCGTCTACGCGAAGCAGGCTTACGGGCTGCGGGAGCGCTCCCCCGGCGAACTCAGCCACGCTCACTGGGTCGAATTCACCGCGACCACGAGGATGTCGGGCGTCGACCTCAACGGACGACAGTTACGCAAGGGCGCGGCCAACTCCGTCGCCAACTGGATTCGTGAGCAGGGCGGCGCCATTCCCGACAGCCTCGGCGAAATCGTCGATGGCATTTCGGCCGCGGGCGGAACCCCGCTGGTCGTCGGCGTGGTCACCAAGGGCGACAACGTCGAGAAGGCCGAAGTGCTCGGCGTCATTCATCTCAAGGATGTGGTCAAGCAGGGCATGCGCACGCGCTTCGACGAGATGCGCAAGATGGGCATCCGGACGGTGATGATCACCGGTGACAACCCACTGACCGCCAGAGCGATCGCCGACGAGGCAGGAGTCGACGACTTCCTCGCCGAAGCGACCCCCGAAGACAAAATGATGCTGATCAAGCGTGAACAGGAGGGTGGCCGGCTCGTCGCGATGACCGGTGACGGCACCAACGACGCACCGGCATTGGCTCAAGCCGACGTCGGAGTTGCGATGAACAGCGGCACCAGCGCGGCCAAAGAGGCCGGCAACATGGTGGACCTGGACTCCGACCCCACCAAGCTGATCGAGATCGTGGAAATCGGTAAGCAGCTGTTGATCACGCGTGGCGCGTTGACCACGTTCTCGATCGCCAACGACATCGCCAAATATTTCGCGATCATCCCGGCCATGTTTGTGGCGCTGTTCCCGGGACTGGATCTGATCAACGTGATGCGGCTGCACAGCCCGGAGTCGGCGATTCTGTCCGCGGTGATCTTCAACGCGTTGATCATCGTTGCGCTGATTCCGTTGGCGCTACGCGGTGTTCAATACACGCCGAGCAGCGCATCAAAACTGTTGAGCCGCAATCTTTATGTCTACGGCTTGGGGGGCATCGTCGCCCCTTTCATCGGTATCAAACTAATCGACCTGGTCGTGCAATTTATCCCTGGGATGGGCTGACATGGACCGCGTCGGCGACGACGAACAGAGCAGCGCGATCGGAACAAGGCGAGAGGAGCGACGCTAATGAACTTTAACAACCTTATTCGCCAGCATTGGGCGGCCCTACGCGCGCTGCTGGTGCTGACGGTGATCACCGGCTTCCTCTACCCGTTGGTCGTGTGGGGAGTCGGGTTCCTTCCCGGGCTGCACGCGAAGGCAGAGGGCTCGATAGTCAGCGTTTCCGGAAAGCCGGTCGCCAGCAAGCTGATTGGGCAATCGTTCACCGACAAGGACGGCAACCCGCTCCCCCAGTACTTCCAGAGCAGGCCGTCAGCAGCCGGAGCAGGCTACGACCCACTGGCGTCAAGTGCCAGCAACCTGGGCCCGGAAAACATCGTCGACACACCCGCCGATCCATCCAAGTTGGCCCCGGGTGCCGATCCGTCCACCGCCGGATTCAAGCCCAGCCTGCTGACCCAGGTGTGCTCGCGCAGCTTCGCGATCGGGCAGCTCGAAAAGGTCGACGGCTCACGGCCGTTCTGCACCGGAGGCGGGGTAGGGGCTGTGCTGTCGGTGATCGGGCCACGGGATTCTTCCGGCAACGTGATCCATCCGACCCAGGTGGTCAGTATCAACGAGCCCTGCTCGAAGCCGGGTAGCCAACCCGCGTCGGTGTTCCAGCAGATGTACGAAGGCGTGCGAGTGGAATGCGCGCAGTACGGCCGGGACTACTCGGCCGGTCAGATCGTCCCGATTCGCGGTTCCGCGCCAGCCAACCCGGCGGTACCCGCCGACGCCGTCACCGCCAGCGCCAGCGGCCTGGATCCGAATATCTCACCGGCTTACGCCGATATCCAGGTGGCCCGGGTGGCTCGCACGCGCGGGATCAGTGCCGGCCAGGTGCGCGACGCGGTGCGCGACAACCAGCATGGTCGTCTGCTCGGCTTCGTCGGCGAGCCGGTGGTTAACGTTGTGCAACTCAATCTTGAGCTGGACAGCAAGTATCCGGTGAAGTCCTGATCGTTCCGGTGGAATGATGTTCGTGTGACTTCCGCCAATGAGCCGGTAACGCCACAAGCGGCAAAACCCGATCAGCCGCTTGCTCACGGCGCGCCAACGCAACGACGTGGCGAGTTGCGCATCTACCTGGGTGCAGCCCCGGGCGTCGGCAAGACCTGCGCGATGCTGGGCGAGGCGCATCGCAGGCTGGGACGCGGCACCGACGTCGTCGCGGCGGTAGTCGAAACTCATGGCCGCAACAAGGTCGCCGAACTCATCGACGGCATCGAAGTCATTCCGCCGCAGTACCTTTCCTACCGCGGAACCCTCTTTCCCGAACTCGATGTCGAGGCGGTGTTGCGGCGTCGGCCGGAAGTGGCGCTGGTCGACGAATACGCGCACAGCAACATTCCGGGCAGCGTCAATTCCAAACGGTGGCAGGACATCGAAACGCTGCTTGACGCCGGGATCACTGTGATCTCGACGCTCAATATCCAGCACCTGGAAAGCCTCAACGACGTCGTAGCCCAGATCACCGGCGTGCAACAGCACGAAACCGTGCCCGACGAAATCGTCCGCAAAGCGGCCCAGATCGAGTTGGTCGACATCACGCCGGAGGCTTTGCGGCGCAGGCTCGCCCATGGCAACGTCTATCCGCCGGAGCGCATCGATGCGGCGCTGTCCAACTACTTTCGCACCGGCAACCTGACCGCGCTGCGTGAAATCGCACTGCTGTGGCTTGCCGATCAGGTCGATTCGGCACTGGCCAAATACCGTGCCGAACAGAGGATTACGGACACCTGGGAAGCCCGCGAACGCGTGGTCGTCGCCGTGACCGGCGGCCCGGAATCGGAAACACTGGTGCGCCGAGCTTCCCGCATCGCGTCGAGGTCGAGCGCTCAGCTTATGGTGGTGCACGTCGTTCGCGGCGACGGACTCTCGGGGGTGTCGCCGAAAGAAATGGGCAGCGTGCGCGAACTCGCCGCCAGCCTGGGCGCGACGGTGCACATCGTGGTCGGCGATGACGTGCCGACCGCGCTGCTCGACTTCGCACGCGAGACAAATGCCACCCAACTGGTGCTCGGTACCTCCCGGCGATCACGGTGGGCGCGCCTCCTCGGCGAGGGAATCGGCGCCACCACCATCAAGGACTCGGGGAAGATCGACGTCCACATGGTCACCCACGAGCAGGCCAACCGCGGTTTGTCGCTGGCGCCGATTTCGCCGCGCGCTCGCCAGATCGTGTCCTGGCTGGCCGCCATCACTGTGCCGTGGGGCATCTTGGCGATCACAACACGCTGGTTAGACCCAACGCTGGACATCGGCGGAAAGACCGCCATTTTCTTCGCCGGGGTGATTGCCGTCGCGCTGTTCGGCGGAGTGGCGCCGGCCGTGCTGGCGGGGATGCTGTCCGGAGCACTGTTGGTCTATTTCATCGCCGAACCGCGATACTCATTCACCGTCAACAACCCCAGCAACGCCGTCACCATCGTGGTCCTGTTGGGGGTCGCGATGGCCATCGCCGTGCTCGTGGACGCCGCAGCCAGTCGCGCCCGGGAGGCCAGGCGGGCCACCCAAGAGGCGGAGTTGCTGGCGGTGTTCGCCAGTTCGGTGCTGAAGGGCGCCGACCTCGCGACACTGCTGGAGCGGGTACGGGAGGCGTACTCCCAACGCGCGGTATGCCTGATGCGCGACGTCGACGGCCGTCAGCAGCCGGTCGCGAGCGTCGGCAAAGACCCATGCGCCACGGTGGATTCCGCTGACACCGCCGTGAAAGTGGGCGAAGAGGAATTCTGGATGTTGTTGTCCGGCCGCGCCTTGACCGGCCGTGACCGCAGGGTGCTGGGGGTCGTCGCAACACAAGCCGCGGGCCTGGTCAAACAGGGTGAGCTCGCCGCTGAAGCGGGCAAGGTTCAATCCCTCGCGCAGGCCGACGAGCTACGCCGCTTGCTGCTCTCGGCGCTCGGGCATGACCTAAGGACCCCGCTGACCGCGGCCAAGGCAGCGGTGTCGAGCCTGCGGGCCGAAGACGTCTGGTTCTCGCCGGAGGACACCGCCGAACTCCTTGCCACCGTTGAAGAGTCGATCGACCAGCTGACGTCCCTGGTCGCCAACTTGCTGGACTCTTCCCGGCTGGCCGCCGGCGTGGTCCGGCCACAGCTCTCCGAGGTCTATCTCGAGGAGGTCGTCCAACGCGCGCTCGTCAGTATCGGTAAGCGAACCACTGTCTTCGGCCGGGGCAGCCTCGATCGGGTCAAGGTGGAGCTCGGCGGGACGGTTGCGATGGCCGACGCGGGTCTGCTCGAGCGAGTACTGGCCAACCTCATCGACAACGCGCTGCGGTACGCGCCAGACAGCATGGTGCGGATCAATGCGGGTCAGGTGGGGGGACGGGTACTGATCAACGTCGTCGACGAAGGACCGGGAGTCGCCAAAGGCGCCGCCGAGCAGATGTTCGAGCCCTTCCAGCGCCTCGGTGATACCGATAACACCACCGGTCTGGGCCTCGGCCTTTCGGTGGCCAAGGGGTTCGTGGAGGCGATGGGCGGCTCCATCCAAGCGACCGACACCCCTGGCGGCGGGTTAACGGTCCTGGTGGATCTGGAGGCGCCGCCGACGGGGCCGATGACCGAGGAGTGGCGCGCGTGACCAGAGTGCTGGTAGCCGACGACGACCAACAGTTGCTGCGAGCACTGCGCATCAACCTGTCGGTGCGCGGCTATGAAGTGACCACTGCCGCAACCGGATCGGCTGCACTGCGAGCCGCCGCCGAACAGCACCCCGATGTCGTGATCCTGGACTTGGGTCTGCCCGACATATCCGGCGTGGAGGTGCTCGCCGGGCTGCGCGGTTGGATGAGCGCACCGGTCATCGTGCTGTCGGCACGCACCGATTCCGCCGACAAGGTGGGAGCGCTGGACGCGGGCGCAGACGACTACATCACGAAACCGTTCGGCATGGACGAGCTGCTGGCACGGTTGCGCGCCGCGGTCCGCCGGGCAGCGGTATCGGCCGACGGCGACGAGCCGGTCGTAGAAACGCGGTCATTCACCGTCGATTTGTCGGCAAAGAAGGTCATCAAGGACGGGGCGGAAGTCCACCTGACACCCACCGAGTGGGGCATGTTGGAAATGCTGGTGCGCAACCGCGGCAAGCTGGTCGGGCGTGAGGACTTGCTCAGGGAGGTCTGGGGACCGAAGTATGCGAAGGAAACCCACTACCTGCGGGTCTATCTGGCACAGCTGCGGCGCAAGCTGGAGGATGATCCATCGCGGCCCAACCATCTACTGACCGAAGCGGGCATGGGCTATCGCTTCGAGGCGTGAACGTCATTGTCTTTCATTAGCGGACACTGATATTCGATTAAGCTCTCGCTAAGTGGCGCTCGATGGTCCTCGACAGTAAGCGAATACCATTGTGTTGGAACGGCTTTGGGTCCGTCCCACCTTCCATTGCCGGCGCCCGGCGGCATCCAGTCACCGCCGCATCACGAGTGGATCTCAGCGCCAGCAAAATTGGCTGTCCAGAGCGGACGGGACAAGGCCTTCGTGTAACCTTCATCGGTAACGGCATCGGCAAAGCGGGTGTCTCCCCGCGCTCAGTCTCCGACTCGATCGCGACAGCTATTCCCGAGTGGCGGATGAGAGCATGCATCATCACATCATTGTCAGCGGTGACGATGCGCTGGCCACGACGATCATCGAGGAGTTGAAACGAGCCGGCGCGCGTGTTGTCAAGCTGGACAACGCAGAGCTCGCCAATGCCGGCGTTGCTCGTGAGTTGGCTCGGGCGGAGGTCGCCCACGCTGCTGCCGTCGTCTGCGCCGCGGATGATGACGCAACAAACCTCGAAATCGCCTTACTGGCAAGGAGAGCCAACCCGAAACTGCGTGTGGTGGCACGGCTGACCAACGATGTGCTGCGCGAAGCAGTAGCCGACGACAACGGGCCCGGCGCAATCTTCAATGTCGCGGAACTCTCGGCGCCGTCAGTCGTCGAAGCCTGCCTATCGCACACCACCCACCCGTTCGAGGCCGCCGGCCTCAAATTCGTCGCCACCGGTAGCGAAGCCCCCCGCGACGGGTCACTGCGCGAGATCTACGGCGACTTGGCGCCGGTAGCGATCATCCACGGCGAGAACTCCCCCACCCCGGGTGAGGTAGTGGCATGTCCGACTCGAGATGAGCAAGTGCACGCCGGTGACTGGACCGTGGTCATCGGGACCGTCGACGAGGCGGCCGAACGCGGCGTCAAGGTGCGACAGCCGCGGGGAACGCGTGCCCGGCGCTCCCGATTACGCCGAGTAGTCGACGGTGTCCGGCTGGTGCTTAACGACTTCAACCCGGCGTTTTACCCCGCATTGGCGGCCGCGGCCGTTTTGCTCGCCACCTCGATGATCGTGTTGCACTACAACTACCAGCGCCCGCGGATGTCGTGGATCGATGCGCTCTACTTCACCGTCGAAACGATCACGACCACCGGCTATGGCGACTTCAGTTTCGGCCATCAGGTGATATGGCTTCGCCTGTTCGCCGCCATGTTGATGTTCAGCGGAGCGACCACTATTGCTTTGCTGGTCGCGTTCATCGCCGACGTGCTGCTGTCACAACGCTTCGTGATAGCCGCCGCACGCCCACGGGTGCGCCACCTGCGCAACCACATCATCGTCGTCGGGCTGAGCGAACTCGGGATCCGGGTGGTCACCGATCTGGTCAACATCGGGCATGACGTCGCGGTGATCGAGCGCAACGAGGAGAACCGCTTTTTGGCGATGGCGCACGAACTCGACGTGCCGGTGATCTTCGGCGACGCGACGCTCCTGCAGACGCTGGAATCGGCTCGGGTGGATCGCGCCAGGGCGGTGGCGGTGGTGACTCGCGACGACATGATCAACATCGAGACGGGGATCATCCTGTCCGAGATGCTGGGTCCACGGGTGCTGCCCGAGATCAACCGGCGTGCCGAAGTTCCGTTGGTACTGCGGGTATATGACCGCGCGCTCGGGTTCGCGGTCGCCCAACGGTTCGGATTCGAGACCGTACGGTCCAGTGTCGAACTGGCCGCACCCTGGTTCATCGGCGCCGCGAGCGGCCTGGAGGTGCTGGGGACGTTTTCAGTCGGGCAGACTTCGTTCATGGTCGGCGCGATGCGGGTGGCAGCTGGCAGCGAACTGGACGGCCTGACGATGTCCGATCTGTCCACTCAAATCCGCGTTATCGCGTTCACCCGGCAGGACGCACCCGTCGAGCTGCGGCCACGCCGGGAGCACCGGCTTTGCGCGGGCGATACGGTCTACCTGATCGGCCCGTACCGGGAACTGCTCGGCACCTTGCGGCGTGGGCTGCCGCCCCGCCAACCCACGAACGGCGAGGAACCGTCCCGCGACGGTCACGAAGCTGGACCGGACAACAAGGGGCCTGACGTCGACGTCAGCCGTCAGGCCAGGACCCGCTGAACGCTAACAGCGAACGCCCAAGTCGCTGCCAGCTTCCTCACAGGAGAGGGGTCTTAGACTCGACAGCCGGACGCCGCACGACACTCGGCGCCCGACAAATCGCACCAACTCTAGAAACACAACGATTACCTGCGCAAATGCGGGTGATCGTCGCAACAAACGCCCGTTAAGAACTTGTTATAAAATTGGCTACCTTCCGTTAAAAGTTGATAGTCGGATTGCCCAGCGGTCAAGGCATGAGCTGGTGGGCGCCCCAAACCACAACCTGTTGTAACGAATTAAGCGGTCTGCCCGACCATTATCCGGAAAGGGAGGGCAATGCTTTCTGGGACCGATGAGCCCGAATGTCGCCTGCGCCAGCGGTTAATTCCGGCATGCCACCTAGGCCCTAAGGTCGGTGTAGATGCGCGGGTGGCTATCCAGAGCTCGGCTGACGACGCGCCGGATCGGCAAGCGACAAAAGCCTTGGCGCATGCCACCATTCAGCCAGCGGTCAATGGCGCGGCCACGACGGGGTGTGAGCTAGCCAACTTGATCGCGGTCAATTAGGGGTGGGATAACAATGGATTTCGGGGCTTATCCGCCAGAGATTAACTCCGGTCGAATGTATGCCGGCCCCGGGGCGGCGCCGATGCTCACCGCCGCGGAAGCCTGGCAAGGATTGGCCGCCGAACTGCATTCGGCGGCCAGCTCGTATCAATCTGTGGTGTCAGGATTGACCGCAGGACCTTGGGTCGGGCCCTCATCGTCGTCGATGGCTGCGGCGGCAGCGTCCTACGTTAGCTGGCTGAACGCCACCGCCGCGCAGGCCGAGGATACGGCCGCGCAGGCCAAAGCCGCCGCCGCCGCCTACCAGACGGCGTTTACGTCCACGGTGCCGCCGCCGATGGTCGCCGCCAACCGTGCGCAGTTGACGACGCTGGTAGCGACGAACCTGTTCGGCCTGAACACGCAAGCGATCGCGGCCAATGAGGCGCAGTACGGCGAGATGTGGGCCCAAGACGCCGCGGCGATGTATGGCTATGCGGCTTCATCAGCATCAGCGACGTCGCTGAGGTCGTTCACTCCGCCCCAGCAGACCACCAATCCCGGCGCTTCAGGTGCCCAGGCGGCCGCGGTCAGCCAGGCAACGGGGACCGCCGCCGGCAACGTGCAGAGCACGGTGTCGTCGATTCAGCAAGCGCTTTCCGCGGTACCCACTGCGCTGACGAGTGCTGCGGCGCCGGCCCAGTCGCTTTCCTTCTTGGACACGTTGGACCTGATAGCCGACCTGATCTCGATTTTCCTGGACCTGCCCGCCGACCTGGCCGGCATTTTCGTCTCGGTACCTCTGGGCACTCTGGGGATCGTGTCGCTTCCCTTCGACATCGGCGGTTACGGCACCGGTGTCCACACCGACGACATCGTCAGCGGCTGGGCCGGGGTAAAGACCTGGCCGGAAGAGGGACTTGTGCCGGTGAAGCCATTCCCGGCAACGCTGTTGAACTTGCCGCCGGGCACGGTGCCGCCGCCCAGCCTTTCGGCCGAACTGGGCGAGGCGAACACGATCGGAGCTTTGTCCGTGCCGCCGACGTGGGCCGTCGCAACGCCGGCGGTAAAGCCCATCTCCTACACGCTGCCGGCGTTGCAAGAATCCACGGCCGGCGCCAAAGCAGCGCCGGCTGCAGAAGCCGGTTCGGGAAGCACGCTCAGCCAGATGGCGCTGGCGGGCATGGCCGGCAGGGCGATGGCCGGGACCGTTGGCACCGGCGTCAGCAAAGCTGCCGGCAAGGCGGGCAAAGGCGGGCGTGCGCCGGCGCGCGCCGGCGAGCCGGCGACCACCAATAGCACTGCGGCAACTGCTGATAAAGACGCAGCGCCGCCAGAGAAACCTCGGGCCGTCGTCACAGGAGTCGCGGCCGAGTTACGCGAGTTCGCCAAACTCCGTGACGAAGGAATTCTGACCGACGAGGAATACAGCGAGCAGAAGAACCGACTGCTCGGCCGTTAAGCCGCCCGCCGCCGTGCGGCGTGAGCGCCGGTTGCCTGGAAGAGGAATGCGCAGCAATGGATTTCGGGATCTATCCGCCGGAGATCAACTCCGGCCGGATGTATGCCGGTCCGGGATCGGGGCCGATGATGGCCGCTGCGCAAGCCTGGGGCAGCTTGGCTGACGAGTTGTACACGGCGGCCAGCGCTTATCAGTCGGTGGTGTCGGAGCTGACCTCCGGGTCGTGGTCGGGTCCGTCGTCAACGGCGATGAGTGCAGCAGCCGCGGCATATGTGGAATGGCTGAGCGCTACCGCCGCACAGGCCGAAGAGACTGCCGGTCAGGCCCGAGCCGCGGCCGCCGGTTACGAGGCGGCGTTTGCCATGACGGTGCCGCCGCCGGAGATCGCGGCCAACCGCAGCCTGCTCGCAACACTGGTAGCCACGAACTTCTTGGGGATCAATACACCGGCCATTGCGGCGACCGAGGCGCTGTACGCGGAGATGTGGGCCCAAGACGCCGTGGCGATGTATGGCTACGCGGGTTCGTCGGCGGCAGCGACAGTGCTGACTCCGTTCAACTCACCAGATCAGAACACCAATCCGGGCGGGACAGCCAGCCAAGCGGCCGCGGTCGGCCAAGCGATGACAACTCCGGCCGGCAACGTGCAAAGCGCCCTATCGAGTGTGCCGCAAGCGCTGTCCGCTGCGTCGACAGGTACGTCGGCACAGTCGACGACCCTGTTGGACTTCCTGAACAATCTGAGCAGCGTGATAACAATCTTTTTCGGCGCGCCGGGCGCTGTGGCCAACGCTCCGGACATCGGACTGGGACTGCTGGCGATCATCGATCTTCCGTACGGCATTGGCGGCTATCTCACCGGTGCCAACACCGATAAGTACATCAGCGCCTGGAACGGACAAGAGGAGTGGCCAAGCGACGCGCCGAGGCCGGTCCTGGAGTTCCCGGCGACTCTGTCGAACCTGCCTGAGGGCACGATATGGGCCGGCGCGGGCAACGCAAGAATGATGGGCGGATTGTCGGTGCCGCAGGGGTGGACCGTCCCTGCCCCCGAGATGCGCTCCGTCGCAAAAACATCGCCGCTCACTGACTCCGCCGCAGCAGCCGCGCCGGAGGCGGAGGCTGAGGCCGGCTCGGCAAGCGCGTTCAATCAGATGGGACTAGCGGGCATGGCCGGACAAGCCATGGCCGGCCCGCCGGTTGCCGACGACAGCCAGCACAGCAAGCCGGTGACCCACGCACGACTGACCGGCCGCGGTAGTGGGACGCCGACCGACGATGATGACGACGTCGTGCCCGCGCCTCGGACCGTCGTCACCGGAGTCGCGGCTGCGATACGGGAAATCACAAAGCAGCGTGCTCAGGGATATCTGACCGAGGAAGAGTACCGGGAACAGAAGAAGCGCCTGCTCGAGGTCTCAATCAGGCACCGCCCGTTGGGATGAGCCCCGACTTGGCTCAAATCAGATCTTAGTATCAAGATCCGATAGCGGCGGGTATCGCGAGCAAATGTCTTATGCCTCAGCCTGTTTGGGCTTCGGTACGGTGCTGGTGATGATCGGCTCCGGTAGCTGCCTCAGTTGTTTGTGGGTGGCGGTTGGGGTTGGAAGGGTTCATACCACCACCAGTCGGCGCGCTCGCCGGCGGGCCCGGGGCACGGTGGCACCGCCGGTGGTGCAAGGGTTGGTGGCCGGGCGAGCGATCCTGGGTTGAGCCGTCGCCCGCAGTCGTCGGTGACGAGGAGATCGTCGGCGGGCCCGGTGATGGTGATGACGCCCTGATGATGAAGCCGGTGGTGATACGGGCATACCAGCACCAGGTTGAACAACTCGGTGGGGCCGCCGTCTTCCCAGTGCACGATGTGATGGGCGTGCAGGCCACGGGTGGCCCCACAGCCGGGCACCGCGCACATGCGGTCGCGATGCTCCAGCGCGCGGCGCAGCCGCCGGTTGATCACCCGGGTCGCCCGGCCGGCGCCGATGACCTGCCCGTGGCGTTCGAACCACACCTCACCGGTGGCATCACAGGTCAGGTATTGCCGTTCGGCGTCGGACAGCAGCGGACCCAAATGCAGCGCTGCGATGCGCTGGTCGACATCGACGTGTACGACCACAGTGGTGTGCTGCCCGTGGGGCCGGGCGGCCGCCTCGGCGTCCCAGCCGGCCTCGACCAGGCGCATAAACGCCTCGACGGTGCTCGGCAACGGGGGCCGCTGATCTGAAGAGCCCGCGCCATCGCCGTGCTCGTGTTTCCACTCGGCGATCAGCGCATCACGATGAGACGCCAAGGCCGCGCCGAACTTCGCCGCGTCGTCGTGGGGAAGTCTGATCCGCCAGCAACTGAACTGCTCATCGGAGGTCTTGGTGATCGAGGGCCGCGGCGCAGGCCCAGCATCGGGTTCGGGTCGCGGTTCCAGCTTGACCGCGGTGCGCAACTGGTTGACGGTGGCGACCCCCGCCAGCTGCGCGTAATGCGCATCGGAACCCTCCCCGGCCCGCGCGGCGATGACACCGACCTGATCCAGCGACAATCGACCCTCGGCCATACCCGCCGCGCAGCGGGGAAACTCCTCCAACCGGCGCGCGACAGTGCTGAACGTTTGGGCATTGGCCGAAGACGAGCCCAGCTTCCAGGCCACCAACGCCGCCACCGACCGCGCACCCGTCGCCCCCCACAGCTCGTCGCGATCCAGCTCGGCGACGATCTGCACAATGCGCCCATCAATCGCATTGCGCTGACCAGCCAACTCCGCCAACTGCGCGAACAACACCTCAACACGCTCAGCAGGGCTCACCGCCACGGCAGGCGATGCAGTCGCAGACATAACTGCATCATGGCAGCCGGGTACGACAAGTTGCGGCCGCCGATCAGCCGGGGTGGTGCCGTAGCCCTACAACGCGATCGACAGCGCGACGCCGTCCAGGATGTCGTGCTCGCTGACCGTGAGGGCTTCGATGCCGGCGCGTTCGCGCAGCGCGACGGCCAGTTCCTCGATGACGATTGCACCGCCGGCGATCACGTCGGCCCGTCCTTCGTGCATCGGCCCCAACGCAGCGCGCTGCGCCCGAGACATGCCGATCAGCCCATCACACACCTCGAGAAGTCGGTCGGTTCCGACACGCGAAAGATGAATGGCCGCAGAGTCATAAATCGTCATGCCCTGCGCGAGCGCCGAGATGGTCGTCATCGTGCCGGCCACACCCACCCAGGTCCGGGCCCGTTCCACTGGGACAACGCGCAACGCCTCGCCGAGCCGTTCGCGAACCACGTCGCGAGCAGCCACCACCTCCTCCGCTGTGGGCGGGTCCGAGTGCAGGCATCGCTCGGTCAACCGGACGCAGCCGATGTCGGCGGAGAAGCTCGCTACAACCGTGTCGGTACCGAGCACGATCTCCGTCGAACCACCGCCCAAGTCAACGATGACGAAAGGTGCTGCACTGGAGTCTAATTCGTTCACAGCTCCGCGGAACGACAGCTCGGCCTCTTCGGCGCCGGCGATCACCTCGGCGACCGAGCCGTCCACCACAGCGCCCAGCACATCGGCCGTCATCGCGAAGAAGACGTCGCGATTGCCGGCGTCACGGGTGGCCGACGTGGCGACCATGCGTATCCGGTCGACGCCGTTCGTCGCGCACAACGTCGCGTAGTCGACGAGCGCGACGCGGGTGCGCTCCAACGCATCCGGCGCGAACCGACCGGTCGCGTCGACGCCCTGACCGAGCCGCACGATGCGCATCTCGCGGTGCACGTCGCGTAACCGTCCGTCATGCACGTCCGCGATCAGCAATCGAATCGAGTTGGTACCGCAGTCGATTGCCCCGACGCGAGTCATGTCCACTCCCCCGGATCAAGGACGCCCGCCAGCGCCGGCTCGACCGCCAGCACCGCCAGCGCCTCGTCCCCGAGCGGATTCACGCCCCGCCCCTTGGCCAGCGAGTGCGCGATCAGCACGTGCAGGCATTTGACCCGGTCCGGCATGCCGCCGCCGGAAAACGTTGTCCCCAAGGGCTCGATGGCATCCCGCTCGGCCAAGTATGACTCGTGAGCCCGGCGATAGCCGGCGGCCAATTCGGCATCGCAGCTCAGCCGCTGCGTCATCTCCCGCATCATCCCCGACGACTCCAGCCGGCTCGCCGCCGCGGTCAGCGCCGGATGCGTCAGGTAGTACAACGTCGGAAACGGTGTGCCATCGGGCAGTTTCGGCGCGGTCTTCACCACCCCAGGCTCACCGTTGGGGCACCGGTAGGCGATCTGGAGCACTCCGCGCGGCTCGCGGCCGAGCTGGCGCGCCACCGCGTCGAGGTCGTTACGATCAACCACCGGGCGGCGGCGGGCTCGGCGGGCCGGGTGCAGCCGGCGGCGGCGCGGGCGCCGGCGGGGCGGGCGTCGGCGGGCCGTGCGGGGTATCGGCAATGGTGTGCCACAGCGACGTGTACCAGGGGTCGTTGCTGGCCGCAGGCATCGACTGGTTACCCGGCTCTGCGGGAACGGCCGCCGACGGCGGCAGCTGGACCTGATACGGGATGTCGCCCGGTTTCACAAAGCCCAGCCGCTCTCGGGCTTGCGCCGCGATGTAAGCCGGGTCTGCGAGCTTGCTCTTCTGCTGTTGCAGATCGGAGATCTGTTGTCGCAGCGCGGCTTCCGAAGCAGCCAGCTGCTTCATCTCGGTGCGCTGCGCGAAATAGGTGCGGACGGGGCCGGCGATCGTGAGCGTCAGCACGCAGACCACTGCCGCCAGGATCGCCGCCCGCCGCGCGGTCAGACCAAGCCGTCGCTCGGACCGCTGCTCAGCGGATTCGACGATCGCCTGTTTGATCGGTTCGACGACTTCGGGCATCGCACGAGACGCGGACGGGCCTTGACGGGCCGCCGACGCCTTGCGCGGCCGGCCCTGCTTCGAATCGCCGGCGCGGCCCGGGCGCGAGGCTGGTGAGCGCCGCTTCGGGTCTGGCCGTTTCGATTCGGGCATGGTTCCTGAAGGCTATCCGGCTTCCGGCGCGTATCGCGGGAAGGCCAGATCACCGGCGTAGCGGGCGGCGTCGCCGAGAGCTTCTTCGATGCGCAGCAACTGGTTGTACTTCGCCACCCGCTCACTGCGGGCCGGGGCGCCGGTCTTGATCTGCCCGCTGCCTACCGCCACCGCTAGGTCGGCGATCGTGGTGTCTTCGGTCTCGCCGCTGCGGTGACTCATCATCGTCCGGTAGCCGCTATGGTGGGCCAGCGCGACCGCGTCAAGCGTTTCGGTGAGCGTGCCGATCTGGTTGACCTTGACCAGCAACGCATTTGCCGCGCCCTTGTCGATGCCCTCTTCCAGCCGTTCGGGATTGGTGACGAATAGGTCGTCGCCGACGATCTGCACCCGGTCACCGATGGCCGTCGTCAGAGCCACCCAACCGTCCCAATCATCTTCGGACAGTGGGTCTTCGATGGACACCAACGGGTAAGAGTCGAGCAGCTCGGCGTAGAAATGCGTCATCTCGTCGGCGCTGCGGGTCTTTTTTTCGAACTGGTAGCCGGTGCCGTCATGAAAGAACTCGGTCGCCGCGGCGTCGAGCGCCAGCGCCACATCGGCACCCAGTTTGAAGCCGGTGGACTCGATGGCGTGGCTGATGATGTCCAGCGCGGCCTTGGTGCCCGGCACGTCGGGCGCGAAGCCGCCTTCGTCGCCCAGCGCGGTGGACAGCCCCTGCTTCTTCAGCGCCGACTTCAGCGCGTGGTAGACCTCGGCACCCCAGCGCAGCGCCTCGACGAAGCTCGGCGCCCCGATCGGGGCCACCATGAACTCCTGGATGTCCACCGCGGTGTCGGCGTGCGCGCCGCCGTTGAGGATGTTCATCATCGGCACCGGCAGAATGTGCGCGTTCGGCCCACCCAGGTAGCGGAACAGCGGCAGTTCGGACGAGTCGGCGGCTGACTTGGCCACCGCCAGGGATACCCCGAGGATGGCGTTGGCGCCCAACCGGGACTTGTCCGGCGTGCCGTCGAGGTCAAGCAGCGCTTGATCGACCAGCCGCTGATCGTCGGCGTTCAGGCCGATGACGGCCGGAGCGATTTCGTCCAGCACGGC
>Ga0335075_10005426_pt1 | contig 19816 bp, 15 predicted proteins | sample Lox_Sample_24_FD_206723 | JGI IMG/M metagenome (GOLD analysis project Ga0335075, IMG submission 206723) | Soil microbial communities from Loxahatchee National Wildlife Refuge, Florida, United States - Lox_Sample_2.4 | ecosystem: Environmental > Terrestrial > Soil > Wetlands | place: USA...
GGGCCGGCCAAGCCGAAACGAGGCAAGGCTGCACCAGCGAAGCAGCGCAGCCGAGACGACCGCCAGGCTGCGGCCCGCAAGCCCGCCCGGCGCAAGCGCCGGCATCCGGTTCTGCTCGGCCTCGTTGGCGGCGGCGTCGTCGGCGCCGTGGCGGCCGGCGGGATTCTGGCAACTGGCGCGCTGCACGGCAGTGGCAGCGGGCCCGAGCACCGCATAGTGACGCCGGACAAGCTGCTCTCCTATACGCAGAACCCGTCCCTCGCCAAGGGCATGGGCGCCCAGGCGCTGCGGAATGAAATCCTGTCGAAGGGCGGCGGCGAGGCCAGCCATGTGGTCGACGCTGTGTACGAGGACAGCGCTAGCGCGGGGTCTAAGTCGGGCCCGGGGATCTTGCTGTTCGTCGGCGGCAACCTGTCTGGCTCGGCGCAGGGCTTCATCTCGAGCTTCACTGGGCAGTTGCCCAGCTCGTTCGTGATCAATGCTGGGTCGCTAGGCGGTCAGGCAGCGTGCGTGCCAGGGACCGGCGGGCACCCCGCCGAGTGCGTGTGGGCCGACGGCGACACCTTCGGGCTGGTCGCATCGCCGGCGCTGAACGCCAGCACGCTGGCTGGTGAACTGCGGTCCATCAGGCCGCTGGTCGAGGTCAGCGACAAGTAGTCGGCAAATCTCGCGCCGACAGCGGTCGATGAGGCCGCTGGTCGAGGTGAGCGACAACTGGGCGGCAAAGCGGCTCGCCTGCCGGTCCACCCGTCCGGGTAAACCAGGTATGCGCGCGAGCGCAGCCGGTTAACTGCCCGTCCGTCAAGTGCGGCGCAGGTGTCTTAACGAGCAGGCCGACAGGCCGGGCCAATGTACCGGCTCGGCGTTAACGCCTCTGGTCAGGACTTGGTCTGCGTCTCGTTCGCGGTGTCTTGCGCCTTGGCCGGCCGCAGCGATAGCCGCGCTATCGCGATTGTTACCGCGCCAGCCAGTACCGCAAGGCCAGCCAGTTGCCCGCCGATGAGACGGGCGTCTACCGGCACAGTAGCTGCGGCATCCGCAGCGTGCAGATCGGCCCGCGGCTTGGCTGACGGGACTCCGGGCGTGGTCGTGCTCGGAGCCGGACTGGCCTGGACAGTGGGGAACAGGCCAGATGGATCAGTGGGCGAAACACCCGTTCCCGATATTGCCGGCAGCGTCGTCCCCGGTGGCAGGGTGGCGGATGAGCTCGGGATCGTGGTGCCGGCCGCGACGACGAGGTCAGAGGCCGTTCCCTTGAACGACCGCGCGCCTGAGGCGGTTGCGTCGGCGGAGATGTGCGCGCGGTCGCCGGCAGTAGCAGTTGATAGCACCGGGACGGTCGCTTGCAGCTCGGCTGCCTGGCCGACGGGCAGGGTCCCGACCGCGCACGTGGCACTGCCCGGATCGGGGCAGATAGTGAACGCCGGTGTGCCGACAAAACGGCCGCCGCTAGCGCGGGCGCGTACTGACACGGCGCGGCTCGTCGCTTTTGTGGACCAGACCCAGATGACGAACCTCGCGTCGTGGCCGGCCTTTACTTCACCAGCGCCGGAGAGCGGCTGGATCCGCACGCACAGTTGCGGAGTCGCCTTCTTCTTGGGCTTCGGGTTTTTGGGTTTCGGGCTGGATGAGCTTGGCTTCGGCGACGGGGAGCTGGACTTAGATGTACTGGGCGTTGGGCTCGGTGTTGTCGAGGTGCTCGGACTCGGCGTCGTTGTCGCGGGGGTCGATGATGCCGCGCCCGACGAAGACGAGCTGGCCGAGGCTGAGGTCGTCGGGCTCGACGAGGGACTGTCACTGGTTGACGTCGCCGGCGAGCTGGCGGACTTGGTCGATTTCGCGGACGAACCCGCTGACCTGAGTCGTGACGCTGAGGAACTGGCTAGCGCGGCGGCGCGCTCATCTTTGGCGGCCTTGTTGGCGGCCGCCGAGAGCACGCTGCTGCTCGGCATGAGCGGGCATGTCGCCGAGTTGATGACCGACTCACTGCTAGCTTCGGCCGCGTGCAGTTCGGTGAACATGCTGCAACCGATGAATGCGAAGCCTGTAAGCGCCCCGATTGCTGCAGGCCTGAGGATCAGCGCCCTCACCTGTGAATCCTCCTGTACGGTCTGGCTTCGCTAGGCGAGCCGGCGTCGCCAGCCGGGCTCACGACTGCGCCGTCATGACTCTCACATTATGCACGGCTGCCCTTCCGGCTTATAGCCGCGCAGAATGGCCATCTAAGGTTCATCAATGTGTCACCACGGCCGGCCGGCCATAGGCGACTGGCCTGACCGCGTTTCCTCGCTGGGCTTCTGCCCAGGCTGAGCCAGTGTTATGCCAGCCGATAGGGCCATTCCGAAGCCTGCACAGGGTTGCCGCCCGGTCGGCCTTCGGAGCATCCTGTACCGGGCAAACCCGCTGACGCTGGGTCGTGTATGCTCTCCAGTCGCGGCAGTTCGAATCCGGAAGCCCGGAGCCCGGAGCGCCGCGGACGCCCCCTTAGCTCAGTCGGCAGAGCGTCTCCATGGTAAGGAGAAGGTCTACGGTTCGATTCCGTAAGGGGGCTCCACAAAATAGCAGGTCAGGCGGAACTTCTCACTAGTCTGGCGTCACTCTCAAGATCATCTGACCGTCAGTTGACCGACTTCTGGACGTCGCTATTGAACAGTCAGCCACCCGGATCGGCACCCGATGGCACGCGTGACGAGACGGGCGGCAGTGTTCGTTGAACATGCCACGCACTCAGGACCGGCTCAGCCGGCCGTCTGCAGTCTCATCATGGGGCGGGTCGGAGGCGCCGGCGATGAGGCCGTCTGTCGAGCTGCGGGCGAAGTCCTCCCGATCGCGACAGGCTGAGCATGACCCGGACTTTGCTGTTTTCGCGGGCGACCTAGCCGGCCATGCGGGTACTGGCGGCCAGCATGGCCAGCAGTTCTTCGAGTGCGGCGATGGCCTGCACGGCCGTCGCCGGGTCGGGCCTGGTCCGGAAGACGCGGTGACACCCCGCCGTGCTCGCGGAGCTAGCCCCGGCTGAGGAGAAGGACGAGGACAGGACCGACCAGCCGGATCAGGGCCTCGCGGGCTGGGAAGACCTGACGGCGTCGCTGCGGTGGCATCAGCTGGCTCTAACCGGGCGATCAGTGCGTCGCATCCGCGCACGGCCGGTACCTCCGGAGCCACGGGTACTCGGCGATCCGGTTGCACGCCAGGTCAGAGACCAGCTCGCGCTCAGTGACTTGCGCCGGTCCGCGCCGGTGCGCAAGTATCCGCCGTTATCTCAAGCCCGTTTCTGGGTGTCTTCGCTGTAATCGCCGGGGGGTCTGGGCCTCGGCGAGGACACGTTATCTGCAGTGGTGTCTTCGCTGTAGCTGGTGTGATCGCCGTATCTGCGTTACGGCGCGGCCCATCCTTCGGCTTGCTCGACGACTTGGGCTGAGAGCTCCTCAAGTTCGGTGATCAGCTCGCGCAGGCGTCTGGTGTTATCGAAGAGGGGACGGTACCGCTGGAGCTGCGCGGGGTTGAGCGTGCGGGTGACGGTCTTGGTTCCGACCTTGCGGATCCATGTCGGGTACGGGCCGTGCAGGTGGCTGGGGTCGCTGTGGCATCGGCAGCGTGGCGAGCCGCAGCGGGTGGTGCGCTCGACGAGGTTTCCGGGAAGGCACGGGCCGAGCGCGGCGATCTCGTCGGCGATCTGGCGCTGGCGGTGTCCGGTGCTGGCTGGTGTTGAGGGCATGCCTTGTTGCTATCGCATTCCGGCTGGCGCGCCGGCGAGGCTCCAACCGGGCTGCGCGGCGGGGACGCGTGCAACCTCCCGTTCAACCCGCTGCTCGCCGACAGCAGCGGCTGGCCCTGCCTGCGCTTCGAGGCCGTCAAGGTCCGCGCCGAGCAGCTCATCCCGCTCAGCGCCAAAGCCGCGGCGGCTATCGCCGCCCAGCAAGACTGCGTGCGCGAGCACTGGCCGGCCGGCAGCCCGTGGCTGTTCCCCGGGATCGCCGGCAACGACGACGGCTCCAAGCCGTACTCACACAGCTCCTTCACCAAACAGCTCGCACACTGGCAGCGCGTCATCGGCCTGCATGACCAGGCCGGCCAGCCGGTCACCGTGACCGGGCACCAGTTCCGCCACACGCTGGGAACACGACTGATCAACTCCGGCGTCCCCCAGCACGTGGTCCAAAAGCTCCTCGGTCATGCCAGCCCGCACATGACCGACCACTACGCCAAGATCCACGACACCACCATCCGGGAAGCGTTCGACCGCTACCAGTCCCAGCGGGTGAACATCGCCGGCGAGCCAATCAGCTACGACCCCGGCTCCCCGGCCGCCTCGGCCGAGTGGGTCAAGCACAACCTCAACCGCGTCCGCGACAGCCTGCCGAACGGCTACTGCGGCCGTCCCGCACAACAGGACTGCCCGCACCCGAATGCCTGCCTCACCTGCCCGGACTTCCAGACCACGCCCGAGTTCCTGCAAATTCACCGGCGGCAGGCCGCGACCAACAGCCGCCTCATCGAGCAAGCCGAAGACAGGGGACAACTCCGCCTTGCCGAGAACCTGCGCCGCGTCCAGGCCAACCTGGACCAGATCATCCCCGCCCTGGAAGCGCTCGACGGTGAGGGCCCCCGCGATGTCTCACACTGACAACTCCTCCTTCCTCGCCCAGGCCAACGCCCGGCGCCACCAGGCAGCTCTATCGGCCGCGCGCCACGCCATAGAGCAGCTGCAACGCCAGGGGAAGCCAGTGAACTTCAGCGCCATAGCACAATCAGCCGGGGTCTCCCGAGGATGGCTCTATAGCCAAGACCAGATCCGGGACCTGATCGGCCAGCTGCGCCGCCTGGACCCGCCCGCCGCCAGGGTCACAGCCCAGCGGGCAAGCGCCGAATCGCTACGCCAGCGGCTCGATGCCGCCCGCTCCGAGATCACTCGCCTGCGAGCCGAGAACCACTCCCTCCGCGAGCAGATCGCCCGCCATATCGGCCTGCAGCGAGTCGGCAACCAAGCCCAGCCGAGCCGTGACGAACCGGCCACGACATCTCCCCACCGCCCCGGCGACGACATGTCTACGCCGACAGAAACGCCCATCCACCAGGCATTATCTGCAGACGACTTCAGATAACCGCCGTTAGGCGCGACCGATCAGGTGCATATAGGCGGCGCGCGGCAGACGCCAGATCCGGTCGATCTGCGCTGCCGTCACCGCACGCTCGTGCCGAATAGCGCGAGCTGAAGTGAGCGCATTGTCATGCGGCCATCTGCATGGTTACTCGCACGATGAGTGTCAGCGGGCGATCGAGACGATCAGACACCGAACTTTCGCTCGCGGTCGGAGGGGCGCGGATTGCCGATTAGGTTTGCTTAGGCAGTCTACCTGCCTTTGAGGATAATGGCGCGCAGATCGTGCGAGTCGGCTGTTCTGTGCCTGCGGATTATGGCGTCGCACTGGTTGGTGCAAGTCGGCACCTATCACGCTGGACAATGTTAGTGAGTGGCACTAGGCACCCTTGGTTATGGCAATTTGCTCGTTGCGACTTAGTGCGACGAGCGCCTGACTTCGCCGACGACTCAAGGCATTCCATGTTACGCTAGTCTGTTCTTGGAATTGCGCAAGGAATGATTCTGACGTTCCACTATCGAGGGCTTCTCCTGCAATTGCCCGCAGTTTAGACATTGCCTGTTCGACGTCACCGCCGATGCTCCGGCCGTATGCTTCGGCGGTAACGCCCGAGCTGAACAAAGCGATCGCGGCATCTTCTTTATCATCATTGCGCCGGAATTTCTCGATGGCTATCCATCGGAAAAACATTTCGGTGAATTTCTCCAGGCTGGACTGCGTCTCGTCGAGGCGGCGGATTACCTCGCTGGCTGTAGCCCGCCTACCTGCTCGTTTATCAGTACCTCTCGCGGTAAGTGAGGTGCCGCCGGCGCCTACACCGACACCAAGGAGTCCTAGAGTGCTGGCGAACCATGGATCGTCCCAAGGCTCAGTACCATTAGCTGCCGACGGGCTATGGCTTGAGGAGGCAGCGGTTAGGAACGTGACCGAATGCAGTCGTCTAGGGTTTGCGGCAATGCTGGCGCCCGATCTCATATCTGGACGGCCAGCCTGTATTGCAAACGTCACGCCTGGCCAAAGCAGCAGGATCACAGGTACCGCGACGGCGGCGAGCGCTGCGCGCACTAGCCATTTAGCACTCACCATCGTGAGCCTAACATGAGGCGATCGGCGTTAGATGACTGATATGCGGATGTCCGTCCCGCCCGTGGTGATGTCGCCAGCGAAGTCCGGCGCCTTCGAGCACTGTCGGACGAAGCAGACAGACTCGTGATGCTGTCTGGCGGAATGTCGTCAACGCTGCTGCGCAGCAACGTTAACGGCGGCCGCGATCATGACCGCTGCTGGCCGCTCAACCGCGAATATTGATTTCGAGCAGCGCGGCCTAGCTAGGCCAGAGAAGGTCAAGGACCCGCGGCCAAGCTCACCCTGATTACGTTGTCTCGACCGACAAGATCCTCTGTGGGAGTCGTCGCCGCGGCATCGGCGCCGCGGGCCAGCAGTGCTCGGAGGCTCCGTTCGATAGCGTCGAGCTCAGCTGATCCCCAGTGCGAGAGCTTTGGCGGAGTGACGGGCAGTTCAAAGACTATCGAGATAAATGCAGTGTTGGCGGCGCCGGTTTCCGTCTTGGCGTACGGGAAGATCCGGTAACGCTGCGTCATGGCAGCAGGTGCATTCTCGTGTAGGACGTGGTCCAAGGAGTCAAGCAAGCCAAGCACGGCCCCTGGCCGATTCGGCGTCCGCATGTGGACTCTCAGCAGTGGGTGGTGTTGCGCTGTACCGAGCTCTTCTCGGCTTTGCCACTTGTCAATGTGCACCGCTATGTCACGCGCGCTGCCGAATTTCCTTGTCCATCCAGGCGGCTCCATTGAACCCTTCGGCCCATCGGAGTTATGGCCGAGCAGCAGGAGGACCGTTTCCCCGTGGACCGTGGCCGATTTCAGGCCGGCTAGCCGCAGGTTTGGGTCGATGTTGTTAAGGATTTTGCTCTCGATTCCGGGCTGCTGATGAGCGCTGATCGCCATGACGCGCCAGGTTTTCGCGGTTGCAGCTTCGTTTTGGTGCGCGCCGCTGGCCGCCACCACGTCAAGGTCGCTCGCCAGCACGAGCCGAGATTCCCATTCCGGCCCCGTGTTGGAGGCGGAGGGCTGGTAGTTGAGAATGCGCGGAATGCCTTCACGTACGGTCTGCACTGCAGTCACGAGCCGGTGCAGATGAGGCGTGCCAAGCGGCGGCCGCTGATGAACGGCGAAGGCGTCGGTGAATGCGTGAAGGTCGCTCAGAAATTCTGACACTCGGCTCATGCCAGCGTCGCGAAGGCCAAGTTGTACACGTGCCCACTGGAGATCGTCGTATGCAAACGCCGGGGCCCCGATAGGCAGCTGAACGTCTAGGACGGCCAAGCCGTGTTTCTCAGCAGCTTTCAGCACGGCTGCCACGGGATGTCCGGAGACCGGCAGCAGGCCTCCTGCCTGGGCAAGTCCGAGGAATACTCCAATGACTCCGGCGCTAACATACGACAGCGCGGCCCGGTCTGTGTCGACGTCGACCCTGATCACTTCGTCTCCGGAATGGTCTAGCTCTGCTTTCGGTGGGTCGCGGAAGACGGCGAATGTGAGCGATTGACTGGCTGTGGCCGCACGCAGCAGACCGAGGACGGTTGCGGGCTCCCTTTCGCGGCTAGAAGCAGGGTTGTCTTGCATGCTGACAAACCGTGCTTCAGCGCTGGCCGTGCGCTTCTGGGCAGCTGGGCGAGACGAAGCCTCTGCTGCTAGGCCGGACAGCCAGCGGGTCCACCTGTCGCCAACCGGTCGGTCGAGGACGGTAGGAAGCTGGCGGTGCGCGCGAGCGCTCGTAGGCTGGGCATCTATCAGCAGATCACGCAGCGTAGAAGACTCGCCGCGCTGCCATACCAAGTAACCGTAGGCCGGTTGGCTGAGCGTGAGCGAAGTTTCAGTGGTATTCCGCCACCAGGTACTTTGCAGTACAGCCGATGCGGCATGGTCGAGGCAGCCAGTGCAGAGCGTGAGCCTAGCCCGTCGCTTTGATCCCACCGTTGGTCGGCCGCCGCGCCGCAGGGCCCGTGAGCCGGTCACAGCGATGCCCAAGTGGATCTTGGCACGCATCGGGTCCGCCCGCTCGGATTCATCTTCGATCATGCTGGTTGATAGCACGACGGCGGGCCGCCCGCTGAAGACCTGTGCTGAGGTTCGGCGACGCAAAGGCGGCAGTAGCCACTCGCCGCCGCCCCAAATCGATGCCAGGCCCGCCAGGGTCTCGGCGCTGCCTTCTGCCGACAGATGCCCGAGTTCTGAACGCAGTTGAGCTAGCCGCGCCCGAAGTGAAGAATATGAAAGGGCTTCGTCAGTAGTTTCATAGCCTACGTTGCGCTCGCGAGTCCCCGCAGCGTGCCCGACCTCGTAATAACGTAGCAATTCCTGCACGGCGTCGGCTTTGGCTCCAGCGAGGTCCGCCAGGCACTGATATGAAGATATCGGCCGACTCCGAGGAGGGTGGAGCAGTTGGTTCATGAGCTGTTGTAGATGACGCAATGGCGGCGGTGCCCCCATCTGGATATCCAACTCGGCACAGGTCGAGAGCGGTCGCGATTGATCAAGTGATAGACCGTCCGGGAGGCTCACCTCGACTTGTCGGGCGGCTTCTGATGAGGGCAGGAGCAAGTCGACGTCAACGTCCACGCGTGGCACTGCCCAGTGCCAGGCGCGAAGTCGCGGAGGCGAGATGTGGCGCTGGTGTCGCTTCGCGGGGCCGGGTCGAAGGTGCAGCGGACGGCTAGGCAAGGTGACCGTGACCACGGTCGGCGTCTGAACGCGTTCTAGCGCGACCACGACGACCTCCGATTCGGCGAGCGCTCTCAGTACCGTTGTCACGCGGTGAGGCAGCTCCGGCATCACTGGCCACCCTCGCCTGGGGATAGCGTCGAGATGCGCGGGAGATAGAACCGCGGCCAAGGCGTCAAGCAGCGGCAACACCCACCGGCGCGCTCTGTGGATCTCTGCTGATTCAGCCGGTGGCGCAGCTTCCTGTAGCGATGAGTACGCGGCGTCGTGCCGCTGGAGCAGTCTGTATATCGCCGCTGAAAGCAACAGCTTCTGGTCGTGTTCAGGGGTCCAGCCCAGCTCGACGAGCATGTCGGGCCCCTGGACCACAAACATGTTGATGATCATCTCGGATATGGCGGCGGAGATTCTATGGTGGAGGTCGGTGCTGGGGAGAGTGACCAGAGGGCCTCCCCGAGCGTCGGTCACCGTTACCGTCACCTGTGATCGTCGTCGCAGTGGCGGCAGGACAACGACCGGAAGCCAGAGACGGCCGGTCTGGCGGCGCACCGCCTCATGCTTGACCCGATCGAAGTCAATATCAACTTTGATCTTCGTTTCGACAGCCATCGAAGAAGTAATTTCGACAGATTCTGTAGTGGCCAGCATCCAATCGTTGTTAGCAATGAGGAATAGAAGTTCACGCCCAAGCTGAGAATGGCGGCCGTAGTGGACCTCCTCGCGGCGAAACTCATCAGGAGTGACCTGCACAACGAGGTTCCGGAGAAACAGAGCAATCGCGTCACCCTCGGCACCTACTGGCGCGACCTCGTCATAAGCATAATCCACTTCGGCGAACCTCCTTCACATAGGCGTTTCCTACCCAACGTGGCGGGCAATGCCCTCAGGTCCATTATCGTCCCGACTTCGGCCAGGAATCAAAATAACACTACTTAGGGCCATTTGGAGCCCGTAGCTACGCGGAACGCCTCTCGCTTTAAGGGATGACCCTTAGGACTTCGGACCGGGAACCAGCCAATCCGATGCAGGCGCGCTCGTTAAGCGACCCGATCGACCATTCGGTCGCGCCAGCGCCACTCGTGATGACCGACAACCCGTATAGCCGCGGCTCCGCGTGCGCATGAGCAGCGAGCCGGTAGGACCCGTCGTAGCCGAGCCGCGTGCATGAATATTCATGACCGTCAGGCGTGCCCGACGCTCGCTCATGCCGCTGTCAGTGTCGATGCCGCGAGCGTGCCACAACCATTTACGGGCCGTTGATCGAGGCCCGGTGTGACGCCGGTCACGGCACCACGATACGGTGGGCTGGTAATGAAAACCAGTCTCAACAAGCAAGGAGGAACGAATGTCGCTGAACGTTTCCCCGGCCCTGCTGGAGAAGGCAGAGGCCGGCACCGTCACCCGCGAGGAGTTCATCTCCTGTATCAGCCAGTCGCTGCCGTTCGCCTGGGACATGGTGGAGCGGCTGGTCAGCCAGATGCGCAGCGAGGGCAGCCAGAGCGCGCAGAACACCGAGGTTCCCGAGACCGACGAGCAGTGGGGGCAGATGTTCCGGATGTTCTCCTCGGACTCCATGCGGGCCGCGATCGAGGCGCATTTCGGGGTGCGGCTGGCGTTCCAGAACTGCTGCAAGCCGGCGGTGTTCGACCCGGCCGCCGGCGACGCTTTCCAGCGTTTCATCTCTCCCGCCGCGCAGCTGCTCAACCAGAACCCGGCACTGCGCAATTGCTGAGCATGAGCGCTGACATAGTCGCGACGCTCAGCCTGGCCGCAGCGATCGGCAGCGGCAGCTTCATGATCTCCAAGTCCAAGATGTTCGCCTTCGCGCGGGACTGGGCCGAGCGGCGGAAGCAGGACGGCGTGCTCTGGGCGTGGCTGTCCGGGGTGCTCATCTGCCCGTACTGCACCGGCAGCTGGCTGTCTCTGGCTGCGGTGGCGGTTTACCGCCCGCGCCTGGTGCACCAGTGGGCGCCGCTGGACTACCTGGTCACGGTGATGATGATCAACGGGCTCGCGATGCTGCCCGTGCTGATCATCACCCAAGCCGTCGGCATGCGGGACGGCGATCACCGGCCGCCGCAAGCTGGCAGCGCGAACGTAACCGACGGCCTGCTCGCGGCGAACGGAGCGGGCCGGTCCGGCGGATCTGCGGTCCGCTGACCCGGGTAACTAGGGAAAGAGCCCCCGGCGCGCTCTTCGCGCCGGGGCTCGGCGGCCTTCATGGAGGCTTACCAGGCGAGGCGGACGTCGCTGGCTCAAGGTCTGCTATTGGCCCGGCGGCCCGTCCGCCTGCGACCTTGAGCGTAGAAACGGGCCGTGCTGCAGTAGCGTGCGAGGATCTGGCATTGGTTAGCTGAGGACACAGTCCCGGCATGTGCCGGGGACTTCTCGGCTAACAGCCGGCAGATGAGGCAGCAGCTCGACCCGGCGCCGCCACCGTCGAGCAGATCGCTTTCACCCAACCGATCGAGGTAAGCCGCAGGCTACTTTGATCGACACCATCACGGTGAGTGACCGGGGATGATCAAGGAGAACGCTCACCGAGCCGCCGTTCTGCGCGGCGGCGCCTGGCTCGGTGTGTGCCAGCGGAGCCGCACGGAACGGGCTGATCTGGCGCGCGACGTCCTCGGCGACATGCGGCTTCTATTCGTGAGACCTGGTTTCGTCGGCTCCTCGTGTCAGCCTCCGCTGGTCTGTGCGTGGGCGGCTATCGCAAGGATCGTGCTGGCCACGACGTCGGGCCGGTCCTTGGGGATGTTATGGCCGGTGCCGTCGACGACGACGTGGCGTCCCTGCGGGACTGCCGCGGCGAGCCCTGCATGCAGGCGCGTCCAGCGCGCGCGGAACCGGCGGGGGAAGCCGCGGGCAGCGCTCAGGACGACGACGGGCACGTCGGGAAAGGGCCTTGCGGCGGCGCGCATTTCGCGCACGGCCGCGAGGGTCACGGTGGGGTCATCGTGCAGCTCATCGGGGTGGACGGCGCGCATGATCCGCCAACCCCACTGGATGGGCAGGGGCAAGAAGCTCTCCATCTCCTCGTGTCCCGGGTCCACCAGGACCAGGCCGGCAACCAGGTCCGGGCGGCGGAAGGCCAGCAGCTGGACCAGGACGCCGCCCCAGTTGTGGCCTGCCAGCACGCGAGGTCCTGCCGCCAGCCCGGTAATCACCGATGCCAGATCACCGATCATGCAGTCGATGGTCGCCAGCCCTGGCGCGGGGTCGCTGCCGCCGAGCCCCGCCCGGTCGTAGGCGACGATGCGCACGTGCGGGGCCAGCAGCGGCATGACCCGCTGCCAGGACGCGGCCGCGCAGTTCATCCCCGCCTCAAGCACGACAGCCGGTTCGCCGGCGCCGGCCTCCACCCGCCGCACGACCCTGCGTGCGGGATCCATGTCAGCTTCCCGGACGCGGTTCACCGATGACGTCTTCCAGGATGCGGGGGTCGGCGAAGTCGCGGCAGAGCTCAATATGGCCGTCTCGGATCCGGAGGATCTGAACGGACGTCACTGTGAGCGACCGGCCCGTGGTCAGGGTCGCCGTCGCCCGCATCTCTGCGATCACTACCGCCGGGTCCTGGGTCTGGTAAAGCTCCGCCACTTCGTAGGCCTCCAGCCGCAGCGGCGAGGCCATGACACTGCGCGAGTACTCCCGGATCGCCTCCTGGCCTTCCAGGCGCACGGGCGTGCCCGGTGGCCCATGGAAGGAGAACTCGATCACCGCATCGGGCGCGAACAGGTCCGCGAAGCCGTCGGCATCGCCGTTCAGCATGAGCTGGCCGCGGCGGGCCAGGACATCAGTGGTGGTGGCGGATGGCATGCAACGTTTCCCTTCAGTCAGGCTGTTCGTTCAACAGACGTTCATTGAACAAGCGTAGAATCAAATGAAGCCTCCGGTCAACACCCGTAGAATGAAACCATGACCACTCCGCGGCCCGGTTCACGCGCTGAGCAGCGCCGCCGCACCGAAGCGCGCATCCTCGACGCCGCGACCCAGGTCTTCTTCAGCACTGGGTACGACCGGACCACCATCCGGGCCGTGGCTTCGGCTGCCGGAGTCGACCCGGGCCTGGTCATGCACTACTTCAGGTCCAAGCGGGAGCTGTACCGGCGAGTGATCGACGCCTCTCCCGTCCCTGAAGTCAGCGGGACACCGGCGGAGGCAACTGAGCAGATCCTCGCCGGGCTCGCCAGCCGGCTGGAGAGCGAGCCGGTCGCGTCGCTGGCCCTCCTGCGTTCGATGCTGACCAATCCCGAGGCCGCCAGCGCCGCCAGCGCCGGCATCGCCCGCTACGAAGCACAGATCGCCCAGGCCATCCCCGCGGACGACGCGGACCTGCGAGCCGCGATCATCAGCGCCATCACCCTCGGCATCACGGTCTCCCGGCACCTCATCAAGACCGACGAACTCGCGACCGCCGACCCGTCGCACGTCATCCGGCTGCTGCGGCCCTGTGTTCTTGCGCTGACAGCCCGCCCTGACCACGGCGGGCCGCCTGACTGAGACCCGCCAGTACTGGGTCCGGGGCCGGGGACAGAGCCGACCGGGCCGCGGCCCCGCCCGCCGGTACTACCACGTCCGCTGCGCCGGCCTCAGCTGGGTAGCAGCCCACTGGGCAAGAGCCCGCTGCCCATGGCTTCCCCCGGCTGCACCAGGTGATGCAAGGACATCCCGACCGCTGAGCCAGGGCCGGTTATCTGGCGGAAAGCTGCCCCCGTCCGCTTGAGAGCAGTCGTTCATAGCAGGATGTTCTGCGCACGCCCACTGGCGATGCCGACGCCACCTCCTCCCGCGCCGAGTCAGCGATAGGCGCGGTCGCTGGGCCTGCCGCCCGTCGTGAATGCTCACCGCCCGTAACGGGCGCTGAATCGGCTCGAGGCAGCCCGAACGTCAGGCACGGCAGCCACGACACTCACAAAGTTGCCGAGAAAGGCGAGCGGCGGCTGAGAAGACACGCGCCGAAGCTCACGGGCACGCCGGATCTTCGACCCGGTCCACGTCGGTTGCATCGCGCCGTTCACAAGGACCATTCAGGCGCGTGCCGGATCACCGGAAGCGCGGAAAGGGGCACGGGTTCAAATCTTTTGACGACGGCGGAAGCGCCTGCTCATCAAGGCATTCCTGGCCCGGACCCCAAAGGAAACAAGATCATCTGACCGTCGTCTGACCGTCGGCTTGGACGTGACCGGGCGGCACTGAGCCATGCAGGCCGACCCCGGACGGCATGCCGCGCCTCCATCATCCTGCCGTTCGCCGGGCCTGGACTCGCTCGGTTCCGTGTCCCGCAGCCGGAAAGTCCCGGCCGGTCACAGGCTGCGATTGGGGTCAGGCCCACCAGTTGCTTCTCGCTTGGTAACACGCAATGCCTGTCAATGAACACAGGAAATTCCGGATGGTAAGGAGAAGGTCTACGGTTCGATTCCGTAAGGGGGCTCCACAAAATAGCAGGTCAGGCGGAACTTCTCACTAGTCTGGCGTCACTCTCAAGATCATCTGACCGTCAGTTGACCGCCGTTCTGGACGTTAAGAGTTGGCACTCAGCCTCACGGATTGACTCTCGATGGCACGCCACTTCGACGCAGCGGAGACTCTTGCTGAACAGTCAAAGGCCCTCCCTGCGGCCGGCACCCAGGTTCGCTCGGCCGTCCAGGTGCATCCCGGTCATCCAGGAACGCCCGCAGGGTCCGCACCGCAACATCACCCTTGGCCTCGGCGAGCATCTGACAAGCGCCACTGGTCGGGCTCCGAGCCCAACGGCAACTCAGCAGGCGGGAGCCGCGGTCGCCGCCTCTAACGCTGTGTTACGGCGTCCGAGCGATCCCCGAGGTAGCCGGCGACGCATATCGCCGAATAGGCGCCCCTTGCCAATGGCGGAGGAGGAGCATTCGATGAGCGCAGAATATCTGATCTGTGTCCGAGCATCGCCTCGCCGTTAGTACGGGCAGGAATCGCGAGTGCGGGGTCGGGAACAGGCCACAAACTGTGGGCGCCTGGGCTTTTCTTGAAGCTGACGACCGGGTCAATCAGGCCCGAGCTGGGTGCGGACCTGGTCGGCTTCGGCGGAACCGATGCTGGTGTACAGACTCAGTGCTTCCTGCCAGTGGTGGCGGGCCAGCCCGGTGTCGCCGGTGGCCTGGTAAGCGTGGCCGAGGCCGTCGTGGGCGCGGGCCTAATGGTTTTTGGCGCCGATCTGGGATGCCAGGGCGAGCGCGGCGGTGTGCCGGGTGCGGGCGTGGTCGGCCTGGCCGGCAGCGATGAGGATTTCGCCGAGGCCGTTGAGTGTCTGGGCCTCGCTGGCCTGGTCGCCGATCTCGCGGAACAGGGCGAGGGACTGCTGCAGGTAGTCGGTGGCCTGCTGGTAACGCCCCAGCTCTAGATCCATGGCGCCGAGTCTGAACAGTGCTATGGCATGACCTCGCTGGTCGCCGAGTTCGCGGCACAGGAGGAGGGACTGCTGCTGATGCTCGGTGGCTTGCTGGTAACGCCCCAGCCGCCGGTAGGCGGAACCGATGTTGCCAAGCGTGCGGGCTTCGCCCAGCCGGTCACCGATCTCACGGCATAGGGCCACGGTCTGGTGGAAGCGGTCGGCAGCTTCCCGGTAGCGGCCCTGCATCAAGTCGGCGAGGCCGAGGTGGCCAAGCTCGCGGCTCGCCCAGCCGGTCGCCGATCGCAGCAGATATGGCCAGCGCCTGCTGGAAGCGGCCAGCGGCCTGCTCATAGCGGCCCTGCCCCCAGGCAGCTATGCCCAGATTGTGCAGGCGGCCGCTTCGGCGGCGCGGTCGCCGGTGCGGCGGGCGGCGCGCAGTGCGCACGAGTAGGTGGTGATGGCCTCAGGTTGCTGGTCGCCGCGATCAAGATAGCTGCGCAGGGTGGCGGCCAGGCGCGTGGCGTGGCCGGGCCAGCCGTTGTCGGTCATGTGCGCGACGGCGGCGGCCGGACTGGCCCGCTCGGCGTCCAGCCACGCCAGCGCCTCCGCTCGGGTGTCCACCGGTGGTGCAAGAGCGGCGGTTAGGGGGATGGGGGGCGGTGGCGGCGTTCGGCTGGGAACAGGGTGTCCATGGCCGCCGCGGCGGTGTGGAGGTAATAGTCGAACAAGCGGGTCAGTGCCGCGTGCTGCTCCTGGCCGGCGTCCAGGGTGGCGGTGAGTTCGCAGGCGTAACCCCGGAGCAGGTCATGCATGCCGTACCGGCCAGGGGTGGCGGGGGACAAGAGGTGCGCGCGGGCCAGCACGTCAAGCGCCCGCCGCGCCTGCGGAGCGGTCGTGCCCGTGAGGGCAGCGGCGGCGTAGGGCTCGACATCGGGGCCGGGATGCAGGCCGAGCAGCCGGAAGGCCTGGGCGTCATCGGCGTCGAGGTGGCGGTAGGACCAGGAGAACACGGTCCGTACCTCGGTGCGGCGGTCCCCGCCCGCATCCAGCAGGTCCAGCCGCGTGCGCAAATCAGCCAGCTCGCCGACCAGAACAGCCAAGGGCATCGCCGGGCGGCTGACGGCGAGTTCGGCTGCCACCCGCAAGGCTAGCGGCAGCCGACAGCACTGGCCCGCCAGCTCGGCGGCTGCAGCGGGTTCGTCATCCACCCGTGCCCCGATCAGCGTCCGCAGCACGGCGACCGCCTCCTCCAGCGGAAGCACGTCGAGGTCCAGGCGGATCGCGCCGTCCCTGGCCACCAGCCCGGCCAGCGCATCCCTGCTGGTCACCATCACGGTACAGGCCGGGGTGCCGGGCAGCAGCGGCCGTATCTGGTCGGCCGATCCGGCGTTGTCCAGCACGATCAGCATCCTCCTGCCGGCCAGCAGGCTCCGGAACCGCGCAGCGCGCTCGTCTTCCTCCGGCGGGATGTCTCGGCCGGGCACGCCCAGGGAGCGCAGGAACCCGGTCAGAGCATCAGCGGCCGGCATCGGCTGGCCCAGGTCATATCCGCGCAGGTTCACATACAGTTGCCCGTCCGGGAATCGGTCGACGACTTGATGCGCCCAGTGCACAGCCAGCGCGGTCTTGCCCACCCCCGCAGTGCCCGATACCGCCGAGATCACCACCGTCCCCGGCGCGCCGGCCCCGGCCTGGTCCAGCATCCTGGTCAGCGCCGCCAGCTGGCAGCCGAACTGACTGGTCGGCGAACGGATAGATCGCCGAATCAGCACTCCGAGAAGCGGCCCACGTTAGGCAGGCGCAAGGGCGCCGATCAACCAGATATGTGCGGACCGTCGAACCTGATGCAGTTGTCGCACCTTGACGGGGCATCTTTGCGGGCGGGGCATCTGCGAATGTGCAGACCACGAGCAACGTTCAGCTGCTGCTCAAAGCGCTCTGCAACCTTTTCTTTACCATTTCTCGATTAGTGAAGGCGTGCGACTCGAGAGAAGAGATTTGCTCGGGGATCCGGTCCGCTGCTGCGGCGGGGTCAGGATTGCCTGGCAGGGTGGCTGCCATGCAGTTCGGCGGCGATGGTGTGGCTCAGCTGGTTCCAGCTCTTCTCGAACTTGACGAGGCCTTCGCGCTCGAGTTGCTCGGTGACGTCTTCGAAGTCGAGGCCGATGGTTGCCAGCTGATCGAGGACGCTGTGTGCATCGTGGTATCGGCCCTTAATGGTGTTGCCGGTCACCTCGCCGTGGTCGGCGAAGGCTGCCAGGGTGGTTCCCGGCATTGTGTTGACGGTGCCGGGGGCGACGAGCTCGGTCACGTACTTAGTGTCGGGATATGCGGGGTTCTTGACGCCGGTGGAGGCCCAGAGCGGGCGCTGCGGCTGAGCCCCGAGCTCAGCCAGCTCGTGCCATCGCTGGCTGGTGATCACTTCCTCGTAAGCCTGGTAGGCCAGGCGGGCGTTGGCGATAGCCGCCTTTCCCTTGAGGTGCGTGGCCTGGCTGGTGGCCATCTGGTCGAGCCGGGCGTCGACCTCGGAGTCCACCCGGGAGATGAAGAAGGACGCGACCGAGCCGATGCCGGCAAGGTCCCGGCCGGCGGCAGCGGCTTGTTCCAGGCCGGTGAGGTAGGCGTCCATGACAGCGCGGTACCGGGCGAGGGCGAAGATCAGGGTCACATTGACGCTGATCCCCTCGCTGGTGACTTGCGTGATAGCGCTGAGGCCTTCTGGGGTGGCCGGGACCTTCACGAACATGTTGTCGCGGTTCACTGCGGACCGCAGGGCGCGGGCCATGCCCGCGGTCGCCGCGGCGTCGCCGGCCAGCCGGGGGTCGACCTCGATGGAGACCCGCCCGTCGCGGGCCGCTGTCTGCTGGTAGACCGGGGCGAGGACGTCACAGGCGGCGCGGACGTCGTCGGTGGTGACGGTAAAGATCGCTGTCTCGGTGCTGGCGCCCCGCTCGGCCAGGTCACGCAGCTGGCCGTCATACCGGTCACCCTTCGCCAGGGCCGACGCGAAGATCGTGGGGTTGGTCGTCACGCCGACGACGTGCCGTCCGGTGATGAGCAACTGGAGCTCGCCGCTGGCGAGCAGCTCGCGGGAAAGGTCGTCCAGCCACACCGCCACGCCCTGGGCGGACAGCGCGGCAAGCGGGTCATGGCGGGTGTCACTGGTCATGTGCAGACCTTCCGGTGTAGGTGCAGCCTCAGCCGTCATGCTCGGGCTGGGGCGGTCGGCGGTGCCGCCGGTGTCGGGCAGAAGTGGCGGGGTGGCCTCCCGGCCGGGTGCCGTGCTGGGCGCCGTGAATGTCTCGTGCGGCGGCGACGACCGCGTCGGCGGTGACGCCGAACTGGCGTATACGGTCTGGTAGTCGGCGTAGGCGCAGTGATGTTCGGCGCCGACGCTTCGGCCGGCGTCACCGACGATCTTCTCCCAGCCGCTGGTTACCGGGCCCCGGCCTTGGCCGGCTGGCGACGCGACGATGTGGCGTCGTCGCCACGACCGCTACCTGCGCGCGCAGTCTCGCAGGGTTCGCGGTCTTCCCCATACTCGCGGTCTTCGTTATAGTCCCGGTCTTCGTAGTCCGCGTCCTCGTCGTAGCCTCGGTCGCGCGCTTCGGCGTCCTCGCCTTCCTGCTTGTCGTACTCCTCATCGGCCCGGTCTTCGTCGTAGTCCCGGTCTTCGTCGGGTCCTTCCTGCCCCGCCGAAGCCTCGTCCTCGCGGCGCCCCCTTCGCTCGTCCTCGCCCTGGTCCTGGCCTTCGCCGTCACTGACGACTTCGCCGTCACGTATTTCGCCCCGCCAGCCGGTGACCTCGTCCGGGTTCGTGATTACCTGGGTCATGACGTGACGGCGGAAATGCTTGAGCTCCAGGCGGACTCGCCGGCCCTGCGCTCGCCAGAGGTTGCCGATGTTTTCGATCACGCCCCCCGGGTGGTATTCGAGAACGACCAGGACCCGGGTAAGTTCCGGCTGGCCGAGCGCGTGGAAGGTGACGGTGCCGTCGACGTGGCCCTTGTCGCCTTCGGATTTCCAGACGATCCGGTTGTCGGGGATCTGCTCGGTGATCGTTGAGCGCCAGTTGCGGTGCGACAGGAAGACCTGCGCTTTCCAGTTGAGCTTGGCTTCTTCTTCCTGGCTGACGGTCTCGACTTTCTTCATGAAGTTAGGGAAGTCCTGGAACTGCGTCCAGACGTTGTAGGTCAGCTCCAGCGGCGCGCCGACGTCGATGTGCTCGACGATGTTGGTGACCTTGAGGCCCTTGCCGCCGCCCTTCCCGCCGCCGCCAGCCACCTTGCCGAGCATGCCTGTCACGCTGCTGAGACCGGCCTTTGCCAGCCCGCGCAGCGGCTTGCCGTGGGCAAGGTCCGGCGCGGCGGCCTTAAGTGCCTTCGCAGTCGGTCCGCCGTTCTCGGCGTAGTCAGTGAGCATCTCGGTGGCCGAGCCGACTTTCTCGGTGCCGGCGGCGATGGCGCGCTGGGCCAGTGCCCCGAGGAATGACCCGAGTTCTTCCTTCAGCCGGTCTGTCGGCAGTTCCTCCACGAAGCCGTGCAGCACGCCATGATCGGCATGCGCTGTCCGTTCACTCATTCGCTGTCGCTCCCCGTCCCAGATGTCGT
>Ga0335075_10005427_pt1 | contig 19814 bp, 16 predicted proteins | sample Lox_Sample_24_FD_206723 | JGI IMG/M metagenome (GOLD analysis project Ga0335075, IMG submission 206723) | Soil microbial communities from Loxahatchee National Wildlife Refuge, Florida, United States - Lox_Sample_2.4 | ecosystem: Environmental > Terrestrial > Soil > Wetlands | place: USA...
GCGCGCGCGGCGCGCCAGCGCGCGCAGCGCGGCCGCGGCCAGCAGGTGTCCGGTGGCGTGGTCGAGCGCCTGGGCGGGTAGCGCGCCCGGCGTGCCGTCGGCGCCGGCGCACTCGACGGCGATGCCGCTGGCCGCCTGCACCAGCGAGTCGAAGCCCCGCCTCCGCGCCCACGGCCCGCTCGTGCCCCACGCGCTGAGCGAGAGCTGCACGAGGTGCGGGTGGCGCTCGGCCAGCTGTGCGGGCGCCATGCCGAAGCGCGCGAGCGACTGCGGCCGGTATCCGCTCAGCACCACGTCAGCGCCCTCCAACAGCGCCTCGCGCCGTTGCGCGTCGCCGAGATCGAGCAGCGCGCTGCGCTTGCCGGGGTCCGAGTCGAGGTGCTGCGCCTCCAGCTCGGGCAGCGCCGGCGGGTCCACGCGCAGGACCTCGGCTCCCAGCGCGGCTAGCGTGCGGCCCGCCACCGGCCCTGCGATCACGCGCGTGAGGTCCAGCACGCGCACGCCGCCGGCGGGCCTCGCGGGCTGCTCGAGCGCCGGCAACGCCCGCGATGCGCCCGCGCTCGCGCCGAGCTGACCGTCGAGCGCGACGAGCGGGTCCGCGGCGGCCGCGCGCCCCGCCGCATGCGAGCGCCACTGCTCGGGCGAGCGCACGGCGGCCGCGCACCCACCGGCGGCGAACACCGCCTCCTCCAGGTCCATCGCGTCGTGCGCGGCGGCCGCCGACTCCAGCGCCTGCAGCGCCTGATCGCCCTCGAGCGCCGCGTCGATCCCCAGAGCCCGCTTGAGCGCGTCCGCGTGGTGGGGATAGTTGCCGTGCGTGCGCGCCCAGCCGCCGCCGGCGCAGCGCACGAAGCGCGACAGCGGCGCGAACAGCGCGCCGGCGCGCCGGCCGTCGAGCAGCGCGTGGCGTTCGGAGTGGAAGCTGAGCGCCACGTGCTCGCCCGACAGCTCCACCTCGGGGGCGATCGCGCCCCTGGCCTCGGCGAATTCGCTCGCGGCGAGCAGGGCCGCGGCCACGGCGCCCACGGCCAGCCCGTCCACGTCCAGCGGACCGCCCAGCCACGGGCCGCGGCGCACGACGCGCAGGCGCGCCAGGCTTCCCGGCTCGCCGCCGAGCGCACTCCACAGCGTGCTGACCACGAACGCATTAATCCACGAAACTGTCGCGGCGATGGCGAGCGTTCGCGAGGTCACGTTCGAGCTGCTGCGCAAGCACGGGATGCGCACGATCTTCGGCAACCCCGGCTCGACGGAGCTGCCGATGCTGGCGGGCTTCCCCGCGGACTTCACGTACGTCCTCGGGCTGCACGAGCTGGTGGTGCTCGGCATGGCCGACGGCTTCGCCCAGGCGAGCGGGCGCCCCGCGCACGTCAACCTGCACACGGCCCCGGGCGTCGGCAACGCGGTCGGCGGGATCTTCAACGCGCAGGCCAACCGCTCGCCGCTGCTGATCACCGCCGGCCAGCAGGTTCGCGCGCAGATCGCGATCGAGGCGAACCTGACCAACCGCGAAGCCGTTCTCGGCCCGCGCCCGTACGTCAAGTGGAGCCACGAGCCGGCGCGCGCGCAGGACGTCCCCCACGCGATCGCGCGCGCGATCCACCACACGATGCTGCCGCCGCGCGGGCCCGCGTTCGTGTCGATCCCGATGGACGACTGGGGCGCTGAGGTCGAAGAGGACGCGGCGCGAGCGCTGCTCGCGCGCGAGCTGGCCGGCGCGGCGAGGCCGGACGCGCACGCGCTCGCACGGCTGGCGCGCGAGCTCGCGCAGGCGCGCAGCCCGGTGCTCGTCGCCGGTCCCGAGATCGACGCGGCCGGCGGCTGGGACGCGGCGATCGCGCTCGCGGAGAAGCAGCGCCTGCCGGTGTACGCGACGCCGGCGACGGGCGGCGGGCGCATCGGCTTCCCCGAGAGCCACTCCCAGTTCCTCGGCATCCTGCCGCCAGCCATCGGCCCGCTCGGACAGGCGCTCGACGGGCACGACCTCGTGCTGGTGGCGGGCTCCTCCGTGTTCCCCTACTACCCCTACGTTCCCGGGCCGCTGCTGCCCGACGGCACCGCGCTCGTGCAGCTCACCGGCGACCCCGCTGAGGCGGCGCGCGCGCCGATGGGCCGCGCGATCCTCGGCGACGTGGCGCTCGCGCTGGCGGAGCTGGCGGAGCTGGCGGATGCCTCCTCCAGGGAGCCGCCGGCGCCCCGCGCCGAGCCCGGCGCGCCCGCGCACGCGGACCCGCTCAGCGGCTCGCAGGCGATGGCCGCCCTCGCCGACGCGTGGCCGCAGGACGCGATCGCGGTGGTGGAGACGCCGTCGAGCACGCTCGCGCTGCGCAACCGGCTGCGGCTGTCGCGGCCGGGGAGCTACTACTTCAGCTCGAGCGGCGGCCTGGGCTTCGCCGTCGCCGCCGCCGTCGGCGTGCAGCTGGCGCAACCCCAGCGTCCGGTCGTGTGCGTGCTCGGCGAGGGCTCCGCGCAGTACGGCATCACGGCCCTGTGGAGCGCCGCCGCATACAAGCTGCCGGTCACGTTCCTGGTCCTGCGAAACGACGAGTACATGATCCTCAAGTGGTTTGCCGAATTGCCGCTTCCGGGAACGGGCGAGCCGGCGCGCGGCGTCCCCGGCCTGGACCTGCCCGGCCTCGACGTCGCCGCCGTCGCGCGCGCCTACGGCGTGCCAGCGCGCGAGGTCGGCGGGCGCGAGGAGCTGACGGCGGCGCTCAGGGAGGCCATCGGCGCGCAGGACGGGCCCCGCCTCGTGCAGGTGCCCGTCGCCAGCGGCATGTGGCTGGAGTGATGGGCGCCGGGGGCCAGGCACCCGGCTGGCGGCGGCCGGCGGGTGATGGGCAGCCGGGGGCCAGGCACCCGACGGGCGGCGCCGGCGGCCGGCCAGCGTGAACGGGAGCACAAGGCCGCGGCGCTCGCGGTCGCTCCTAGCGGAGAACGCGGTAGCGCAGGTGCGTGACGCCGTCGGACTCGACCACGCGGGTGCACTGGAGATCGACCGGCGCGACGTCCAGACCGTCGAACAGGCCCACGCCGCCGCCCAGCAGGACGGGAACGAGGTCCACGTGGACCTCGTCGAGCAAACCGGCGTTGAGGCACTGGCGCGCGACGTCGGCTGCGCCGACGGCGATCGTGCGCTCGCCCGCGACCGCGCGCGCCTGCTCGAGCGCGCTCTCGATGCCGTCGGTGACGACCGTGCCGCCGGTTCCCGGGCCGACGTGCTGTGAGGGCGGACGGTGGGTCAACAGGAAGAACGGCGCGCCGAGCGGATGATGACCGCCCCACCCGCCGGCGATGTCGAACGTGCGCCTGCCGGTGACGATCGCGCCGCAGTCGAACATCTCCCTGACGACGGGAACGCTGCGCGCCGGCGGCTTGAAGCGGTCGTCCGGACCGACGCGCTCGCTGCCCGCGCTCCACCAGTCGAACAGCCGCATCCCGCCGTCGCCGAGGGGGTTGCCGGGACCGTCGTTGGGGCCGGCGATGAAGCCGTCCAGCGACATCGACAGCCCGACCGCTACCTTGCCCATCTCCTGCCTCCAGTCTGCTCGCTTTCCACCAACCTAGACCGGCGCGCGCGTGTGGGCTCATCGCCGGGCCGGCCGGCGCGCGAGAGCCCGACCGCTACAGCACCCGCCGCGCCCAGGTGAAGCTTTCGGCGAGCCAGCCGGAGGAGAGGGGCAGCACGTAGACGCCCTGGCCGGAGGAGTGGATCGCCCACTGGCTGCTCAGCGCGATCGCCTCGTGGATCACGTTGGACTCGGTGGCCCTGGAGCCGAAATGCGCGGAGCCGAAGAACAGCAGGTCGCCAGGCTGCACGTCTTCCAGGTGGATGCGTGCGCTCTTGGGTATTTCGCCCGCCTGTTCGGCGGCGGTGCGACCGAGGATCTGCCTGCCCCACTTCAGGCCCGAGAGCTTGTACACGCGCCAGACGAATCCCGAGCAGTCATATCCCCCGTGTTCGAGACCGTCGGCGGTGTTGTCGGTGGTCCCGCCCCACACGTAGGGCATGCCGATCTTCGACACGGCGATGCGCAGGACATCGAGCTGTGCGCTCGTGTAGCGCGGCAGCGCGAAGCCGGCGAGCGTTTCGCTGGCGCCCGACAGCGACCACGCGCCCGACTGGAGCACGACGGCGAACGAGTGCGCTGCTTCGGCGCGCGTGATCGCGTTCCACGGGTACAGGTCCAGCGCCTGTTCGCCGGTGGGGTGCTCGTAGCGCAGGCCCAGGTAGCGGGCGACGACCTCGCTGCCGAAGTAGCTGGGAGGGTCGAGTCCCGCCGCCGCGGCCACCTGCTGGACGTGTGCGGCGACTTCGCCCAGGCCCAGCTGGTCGACGAGCAGCGCGTCGAACGCCACGACCGTGACCGGCGCATCGCCCTCGACGGCGATCGGCGCGACCCCCTCGCCGGCGGCGAGCGCCGCGAGCGCCGCGCTGTCCATCTGGGGGGTCACGTCGCCCGCCCCGTCGAACCCGGCGGCGCCTTCGTCGCTCATCACGCCCGCACCCACCACAGCGCGCTGTGCGGCCAGGTCCCAGTTGGCGGCCGTCAGCTTCCTGGCGGCTGCCGAGCCGCTGAGGGGGCCGAGGCTCGCGAGGAGGGCCGTGGCGAGCACGGCGAGCGGGCGAAACGAGGTACACCTCACCTCCCGGGGATCGGCTGAAGCGCCCCGCGGCTTGACCGCGCCGCGTCACGATCGGCGCATGACGCGGCTACGCGCATGCCGCGGCTTGGTTTCGCGCACGAGCGCTGTCACGCCCTCACGCGCGCGCGCCCGCGGCCGATCACGACCCCTTCACGCGTTCATCTGCACGCGCCCGCGGCCGATCACCTCGACCTGCTCGCCCGGCCCGCAGTTGGACACGGCGAGCGCCTCGCGGGCGATCGAGCGGCGCAGCAGCGCGAACGCGACGACGCCCACGGCCGCCGGGACGACCAGCCCGAGCGCCCTGTAGCCCAGCACCGCGGCGGTGGCGGCGCCCACGTGCACGTGGTAGAGGACGAGCATGCCCACGAGCCCGAGTTCCACGCCGCCGAGGCCGCCGGGCAGCGGCACCAGCCCGCCCAGCTCTCCGATCAGGTAGCCCATCCACAGGATCGCGAGCGTGGGCGCGGAGCCGAACGCCTGGAACGTGGCCCACAGCACCATCACGTCGAACGCCAGGTAGCCGGCGAGCCCCACCAGCAGCCACGGGTCTCCTTCGCGCAGCAGGCCCAGAGCCTCCGTCACGCCGTCGGACAGCGCGCGCAGCACCAGCGCCACCCGCGAGGCCTGACCGCCACGCGCGGCCAGGCGTCGCTCGGCCGACCCGGCCCAGCGTCCCATGGCGATGGTGAGGACCACCGCGCCCGCCGCGACCAGGGCCGGCACCAGCGTGAGCACGATGCGCGCGTGCCCCGTGAACGCGCCGGTCGCGAGCCCGAGGCCGATCACGATCACGCCGAGCACGTTGGGCACGCTCGTCAACAGGAAGAACGCCACGCTCCTGCGTGCGATCCGCGCGCCGTCCATGCCGCCGCGTTTCAGCGCCCACGCGCCGAGCGCCAGCCCGCCGGCGCCGCCGACCGGGATCACCGCGTTGGCGCCCAGCTCGGCCAGGCCGATCTGCGCGCTGGTGCGCCAGCTCATGCGCGAGCAGAACACGCTGCGAAAGACCGCCACGTAGGCCAGGCCCGACAGCAGCTTCAGGCCGGCGCCCAGCGCCAGCCAGCCCGGATTGCCGTGGGCAAGGCGCGAGCGCAGGCTGGCCAGGCCGGGGACGAGGGTGATCACGGCGACCGCCGCGAGCACCACCACGGCCAGCAGCAGCACCCGCCGGCGCAGCCGCGCGCCCCCCACCTGTGGCGGCGGCGCGAGGTCGTCTCGCGCGAAGGCGCCCGGCGCCTGCCCTCCCGGCGCTGATGCGCCGGTGCCTGGGGCGCCAGCCACCGCCGTGCGCGCCTCCTGGTCGCTCGCCGCGCCGCTCATGTCCTCAAGCTACCCGCCACTCTCGTTCTAAGGTGATTGTATGAGCAACCAAGGGGCGCGGCGGCCGCAGCCGCAGGACGCGCAGCGGCCGCTGTCGGGGGGGCTGGTGGCGCTGATGGCGATCGCGTGCGGCGCGGCCGTCGCGAACATCTACTACGCACAGCCGCTGCTCAGCACGATCGCGCACGATTTCGCCGTGTCCGACGGCACCGCCGGGCTGCTCGTGACCGCCTCGCAGGTCGGCTACGCGGCGGGGCTCGTGCTGCTCGTGCCGATGGGCGACCTGCTCGAGCGCCGGCGGCTGATCACGCGCATCCTGATGGTGACCGTGCTGGCGCTGGCGGCGACCGCGGCAAGCCCCAGCCTGGCGGTGCTCGCGTGCGCGCTCGTGGTCGTCGGGCTGACCTCGGTGGTCGCTCAGATCCTGGTCCCGCTGGCGAGCACGCTGGCCGGCGAGCACGAGCGCGGGCGCGTGGTGGGCCACGTGATGAGCGGCCTGCTCGTTGGCATCCTCGTCGCGCGCACCGCCAGCGGCCTGATCGGGGAACTCGGCGGCTGGCGCGTGGTGTTCGCCGCCTCCGCGGTCCTGATGCTCGCGCTGTGCGCGATCCTGCGCCTGGCGCTGCCGCAGGTGCAGCCCACGACCACGCTGTCCTACCCGAGCCTGCTGCGCTCCGTGCTGCGCCTGGTCGCACAGCAGCGGACGCTGCGGATGCGGATGTTCTACGGCGCGCTGGGGATGGGCCAGTTCAGCGTGCTGTGGACGACGATCGCGTTCCTGCTCGCCGGCGCGCCCTACCGCTACGGCGACGCCACCATCGGCCTGTTCGGGCTCGTCGGGCTGGCGGGGGCGCTGGCGGCGCAGGCCGCCGGGCGCCTGGCCGACCGCGGCCGCCACCACCACTCCACCGGCGCCTTCTTCGCGACGATGCTCGTCTCGTGGGCGCTGATCGCCGCCGGGCGCACCTCGCTGGCGGCGCTGATCGCCGGCATCGCGCTGCTCGACCTGGGCATACAGGGCGCGCAGATAACAAACCAGAGCGTGATCTACGCGCTGGTGCCCTCCGCGCGCAGCCGCCTGACGACCGCGTACATGACCGCGCTGTTCGCAGTCGCCGCGGTCAGCTCGGCGGCGGCGTCCACCCTGTACGACGCCGCCGGCTGGGGCGCGGTCTCGGCGCTCGGAGCGGCGCTCGCGGGCGCCGGCGTGCTCGCGTGGATCGGCGAGCAGTTGCTGCGGCGCAGACGCACGGGGGCCGAGCACGCGCAACGCGCGACCGTGTAGCCCGCCTCAGCCTGTCGGCGGCGTCGCTATGCCCGTGCGGTAGGCGTAGTTGACGGCCTGCGCGCGGTCGCGCAGGCCGGCCTTGGCGAACAGGTGGTTGATGTGCGACTTGATCGTCGCCTGGCTCACCACCAGGCGCTCGGCGATCTGCGCGTTGGTCAGCCCCTCGGCGATCAGCGCCAGCACCTCGGCCTCGCGCGGGGTGATCTCGTCGGGCAGCTCCGGCGCGGTCGTCCGCCCGGCAGCCGCGTCCTCGCATGCGGCCGGCTCGTCCGCGAGCGCCGCGACCACATGGTGCTGCACCGCGGGGTCCAGCGCGGCGTCGCCGTCGGCGACGGTCATTATCGCCGCGCGGATGTCCTGGCCGCTGGCGTCCTTGGTCAGATAGCCGCGCGCGCCCGCGCGCAGCGCTCCCAGCACGCTCTCGTCGTCGGCGTACGTCGTCAGCGCGATCACGCGCACGCCGGGATCGCGCTGGCGCAGCCGGCGGGTCGCCTCGATCCCGTCCACGCGCGGCATCCGCAGGTCCATCAGCACCACGTCCGGGCGGTGCTGCGCGGCGAGCGCCAGCGCCTCCTCTCCGTCCGCGGCCGCCGCCACGAACTCGACGTCGTCCAGCAGGCCGAGCAGCGTGCCGAGGCTCTCGCGCACCAGGCGCTGGTCGTCCGCGAGCAGCACGCGCACGGGCTCGCGCGCGCTCATCCCGGCAGCCGCAGCTCGACGCGGAAGCCCTCGGCGGTAGGCTCGGCGCGCAGCTCGCCGCCGAGCAGCTCCGCGCGCTCGCGCATGCCGGTCAGGCCATAGCCGCCGCCCGTGATGCCGGGCGGCGGCGGGGCGGCCGCGCCGTTGCGCGCGCGATCCTCGATCACCAGCACGGTGCTGTGCGGCTGGTACTCCAGCTCGATCGCCACGCGCTCCGCGGTCGCGTGGCGGCGCACGTTCGTCAGCGCCTCCTGGGCGGTGCGGTACACGGCCAGCCGCGCGTCGGGCGCGAGATCATGCGGCTCGCCGCGCACCTCCACGGCGACCGGCAGGCCGCTCTGCTCGCGGAAGGCGTCGGCCAGCACGCCGATGCGCTCGGGGCCGGGCAGCTCCTCGCCTCGCGCGGCCGCGATCGCGCGCCGCGCGTCCTCCAGGCCGCTGGCGGCCAGGTGATGGGCCTGGTCGACCGCCTTGGTCACCTCCTCGTCCACCCCGCGCCGGCGCGCGAGCAGGCGCGTGCTCTCCAGCTGCAGCGCCAGCGCGGACAGCGAGTGGGCGAGCACGTCGTGCATCTCACGCGCGAGCCGCCCGCGTTCGGCTGCCGCAGCGTTGCGCGCCTGCGCCTCCTGCGAGCTCTTGAGCGCGTCGCGCTGGTTGCGTATCTCGCGCATCATCCGCATCACCAAAAACCACGGCACGGCGCCGAGCAGCACCGCGAACGTCGCGCCGCTGTGACCCTCGATCGCGGAGGCGACGAGCATCGCGGCGATGGAGCCCGCGAGCGTGAGGATCGCGGGCACCCGTTCCAGGCGCATGCCGGCCATGATCGCCACGAAGTACGGGCCCCCGGCCCAGATGCCGTTCGGCTGCAGGGCGCCCAGCGCGGCCGCCGCCGCGGTCACGCCCGCCAGCGCCGCGATCCGCCGCCACGTGGACACGTCGGCCCTGCGCGGCTGCGATGCCACCGCCGCGGCGACGAACACGATCGTCGCCGTGAGAATCGCCGCGCCGCGGCCGTTGAACCCCGGATACGGCGTGGTGGTGAACGTCTCCACGAGGAACACCGCCAGATAGACGAGGCCGAGGGTGCGCAGCACGACCGCCTCCACGGGCAGGCTCGCCTCGTCGTCGAAGCCGCTGCGGCTCAGCCATCGGTAGATCGCAAGCATCTCGCGCGAAACGATAGGCGGCCCGCGCGAAGCTTTCATCGGCTCGCGGGTTGAGCGTGGACGGCTCGGTCTACACCCGGGGGTGGACCGCGAAGTTCGACCCTCGAGCCGATGACGGCGCGGCCGGCGCGGCCTAGCCTGGCGACATGCTCACCAACTCCCTCGACGTCGCGGTCGCACAGTCGCTCGCCGCGTCATCACCAACACTCCCGATCCCGGCCGAGCCGGTCATCTCAGTCCACGGCCTGCGCAAGCGCTACGGCGAGCACGAAGCGGTGCGCGGCGTGGACCTGCAGGTGCGCCGTGGCGAGATCTTCGCGTTCCTCGGCCCCAACGGCGCCGGCAAGACGACCACCGTGGAGATCCTCGAGGGGTTCCGCGAGGCCGACGGCGGCACCGTCGAGGTGCTCGGCGCCAACCCCTGGCGAGCGCCCTCCGCGTGGCGCGAGCGCATCGGCATCGTGCTGCAGGAGTCCGAGCCCGAGCCCGGCTTGACGGTGCGCGAGTGCCTGGAGCTGTACGCCGGCTACTACCGCGCGCCGCGCGCCGTCGGGGAGACGCTGGCGCTGGTGGGGCTGAGCGAGCACGCGGACGAGCGCGCGAGCGCGCTCTCGGGCGGGCAGCGCAGGCGCCTGGACGTCGCGCTCGCGCTGATCGGCGACCCCGAGCTGATCTTCCTGGACGAGCCGACCACCGGCTTCGACCCCTCCGCCCGGCGCGCCGCATGGGCGGTCGTGACCGGCCTGCGCGACCTCGGCAAGACCGTGTTCCTGACCACGCACTACATGGAGGAGGCCGAGCGCCTGGCGGACCGCATCGCGATCATCGCCGACGGCGAGATCGTGGCGCAGGGAACGCCGCAGACGCTCGGCGACCGCCACCTGTCGGGGGCGCAGATCACCTTCGCGCTCCCCCACGGCACCGCTCACGACGACCTGCCGCCGCAGCTGGCCGAGCGCGCGCGCCGCGAGCGCGACGACCGGATCGCGCTGACGCCCGACCGAAGCGTCGCCGCGGACCTGCACGCGCTGTCCGGTTGGGCTCTCGCGCACGACCTGGAGCTGGACGACCTCGAGGTCCGCCGCCCGACGCTCGAAGACGTGTACCTGGCACTCACCGCACACGACCAACCAAGGAGCCGATGATGATCTACCTCGTGAAATACCTCGCCCGCGTCTGGCGCCAGCGCCAAGCAAGGAGCCGATGATGCTCGCGCTGCTCGCCCACCAGGTGCGCTACGACCTGCGCACGAGCCTGCGCAACCCGCGCGCGCGCTTCTTCACGTTCTTCTTTCCCGTCCTGCTGCTGGTGATCTTCGCCGGCGTGTTCGGCCACAGCACCACCACCATCGACGGCGTGCACGTCAAGCTCTCGCGCTTCTACGTCCCCGGCATCCTTGCGATGTCGATCGTCGTCGCCGCCTACGGCAACCTCGTGGTGTCGATCGCCACGCTGCGCGAGACGGGCGTGCTCAAGCGGCGTCGCGCGACCCCCGTCTCGCCCGCGCTGCTGATCGCCGGGCAGGCGTGCGCGACGCTTGCGATCGCGGCGATCATGGGCACCCTGCTGCTGATCGTCGGCAAGATCGCATACGGAGTGGGGATGTCCCCCGCGGCAATCGTCGCGATCGCGTGCACCGCCGCCGTCGGCACGCTGGCGTTCGCGTGCGTGGGTTATGCGGTCTCGGGCATGATCGGGTCTCCCGAAGCTGCACAGCCGATCGTGCAGGCGACGATGATGCCGCTGTGGTTCGTCTCGGGCGTGTTCATCCCGACCGGCAACCTCGGCGGCGGCTTGCGCACGATCGGCTCGCTGTTCCCCGTCGAGCACCTGGCGGCGGGCTTGCAGCGCGCGTCGGTGAGCACGTCGTTCACCGCTGCGATCTCGCCGGGCGACCTGCTCGTGCTGGCGGCCTGGGGCGTGGCCGCGGCCGCCTTTGCCGCCTGGCGCTTCAGCTGGCTGCCCAGCGCGGCGAGCGCGTGAGCCCTACGCCGCTCGCGCGGCGCCGCCCAGCTGGCCGTAGGTCTCGGCTTCGAGCCCGAGCAGCACCTGCACGATCCTCATGTCGAAGAACGGCAGCACCTGCGTCATCAGCGCGGCGCCGAGGCCGGCGGCGCGGTCGATCCAGTAGTAGCAGTTGAACAGGCCCGCCCAGTCGCCGGTGCCGCTGGAGCGTGCGCCCGGGATGTCCTGCTGCAGCAGGTGGAAGCCGAGGCCCCAGCCCTGCGCCACCGCCAGCGCAGGCACGTCGTTGGTGAGGACCGGGTTGGCCGACTTCATCAGCGTCGGCAGCGGCACGCCGCGGAGGTGGTCGCTGAACGCGCGTTCGACGGTCTCGGCGCGCAGCACGCGCTCGCCGTCCAGCTCGCCGTCCCTGAGCATCGCGCGGATGAAGCGCCCGTAGTCGCCGATCGTGCCGTAGGAGCCGTGGCCGGCGGAGGACCACTCGGGGGCGGCCGGCACGTCCAGGTCGAGCGACGTCAGGCTGCCGTCCGCGGCGCGGAACCTCAGCGCCAGCAGGCGTGAGGTCTGCTCGGCGCTCGGCGAGAACGTCGTGTCGTGCATCCCCAGCGGCTCGTACAGGTGCTCGCGGAGGTACACGTCGAGCGTCTGGCCGCTGACGGCCTCCACGACGAAGCCGAGCCAGTCGGTGCTCACGCCGTACTCCCACAGCGTGCCCGGATCGCGCGCGAGCGGGCCCATCATGCTGGCCTTCAGGCCCGAGAGCAGGTCGGGCGCGCCGGTCAGCTGCACGTAGCGGCGCAGGTCCGCGTTGGTGAACGTGTAGCCGCAGCCGGAGGTGTGCGTCATCAGCTGGCGCACCGTCGCCCGCGAGGCCGGCGCGCGCAGGCGCGGCACGTCCCCGTCGAACCCGTCGAGGACCTGCAGCTGCGCGAACTCCGGGAGGATCGACTCGACCGTGGCATCCAGGTCGAGCCGCCCCTGCTCCACCAGCTGCAGCGCCCCGACCGTCGCCGGGGCCTTGGTCATGGAGGCGTTGCGGAACATCGTGTCCGCCCGCGCAGCGCCGGCAGCCGCCGTGTGCACGACGCGGTCGCGGTCGACCACGATCGCGCACACCCCCTCGAACACCCCGTCGCGCACGGCGCCCGCAAGCAGGTCGTCGATGCGCGCGCCGTCGAAAGTCATCGCTTGCGCCATCCTATTGCCTGCTTGGCAACCGAACTCGATGAAGACGCAGCGCGCTACACCGGCCGCACGGCCTGGGCGCGCAGCGTGGCGGCGCCGCTGCGCGACTTCCTTGGCACCGAGACGGGCAGCGCGAGTGTGCTGCTCGCGGCGACGATCCTCGCGCTGCTGTGGGCCAACTCGCCGTGGTCGCACGCATACCGCTCGCTGTGGCACACAACGCTCGCCGTGAGGCTCGGCGGTCACGCGATCGCGCTGGACCTGCGCCACTGGATCAACGAGGGTCTGATGACGCTGTTCTTCCTCGTCGTCGGGCTGGAGGCCAAGCGCGAGCTGGACCTCGGCGAGCTGCGCGAGCGCCGGCGCCTGACGATCCCCGTGGTGGCAGCGCTGGGCGGCATGGGCGCGCCGGTCGCGATCTACCTGGCGTTCAACGCCGGCGGCGCCGGCGCGCACGGCTGGGGCGCGGCGATGTCGACCGACACCGCGTTCGCGCTGGGAGCGGTCGCGCTGCTGACGCCGCGCGCGGCCACGCGCCTGCGCACGTTCCTGCTGACGCTGGCGGTAGTCGACGACCTGTGCGCCCTGCTGGTCATCGCCACCGCGTACTCATCGCACGTGTCGGTGGCCGCGCTGGCGATCGCGGCGGCGCTGTTCGCGGCGCTGCTGGCGCTGCGCTACGCGCCGCAGTGGCGACGGCCGGTGTCGATCGCGCTGGGCGTCGGGCTGTGGCTGGCGATGTTCGAATCGGGCGTGGACCCGGTGATCTCGGGCCTGGTTGTGGGGTTGGCGACGAGCGCGTACACCCCCGCGCGCGAGGATCTGGAGCGCACGACGGAGCTGGCGCGCTCTTTTCGCGAGCAGCCCACCCCCGAGCTGGCGCGCTCCGTCCAGGCGGGGGTGTCCTCGGCGATCTCGCCCAACGAGCGCCTGCAATACGAGCTGCACCCGTGGACTGGCTACGTGGTCGTGCCGCTGTTCGCGCTGGCCAACGCCGGCGTGCACGTCACCGGGGGGCTGCTCGAAGCGGCGGTGCGCTCGCCGGTCACGCTGGGCATCCTCGTCGGCTACGTGGCGGGCAAGCCGATCGGCGTCGCGAGCGCATCGTGGCTCGCCTCCCGCCCGGCGGTGCGCGGCCCGCGCTCGCCGCTGAGCCCGCCGCTGCTGGCGGCCGGCGGGGCGTTCGCGGGTATCGGCTTCACCGTCTCGCTGCTGATCTCCAGCCTCGCCTTCAGCGGACAGCGGCTGGAAGAGGCGAAGCTCGGGGCGCTCGCGTCGGTGCTGCTCGCGCCGCTGCTCGCCTGGAGCGTGCTGCGGATCGTCAGGCGGCTGCCCGCGAGCGTGCGCGCGCGCCAGATCGCGGGCACCGCGGAGGACATCCTCGATCTCGCCCAGGACGTGGACCCCGAGCGCGACCACGTGCGTGGCGCCGAGGACGCACCGGTGACGCTGGTCGAGTACGGCGACTTCGAGTGCCCGTACTGCGGCCAGGCGGAGCAGATCGTTCGCGAGCTGCTCGCCTCGCTCGGCGACGACGTGCGCTACGTCTGGCGCCACCTGCCGCTCAACGACGTGCACCCCCACGCGCAGCTCGCGGCCGAGGCGTCCGAGGCCGCGGCCGCCAAGGGGCGCTTCTGGGAGATGCACGACGTGCTGCTCGCCCATCAGCGCGAGCTGGGCGGCACGCGCATCGCCGACTACGCCGGCGAGGTGGGGCTCGACGGCGAGCACGTGCTCGAGGAGGTGCACCGTCGCGTGTACGCAGCGCGGGTGAGCGAGGACGTCGCCAGCGCCGACGAAAGCGGCGTGTCGGGCACGCCCACGTTCTTCATCAACGGTCGCCGCCACTACGGCGCCTACGACGTGGCGACCCTCAGCGCCGCGGTGACCGCCGCGCGCGGGCGCGTGCGGCTCGTGTCCCAGGCGCGCTAGCCGCCGCTCGCCCGCGTCGAGGGCCGCTAGGAGCTCCAGTGGAAGGTGAACATCTTGCTCGGCTCGATGCGAGCGTAAACCGGCCCTGAGTCGAGGAAGCTCTCCCAGTCGGCGCCATAGCGGGGCGTGTAGACGTCCAAGAGGGTCTGTCGAAACTCCCTGTGAGCGCTGTGCTGCACGTCGATCGGTGTCGCGGTGCCGTGGACCGTCACGGCGAGCTCCTCCGCTGGGAGATGGGTAGCGCTAACGTGCGGGCGCTCCCGCAGGTGGCGGAACCGCAGCGATTCGGGCGACGAGCCGAAGTGAAAGCATCCTCGGTAGAAGATGCCATCCACAGGGCCGATGATGGGGCGACCGTCGGCGGTGACCGTCGCGAGCGCAAGCAGGCGCATGCCGGTGAGCGTCGCAGCAACCTGCTCGGCGGACAATCGTCGCTCCACGGTGATGATGCTCCGCAAGTGTCCTCCAGCGCCAGCGTAGCTGCGATCGAGAACGCCCTGGAGGCGCTCGAGGTCGTCCGAGGTCTCGTGCACAGCGTGAGACTAGACCCTCGGACGACACCTTCGAGGAGCGGCCTCGCGTGATGGACGGCCGTGATCATCAGGCGACTTCAACCTACGCTAGCTTGGTGGGATGGCTGGCGCTGTGACATTTCGCAAGGTCGGAACAGTGAGTGGTGGCGGACCGAGGCAGATGGGGTCGCGGCCGCCAGCCTCCTCCATCCACTGATCGTCCCGTCCGGTCTGAGTCCGGCTTGCGCTCTGGACGAGCCGCGATCGCCTCGGGTCTGCTCGGCAGGCTTCCGCGTCGTTAACCGTATGCAGGGTCGTGCCGGACCCTACCTACCGTGCCAATACCTTCACAGGCGAACGCGCTCGTGATCTCCGCGGTAAGCGCATCGACGGGGAAATTACGCGCTTGCTCCCGGTCACCATCGTAACGTTCCGTGCTCATCGGAAAACCATAGCGACCACCGACACACGATCACGTGGTGCCGCGCGGTATGAGATGCGACGCCCGGTCAAGGTCCAAGACGCAGCCGGCGATTGAGCTGGTGATTCGCCAAGATCGCAATCACCCTCAATCCACGCACAGGACGATCAACGCTGCGACCGTTCACGGTCGGCCCGCGCCACCTGCATCTGATCCTCTGCCACGGGGGCCGCGCTAGCTCTGGTCCGTGCCGCGATAGTCGGATGATAGTGCTAGACGTGCCAGCGCTTTATCGGCTGCTATCCATTGTTCCCCGCCCCGCATTTTGCGCCTGTCACGCACCACTGTGCGCCGGCTCACCACGCACGTCACCTCGCGACCGCCGGTTAATTTTCGCATTTCTTGCCTGTGCACTTTATACCGAACCTGACGCCCTCAAAACAGCCTTGTTCGACGCAGTATTTGTCACAGGCTTCGAATGATTGGTAAGCGGCGTCGACTATACACTTACAAGGTTCTTCCTTCGCATCAAGACACTGGCAACATTTGAGGGGTGCTTCTGATGCGGCCATCGCTGGCGTCGCAGCGGTCGCAGAGACGATCATCGGCCCGGCCGCAGCGGCGGCACCGTAACGCGCGACCCGGCCGATCGCTTCCCGGCGAGATTCACCGGGGATGGTGCGCTGCGTAAGTTCGGGCTCAGCGACGAGCAGGTCCTTCCCGCGCAGCTCATGCAGCGCGTCCGCAACCAGGCTCTCGCTCACCCCGGCGAGTTCGGCGAGTTCAGCCACGTCGCGCTTGCCATCGCATTGCCGCCAGACGCAGGCTGCGATCGGGCTCAGACAATGAGCGGTGTGGCTGTCTCGATCGTAGAGGAGGAGCTCCTCGCCGACCGTCTCTTCAAGCAGACCGTCTTGACGTGCTCGTGGTAGCGCCTCGTGTTCGCGCATCGCGATTAACCCTCCGCTCTATCTCCTCGCATGTGCGTGGCTGTATAGGGTTCTTCGCCCATCTAGTCTCAACTGCCAGCGCTCTACGTCAAGCCGTCCACATACCTAGCCCTCGGCACGGAGGAAAGATGGCCTATTCAAGCCAGATCATGTATCTCGCAGCGGTTGCTGAGATGGCGCGCTTGTTTCCGTCTGCGTCTATCGATGATGGGTAGAGCGAGCTGCCCCATCCTGAGAGGTCAGATCCGTGTCCCCATCTCGGCGCTGCGACGACGACCATAGGCGCAGATCTCGCGTTGCCGCTTTCGCCCAAGAGCAAGCGTCTGCGCAAAGGCCATGCTCACGCTCGCTGCGGACGAGCCGCGAAAGCCACACCGGCCCGTGGTTTGCCGCTCCCCTCTACCAAGCGCGGAAGGCGGTAGCTGGCTCCGGCCCTCAGCAAACGGCACTGGCCCTAGCCGTCGCTCGCCGACCACCCCGACCAGCGCTCGACGTCGATCGCGAGCACGGGGCCGGCGGCGTGCTGCTGGGGATAGCGCTCGGCAAGCAGTTCCACCCCGGCGCGAGCCTCTGGCTCGGCGGGGTCCAGCACCCGGGCGCTGCCGTCGGCGCGCACCCACCAAAGCGAGCCCCAGTCGGCGTCGTCGTAGTGGTCGACGAGCACCGACGCGCGCGGGTTGGACTCGACGTTGCGCAGCCGTCGCAGCGCGGTCGTGCGCTTGCGCTTTGAGTCCACGACGCTGTAGATCGTGTCGCCCGCCAGCGAGAACACGATCGGCACCAAATGCGGGCGGCAGTCGGCGTCGACCGTGGCCAGGCGGGCCACGCGCGCGGCGGCGAAGCGCCGGCGCGCCTCCTGCGCGGTCACTCCCCGTGCAGCTCGGCGATCGCGCCCTCCCAGCGGTCGAGCGCCTTTTCCACGGGCCCCAGCGCCGCCGAGGGGATCCAGCGCACGACGCGCCGCATGCCGGCGTTCTCGAACTGCTCCAGCACGTCCGGCTTGGCTGGCGCGCCCATCACGATCACGTCGATGCGACGCTCCGCCCTGCCCCACAGCTCCTTGGCGCGCGCGAGCAGGTCTTCGCCGGTGTAGTTGGGCATCCACGCGTCGCCGAAGCCGATGACGCGGTCGAGCACCGTCGGGCCGTTGCCCCCCACGAGCACCGGCGGATGCGGCCACTGGGCGGGCTTCGGCCATGACCAGATGCGCTCGAAGTCGACGTGCTCGCCGTGGTAGCTGGCCTCCTCCTGCGTCCAGATCGCCTTCATCGCCTCGATCCGCTCCGCCATGATCGCCATGCGCACGCGCGGGTCTGTGCCGTGGTTGCGCATCTCCTCGCGGTTCCAGCCCGCCCCCACGCCGAACTCGAAGCGCCCGCCGGACAGGTGGTCGATGCTCGCCACCTCCTTGGCGGTGGTGATCGGGTCGCGCTCGATCACCAGGCAGATGCCGCTGGCGACGCGCAGCTTCGACGTCGTCGCCGCCGCCATGCTCAGCGCCACGAACAGGTCGTACGTGTGGAAGTATTTGCGCGGCAGCTCGCCGCCGGCGGGGTAGGGGGTCTCGCGACTGGCCGGTATGTGCGTGTGCTCGGGGAAGAACAGCGACTCGTGCCCGCGCTGCTCCACCAGCCGCGCGAAAGCTCCCGGGTCCATGCCGTCGTGGGTGGGAAAGCAGCCGACGCCGAAGTCCACGCGCCGAGTCTAGTGCGCGGCGCATATCCTGGGCACGCACAGCTCACGCCGACAGAAAGTCGAGGATCCGCGTGCCCCCCGCACCGCTGAAGCAACGACGGTCCTTCCAGGCGCTGCAAGCCCACCACGAGCTGATCAAGGACCGCCACCTGCGCGAGCTGTTCGCCGAGGACCCCGACCGCGGCGAGCGCCTGACCGCCGAGGCCGCCGGCCTGTACCTCGACTACTCCAAGAACCGCGTGACCGCGGAAACGATCGGCCTGCTCGTGGAGCTGGCGCGCGAGTCCGGCGTGCAGGAGCGGCGCGACGCGATGTTCCGCGGCGAGCGGATCAACGTCTCGGAGGACCGCTCGGTGCTGCACGTGGCGCTGCGCATGCCCAGAGACGCCTCGCTGGTGCTCGACGGCGTGGACGTGGTCGCGCAGGTCCACGAGGTGCTCGACCGCATGGCCGCGTTCGCCGAGCGCGTGCGCGCGGGCGAGTGGCGCGGACACACCGGCGAGCCGATCCGCAACGTGGTCAACATCGGCATCGGCGGCTCGGACCTCGGGCCGGTGATGGCCTACGAGGCGCTGCGCGCGTACAGCCGGCGCGACCTGGTTTTCCGCTTCGTCTCCAACGTGGACGCCACGGACTTTGTCGAGGCCACGCGCGACCTGCGCCCCGAGGAGACGCTGTTCATCGTCTCCTCCAAGACGTTCACGACGCTCGAGACGCTCACCAACGCCACCTCAGCACGGGAATGGGCGCTGGCGGCGCTGCACGACGAGGAGGCGATCGCCAGGCACTTCGTGGCCGTCTCCACCAACGCGCAGCGCGTGTCCGAGTTCGGCATCGACACCGACAACATGTTCGGGTTTTGGGACTGGGTGGGCGGGCGCTACTCGATGGAGTCGGCGATCGGCCTCTCCACGATGGTCGCGATCGGCCCGCAGCGCTTCGCCGAGCTGCTCGCCGGCTCGCACGCGATCGACGAGCACTTCCGCACGGCGCCGCTGGAGCGCAACCTGCCCGTGCTCATGGGGCTGCTCGCCGTGTGGTACGGCGAGTTCTTCGACGCGCAGTCGATCGGCGTGATGCCCTACGAGCAGTACCTCAAGCGCTTCCCCGCCTACCTGCAGCAGCTGACGATGGAGTCGAACGGCAAGCACGTCACGCTCGCGGGCGCGCACGTCGACTGCCAGACCGGCGCCGTCTACTGGGGGGAGCCGGGCACCAACGGACAGCACAGCTTCTACCAGCTGCTGCACCAGGGCACCAAGCTGATCCCCGTCGACCTGATCGGCTTCGCCAACCCCGTCAACCCCCTGCGCGACCACCACGACATCCTCTCCTCCAACGTGTTCGCCCAGGCGCAGGCGCTGGCCTTCGGCAAGACCGAGGAGCAGGTGCGCGCGGAGGGCACGCCAGAGGCGGTGGTGCCCCATCGCGTGATGGAGGGCAACCGGCCCACCAACGTGCTGCTCGCGGACAAGCTCACCCCGGGCGTGCTCGGATCGCTCGTGGCGCTGTACGAGCACAGCGTGTTCACGCAGGGCGCGATCTGGGACATCGACTCCTTCGACCAGTGGGGTGTCGAGCTGGGCAAGGCGCTGGCCAAGGCGATCATCCCGCAGCTCGAGAGCGAGGCCGAGCCGCAGCTCCAGCACGACTCCTCCACCAACGCGCTGATCCGCCGCTACCGAGCGTTGAAAGCCAGGGGCTGAGCGTAGGTGGCCGATCCGACGATCGCCGCCGTGCTCGCCGACGTGGACGGCACGCTGGTGACGCCGGAGAAGGTCCTGACCGAGCGCGCGATAGCCGCGGTGCACAGCCTGCGCGAGAAGCGCATCGAGTTCGCCGTCACCAGCGGGCGCCCTCCGCGCGGCATGTCGATGCTGGTGGAGCCGCTGGCGCTCACGACCCCGATCTCGGCATTCAACGGCGGCGTGATCGTGCGCCCCGACACGTCGGTGATCGAGCAGCGCACGATCCCCGACGCGCTAGTCCCGCGGGCGATCGAGCTGCTGCGCGCGGGCGGGCTGGACG
>Ga0335075_10005428_pt1 | contig 19813 bp, 14 predicted proteins | sample Lox_Sample_24_FD_206723 | JGI IMG/M metagenome (GOLD analysis project Ga0335075, IMG submission 206723) | Soil microbial communities from Loxahatchee National Wildlife Refuge, Florida, United States - Lox_Sample_2.4 | ecosystem: Environmental > Terrestrial > Soil > Wetlands | place: USA...
GTGCCGCCAGCCCAAGCATGCCGATCCCGCTGTCGCTTTGTCTTGCCATGGCTGCCTCAGCGTTCGCGATAACGTTCCGCGTCCTGCCGCTTGAACGTCAGGCCATGGCCCGGTCGCGAGAGATCCGGCTGGATCATGCCGTCGCGCGGCACCGGGGCGCCGTCGAACAACATGTGCTCTATGCGAACGTGATCGTGGAACCATTCCAGATGGCGCAGGCGCGGCGCAGCGCAGGCGGCGTGGAGGTGCAATGACGGCGCGCAATGAGCGGACAGGTCGATGTGGTGCGCGTCGCATAACGAAGCGGCTTGCAGCCAGCCGGTGAAGCCCAGGCATCGCGTCACGTCGGCCTGCAGTACGTCGACCGCGGCGGCTTGCAGCATGCCGCGCACATAGTCAGCCGTATAAGCATATTCGCCTGCGGCGACCTCCATCCCTGCCGGCACGCGTTGGCGTATCAGGCGCAAGCCTGCCAGGTCGTCCGACGAAACCGGTTCCTCCAGCCATGTCACGCCGTGATCGGCGAAACGTCCAGCCAGCAGCAGCGCCTGCTTCGCGGCGTAGGCACCGTTGGCGTCTACGAACAATGCATGGGTGCCAATGGCGGCCCGGGCGGCGGCGACCCGTCGCGGATCATCCTCCGGCTGCGAGCCCACCTTCATCTTCACCCAGCGACAGCCGTCACGCTGCACCCAGCCCGCCAATTGCTCGCGCAGTTCGTCGTCGTTGTAGGTGGTGAAGCCGCCGCTGCCATAGATCGGCACCGCCGGCCGGTATCGGCCGAACAATGATGCCAGCGGCACACCGAGCAATCGCGCTTTCAAATCCCACAGCGCGGTATCGACGGCCGAGATCGCCGTCGCCGCCAGCCCCTCGCGCCCCATGTTGCGCACGGCCCGTTGCATCGCCTGGCATGCCGCCGGCGGATCCAGCGCGTCGTGCTGCATCGCGCCGGCCAGCAGCTTGTGTTCGATCAGGCTGACGATACTGGCATCGGAGTAAGTGTAGCCGAGCCCGGTCTGGCCGCCCCCGCTGACTTCCACCACGACCAGGGTGGTGGAGGTCCACTGCATCGTGCCGTCTGCCTCCGCCTTGTCGGTGGGGATGGTGTAAGCACCAGCCTGCCCATGCTCGATGCGAACCCCGCTGTGGCAAGCGGGCATCGATGCCTGGTCGGCAGGCATCAGGGCTTGGTGCCTGGCAACACCGCGCTCAGCACCTCCCTTGCCGTGCCCATCAGCATTCCGGCCTCGTCGGGATCGCCCGCCAGCGTGGCCGAGGCGAAATTCCGTGCCTGCTTCAGCGTGATATGCGGCGGCAGCGGCGGCACTTCCGGGTCGGTCTTCACTTCCAGCACGACGGGGCGATCGGATGCCAGTGCTTCCTCCCACGCCGCCGCCAGCCGATCCGGGCTATCGACAAAGATGCCGCGCAGGCCGAGCAATTCGGCGAAGCGGTGATACGGCACATCGGGTATCTGCTGCGACGCGTTGAATTTCGGATCGCCCTCCATCACCCGTTGCTCCCAGGTGACCTGGTTCAGATCCTGGTTGTTGAACACGCAGACGACCCAGTGCGGGTTGGTCCATTCGCGCCAGTATTTCGCGACCGTGATCAATTCTGCCATGTTGTTCATCTGCATCGCACCGTCGCCGACCAATGCGATAACCGGCCGATCCGGGTGCGCGAACTTCGCGGCGATCGCGTACGGCACCGCGGCGCCCATCGACGCCAGGCCGCCTGACAGCGAACACATCATGCCGCGGCGAATCTTCAGGTCGCGCGCATACCAGTTGGCGCAGGAGCCGGAATCGCTGGTGATGATCGCGCGCTCCGGCACGCGCGGCGACAGCTCCCACACCACGCGCTGCGGATTGACCGGGTTCGCCGCGGCCATGGCGCGGTTTTCCAGCACCTTCCACCAATCCGCGACGTTCTTCTCGATCTGCTTGCGCCACGCGCGATCCTTCTTTTGCTCCAGCAGCGGCAGCAGGGCGCGCAGTGTTTCGCGCGAGTCGCCGACCAGGCCGACTTCCATCGGATAGCGCAGCGATAGCATCTCCGGCTCGAGGTCGATCTGCACGCCGCGCGCCGCGCCCTCCTTCGGCAGGAACTCGGCGTAGGGAAAGCCGGAGCCGATCATCAGCAGCGTGTCGCATTCGGTCATCAGATCCCAGCTTGGCTTGGTGCCGAGCAATCCGATCGAGCCGGTGACCCAGGGCAGGTCGTCGGGCAGAGCCGCTTTGCCCAACAGCGCCTTTGCCACGCCGGCGCCGAGCGCTTCGGCAACGGCGATCACTTCGTCGGTGGCGTGCAGCGCGCCGGCGCCAACCAGGATGGCGACCTTCTTGCCGGCATTCAGCAACTCGGCGGCGCGCCGCAGATCGGTGTCGTGTGGCACGATGCTCGGCGCAGTGTAGCCGACCCCGGAATGCAGCGTGCCATGCGCGCGCGGAGGCTCCGTATAGGGCGCTTCCTGCAGATCATTCGGCAGCACCACCGCGGTGACGCGATTGCGGCCCTTGGCGATGCGCATGGCGCGGTCCACCACGTGTCGCACTTGCGCCGGCATGCTGGGCTGGCAGACGAAGTCCCCCGCGACGTCCTTGAACATCGCCGGCAGGTCGACTTCCTGCTGGTAGTGCCCGCCCATCGCGGTACGTGCCTGCTGGCCGGTGATCGCCAGCACCGGCATGTGATCCAGCCGCGCGTCGTACAATCCCGTGATCAGATGCGCGGCTCCGGGCCCGGAGGTGGCCATGCAGACGCCGACTTCGCCGGTGAACTTGGCATAGGCGGACGCCATGAACGCGGCCATTTCCTCATGCCGCACCTGGACGAATTTGAAATTTCCGTTGGTACGGCTCAGCGCGCCGATCAGTCCGTTGATGCCGTCGCCCGGATAGCCGAAGACCGTGTGCACGCCCCATTCATGAAGCCGCTGCCAGAAGAAATCGCCCACGGTTTGGCTCATGTCTGCTGCCTCGATCTGCTGCCGGTTCGATGTGCGCGGCCCCTGCTGCGCTGCGGCACCAACGCAACCGGCGGCTTCGCCGTTGCAGCGGCCGGATCACGGAGCGCTGAACGCGCCGTCACGCACAAACCACGCTGCGCTGCATGAACCGCATGCGCTGCGAGCCGTTGGAAGGATGTGGCAAGACGGAGCCCTGCCGTGCGGAAGATTGTGGCGATTACGGGTGCGAGCGCGGGAGTCGGGCGCGCCGCCGCGGCCGAGTTTGCCCGGCGCGGCTGCGATGTCGGGCTGATGGCGCGCAACATGGAGCGGCTGCAGCATGCGGCGGCAGAACTGCGTGAGTTCGGCGTGCGCGCCGTGCCGATCGCGGCGGATGTTGCCGACTTCGCCGCGGTGGACGCCGCGGCTGCGCAGATCGAGGAAGCGCTCGGGCCGATCGATGTGTGGGTGAACAACGCGATGGCGACGATTTTCGCGCCGGTGCGCGACATCGCCCCGCATGAGTTCCGGCGCGCGACGGAGGTAACGTATCTCGGCCAGGTGCACGGCACCATGGCGGCGCTGGCGCGCATGCGCCCACGCAATCGTGGTACGATTGTCAATGTCGGCTCGGCGCTGGCGTACCGGGCGGTCCCGTTGCAGGCGGCCTATTGCGGGGCAAAATTCGCTGTGCGCGGCTTCACCGATTCGTTGCGGACCGAACTGCTGCACGACGGCGTGGACGTGCATTTGACAATGGTGCATTTGCCGGCGTTGAACACGCCGCAATTCGACTGGGCACTGAACAAGATGGACCGGCGGCCGCAGCCGCTGCCGCCGATCTTCCAGCCGGAAGTCGCTGCCCGCGCCATTGCCTTCGCCGCGTTTCACCGTCGCCGCGAGGTGTGGGTCGGCATGCCGACCGTGAAGGCCATTCTTGCCAACCGCATCGCGCCCGGCTTGCTCGACCGGTACCTTGCGAGGTCCGGGTTTTCCGGTCAGTTGACCCGTGAGCCCATCCAGCCGGAGGCGCCAAATAATTTGTTCGACACCACCCCCGGCGATTTCGGCGCCCATGGGCGCTTCGATGCGCAGGCGAGGGACCGCAGCGACGAATTCATCGCGGCCCGCCACTTAGGCGCGATCGTTTGTGGCCTGCTGGCACTGGGCGGTGTTGCGGCGGCGCTCGTGCGTCATCAGCCAAAGCGCGCACGGGGTTGATTCCAGCCTGTGCAGGAAATCGCGGCGGCGCAGGCCAACTGTACCCACGGTCACTGAACCGCGCCTGATTTCATCGCGGGGAGCAAAGCGACGAAGCAATCCCGGTCAGTCCGGCGCCGAACTGTCCGAGCCTCTGCCCGATTGAGATTGCTTCGGCCCTCGGGCCTAACAGTAAACAACCCGTGCTGGCCGGGCTTGAACCGGCCATCTGGGCAAGATCGAGCGGGCCGCACTGAGAGGGTGCCCAGGTCCAGCAAAGGCAGACGCGATCATGCGACCTCCACCAGTTCCAGTACTTCCTCGCTCGGCCCCAGGATCATGGCCGCGCGCGTGTCGCCAAGCTGGTAAGGCCGCCCCAGCATCCAGACGCCTTCGCGATCGAGCTTTTCGATCCAGGCGTCCAGATTGGTGACGCTCAGCCCGATATGGTCCTGCAACTGGCCGCGGCTGCGGACCAGCGGCCGGTCGCCCGGATTTGGATACCAGGTCAGCACCACGTCGCCGAATTCCACGCCGGCGTGCGGCGAGCGGAACATGCCCTCGCGATTGAGCGCCGGCCAGGAACGTTCCGTGCCGCGCGGGACCTTGCAGTTTGCCTCGGTCAGCGCCGCGGCGGACACGCCGGCGCGCGCCGGGGCATTCAGATGCTGCTGATACCACAGCAGCGCGCACAGCGGGTCTTCCTGATAGAGATGCACGTGGTTGAAGCGCTCGGCCGGGTGGTTGCCGGCGAATTCGACCAGCGCATTGTCTGGCCCGCGCATATAGACGAAACCGCCGCCGCCGGCGGGCTTGATGCCGTCGCGCCTGGCCTCCTCGATCTGCGCACGTGTGCGGCCGGGCACCCTGCCGGCGGCCGGCCAGGTGTCGCTGCCGATGAGTACCGAGCCGCCTTCGTCGGTGGTGTAGAGCGGCAGCAGCTCCACGTCGGACCGGCGCTGGTATTCGGCCAGGCTGGCGCGTGCATCGGTGACGTGCCAGCCGAAATGCCAGATCGCGCTTTGCGGTTCGCTGACCGGCGGTGTGTCCGCCTGCTCGAACAATACCAAAACGTTATTGGGCGAGTGGAGCGCCTTGTGGCCGTGCCACTCGGTGCGCCGCGTGCTGGGGAATTGCCTGGTGTACCAATCGATCGCAGCGTCCGGATCGGTCGAATTCAGGTGCAGATGATGGAATCCTGGGGTCGGGAGCATGACGGTCCTCCGGGGATTGGCATTGCCGCCGTGCCGGCCGCACCCATACACTCGCCGCGGCACGAGGGGAGAGAACGATGGACTACGAACACATCCTGGTCGAGAGCGACGATGGCGTCGGCATCATCACGCTGAACCGTCCCGACGTGCTGAACGCGATGAACCGCAAGCTTTCGCGCGAGCTGCATCACGCCGTGAAGGCGATGGATGCGGATGACGGGATCGGCTGCATCGTCATCACCGGATCGGGCGAGCGCGCATTCTCCGCGGGCGGCGATATTCATGAGCAGCGGTCGGACGATGCGCGGTATTCGCAGGAGGAGCTGGATGCGATGCGGAACCCGCGCGCGAGTTATGAGATCAGTGCGTCGTTGAAACCAACCATCGGCATGATGAATGGGCTGGCGTTTGGCGGCGCGGCGGTACTGGCGTCGTCGCTGGACATGCGGGTGGGGTGCGAGGCGACGAAATTCCGCTTCCTGGCGGCGGCGTACGGGCGGATCAACAGCACCTGGACGCTGCCGAACCAGGTGGGCTGGCCGATGGCGAAAGAGCTGTTGTTCACCGCGCGCGTGGTGGAGGCGGAGGAGGCGTATCGCATCGGTCTGCTGAACCACCTGGTGCCGCGGGCGCAGTTGCGCGCGAAGACGATGGAGATCGCGCGCATGATCGCGGGCAACCATCGCGCCGCGGTGATGGGGGTGAAGGCATTGCTGCTGCGGCAGAAAGGCAAGGACCTGGAAGGGCAGTGGGCGGAGGAGAAAGACTACACCACGCAGGTGATGCGCGGTGCCAAGGCCGAGGAAGCGTTTCCCGAATTCATCGCGAAGCACGGGCGCGCGCTGGGGTGAGGTTGTACGCTGGGGTGAGCCTCTACTTGTGTCATCGCGAGTGGGCCCTCTGTCATCGCGGGATGTCGCTCCGGCATTGCGGGGTGCCCTTCTGTCATTGCGAGGAGCGAAGCGACGAAGCAATCCCGATCGTCGGGACGCGTTTGTGAACGGGATTGCTTCGTCGCTACGATCCTCGCAATGACATGGTTGCGCGTCTCCCAATGACATGGTTGCGCTCATCCCAATGACATAGTCACGTGTCTCGCAATGACATGTGGCGGCAGCGCGCGTTACTCCGCCGCGGCGCGTAGCTTTGCTCGCGCATCCTCCAAGATCATCGCGGCACCCTTCTCCGCGATCATGATCGTCGGCGCGTTGGTGTTGGTGGAGGTAACCGCAGGCATGACCGACGCATCGATCACCCGCAGCCGTTGCAGGCCGTGCACGCGCAGCCGCTCATCCACCACCGCCATCGTGTCAACGCCCATCTTGCAGGTGCACGACGCGTGGAACACGGTGGATCCGTTCTGCCGCGCATAGTCCAGCAATTCATCGTCGGTCTGCACGTCCGCGCCCGGCTGCGTTTCCGCCACCACGTGTTGCGCCAGCGCCGGCATTCCGAACAATTTGCGCATCCAGCGCAGGCCGCCGATGGCGGCGCGGCGGTCGCGTTCGTCGCTGAGGTAGCGCGGGTTGATGGCGGGTGCGTCACCGGGACGGCTGGTCTTCGCCTCGACATAGCCGTGGCTGAGCGGGCGCATCTGCCACATGCCCATCGTCATGCCGGGCAGCGTCTCCAACTTCCGAACCGGGCCGGGCGCGTAGCTGCCAGGCGCGAAGATGCATTGCACGTCCGGCGTGGCGGACTCATCCAGCACCTTCACCGATGCCGCAACCAGCGACGCGGCATAGGTCAGAATGCCCTGGCCCATGAACACGTACCGCGCGAGTTCGCCCAGGAACAGCGGACCGCGCGATTTCTCGTTCAGCGAGCGCGCGCCCTTCACGCGATAGGCGACGCGGGCGAGGTAATGGTCCTGCAGATTCTTCCCCACGCCGCGCAGCACATGCCGTATTTCGACACCGATACGGCCAAGATGCTCCGGATCGCCGATGCCGGAAAGCTGCAGGATATGCGGCGAACCGACAGCGCCGGCGCACAGCAGCACTTCGGCCGCGGCATCCGCGCGTTCCACCGTACCGTTGCGGGAGAATTCGACGCCCGTCGCACGCGTGCCGTCGAGCAGGATGCGATGCACCAGCGCGTTGGTCACCACGTGCAGATTCGGGCGGCGTATCGCCGGCCGCAGATAGCTGCGCGCGGTGCTGGCGCGGCGGCGGCCGCCGCGGGTCTGCTGCACCCAGCCGATTCCGTCCGGCGCGCCATGCGGCAGGTTGTTCACGTCCGGCCGATATTGCAGGCCAAGCTGCTTGCCGGCCTCGATCGCCGCCAGGCACAAAGGCGGCTGGTCCGCGGTGCGCGATGTGAACAGGGGACCGCCTTTGGCGTGCACGTCGTCGGCATCGCCTTCCCAATTCTCGGCCTTGCGGAAAAAGGGGAACACGTCGTCCCACGACCAGCCGCGATTCCCGAGCTGCGCCCAGTGGTCGTAGTCCTCCGGCTGACTGCGCACATAGATCAGGCCGTTGATCGAGCTCGATCCGCCCAGCACGCGCCCCCGCGGATACAGGATGGCGCGGCCGTTGGTGCCGGGATCGGGCTCGGCATAAAAGCCCCAGGTCAGCGTGGGGTGGTCGAGCAATTTGATAAAGCCGGCAGGCACATGGATCAGCGGGTTCCAGTCACGCCCGCCGGCTTCCAGCAGGATGACGCGGTTGCTGGGGTCTTCCGTGAGCCGGTTGGCGAGCACGCAGCCTGCCGATCCGGCGCCGATGATGACGTAATCCGCCTGCATTCTTGCATCCTCCCGTCGCGAGCGTTTTGCCCCGTCGGGCAGCAGGCTATCGCAATGGCGAGCGCCGATCCAAGACATGACGGGCGACGGAGACGGCGGGCGGCCGAATGCGCGGCCGCGGCTTGCCGATCCGCCGCGAACCGGGCACGACAGCATCAACACATGGGAGGGTCGTGCCGTGGGTATCGACTACATCAAGCGCGACGGCGTCGCGTACATCACGCTGAACAATCCGGACAAGGCAAACATCCTGGACAAGGCGACCTCGGACGAGATCTCCGCGGCGTGGATCGATCTGTGGGAAGACCGTGCGATCCGCTGTGCGATTCTCACCGGCGCCGGCGATCGGCATTTCTGCGGCGGCCACAATCTGGCGCCGCGCAAGAACATCACTGAAGAAGAACGGGAGTATCTGCGCACGCAGCGCATCTTCTGGCCGTTGGCCGGCACGGTGCACGGCCAGAAGACCGGCGCGGACGGCCGCTTCGGCGATCACTATCCGCGGGTCTGGAAGCCGGTGATTGCCGCGGTGAACGGCTGGGCGGCCGGCGCGGGACTCTACATCCTGTTATCCTCCACTGACATCCGAATTGCGAGTGCGGAACATGCGCGGTTCAGGTTCTCGCTGATCTCGCAAGGCTGGGTCGGGCACGGGCCGGGGGCAGCGCTGCTGGTAAAACAGCTCCGCTACATCGACGCAATGAAGATGCTGCTCACTGATGACCCGTTCGATGCGGCGGAAGCGCTGCGCATCGGCCTGGTGAACGAGGTGGTGCCGCATGCGCAACTGATGGAGCGCGCTGAGAAAATCGCGCGCCACATCGTGACCCTGCCGCCGGTGGCGGTGCGGATGATGAAGGAATTCGTGGTTCGCTTTGGCGACCTGCCGACCGACCAAGCGTGGCACGTGCAGAACCTGATGAATAACCTGCTCATCCAGGTGACGACGGATGGCGAGGAAGGCCGCCGCGCGTTCAACGAAAAGCGGCCCCCCAAATTCACGGGCGCACTGCGGCGCCGCGGCGAGGCGTGGGAGGAGCCATCGCCCGAAGACGCGGCGCGGCTCGACGAAGCGTATCGCAGTGGGGAGTTTTAACAACTCCCCCCTGTCCCGGCAGCCATTATCAGAGAAGTGCCCCGGCAGCGATTATCAGAGAAGTGCCCCAGCAGCCATTATCAGAGAGGCGCCCCGGCAGCCACTATCGGAGAAGTGCCCTGGCAGCCACTATCGGAGAAGTGCCCTGACAGCCGCCATCGGAGAAGCAGGTCCCGCGAACAATGTCATTGCGAGGAGCGAAGCGACGAAGCAATCCCGTTCGGAAGCACGCTCAAACCGCCCGTGTGTCCCGCGACCGAGATCGCCGCATCGCTTCGCTCCTGCCAACGACACGTGGCGAGAGCCCGCGCCGCCCCGCTCCCCGCAATAACAAAGCGTTCAGGCCTTACCCGAAAGCTCCAACCCGCCGAAGCGCCGCCACGTCATCCGCCGGCATGCCAAGCACGTCCCGCAATACGGCATCCGTGTGCTCCCCCAGATCCGGCGCCGGACCGGATTGGCGGCCGAAACTCGCCTGCCACGGCAAGCCCGGCAGCACGCCCCCGCCATGGGCTTCCCAGAACCCGCGTGCCCGCAAATGCGCGCTTTCGACAAGATCGCGCGATGATGCAAGCGCCGCCGCAGCAATTCCAGCACGCGTCAGGGCAGCCGCGCAGTCGAATGCGGATCGTGAGTGCGTCCACGCGGACAATGCCACGTCGATCGCATCGTGTTGCCGCATCCGGTCATGCACGCTGAAGCCCGCCAGCCCCGGCACCACGTCGCACAGCGCCCGCCACGCCGTATCGCTGGTCACGGCAAGGCAAAGCCACCCGTCGTCGCCGCCGCAGCGATACGCACCATGCGGAGCATCGCGGCGCGATGCATTGCCCACCGGCTGCGGCGGATCGTTCAATTGCGCGTCCAGCAGCGGCTCCACCATGGTCCACAGCATCGCCTCGATCATCGAGAAATCGACGCGTGCCACCGCGCCGGTGCGCCGCCGCTGCCACAGCGCCGCCGCGACGGCGAAGGCCAGCATCAGCCCGCACATCGGATCGAGCCACGCAAAGCCGACGCGCGGCGGCACGTTCGGGTGGCGGTTCAGTCCGGCAAACCCGGCATAGCACTGCAGCAGCGTCCCATAGGCGACGGCGTGCGATTCCGGCCCGGTGCGGCCAAGTCCGGATGCCGAAACGAAAATCAAATTCGGGTTGATCGCGCGCAGGGTGTCGGCGCCCAGGCCCAGGCGGTCCATGACGCCGGTGGCAAAGTTCTCGATCAGCACGTCGGATTTCGCGGCCAGCGCGTGCGCGACCGCGATCGCTTCGCGCCGCTTCAGGTCCAGCACGATGCCGCGCTTGGCCTGGCCCAGTACGGTGTGCAGCTCGGAAGCCCGGCCAGGGTCGCCGCGGCCGGGCGCTTCCACCTTGATCACCTCGGCCCCCATCGCGGCCAGGTAACGCGTGGTGGTCGGCCCTGCGATGACCCAACTGAAATCGAGCACGCGCACGCCGGAGAGCGGCAACGTGCCGGAACGTTCCCCCTCGCCATGGGCCGCGGGAGGGGTCGGAACTGCCTCGTATCTTGCAGGTTTGGCCCCATCCTCCGATCCCGCACCCGCAAGGGGAGCGTGGAAAGCGGTTTGCAAACCGAACGGCGGTCCCGGCGCAGCAACCGCGCTGCCATTCACCGTCACGTTACGAAAGAACCTCCGGTGCGCCAATTGCGGCGAGCGCAATTGCTCCGCCGGTTCGCGCAGCGGAAAGCTGGGCACGTGCGCTTCCTGTGCCGCATCGGCGATCCATTGCTTGTCGTGCTGCTTGCTCCACGCCGACATCAGCGCGTGCAGCGCATCCCAATTGGCGACGCGATCGTGCTTGTGAACAAAGCGTGGATCGTTGCCCCAATCGGGCAAGCCCATCACCTTCAGCCACGAGGTCCATTGATGGCCCTCGCGTGGCGAGATCGCGACATAGCCGTCGCGCGCCGGCAGGATGCAAACTGTGGCACCATTGCCGTCGGCCAAGCGCTTGCGCGACCAGCTCTTGCCGATCTGTCCGGCGCGCGCGAGCTCGGTCATGGCCAGCGTGGCGAGCGCCTCCTGGATCGAAATGTCGATCACGGCACCCGGCGTCGCTCCTAAGGCCGCGTGCATGCCGGCGCACGCCGCGGCGATCCCGGCGATGAACGCGGATTGCTCACCAACCGGACGGATCGGCGCCTCGTTCAGATCGTCCACCTGGCCAGTGAGCAAGCGCGAAATACCGCTGGCGAAACACAGCGTGAGATCGGTGGCAGGATCATCCGCTTGCGGGCCGGTCTGGCCGTAGGGCGAGATGAACACCAGCGCGGCGGTAGGGTTTCGCGCGTGCAACGTCGCCGCAAAATGGCGGCCGGCACGTAGGTTCGCCGGATTGCCCTCGGCGACGATCAGGTCTGCAACGGCAACGTCCACGTCGGTCGCACAAGACTTGCCGTGATTCAAATAGGCGGCAAGCGGTGTCCGGTCCGCAGCGTCAGTGCAAGCGACCTGCGCGCCAACATCCGCCAACAGGCGTCCGCAGACCGCGGCAGCAAGGCCGGAACCAAGTTGTGCCACGCGAAAGCCGGACAGCAAGGCCATACCTATGTTCTGTGTAATTTGTGCTCAGGACACGGGGCACGAAGCCAACACCCCTCATGACACGCGACTGGGGAGACAGCGTCTCCCCATCGCAACAACAGATCAGGTCGAATAGTCCGAGAACGCCGCCCCGGCATACCGTGCGCGATAGTCGGTGCGCACATTCACCAGCGCCACCATGCCCTCATCCACCTTGCGCTGCGCTCGTTCCAGCGCCGGACGGATCTCCTCCGGCTTGGTCACGTATTCGCCGTAGCCGCCCAGCGCCTCGCAGATCTTGTCATAGCGCGTGTAGCCAAGCTCGCGGCCCGGCTTCTCACGCTTCGGATCGCCGGTCCAGCCGCCATTCAAACTGACCACGATCAGGATGGGGATCTTGTGCCGCACCGCGGTATCGATCTCCATCGCGTTCATGCCCAGCGAGCCGTCGCCGTGCACCACGATCACCTGCTTGTCCGGGCACGCCACTTTCGCGCCGACGCCGAACGGCAGGCCGACGCCCATGGTGCCGAACGGCCCCGAATTCAGCCGATGGCCGGGCATGAAGGTCGGCATCGTCTGGCGGCCGTAATTCAGCGTCTCCTGCCCATCGACGCACAGGATCGCGTCGCGTTTGGCGAAGTTCTTCACCTCCTCCAGCATCCGCACCGGATGGATGTCGCCATCCTCGGCATACTTGTTGGCGCCGGCAGCGGAACGTTTCGCCGCCTCGCCTTCCGCCAGCTTCTGCCGCCACGCCTTATAACTGTCCTGCGTGACCTTGCCCTTGATGCCGTCGAGCAATTGCCCCAGTACCATCTTGCAGTCGCCGATGATCGGGATATCGACATGGCGCGCGGCGGCGGCGATCTCCTCCGGGCAGATGTCGATGCGCGCAATCTTCGCCGCGGGTCCGAAGCGCGGCGGCGAGGCATGGCCGATCACGTAATTCATCCGCGTGCCCAGCACGATGATCAGGTCGGCATCGCGGAACGCCGAAGACCGCATTGACATGAAAGAGCAGGGGTGGTCGTCGGGGACGACGCCGCGGCCTTGCGGGGTGGTGTAGAACGGGATGCCGGCCGCCTCGACGAAAGCCTGCATCTCGGCCCAGGCGCGCGACCAGATCACGCCCGTGCCCGACACGATCAGCGGCTGCTTCGCCTCCGCCAGCGCGTTGACCAGCGCACCCACCTGCCGCGGATCGCCGAGCGGGCGCGATTCCATCGGCGGGCGGCCGGCATAGCTCCAATCCACCAGGTTCTCGTCCATCTTCATATACAGAACGTCGCCAGGGCAATCGACATAGACCGGGCCTGGCTTGCCGCTGATCGAGCGCTGCAGTGCAAAGTTGATCTGCTGCGGGATGCGCTTCAGGCTGTGCAGGCGGTCGACGTGCTTGTTGCAGCCGCGCATCAGCTCCACCTGGTCGATCTCCTGGAACACCTGGCGGCCGAACTGGCCGATCGGGCTGGAACCGCCGAGCGACACCACGGGGCAGCAATCGATATAGGCATTGGCGACGCCGGTGATCAGGTTGGTGACGCCAGGGCCGGACGCGGCCATGCACACGCTGGGCACCTGCTTCAGCCGGCTATAGGCCTGGCACATGAACGCCGCCGCTTGCTCATGGCGGACGTCGATCATGCGGATGCCTTCCTTGATGCAGGTGGCCTCGGTCAGCAGCATCGGGCCGCCCATGATGTAGAAGACATGCTCTATGCCTTCTTTCTTCAGGCATTTCGCGATAATTTCCGAACCGGTCAATTCTGCCATGGCACTTCCTTTCATCATTCGTCATGGGTCGGGTCGAGCCCGGCCATGACGAGAAATTTCTAACCCACCACGCCGCTCGCACGCATGTCGCGCACCGTGCCGTCCTCGAGCCCAAGCCAATGTTGCAGCACTTCGCCCGTATGCTCCCCGAGCAATGGCGCCGCCTTCACCGGCGGCGGACTGCCGGAGAAGCGCACCGGCCAGGCGGTCATCTTGAACGCGCCGTTGGCGGGATGCTGGATGGTCTGCATGATCTGGCGTTGCTCGAACGTCGGATCATTGTAGAGCTCCAGCGTATCCAGCACTGCGCCCGCCGGCACGCCGGCCGCCCCGATGATCTCCATGCATTCATATTTCGTGTGCTGGCGAGTCCAGTCGGCGATCATCGCGTTCACTTCGTCCGCGTTCTGCCCGCGTGCGTCCGGCGTTTCGAACCGCGGATCGCCGATCAGGTCTTCCCGTCCGATCACGCTCAGCAACCGCCGCCAATGCTCGGGATTGGCGCGGCTGGTGAAGACGTACACATAGTCGTTCGATCCGCCGCCCTTGCACGGGAACGTTCCCATCGGCGGGTTGGGCTTCACCTGCGATACGCTGCTGTCCGCCGCGCGCCCCGCGGCCTGAACGTTGCCATTGCGGTTCTGCGCCGCGAACGCGATCCGGATGTAGTGCAGCATCGCGTCCTGCATCGCCACTTGCAGATGCTCGCCCTGGCCGGTGTCCTTGCGGCGATACAGCGCGCCCAGGATGGAAATAGCGAGCAACATCCCCGTGCCCGTATCGCCCAGCGACGGCCCCGGCTTCAGCGGCCGGCCATCGCGCTCGCCGGTGATGCTCATGGTGCCGCCGCAGGCCTGCGCGATCATGTCAAAGGCGAGGTTCTTCTCATAGGGGCTGCCTTCGCCGAACCCCTTCACCTGGCAGTAGATGATCGAGGGGTTCAGCGCGCGGATCACGTCGGCCCCCAGGCCCAGCCGCTCGATCGCGCCGGGCGCGAAATTCTCCACGAACACGTCGGCCTTCTTCGCCAGGTCCTTGACCAGCGCAAGACCTTTCGGGTCCTTCAGATTGACCGTGATCGACTTCTTGTTGGCATTGAACAACAGGAAATACGGATCGTCGACGCCGGGCTTGCCGCCGAGCGCGCGGCCGGGATCGCCGCTTTTCGGGTTCTCCACCTTCACCACTTCCGCGCCGAGCCAGGCCAGTGCCTCGGTGCAGGACGGGCCGGCTTCGAATTGCGTCAGGTCCAGGACTCGCACGCCCGCGAGACAATCCTGGCCCCGGCTGCTTGCATTCATCGCTGCGTTCCTCCGTTGGGCTGCAGCCGAAAGCTACCGCGTATGACAACATGGCGTAAGTCCCATCGGCCGCCGCCGGCCTCTTGCCTGATATGCAAGCGGCCGTGCACACTGCCGCACCTTTCGATCCCATCCCGGAACATGCTGCCCAACGACGCGACCTCAGCCCTGGCCGGCGCCGCAGTTCGGCTTGATGCCGTCACCCGGCGCTGGGGCACCGTGACGGCTCTGGACAATGTTTCGCTGCACGTGCGCCCCGGCAGCTTTGCCGTATTGCTCGGCCCATCCGGCTGCGGCAAGACAACCTGCCTGCGCATCGTCGCCGGACTGGAAACCACGACCAGCGGTAGCGTCTTCATTGGCGGCCGCGACGTCACGCACCTGCCGCCGGCCGCGCGCGGCGTTGCGATGGTGTTTCAATCCTACGCCCTGTTTCCCCACCTTACCGTCGCGGAAAACATCCTGTTCGGCCTGAAGGCGCGCCGAGTGCCGTCGGCCGAACGCGCGCGCCGGCTGGACCGTGCGGTGGACATTCTCGGTATCGGCGCGCTGCTGCATCGCAAGCCCTCGCAGCTTTCCGGCGGGCAGCAGCAGCGCGTCGCGCTGGGCCGCGCGATCGTCGCCGAAGCGCCGGTTTGCCTGATGGACGAGCCGCTTTCGAATTTGGATGCGCAGCTTCGCGCCGACATGCGTCGCGAGATCCTGGCGCTGCAACGCAGGCTCGGCATTACCATGCTGTACGTCACGCACGACCAGACCGAGGCCATGAGCATGGCCGACCAGATCGTATTGCTCCGAGACGGGCGCATCGAGCAGGATGCGGCGCCGGCGGACGTGTACGCCCGACCGGCCACGCGTTTCGTCGCAAGTTTCATCGGCACGCCGCCCATGAACCTGCTGCCGCTGGAAAGCCGCGGCGATGGCATGGTGCTGCGCGGCACCGCCGGCCCCGTGCTCACCCCGAAATTGGATTACGCAGCGCTGGGCGGCATCCGGCCGGAAGACCTGCGCCTGGCCGATGCCGGCATTCCCGCGACCGTAACGCACGCGGAATACCTGGGCGCGGATACCGTCGTCGCATGCTCTGCCGGCGGCACGACTCTGCTGGCACGTCTCCCCGGCCACGTACAGCTTCCCGACGGCATGCCCGTGTTTCTCGCCACCGACCAGCCGCTGCACCTGTTTGACGCTGGCACCGGCCGGCGGCACGTAATGCCGCATCCGGTCGGGCTGGACATGCTTGCCTAGTACTGTGTTGCACCAAACCCGTGACGCGTTTTCGAATGCGCGGCCGACGCAAGAAGCGGGGACTCGAAACCGCCGACCAATGCAATCGAACGCCGATGGAAGTTGCGCGACATCGTATCCGCGCTGCCGGCTCTTCGTTCATGAACGACAATTCATCACCGGCGGGGAGGGTTGAAGCCATGTCGGACCAGTCGCCGTCTCCGTCCTTCGCGGCACCGGTGCAGCCGGCCGGATATTTCCGGCGCCTCGTGCACGAACCGCACGAGACGATCGCCCCGCTGACCCGGCAGCAGGACTTGTTCGTCCTCGCCCATCTCGGCGTTCCGCGCGTCGATCTGGCGCAATGGCGGCTCGACATCGCGGGCCTTGTGCACCGGCCGGCAACGCTGACCTTCGAAGATTTGCGGCGGTTGCCGGAGCACAGGATCGAAACCTTTCACCAATGCGCCGGCGCACCCCGCCGGCCGGACCTGCCGATGCGCCGGATCGCCAATGTCATGTGGCACGGTGTCGATCTGGCCGCGTTGCTGCGGCATTGCGGCATAGAGGATCGGGCGCGCTTTCTATGGTCCTACGGGCTGGATCGCGGCGAATATGACGGGATCAAAGCCGAATGGTACGTCAAGGACATGCCGCTGACCCGTCTGGATCAGGGCGGCGTTCTCCTCGCCTACGCCATGAACGGCGAGACGCTGGCCGCCGAGCATGGGTTTCCGGTGCGGCTTGTAATTCCGGGCTACTACGGTACCAACGCGGTGAAATGGCTCTGGCGGCTCGAACTCGCGGAAGAGCGCGCGCCCGGCCCATTCACGACGGTTCTTTATAACGATCCGGATCCCGCCGGCACCACGCATCCGGTCTGGGAAGCGCCACCGGAGTCCCTGATCGTCGCGCCGGCACCCGGGCCGGTCGCCGCCACGCCGATTGAAATCTGGGGCTGGGCCTGGGCGGCGGCCGGCATCGCGCGGGTCGAGGTGAGCGTCGATGGAGGTGAGAACTGGTCGCTCGCGCAAATAGAACACCGCCGCGCGTGGTCGTGGCAGCGCTTCAGCTTCAAGTGGCACCCCGCCAGGCGTGGCAACTTTGTCATAGCCGCACGGGCGACCGACGTGGAAGGCGCCGTTCAGCCGAAACACCGCGCGCGCAACGCGATCCACTGCGTCGCCATCATGGTCGAGTGACGCAGCGTAGCGGCGTGAAGCAGCGAGGCCGGGTCAAAATCCCTGTCCCGAACGACTATTCCGGCGTCGGCTCCTGCGCCTGGATCAGCCTTCTCGGCACCGGTGCGAAGCCACGCTGCCTGATGCTGTGCGGATACAGCCACGCACGAGCAACAAGAAGATCAACGAACGGTCGGCAAGGCAGATGAAGGCGGTTTGGTGACATCATGGATCTGCTACGCACCACCAGCCCGCCCGGCTGGAGCCTCAAACAGAGGCGCAAACAGCCTGGCTGGACCCCCGCCCATTTCCACGCCGACCTGCGCAGCTCAGCATGATTTTATAGAGCGATTCCCCTGCCCAGCCCGTTGGCGGCGGCGTAACCCTAGCATTCCCACCAGCCCCATGCCGAGCAAACCCAGAGACGCGGGCTCGGGGACGCCGATCGAGGCGGTCGAAGCCAGACTGAAGGATGTGATGTCCAGCGTCGTCTGACCGTCGTTCAGCAGCATGGTGAAAGGGGTCACGCTCGGGTAAGGATCGCCATACAATTCATCCATCTGCGGGAGGGTTGCGACGTAGCTGAGGTCGTCAAAGAATTCGGTGATGTTCCCTGAGGAGTTGGGAGAGTCGGTACCATCGATCTCGACTCCGTAATTGCCTTCGAAAGCACCTCCCGGGTAATAAATGATTGTAGTGATGCCGTCGGCTGGGTCGCTCGTATAGGTATTGCCGCCAATCGCAAAAGTGAGGCTGCTGTTTGGATACACCGCTTCGGGCGCGAAAGGCGGCACCACATCATCGGCCCAACTGAATGTCGCGACGGCGGTGAACGAGGCGTCTGTGTACTGCGTGCTGCCCACGGTTCCAGTCAGCGTTCCCATGACGGTCACGGTTCCAGCCTCCGCGCGTCCCGCTGAAAGGCCAGCCACCACCGCCGCCGCTGCCAACGCCGCGGTTACGCCCTTTGTTCGATTCGGCATAGCTCACTTCCTTGGTTGGCGGAGCGTATAATGGGTTTTCTTTCGTCGTGGTATCATCATGGTCCTAGTACGAGCCGTCCCTACGGCAATGGCTGGATGCCCAGAACCGAGCCCTCGCCGAGCCGCTCCGCGGCACCCGGTGGTTCGTCATGCATTCTACCGGAAGATCACCCATCAACCGACCAACCGCACCCGCGCCGCGATTGCGGCCCCAAAATCGCCAGGCCGCGCCGGACAGCAGCTTTGTTCGGTGCCATGGCTCTACCGGTTCGGGCAGGCCCTGCAGCGCACCGCCTCAAAACGACCGTTGCAAGCTCCCCAAGCGGGTCTCACGCATGAGCCAAAGTAGAGCCAAAACTACGCAAGTTATGCGACGACGTCTTGCAGAAAACAAGACGATGCGAGACAGGCTGCCACAGCGAATCTTGGTCTCTGCGGCAAAATCTCTTACGAATCAAACAAGACTCGCGTGAGACACGCTGCAACTCAGGCGGCGGCCCGCGCCGCCTTCCCTCGCATGAACCGCCGCGCGAACCGCACCAGCCGCGGTACCGTCTCCGGCCGCCTCAGGCGCGTATCGTACCCTGCCATGCGGCGTTCGTTCTCGGCCAGGCACAAATCCATCAGGTCCGCAGTGTCGATGTCGTCGCCCACCGAACTGGCGCCCTTGACGGTGAAATTCGCATCCTGCTTCGGCCCGCTCCCGCCGCTCACGTTGCGTGCAATGCCGATGCGTTCCCAGATCAGGAACCCCCACACGCCCAGCGTCTTCAGCGCGAACCACGGCCGGCGCCACAACGGCATATTGCGGCGATGCCAGTCCACCCAGTTGATAAAGAACAGAATGTGACGGCCTTCCTCCTGGATGACGGGCTCGAAGGTGTCCACCAGTTCCGGCGGGAAGAAGCCGGACCGCTTTGCCAGCGCGAACAAGCCGAAGGCGAAGAAGCTGTCGATGCACTCGGAATAGCCGGTGACCAGGAAGCCCCATTCGGGGTCGCGCGGGGCGAGGTATTCCGGTTCCGGTTCCAGCTTGATGCCGTACGCGGCAACGAGGTGGGACAGCACTTCCTTATGGCGGCCTTCCTCGAAGGCCATGTGCTCCAGCGCCTGGCGCAGCAGCGGATCGGCGATCGTCGCTGCGTAGCTGAGGATGCGCAGGCGGGCGCGGCCCTCGGTCTGCACCGCGATGTCCCAGATCGGCAGCGAGATCAGCCGCTCGCGCGCCTCGTCGTCCAGCACCGGCCATTGGATGACGGCGGGCTTGTACGGGTTGAACGTCTCCAGCAGCATCCGGCAGAACGCCGCGCGCTGCTCTTCCTGGCCAGGTCGCCAGTTGCCGGCGAACCGCCAATGCCGCGCGGCATGGTCCGCCGCCTCGATGGTTGCTGTATCGGTCATCTGCGCGTGGCATCCTCACCTGCGCTCTCCCGCGTCGCGGGAGAGGGTGTCTGTCAAGCAGCCTTGCGGAAGGTGGGGGGAATGCCCGCCTTCGGCAACTGGCCGTGCAGCGGCTCGGCCGGCAGGCCGTCGTGCAGCAGGCGGCGGGCCTCGAACAGTTTCGTGAGGTCGATGCCGGTGCGGAAGC
>Ga0335075_10005431_pt1 | contig 19805 bp, 15 predicted proteins | sample Lox_Sample_24_FD_206723 | JGI IMG/M metagenome (GOLD analysis project Ga0335075, IMG submission 206723) | Soil microbial communities from Loxahatchee National Wildlife Refuge, Florida, United States - Lox_Sample_2.4 | ecosystem: Environmental > Terrestrial > Soil > Wetlands | place: USA...
TGGCGTGCACGAACGGCAGCAGCACGAACTCGGTGAACCCGCCGGTCCGCTCCTGGATCCCGCGGATCACCCGCAGGTGGGCGACCCAGTGCGCGGGCGTGTCCACGTGCCCGTACATCATCGTCGCGGTGGTGCGCATGCCAAGGTCGTGCGCGGTGGTGATCACGTCGATCCACGCGGCGGCCGGGAGCTTGCCCTTGGTCAGCACCCAGCGCACGTCGTCGTCCAGGATCTCGGCCGCCGTGCCCGGCAGCGAGTCCACGCCTGCTTCGCGCGCGCGGATCAGCCACTCGCGGACGGAAAGCCCGGTGCGGGACGCCCCGTTCATCACCTCCATCGGCGAGAACGCGTGCACGTGGAGCTGCGGGCAGCGCCGCTTCACCTCGGCGGCGAGCTCGAAGTAGGCGGTGCCGGGCAGGTCGGGGTGGATACCGCCCTGCATGCAGACCTCGGTGGCCCCGGCCTGCCACGCCTCCTCGGCGCGGTCGGCGACCTGCGTCAGCGACAGCGTGTACGCGTCGGCGTCGGTGCGCCGCTGGGCGAACGCGCAGAACCGGCAGCCGGTGTAGCACACGTTGGTGAAGTTGATGTTGCGGGTGACCACGTAGGTGACGTCGTCGCCGACCGTGTCCCGGCGCACAGCGTCGGCGAGCGCAGTGAGCGCCTCGAGTTCCGGGCCGTCGGCGTCCAGCAGCGCCAGCGCCTCGCCGTCGGAGAGCCCGGCGGGGTCAGTCTCGGCGTGGCGCAGCGCGGCCTGCACCTCGGCGCGCAGCCGCTGTGGCGCCGCGCCGCCCGGCGGCTCCCGCCGGGCCGCCGGCTCGATCCGGGTGCCCACCTCCGCCCAGTCGCCGTACACCTCGGCGAAGTCGTCGCGGCGGTCCTTGGTGCGCCCGGTCGTGTCGATCGTGACGTGCAGGTCGGTCCGGCCCGCCGACTCGCCCCAGCCGCCGTCGGGCTCCTGCCAGGGCAGCCCGCGGGGCGTCGCGTCCTCGCGCGCCAAACCGGTCTGCGGATCGGCCAGCGCCGCCACGTGCGGGCCGACCCTCGGGTCCAGCCACGGCTCGCCGAGGTAACCGGGGTAGACGGTCAGCCGCTCGCGGAGCTGGAAGCCCTCGGCGGCGGTGCGCCCGGCCAGCTCATCAATCTGCGGCCAGGGACGTTCCGGGTTGACGTGGTCCGGGGTCAGCGGCGACACCCCGCCCCAGTCGTCGATGCCCGCGGCCAGGATCAGCCGGTACTGATCGCCGATCAGGTTCGGCGGGGCCTGGATCCGCGCCCCCGGGCCGAGGACCAGCCTGGTCACGGCGATCGTGGCGGCCAGGTCGTCCAGCTCGGCGTCGGGCACGCCGCGCATCTTGGTGTCCGGCTTGGCGCGGAAGTTCTGCACGATGACTTCCTGGATGCCGCGGTACTCGCGGGCCACCCGGCGGATCGCGAAAACCGAGTCCGCGCGCTCGGCCATGGTCTCGCCGATGCCGATCAGGATTCCGGTCGTGAACGGGACGCTGCTGCGCCCGGCGTCTTCGAGCACCCGAAGCCGCACCGCGGGATCCTTGTCCGGGCTGCCGAAGTGCGGGCCGCCCCGCTCGGTGTAGAGCCGGCTGGCTGTGGTCTCGAGCATCATGCCCATAGACGGCGCCACCGGCTTCAGCCGCTGGAAGTCTGGCCAGGTCAGCACGCCCGGGTTGAGGTGCGGCAGCAAGCCGGTCTCCTCGAGCACGCGGATCGCCATGGCCCGGACGTAGGACAGGGTGTCGTCGTACCCGTGCGCATCCAGCCAGTCCCTGGCCTGGGGCCAGCGGTCCTCGGGCCGGTCACCCAGCGTGAACAGCGCCTCCTTGCAGCCCAGCGCCGCTCCCCGGGCCGCGATCTCGATGACCTCGTCCGGCGACAGGTAGGGACGGTCCAGCCGGCCGGGCACGGTGGCGAACGTGCAGTAACCGCACCGGTCCCGGCACAGCCGGGTCAGCGGGATGAACACCTTGCGGGAGTAGGTGATCACGCCCGGCCGGCCCGCGCGCTCAAGCCCGGCGTCCCTGATCCGTGAGGCGTAGCCCAGCAGCTCGGTGAGCTGTTCGCCGCGGGAGTGCAGCAGGGTGGCCGCCTCCCCCTGGTCCAGCGCCTTGCCGTCCCTGGCCCTGGCCAGTGCGCGTCGCAGCGCGGCCGGGGTCGGGGCGGGCTCGGCGGGAGGGGCCGGCTGCTGCTGGAGGGTGGGGCGTGGGGTGGGCCCGTCGACGGTCATGGGCTCAAGCCTAAGCTTGGCGGTCCTGGCGCCCCGCCCGGCGTGGCCTAGAACCCGCGGTGATCGCGCACGGCGAGCCTCGGCCCGCGGCGCGGCGGTCCCTGTCCGCTCAGCTCGATCAGCCTGGTGGCCCGGTACCGGTGCCCGGCGTACGGCGCGAGCAGCCGCAGCATGCCCGCGTCGTCGACGATCTGGCCGGCCAGCGCCCAGCCGACCACGGCGGGCAAGTGGTAGTCGCCGACGCTGACCGCGTCCGCGTCGCCGCAGGCGCGCTGGCGGACCTCGGCCGAGGTCCACGGCCCGACGCCGGGCAGCGAGCGCAGCCTGCGGTCGGCGTCGGCGGCCGCCATCGTGGTGATCTCTTCCAGGCGGGCCGCCGCGCGGGCTGCGGCGGCGATGGTGCGGGCCCGTACCGCTTCCACGCCGGCCCGGTGCCATTCCCAGGATGGGATCCGCGCCCAGGTTCCCGCGCCGGGGACGACACGCATGCCGTCCGGGGCTGGCCCGGGCGCGGGCTGGCCGAAGCGGTGCAGCAGGTAGTGCCAGGCGCGGCGCGCCTCGGCCCCGACCACCTTCTGCTCCAGGATCGCCGGGATAAGCGCCTCGAGGACGCGCCCCGACCGGCCGACCCGCGCGCCGGGATGCCTCCCGGACAGCTGCCGCAGCATCGGATGCACGGGGACGAAGCCGTCCTGGTCGTCATGGGCGCCCAGCAGGGCCGGCAGCGTCTCCGCTAGCCAGGACGCGCCGGGTCCCCACGCGGTCGCGGTGACCCGGGTCCCCCCGTCCGGCGCCGGCCCGGCAACCACCCGCAGCGTGCCCGGGCCCTCGGGGGTCAGCGCCGTCCGCCAGACCGCGCCGGACGGATCGGCCCGGTACGCGGGGTCTCGCGTGCCGCGGCGGTGCACGGACAGGATTAACGGCACGTCGACCGGATACGGCGGGCTCCATTCCCTGGTCAGCGGCTGGGCGTGGGTCCCGCAACGGGTGGCAGGCGCTCCCGTCGGCACGCGGGCCGGGCCTACGCGTCGGTGGAGAAGCGGATCGCGGCCGGGCCGATCTCCACCCCCGGCCAGACCCGCAGGCCGCGGGCGAGCTCATTGCCGGAGCCGATCCGGGCACCGTCGCCGATCACGACACCGTCCAGGACGGCCCCTCCGGCGATGCGGGCGCCGCGGCCGATGGCGCTCGAGTGGACCACGGCGCCCCGGCCCACGACCGCGCCGTCGAACAGCACGCTGCCGTCCACCCGGGCGTCGGCCCCGACGTGGCAGCCCGAGCCGACGACGGTGCCGCCGCCGACCTTGGCCCCGGGCTCGATGACGCCGCCGGGCAGCACCAGGGCCTCGCCGCACGGCCCGGGCAGCGCGGAGGAGGCTAGTTCGCCCAGTACGAGGTCGTGCGAGCCGCAGATGAACGCCTCCGGCGTCCCCACGTCGAGCCAGTAGGACGTGTCGACATGGCCGAGCACGAGCTCACCGGCGCTGATCAGCCCGGGGAAGGTCTCCCGCTCGACCGATACCCGGCGGCCGTGCGGGATCCGGTCGATGACCTCGCGCCGGAAGACGTAGCAGCCGGCGTTGATCCGGTTAGTCACTGGATCCGGCGTCTTCTCCAGGAACGCGGTCACCCTCCCGTCGGCGTCGATCGGGACGCAGCCGAACCGCGACGGGTCGGGCACCTCGACGAGGTGCAGGGTCACCGCCGCGCCCTTGGCCTGGTGCGCCGCCAGTTGCGCGGTCAGGTCGTGGCCGGACAGGATGTCGCCGTTCAGCACGACGACGGGGTCCTCCGGGCCGCCGCGGAGGGCGGTCCCGGCGTTGCGGATCGCGCCGCCGGTGTCGAGCGGCGTCTCCTCCTGGATGTAGGAGATCTCCAGGCCGAAGGACGAGCCGTCGCCCAGGCACTCGGCGAACATCTCGGCCCGGTAGAAGGTCGCCATCACCACCCGCGTGACCCCGTAGGCCGCCGCCTTGGCCAGCTGATGGGCGAGGAAAGGGACTCCGGCGGTCGGCAGGAGCGGCTTGGGCGTCGCGATCGTCAGCGGGCGCAGCCGCGTGCCCTGGCCGCCGACCAGCAGGATCGCCTCGAGGTTTTCACTCGGATTACTCGGCATGAGCAGGCAGGCTACTCGTGTCCCTGCAGTGCCGCACGCTCGTAGGACGCCATGTGCGCCTCGGCCGACGCGGCCCAGGTGAACTCGAGCGCCCGCGCGTGGCCCGCTGCACCAAGCGATTGCTGGCGCGCGGGGTCGTCGAGCAGCGACCGGAGCGCGGCGCGGATGCTGTCGGCGTCGGGCTCGGTGTAGGCCACCGCGTCCCCGCCCACCTCGGGGAGGGACGTCCGGTGGGTGGTCAGCACCGGCGCACCCGAGGCCATGGCCTCGAGCACGGGCAGCCCGAACCCTTCACCCGTGCTCGGGAACGCGACGACGAGCGCCCCGCCCAGGAAACCAGGCAGGTCGGTGAAGTGCAGATAACCGGGCCGCACCAGGCGCAGGTGGGCGGGCACGTTCGCGACCGCCTCGTCCACTTCCTCGCTCCAGCCGCTGCTGCCCGCCAGGACCAGGGCGGGCGGATCGCTGAGATCCGCCACCGCCTCTGACCACCCGTTGATCAGGGCCGGGACGTTCTTGCGCGGCTCCAGCGTGCCGAGGTAGGCGATGTAGGGCTTGCCATGCAGGCCGAGCCGGTCGGAGACCTGGCGGAGCTTGGCCTCATCCGGCTCGTGGAACTGCGCGTGGTCGACGCCGTGGTAAGCAACGTCGATCCTGGTCGGATCCGCGCCAAGCGCGCGCACCAGCTCGTCTCTGGTCGCCTTGGACGGGACGATGAGGCGGGTAGCACGGCGGGCCGAGGTCCGGATGGCGGACTTGTAGAACGTCGCGGTCACCGGGCTGTGGGCGTCCGGCTCGGTGAAGAACGTCAGATCGTGGATGGTCACCACAATTGGCGCGCCCGGCCGCAGCGGCATCGAGTAATGCGGGGCGTGGATCACGTCCGCGCCGACCTGCTGGGCCACCACCGGCAGGCCGCTCTGTTCCCAGGCCAGCCGGGCGGGGCGGTGAGCGATGGCTGGCGGGCCGGCCACGACCCGCGCGCTCGGAACCAGCCGCCCGTACCGCTCTTCGTCGGCCCGCTGGCAGGCCACGGCCAGGTCGGCTCCTGCTGCGTCCAGGGCGCTGACCAGACCGTCAACGTAACGGCCGAGCGCGCCCCGATCCGCGGGCACGGCGGTCGCGTCAACAAGCACACGAGGCGCCACGACCGGTCCGGCTCCTCTCTCGCCAGGCCTGCCGGGGCATGCAGGACCATCGGCAGGCGAGCTTTGCTCTGGATGTCCCGTCAGTTCCGAGCGTACGCCCTCTGGAGCGGCGGCGCGTCCGTGCGGCGACGGGCCGGCCCGATTGGCCGGCCACGAACTGCCGCCCGCTGGCCTCACCTCAGCGGCTGGCTGGGAACTGCCTGCGGGCTACCTGGCTACCGGCTGGGGGACGGGGATGGCGTAGGCGACGGTTTGGGCGAGGGAGCGGCAGCATGACCGGTGCCCTTCGCCGCATTCGTCGCGTTGTCCAGCGCGGTCTTCATCAGGCCCAGATCAGTGCCGTAGGCGCCGAAATTCCCGCTCTTGAGCGCCGCTTCGGCCTGGCTGTAATAGCTCTCGGCCTGCTGCAGGTACTTCAGCACGGTGGCGTTGGCCGCCGCACCCGGGCTGGTGGTGGCGGGCGGGCTGGTGCCGGTGCTGGTGCTGGTTGGCACGGCTGCCGTCCCGAACACCTTGGCCAGCGCCTGCTGCAGCGTCGGCGCGTACCCGACCTGGCCGTTGTAGTACACGAGCATCCCCTGCAGGGTGGGGTAGGCCCCGGAACTGCCGTTCGCCGCCTGGGACACGTACACCGGCTCGAAATACACCAGGCCGCCCCCGACCGGGAGGGTAATCAGGTTGCCCTCGGTCACCCGGGACCCGCCCTGCCGCAGCAAGGTCAGCGCGGACGCGACGGTCGCGTTGGACTCGAAATCGTTCTGAACCTGTTGCGGGCCCCGGATCGTGGTGTCCTGCGGCAGCTCGAGCACCAGGATCCTGCCGTAGCCCTTGCTCTGCGGGTTGCTGTCGACCTCCATGAACGCGGCCATGTTGGCCCGGCCGCGCGGCGTCAGCGACGTGGTCAGCGAGAACTCCGGCTGTGGCTGGCCTGGCATGGTCATGGTCAGGTAGTACGGCGGCTGGCTGGACGCGTTGGGCGAGGTGCCGCTCGGGTCGGTGGGCACCGACCAGAAGTTCTGCCCGCCGTAGAACTCCTGGGCCTGCAGCACGTGGTACTGGGCCAGGATCTGCCGCTGCACCTCGAACAGGACCGGCGGGTAGCGCAGGTGCGGCAGGAGGCCGGCCGGGATTGCGGACTGCGGCTTGATCACGCCGGGGAACGCCTTCTCCCAGGTGTCGAGCACCGGGTCGTTGCCGCCCCACCGGTACAGCGTGACCGCGCCGGTGTAGGCGTTCACCACGGCCTTGACCGAGTTGCGGATGTAGTTCACCTGATCGTCGGGGCCGACGACCGAGCCGCCCGGGCTGTAGCTGTTCGAGCTGGCCTGTGACAGGCTCAGCCGCTGCGAGTAGGGGTAGTTGTCGGTGGTCGTATAACCGTCGACCACCCAGTAGATCTGGCCGCCGACCACGACCGGATAGGTGTTGCTGTCCAGGGTGAGGAACGGGGCGACCTTGGCCACCCGGGACAGCGGGTCCCTGATGTACATGATCTTCGAATTACCGTCGATGGCGCCGGACAGCAGGATGTTGAGCTCGCGGAACTTGATCGCGTACAGCACCCGGTTCAGCAGCGAGCCGACCGGGACGCCGCCGCCCCCGGTGTAGGTGGTGTTGGCCTGGCCGCTCGCGCTCGAGTTGGGGTAGTCGAGCTCAAGCTGATGGCCGCCGACGATCGCGTAGCTCGTCTCCGCCTCGCCGAAGTACACCCGGGGCTGGCGCACGTCGAGCTCGCCGGACGGCGGGATGTCGCTTTCGGTGAACGATGGGTTGCCGCCGCTCGCCGTCGAGTCGGCGGCCGCGGCGACGAAGCCGAACCCGTGCGTGTAGACCAGATGGCTGTTGATCCAGTTGTTCTGGCCTGCGGGCGGGCCGGACATGTCGCGGACGCCGACGATCATGTCCTCCGGCACGGAGCTGCCCCGGACCTTGTACCGGTCGACCGACAGCACGCCGGGGAACTTGTAGTACCCCTTGACCTGCTGAAGCTGCTGGAACGAGGCCGACACCACACCGGGGTCGAGCTGGCGCACGTCCGGCAGCGTGCCCGCCTGGCTGCCCAGCTTCGACAGCGACTCGCCCGACACCGCCGAGTACGGCTTCACCACCGTGTTCGAGACCCCGTACGCACGGCGGGTGCTGGCGATCTCGCGGCTCAGGTACGGGCTCTCCTTGGCCAGCTCGTTGGGCTTGACCACGAACTGCTGCACGATCGCCGGGTAGACGCCGCCGACGATGACCGCGGACAGCACCAGCAGGCCGAAACCGACGGCGGGAAGCATCGAGTTCCGGCGGATCGCGCCGGCGAAGAACAGCGCGGCGCAAATCACCGCGATCACGGCCAGCACGGTCTTGGCCGGCAGCACGGCGTTCACATCCGTGTACGACGCACCGGTCTGCACCACGCCGCGCTGCGAGAAGTCAATGCCGTAGCGGTCGACCCAGTAGGCGACGGCCTTGAGCAGCACGAAGACGCCAATGAGGACGAAAAGCTGGACCCGGGCGCCCTGAGTCGCGCGCTCCCCCCGCAACTGCAGCCGCAGCCCGCCGTACAGGTAGTGCACCATGGCCGCCGCCACCAGCGACAGCAGCACGGCCGCGAACAGGTAGCTGAGCACCATGCGGATGAACGGATAGTCGAAGACGAAGAACGAGATGTCCAGGTGAAACTGCGGATCCTTGATCCCGAACGAGGTCCGGTTGGCGAACAGCAGCCAGGTGCGCCAGCTGTCGGCGGCGGTCAGGCCGGAGGTGAGCCCGATCAAGCCGAGGATCACGCCGACCACGAGCCGCCGACGCGGCTCGATGACCAGCCGGTACGCCTCCAGCCCCTGCTGCTCCGGCGACACCGGCCGGTTCGGCGATACCGGCGGGTTCGTCGGCACCGGCCGGTTCGGCGGCCGCAGCCGGTAGGCGAGCCGGATGTTGACACCGATCACGGACATCATGAAGACCGCGACGATGGCGAACAGGGCCCACTTCACGCCGTAGGTGGTGCCGAAGACCATCGTGTAGTGGACCGAGCGGAACCACAGCCAGTCGGTCCAGACCCCAGCGGCCACGGTGATGACCACGATCAGCGCGATCACCGACACCAGCGCCGGGATCACGTACCTCGACCACCCGGGAAACACGATGGGACGGCTGCCGGGCGGCCGGGAGCGGCCAGTGGATCGGAAGGCCACGCCTCACCCCTTTACCTCAGCTCAGGCACCCCACAGCGGACAATATTCAGGTCAGGTACGCATGCCGCGCTCGCGGCGAATTCGCATTCCCAGAGGCAACCTACCGGTATGACGCAAGCATCCCGTATCGACCTCGGTGCTGCGGCCCGGTAGGGCCGCTCTCAGCACGGAGGAACTGGCCTGCCCGCCTTCAGCGCGTTCAGGGCGGCGATGGCTCCGGCCAGGGAACTTACCTTGATCAGGCGCATCCCGGCCGGGACCGCTCCGACCGTATCCGAGCAGTTCGCCGCGGGAGTCAGGAAGATCGTTGCCCCAGCCGCCCGGGCGCCGGCCATCTTCTGCTGGATCCCGCCGATCGGCTCCACGGTGCCGTTGGCCTCGATCTCGCCGGTACCCGCGATGAACCGGCCGCCGGTCAGATTATCCGGCGTGATCTTGTCGATGAGGCCGAGCGCGAACATCAGGCCGGCGCTTGGACCTCCGATGTCCCCGACATCGATCGTCACCGTGAACGGGAACACGAAGTTCTGCACCAGTTCCACGCCGATCTCTGGTGTTCCCTGGACGTTCGCGGTCACCAGCCGGACCGGGATGGTCTTGCCGTGCCGCAGGATAGTCAGCTCCACCGGAGTCCCGGGCTTGTGGGCCTGGATCAGGCTCCCGGCATCGGCGCGGCAGCTGAGCGGCGTGCCGTCGACGGCCTCGATGTCATCGCCCGGCCGCAGCACACCCGCGGCCGGCATTCCCTTGATGGTCGCCTGGACGGTCTCGACCGTCTTGAAGCTGATCTTGAGCTGGCACAGCGCGGCCGCGGTGGCCGTCTGCTGCGAGTTCGCCATCTCCTCGGTGTCCACCTGAGCCACCTGCTGGGGCGATTGGCCCGGGGTGAAGATCTCCTGCTCGGGCACGACCGCGTCGTGCGGGCTCAGCCAGGCCTGGAGCGCGGCGAAGATGTTGAACTCGGTCTGCGGCCCGCCCAGGAAGGAGATCGTCACCATGTTGAGGTTGCCCCTGGTCGGGTAGGTCCGGTGGCCCTTGACCTGGATCAGCGGCTTGCCGTTCAAGAGTCCGAGGGTGTTCAGGGTCGGCCCGGGAGTCAACGCGACGTAGGGCACGGGCGCGATGACGGCGACGGCGATCGCTATCAGGAATCCGACTGCTGCCACCAGCAGTGTCACGGATCGGCGGGACATGGGGGAAGACTACGCGCTGTTGACCCACTCGCTTCCGCCGCCGGCGTACTGCTGGTGCTTCCAGATCGGCACGCTCCGCTTCAGCTCGTCGATCAGCGCGCGGCAGGCGTCGAACGCCTCGCCGCGGTGCGGGCAGGACACCGCCACCACGACCGCGAGGTCACCCACGGCCAGGTCGCCCACCCGGTGGACGACGGCGACGGCGGTGGCGCTGAAGCTGGCCGCGACCTTCTCGGCGACCCGCCGCAGCTCCGTCGCGGCCGAGGGATGGGCGGTGTAGCCGAGGTGGGTTACGTGCTGGCCGTGATCGTGGTCCCTGACCGCGCCGACGAACAGCGCGACGCCCCCCGCCGCGGGATCCGAGACCACGCCCAGGACCTCGTCCACCGACAGCGGGGTGTCCCGCAGCTCGGCCAGCCGGATCGTGTCCACTGAGCCAAGTTACCTTGCGCGTTCAGCTAGCACGGCGGCAGGTCGGGGCGGCTCGCGCGTTCAGGTACCACGGCGGCAGGTCGGGGCGGCTCGCTCGTTCAGCTACCGCGGCGGCGGCGCCTGACCTCGCGCACGATCGCTGCGGTCCCGATGACCGCGACCGTGCCGGCGGCTGCGGTGATCGTCGCGTCCTTGCGGTTCAGCCGGTGGCCGGCCAGCGCATGGTGCCCGGCCCGCTCGGCGAGCAGGACGTCGAGGGCCGCCTCGTTGTCGAACGTCGGCTTCCACCCGGCCTCGCGCAGCGCCGCGCAGTCCACGACCCACGGGTACACAACGAAGTGCAGGTCTGTTACCAGGGCCGGCGTTATCCCGGCCCGGTGCAGCCGCTGGGCCGTGCCGAAGGTCAGGCCGGCCGGAAGCTCGATCCGCCGCAGCCCGGACAGCTCCTCCACTTGCTCCTGCTCCAGCCATCCGTCGCAGCCGACGGCGAACTTGCCGGTCACCTCGGCCGCCGCGGCCAGCTCGAGCGCGGACACGAGGTCATCCACATGGCAGAACTGCCAGCGCGGAGCGCAGCCCTTCACCGCCAGCAGCCGGGGCGCCTCGAAGTGGCGGGTGATCAGGGTGTCCACGCCCTCGCCAACCAGCGCGGCCGGACGGACGACGGTGATCGCCATCCCCGGGTTGGCCTGCGGCGAGCGCTGGGCCAGTTGCTCGATCTCCAGCAGGTCGCCGACCACGCTGGCGTCCAGATCGGCGTTCAGCGGGGCCGCCTCGTCCAGCGGGACCGGGTTCTCGGGCCGCGCGCCGTACACCATCGCGCTGGTCACGAGCACGACCCGGCCGACCCGGCCCGCGGCCGCCGCGGTCAGCACGGTCTGCGCGCCGCGGACGTTGAATGCCCGCCGCGACCGCTGATCGGAATCGGGCGCCAGGTCGAGGTCGGTGTGCACGACGACGTCCACTCCGGCCAGTCGGCCAGCCAGCGCTGGGTCACGGATGTCGGTAACCCGCCAGGTCACACCGGTCGCATCGCCCCGGTGACCGTCGATCGCGACCACCCGGCCGATCCTGGCCGACGCCGCCAGCCTGACCGTGAGCGCATGACCGAGACCGCTGGCCGCCCCGGTAACGGCCACCACCGGACCCCGCCCGCGGAAGTCCCGGCCCTTGGCGGGACTGCCGCTGCTGCCGGCCTGGCCCGCGTGCTCCCTGCGGCTGCTCACCGCCGGTCCAAGGCCCGATGGCCCCGCGACCAGGCTGCGCCGTTGGCGAACCTGGCGTCTTGATTGCTCACCACGGTGTACTCCCGGGATAACGTGGCGGACGTGGACTCTTCCATCCTGCCCGAGAGACACCGGTGATGACTGACCCTCCCTTTGGCTTTGGCCTGCCCGGCGGCCATGACCGGGATCCTGACGATTCGGGAAACAAGCCCGATGTCCCCGGCGGCACGGGCCGCGGTCCCGGCGGCCCCGGCCGTGGTCCGGGTGGACCCGGCCGCGGTCCGGGTGGCCCCGGCGGGCCTGGCGGCCCCGGCGGCCCGGGTGGCCCTGGCCGCGGCCCGGGCGGTGCTGGCGGGCCCTCGGGACCCCTCGGCCCGCTCGGCCCGCTTGGCGACCCGCAGCAGTTCGCCGACGCCCTGCGCCAGTTCGCCGACCTGATGTCCTGGCAGGGCGGCCCGGTCAACTGGGATCTCGCCAAGAACGTGGCGCGGCAGACCGTCGCCGCCCAGGGGGACGCGAGCGTTCTTGAGATCGAGCGCCGCGAGACCGTTGAGGCGCTCCGGACCGCCGATCTGTGGCTGGAAGATGCCACCACCCTGCCCACCGGAATCCGCATCGCCCAGGCGTGGAGCCGTTCGGAATGGGTTGAGGCAACCCTGCCGGTCTGGTCAAAGCTGTGCGACCCGATCGCCGCCCGCGCTGTCGAGGCCATGGGCGGCATGCTGGCCGAGGATCCGGAAGAGCTAGCCGGGGAACTACCGCCGGAGATGCGTTCCGCGATGACCGCCCTGACCGGAGGCTTCGGCGCGCTGGGCGGGCTCGGCCAGATGATGCGCAGGATCGGTGGGATGATGGTCGGCGGCCAGACCGGCGCGGCAGTGGGTGCGCTGGCGCAGGAGGTGGTCAGCTCGACCGATGTCGGCCTCCCGCTAGGCCCGGCGGGCACGGCCGCGCTGCTCCCGGCCAACGTCAAGGCCTTCGGCGAAGGCCTGTCCGTCAACTCCGGCGAGGTACGGCTGTTCCTCGCCCTGCGCGAGGCAGCGCACCAGCGGCTGTTCGCCCATGTGCCCTGGCTGCGAGCCCGCCTGCTGGGAGCGGTGGAGGACTACGCCCGGGGCATCACGGTGGACGCCAACGCGCTGCGCGAGGCCATGCCGCAGATCGATCCGTCCAATCCGGAAGCCCTGAACGAGGCCCTAGCGGGCGCCGCGCTGTTCCAGCCGGAGGACACTGAGCAGCAGAAGGCCGCCCTAGCGCGGCTGGAGACCGTCCTGGCCCTGGTCGAGGGTTGGGTGGCGACCGTGGTCGACGCGGCCGCCGCGGACCGGCTCCCCCAGGCCGGCGCCCTGGCCGAGGCGATCAGGCGGCGCCGGGCCAGCGGTGGCCCCGCCGAGCGGACGTTCGCCACGCTCGTCGGCCTGGAGCTGCGGCCGCGCAGGCTCCGCGAGGCGGCTGCGATCTGGCACGGCCTCACCGACGCCCGCGGCATCGACGGCCGCGACGCGGTGTGGGCGCATCCGGACCTGCTGCCCACCGCGGACGACTTCGACGACCCGGAGGGATTCGTCCGCGGCCGGCCCGAGTTCGACATCTCGGACCTGGAGTCCGCGGGCAAGGAAGCCCCAGGCGAAGGAGAACAGGCCGAGCCCAACGAAAAACCCCCAGACGACCCAAGCGAAGGGGAACCGCCCACGAAGGGCGGCGACCAAGACGACGGCCCTCCGTCCGACGTCTAGGCGCCGACGACCCCCGTCCGACGTCTAAGCCGACGACCTGACCCGGCGTCCCGGCGACCTCCGACCCGACGACCCCGACCGTCGGTGACCGCCGCCCGCAGCCAGCTGTGGCGATGGGATTTCAGGGCCGGATGCCCTGGCAATCTTTGTCCACAGGCGGTGGACGGCGTCAGCCCAGGTACATCCGGCTCTGCGTACCTGGCGATCAGGAACTTCACAGGAATGTTTCAGCGCTGTCCACAGCGACACTCCGGCCGCTCCCCATGTTGTCCACATCGCCATCCACAAGCATGTATTGACCATCCTCGGCACCGGGCCTAGCTTCGCCAAAGCAGGAGTCCCCGGGCTCCAGGCCGCACGTCGCTTCTGGGGAAGGGAGCCGAACGGCCCGCAGCGGAGCGAGCGGCTGCTCGCCATGTCGCTCCGGCGCCCGGGGGCCCCGGCCAGGCCGCAGGACCCCAGCTGTGCCGCGGGGACGCGGGGACCCGGGCCAGGCCGCGGGACCCGGGCCATGCCGCAGGCACGCGGGGACCTGGGCCATGCCGAGTGCAGCCGCAATGTCTGGACTGTCGGTATCGCCTGTCACGCTGAGAATCGTGAGACCAGCGCTGAAGCCCGGGCTGCTGCCGGTGTGGCGAGATCGCAACACACTGCAGATCGGTATCGACTCGCGACGGGCAGTGGCGCTGACCGGCATGGCTGGCGTGGCCCGGGTGATCACCCTCCTCGACGGGAGCCGGGACCGCGCGCAAGTCATCCAGGCCGCCGCTGACCACGGCATTCCCACCGAAACCGCCGACCGGGTTCTGACCCTGCTCGCAGCGGCCGGCGCGCTCGACGACTTCCCGGCAGGGACCCTGCGGTTGCTGCCCTCGCCGCTGCGGGCACGGCTCGCCGCCGAACTGGCCACCGCGTCCCTGGCACACCGAGACGGTGACGGCGGAGCGCGCACCCTCGCGCGCCGGCTGGCCGCGCAGGTCTGCATTCATGGCGGCGGGAGGGTTGGAGCCGGCATCGCCAGCCTCCTCACGACGTCGGGCATCGGCTGCGTCACGCACGCGGAGCCGGCCGGGGAAGCGGCGGCACAGCCGCCAAGGGCGGCACGAACAAGCGCGGAGCCATCCAGCACGCCGCGACCGGACACACCACCAGCCAGCGCCGATCGACCCATCACGAAACCACCCAGCACACCGCGATCGGGCACACCTCCAGCCAGAGAGGTACGACCCAGCACCAAGCCAGCCGACACGCCGCGACCGGCGGCACCACCAGCTACCGCGGCAAGACCTACGGCGAAATCGCGCGGCCGGTTACGGCCCGCCCCGCCACGACCTGGCCCGCCACGACCAGGCCCGCCACGACCAGGCCCGCCACGACCCGATCTCGCGGTCCTGGTCGGCCGCCACCCCCTGGAACTGCGGGCCAGCCTGATGCGCGACCAGATACCGCACTTGGCCGCGGCGGCAGACGAGGCAATCGGAATCGTAGGACCGTTAGTGATCCCCGGCCGGACCGCGTGCCTCAGATGCATGGACCTGACCAGGGCCGACCGGGACCCGGCCTGGCCGCTGATCCTCGCCCAGCTGCTCGGCCGTCAGCCAGATCCCCTGGCCTGCGATGCGCCTCTGGCCGCGGCGGTCGCGGCCCATGCCGCGGCCCAAGCCCTGGCGTTCATCGACCGGCCCGCCGAAGCCGGCGCGGTGGCGAACGGGACCCTGGAGCTTGTGCTGCCGTCCTGGCAGTGGCGCCGCCGGACCTGGCCGCCTCACCCCGACTGCGACTGTCGCGGCCGACGCTACTGAACAACGTGGCAGCCAGCGCACGCCCCCGGCTCAGCCACTTGTCATGGAACCCAGTCATTTTCTGGGGTGATATGCCCCAATTATGGCCGCCGAAATCCATGATATGTACGCGCCGACTGAATTCGGCGCAAGCCCAGGCCGGGTTTCGGCGGTCCGAAATGGGTCAAAGCGGGTCAAGGCCGCGGACAACGCGGCGGCCGAGGCCCTCGAACCACACCGCCTGACACGACGGCAAACAACTTGTCTTGCCGAGGTGGCAGTGGCGCGGCCGAACGTGGCCGAGCCATGCTCGTGTGACAGCATGCCTTGAGGTAGCGGACAATGGGATCTTGACAACCTTCCCGGCCCGGTTGGCCGGGGTTCCCGCGCGGGGGAAGCAGGGAGGCAGACGGAAGTGAAGCGGCGCATTGTGCCCAGCCTGACTATCGGTACTCCTGTGCCGCGATACCTGTGAGCGATCTGCCCCGCCGTGCCGTGACGCGGACGGCAAAACTTGCCACGCTGCCGGTCGGCCTGGCTGGCCGGACCGCGTTGGGGCTCGGCAAGCGCCTGGGCGGGCGTCCAGCCGAACTCGTTGCCCAGGAGATCCAGCAGCGGACCGCGGAGCAGATCTTCAGGGTCCTTGGCGAGCTGAAGGGCGGCGCGCTCAAGCTGGGCCAGGCCCTGTCGATCTTTGAGGCAGCCCTGCCTCCCGAGATAGCGGGCCCGTACCGGGCCACGCTGACCAAGCTCCAGGAGGCGGCGCCGCCGCTGCCGGCCAGCGCCGTGCACCGGGTGCTCGTGGCCGACCTCGGTGCCAACTGGCGGGATAACTTCATCGACTTCGACGACAGCCCGGCCGCTGCCGCCTCAATCGGCCAGGTTCACCGCGCCACCTGGCGCGATGGTCGAAAGGTAGCGGTAAAGATCCAGTATCCGGGCGCCGGTAAGGCGCTGATCAACGACTTCACCCAGCTCAGCCGGCTTGGCCGGCTGTTCGGCGTACTGATGCCAGGGCTCGACGTCAAGCCGCTGCTCGACGAGCTCCGCAAGAGGGTCGCGGAGGAACTGGATTACCGGCTCGAGGCAGCCTCCCAGGAGGCGTTCGCGGACGCCTACTCTGGCGACCCCGACTTCCTGGTCCCAAATGTGGTCGAAGCTACCGACCATGTCCTGGTCACCGAGTGGATGGACGGTACCCCGCTCTCGAGGATCATTACCGATGGGAGCGTCGACGAACGGAACCGGGCCGGCATCCTGATCGTCAGGTTTCTCTTCTCGGGACCCGCACGGGCCGGCCTGCTGCATGCCGACCCTCACCCAGGCAACTTCCGGCTGCTCGACGACGGCCGGCTCGGGATCCTCGACTTCGGTGCCGTGGACCGGCTCCCGGAGGGCCTCCCTCGTTTCTTCGGCAAGCTCCTGCGCCTCATGCATGAGGACCGCGACATTGAGACCGTCGAGGCGGAACTGCGCGCGCACGGCTTTCTCAAGGAGGATGTCAGCGTGGACCTCGATGCGCTGCAGGCCTACCTGGCGCCGCTCGCCGAGCCGTCCAAAGTGGAGTCGTTCAAGTTCAGCCGGGAGTGGCTGCGGGCCGAGGCGTCACGGGTCACGGACATGAGATCTGCGGCCATCGGCCGCCGCCTCAATCTGCCGCCCTCGTACATTCTGATCCACCGCGTCTCAACGGCCGGCATCGGCGTGCTCTGCCAGCTCGAGTGCGAGGGCCAGTTCCGTGCCGAAGTGCTCAAGTGGATGCCCGGCTACGCCGACGAGACCGATCCGCGGCCGGCCGGGGATGACCAGCCAAGCCCGGAGCGGGACGACCCGGACGGAGCCATAGCCGGAGCAGCCAGCCCAGGCTGACCGACCCCGGACAGCCTGAGCTGCCCCCGGACAGTCACAGCTTCAAGTGCACAGCTTCACCAGCCCAGACGGCCGCAACCCAGACGGCCGCAGCCCAGACAGCCGCAGCCCAGGCAGCAGCTGCGGCGCAAAGCGGGTCCGGACAGCAAGAGGGCCCGGGAAGCCCGCGCTTCCCGGGCCCTGGGCCCCGCTGGATCACACACATGCCGGATGAGGCACCACGGCAGCTCACTGACCTCGGCGGGACACTGACTCCCGCGGGCATCGGCCCGGTTTCAGGAAACCTCCTCGGCCGCCAGCGCACCACGGAGCCGTACGGCCTCGCGCCGGGACGCAGCGAGCTGACGCTGGGCCCGCTCCGCCCGGCGAGTTGCCCGGCCGAGTGCATGCACCCGCAGCGCCTGGCGCTCCACCGCGGCAGTCGCCAGCATTGTCTGTTGTCGTTCTCTGACCAGTGCGGGATTCATCTACTCCACCACCTCAACCTCTGCGCAGCGGCGGGTCAGGCCGCTACCTCGTCTTTCCTGGGCCGTCCACGTGGCCGCTTGCGTGGCACGATCGCGCCGCGAAGGAACAGCTCGCCACCCCAGACTCCCCAAGGCTCCCGCCGCTCGAGCGCACCAGCGAGGCACGCCATCCGCGCCGGGCAGCTCCGGCACAGGTCCTTAGCGCACTCCACGTCCTCTGGAGACTCGGCGAAGAACAGGTCCGGGTCGTCCGTGCATGGCAGCATGCGGCCACTGGGTATCCCGGTGATCGCTCCCGGGACACCGGCGTTCTGGCCGGGCGCCGGGATGGCCACGCCTGGTCCGGCCGACCGGACAGCCTGAACTCCGCTCGGCTGGACTTCGGCGCCTGCCACTTCCGCCGAAACCGCCCTTGTGATCGCCGCTACCTGCACGGATTCCGCCTCGAACCCCGCCTGGTCATCCAGAACGGCGGTGGTGCCGGGCCGATGCATCGGTGCCATCCCCTCTCGTCTACTCGTCTAAGGTCTCTCACGCGTCTGACAAAACGGTGGCCTCGCATGACGAAGGCCGCGGACCCGATTTCGGGTCCGCGGCCTCTGAGGGGATCAGGCCGGTCGTTCTAGACCGGATCCCTCGCCGGATGCGGACCCAATGTGCCGCCGCTAGCAGCGGCAATACGGGTCGGGTACGGGTAGTTCTGCTTGCTGGGATTGGGCTGCCCTGCCGCCATGCCGCGGCCAGACGCCGTGCGGCGCTGCCCGAAGAGGTCGGCGGCCCAGAAGGCACGCGGGCGCGCGAACACCACGTCGAGCCGGTGCGCCTGAGCGGTCCGGACGTCGACCGACGGCAGGCAGGCGCCCTCGCCGAACGGCGTGCGCGCGTCAGCGGCAGCCTCTATTTCTGAGACTTTGTTCAGCATCCTGGGCACCTCCTTCCGCAAGGCGTCGTCAACGGTCCCGAGGACACGGGAGAAGCCTACGTAGCCTCCCCGGGACGGGGCAACTGATTTTCCTGGCGGATTTCTCACACCCGGTTCCGGATGGTTCAGGAGGTGCGGATCAGCCCTTCCTGCACCACGGAAACCACCAGCTGGCCATCGCTCGTATACATCTCACCGCGCGCGAGCCCTCTGGCCCCGCGGGCGACGGGCGAGTCCTGCGCGTACAGCAGCCACCGGTCGGCCCGGAACGGCGCGTGGAACCACATCGCATGATCGAGGCTGGCTCCCGTCGTCCGCCCGTCCGCCCAGGACAGGCCGTGCGCGATCAGCACCGAGTCGAGCAGGGTCATGTCGGACGCATAGGTGACCAGGCACACGTGCAGCAGCGGGTCGTCCGGCAGGTCGCCGTCGGCCCGGAGCCAGACCACGTTGCGCGTCGCCCGCAAGGCGGGATCACGCTCCGCCTCGAAACTCAGCGGCCCGACGTGCCGGATGTCGATGGGGTTGCCGCGGTACCACTCGCGCACGCTCGGGCCGAACAGCCGCTCCATCCGTTCGGCCGTGGGGACAATCGAGTCCGGCGGCGGCACGTCGGGCATCGGATCGGCGTGCTCCACACCGGGCTCGTCGTGATGGAACGACGCGGAGAGCGTGAAGATCGTCTTGCCGTGCTGGATCGTCGTCACCCGGCGGGTGGTGAACGAGCGCCCGTCGCGAACCCTCTCCACCAGGTAGATCAGCGGAACCGCGGGATCGCCCGGCCGGATGAAGTACGCGTGCAGGGAGTGCACGGCCCGGTCGGCTGGCACGGTGCGGCCGGCCGCGACCAGGGCCTGACCAGCCACCTGGCCGCCGAACACACGCTGGCGGCGCTCTCCTTCGGGGCTGCGCCCGCGGAAGATGTCGACCTCGATCTGCTCCAGGTCGAGCAGGTCCAGCACCTGGTCCAGGGCCTTGCTCATGACCGGCTACCTGCCCTGCTGCTGAGCCGCCGGGGCCGGATCTCCTCCACGAACCTCGACGGCTTGCGGCTCCGCCGTCCGCCGGCCGACCGGGCCAGCGCCCATGACAGGCAGACCAGGTCCCGTGCCCTGGTCACCCCGACGTAGAGCAGGCGGCGCTCTTCTTCGATGGCATCATCGGTCTGCGCGTACACGATCGGCAGCATCCCATCGGTAAGCCCGGCCAGGAACACCACGTCCCATTCCTGCCCCTTCGCCGCATGCAGCGAGGCCAGGGTGACCCCGTCCATGGTCGGAACGTGCCCGATCGCACTGCGGGTGGCCAGTTCGGCGGCCAGGTCGCCGAGCGACGCTCCCGGCGACGTGGCGAAGAAGTCGCCGGCCAGCTGAGCCAGTGCCTCAAGCGACTCCCACCGCTCCCGGGCCCGGCCCTGGCCTGACGGCGCCTGCGGGCTCAGCCCGATTCCGGACAGCACCGCCCTGACCTCGTCTGCTGGCTCCTCGC
>Ga0335075_10005432_pt1 | contig 19804 bp, 18 predicted proteins | sample Lox_Sample_24_FD_206723 | JGI IMG/M metagenome (GOLD analysis project Ga0335075, IMG submission 206723) | Soil microbial communities from Loxahatchee National Wildlife Refuge, Florida, United States - Lox_Sample_2.4 | ecosystem: Environmental > Terrestrial > Soil > Wetlands | place: USA...
GGATAACCTCCGGGTAGCCGACCACTCGGGAGGCGACGCGATAAGTAAACACAAGCGCGTTTCTCATTACTAACCCTCTCCTAACGGCGCATGCTCGCCGAAACGCGCCCCCCGTTGATTGTCACGCATTACGACCACCCCAGCAGGTAATGCTTTACAACGCAGATTGCAATAGCTCCGGGCTATACTGCAAGGTAGAGAACATCCTCACAACGAAAGGGACTCCTTTACGGCGTCCCCCAGATCGCAGCCTAAGAGCCACGGATAGAGGCAAGAATATGGGAGACGAATTCCTCGCCAAAACGAAGGGCTTCAGTCGGACTTTCGTGATCCACTCCAGTACCAACACTTACGCCGCTGCGGCCGCGATGGGAATGATAGCGGCTCGAAGCCAGGAGGCAGGCCCGTATTTTCAGGCTTCAGACAGTTTCGTGCCAATGGTTGATGGACTCGCACCCGAAGAACTCAACATCGACTGTGCGCCCAACCAAATCGACACGGATTTCAAAGGTGATTGGGTGAGATACCTGCGAACTATCGGACTGCCCGCATGCGGTCTCAAATACAAAAATGGCCGCACGCCGAAAGAGAATACGATGCGCTTTCTCAATGCGTATAACCGGCGCATCCCATCACTGAAGTCCAGGGCCGTTCATGAATCGCGGGAACTTTCCATTCCCCCCGAATATCGAGCGGACTACGAGATACTTGTGACTCTCATCAAGGCTGGCGGTGATCTCAAGCCATACCTCAGCCGCGACATCCTCAAAAAGAAACGCCCCGACAAGAACGACCCGTTGCTCAACTGTTGGGGAATACAACATCTGCACTTCCGTACCGATGGAACCGAGCAACTCCTCTTCTGTGTAATAACAGAATCCGACGTATTCGTAATCCAATCATTACGCCACGACGCGGAGTATCTGTGGGTGAACACACAGCTCATCCAAATTTTGCACGACAACTGGCCGGAGATTATCGCCCGTGCAAAGCATGGTGGTTTACGCCCGGAAGTTTTTCCGGCTGCCAAGCGCCACTCTCTTCGCGGCTACAACGCGAACTTCCCAATTACTGTCGCTGATGGAACCGTCTATCTTCCGCTCGCCGGCGGAACGATGGCATCTGGTGACTCAGAAGAAGATCGGGTCAACTGCGACAAGATCTTCTCAGAGCTAAAACATTGGCAAAGCGTGATCACTCAGAACACCCCTGCGATTCGTTCCGCTCTCAACATGTCGGCTTCCAAGAAACTGGTCGTCCGAATGGCCTTCAACAACCGTGATTGTTGTTTTTACGAACTCACGCGAGCTACTCGCCTGGGTGGGTTTGCGGCAGGTGGCCCATACCTTTAGGATGCGAACCCCGCACGGAAATGGGTTCCCCAAGTCTCGCCCTTGAGAATTGGGAAAGCAACGAACCTTTCCCGCGTGGAGCGCGCCCCTTTTTATTACCAGATTTCCATTTCACCAACTGACAGAGGATTGGTCCCTTGATGTCGGCTTGTAGGAAGTGATCGCGACTGCTCCCGGTTGACAGGCAAGGCGGAAGTTATTTGCGACGGCGTGCAAACCGCCTGGAGTGGATTATGCCGCGCCTGATTCGAAAGTGCTTCTGGGAAATTTCGGTGTGAGAACTGCCCGACTACTTAAAGCATATCAAGTGCGACCAATAAGAAACAGTCTGTTTTTTAAATCTCTCTTGTGTAGCGTTGGGAGATCAAGGCAACTTCTGAGCTCGAAACCGTTCCCGCAACGCTGCGGCTAAACCAATAACGATTGTCGCGTGGTCGAAATTGAGCAAGGCTGCATCGGCGATGGTGGATTCACTCACCGAGCTCCGGAACTCTCAGGAGGACTTCATGATTCCACAAGAGAAAAGAGCGGCCGTGACTCGCGGCCTGAACGAAGCTTTCGGTGTCGCCGAATTCGAAGAGATCCGAAACCTGACCGAGCGGCCCGGATCGAACCAGGCCTTTCGCATTATCGTGCGAGGATCTCCATATCTGCTGCGGATCAACACACGCGCGGGCGATATGCCCCGCCACTTCAGCTGCATGCAGGCGGCTTCCGACGCAGGACTCGCTCCGCGCGTCCTGTACAGCAGCGTGGAAGATCGGATCTCCATCACCGATTTTGTCGAGGCGGTACCCTTTCCGGCTACGGACGCGCTGCGTCGGGTGCCCGCCTCGCTGCGCATCCTGCACGCGCTGCCGCCGTTTCCGGTAGCCCCCTTCAATACCACATGCACCTTCTTGTTGAACAAAGGACCCGCTTTGGACGGATTCTTCCAGAGGTTCCAGGAGTCGAAGGTTCTGCCCGAAAACGAGACGGAGGAACTTCTAAGTTGCTACGAGCACTTGGCCACGGTTTACTCGCGTCTCGATTCGGATATGGCGCCGAGTCATAACGACCTGTTCAAGCCGGACAATATGCTCTTCGACGGCAACCGTCCGTGGCTGGTGGATTGGGAGGCCGCGTTCCAAAACGATCGCTACGCCGACCTGGCGGTAGTGGCGAATATGCTCGTCACCAACGAAGCGGAGGAACAGATCTATCTTCAGGAATATTTCGGAGCGCCACCCGCTTCGTACCAGGGAGCCCGGTTCTATCTGATGAAGCAACTCGCCCACATGTTTTACGCCATGGCTTTCCTCAGTCTGGGTTCAAGGGACAAGTCGATCGACTGGAGCGAGCCGGTCCCCGCATACAGCGATTTTCAGCGGCGCTTTTGGGCGCACGAGGTCGACTTGGCCGATGGTCATTCGAAAACCGTTTACGGCAGGGTTCATTGGGAACAGCTCAGGCACAACCTGCGCCAACCGAGATTCGACGAAGCCTTGAGAACCGTCGCAAACCGCCATCCGGCCTCATGATCCCGGTGGATTACGCGCTACCCGGAACTAATCCTCGCTCATACGAGACGTCAACCCATCCTCGCACTACTAGCCAACTCCAATAACCTCGGGTTCGCTCAGCGTACATCATCAGGGATCGGGGATAGTAAATACGCAACCTCCGTTCACTCAGCCACTTAAGGAACATCGAAGAAGGCCAACGGCAATTCAATAGCGCGTCAAAGAAAGGCCAATGGAAGGGCAAAACATTTACCCGGGAATCGCTGCCAACCCGATTTGCGTTGCAGGAGTGTCGAGAGCATCTCGGAACCGGAGGCAACAGGCCGCTGAGCTACAAGACACCGGCATATCCAGAAGCTGATCGTGCCAGTCCTTCACCAAGCCGAAGTACACCTGACGCTGGCTATTTCCGAAGAAGCCAGCAACGAACTGTAGCAAGTCATAATTGCAGACTAGGTAGAGCAAGTGATCCACATGCGCTTCTCGATTCAACAAAGATGCTACGTTCCTGTAGTACCGCATTGGCTTCGGGCTGCGTTCATACTCAAGTGCAAAGCGCTGGTCCCCCGCTTCGGTGCGGACCGTTACAACTGCGTCGTAGTCTTTCGCGAAGCCAAACGAAGTCAGCTCGTTCTGCGACCGCACCTCCAAACACCCCGTCCATCGGAGGAGTAGCCCTGCACGCAGCAAACTCAAGTGAATCTCGTTGAGGCCGATGGCATGGAGAACACTGCGTTCGACTTCTTTCCCGTTGAATCGACCGGGACCTACGAGACAGTACTCGCCCGCCCCTTGCAGCAAGAGCGCAGCGTTCGCGGCGATGGAATACACGGAGTCGGCCGTCCATGCCGGGTGAATCTGTCGCGTTATCAGATCGCGTCCAACCAGTCTGCGCAACCGCCAGTCAAAGGACTTTCGGCTTCGCTCGTAATGGTTCAATCGCATGAATTCAAACAGTTGCGAATGAGTCACGAATTCCGAGCGCAGGATTTGCCGCAACAGTGGGAGATCGCGCGACTCGTTAAGTTGGACAGACCCTTTTGGATAACGCACGTCACGATTCTCCGTTCAAAGACTCCAATTGCAGGCGTGCACTCCAAGGCCAGGAGATGAATGGGCGAAGTCTGTACGTGCCAACGGCGGTTCGAAGCCAGGCGAATGGCGGCATCAACAACATCGCTTCTTGCCGATCCCGACACTCGCTGAAGGAAATCAGCAATGTTCCCTCGGACTTCCACTCAGGTGATCCGACGTCGAGGCGCCCTGCTTCACAAGATCTGACGACAACCAGCAGGTAGTCGGGTTGTGCTGGAGCGGACAGCATCCGCCGGAACAGGATCTTGTTTTGTCCTTGCCACACACACGGCTCGGCGCATTCAAAGACTCTGTTGAGAATCCGCAAAGGCGAATTCGGATCAAAGCCTCCGATGCCATTAAAGCGAGCGTGGCCGGCGATTTTCGGCCGCGTACGAATTCGCCCATCGACCGGAATTCCCGTCGTGTTGAAGTAGGCCGCTCGCGCGAACCTTTTCGGATCGCTCGGATCTGTCCCGAGGCGCCGACGCCAAACGCTGCCAAAGCCAGTGACCGTTACCAGCATCGTCGTTACGAACCTTTCAACCGCTTATTCTTCTGCCGTTCCGTATACAACTCTTCCTGCAGCCGATTGATGTGCCCGACCAATCGAACGCCGTCCCCGTTCTCCCCCGTGGTTTGGACCTGGTCCGCAGTACGGCCGTTGTGTCCCTCGCCGTTAACCTTCTTCGACAAAGCATCGATGCGCAGTGAAAGGTCCGCGACGACGAGCGCTTTCTGGCGGAGCTCTTCCTGAAGCTTGTCCCTGTCCTGAGTCGTCGCTTCGAGCTGACTCGCGACGCGCCGCAGTTCCGCCTTTAGACCTTCTGCCTCCGTACTGCCCCAGCCTGGCCGGCCATTGCCCGACTCCGCGGATTCAATCACGCGGTTGCACTGCTCGATATGGCGGTTGTATTTCTCGATTGCCTCGGTTGCCGCCTGCCGTGCATAGAGGTCGTGGCTGTAAACGTCCGCCATCATCTCCGCTGTGATCCGCATGGTGCGACGATGGTCTAGATACAGCTTGGTGTAGGCAACCATGATGACCAGCACCCCCGCCGTGACTGTTGCGCTGTACCAAAAATACGGTTGAGCCACCGTGGATTCGAGAAACGCCTGGCGCCGTTTCTCAAGCCAACCTCCGTAGTCGCTGTCGCTCGGGTTGAATTGCCTCAGCAACAGTTCGTACCATGTGTCCCCGCCGGCGTGTGGCTGGTGCGGGGTCTGCGCGCGGACACCCGAAGCTGCGAAGGAAAGAAGGATCATCACTCGGCAAACAACAATCGCTCGCTTCATATTCGCATTCTCAATGCACGCGCCTCGCGTGCCGCGGTTGTGCAAATTCGGCACTCTTGAAGCGGAGATTTGCACCCACGGACTCCGCGCGGGATTGTTTGAGCCGCGGATAGAGGGCAGGCGCGAAGTGAGGCGCCCGAACGTCGGCTGGGGGACGCACGTGCAGGTGGGCGTGCAGTGTGCCGCGCGTGTCATCCGTCATCAGAATCTGCAGTTGGCCTTTCGGCAGATTCTTGACGTGTTCGTCAAGGGCGCGTGTTTCAGTCGCCTGAATATCTACTGCCCGGCCTGTTTCCTCGTATCTTTCGAATCCGAAGAGTTTCCATCTCTCCATGGACAGGTTCCGTCGCGTTACACGATGCTCCGCCGAAGCCCTCAGAAAATAGCTCGCCGTTTCCTCGTCGCGGGTTCGCAGGGTCATGGTCGTGTTTGGCGCGGAGGCAACATCCTCCTGGAAGCCGCGGCCAACGTGCATGAGCTGGGGGAGGCTCTGCATCGAGAATAGAAATGCCGTATTGGTACCTCGTGCGGTTTGCAGGATGTGCGGAAAGTTCCGGTATCCAAATGGCGCGAATTCATCGAGCACGACGCTGAAGAGCGGGCGGTTGACCTTGCGCCGCTGCTCTTCGCTTTCGTATCGTTTGCCGACCACGAGCTGGAGGTTCTGCAGCAGCATCTTGCCCAAGGCGCGCACCGGCTCTGTGTTTTTGTTCACGTTCAGCGTCACGAACAGAATGAGTTCGTGCTCGATCACTTCGTCCAGCGAGAGCAGATCCTCATAGGGTCCGGTGATGACGCTCAACTCGTCGTCGAGAAACGTCATGCACTCGTTCAGTAGTCCCTGAATCTTGGGAACCCGTTCCCGGTCCTGAAACGACTGATATAGATTCTTCACGGACATCTCAAAGTTCAGTCTTCGCTGTGCGGTGACGCTCGTATCTCGTGCGAGCTGCCGCGAAGCTTTCGCCGCCTGTTCCCGCAGTACCTGTTCATCGATCGCCATGACGAGGACGTCGTAGAAGTTGAACTTCAGGCCCGTGTACACGAGCACCCGAACAATGTCTGCGAGGTAGTTCAATTGGTGCTTGCCGAAGAACTCATCGTGTAGGTTGAAGGAACCGAACACCATGTTCACCACCGGCATGTAATCCTCGCCACTGCAATGGAACGGGTTGTACCGCACCGATATGTCCGGGCGACCGGGATTGAGAACACGCAGCTGACTTAGGCGGCCAGCCCGGTGGATGTGGGGCAGAAGGCTATGAAAGAATTCCATGTCGCCCTTGCCATCGAAAATCACCATCGGTATGCGATGCCGGTCCTCAGGAGGCCCAACAACGCGGCAGAGATCCTGCGTGATGATGTTGCGGAGCAGAGTTGTCTTTCCTGAACCAGTCATGCCCAGCAGGATTCCTTGCATCACCCGGACACGATCGGGCCAGAGCCAGGGCTTGCCGTGCACGTCGTAGCCGAGCACGACGGAATCCTGTCCCCAGGCTTCTCGCGTCGCGCGCTCGTCTCTTTTGGGGCGGACAACCAGCGGCGGATGAGGCCACTGCCTCTCACGGCGCGACCGCGCTGTCAGAAGCAGAAAGGCTGCGGAATACAGGGCGGTGATTCCGATGGCGAGATAGCATGCCGACTCCGCGACTTGTCGGCCCGTGAGGTGGTATCGCTCCCGCGCGATGTACCAGGCTAAACAGCTGGCGGCGAATATGATTCCGGCGACGACAACCTCGTACGTCTCGACAAGAGGTGGATGCTCACGCGGTGGTGGATATGCCGGGTTCATAATCTGATGAGTGCGCTTCCGTGCTCGACCGGCTCCGACTTCCGCGTTTCGGGCAGAAAGTCACGTCCCGGCTGCCAGATTCTTGACTGGACGAACGAATTCATTGGGTCACAACCACTAACGGGCAAAGTTGAAATAGCAAAAGCAGCCAGCGGCTACGGCACACAGGATCGCGCCAACCACGAATCCGGCCCTGGGCTTGCGCCGCGGTCTCGCATCGAAGGGATTGGGGGCCTCAAAAAGCATGTTGACGATTGCTTTCCCAAGGCCGATGTCGGACCGTTGCCGCAAGGACTCCTCGATCCAGGCGTGCATCTGGTGCGATGAAACAGGCGCCGGCATTTCAGAGCACCAGCGTTGCGCTAACAGACCCCGTGGGGCCGGCCAGGAATGTCAATCGAAGGACGGTGGGTGTCGTGTGTGCCGGAGGCAGCGTGACCGCAATGATTCCGGTCGTTTCCTGTCCGGGCTCGATCCGCGGCGAGCGTATCTCGCCTTCGGCCGCCTCGACGGGAGTTTCGCCACTCGACTTCAAGCGCGAGGCGGCTTCTGGGCTGAGTTGGAAGTTTGCGAGAGGATAGAGCGACTCGCGATAGCGCGGCGCGGTTAGGGCGACGACCTGCGGGTCTCTGGCGAGATAGATTTGCTTGCTCCCGTTCCGAATGGTGTAGCGCATGAAAATTTGGCCGTCGTGGACCAGGAGGTCGGTCACGTAGACCGTCACTCGATTCTTCTCAGGTATCGATCCATACAGACGGACTGGCGTCGCTCGGAGGAGCAGGCCTGCCGGCGAAGGATCCGTAGAGCTCGCCGGCACTTTCGAAGGCGCGGGCGGGTCGATAATGGGCTGATCGATCGCGAAATCCATCTGAGGCACGGCCCCTGCCGGGTCCAGTTCGTAATTGAAGCGGCCCGACGCCGTCCAGACAAAGAGGTTCGTCGCCACGTTCGCATCTATCGGCTCGATGAAAACCTTGTTTTCCCGCCACTCCACTTTGAATGCGGAGCTCCCCACCGCAACCGTAGTGACCGGTTCGCTCATCTCAAGAACGGTCAAATGATTCAGCGATGTTTCGACGTGGACGATTTGTACGTGATCTGGCTTCTGGACTTCGACCTTCTGTCCCCAGGCGGGCCACGAAAGAGCTGCAACTACCACAAAAGAAAGGCACATCTTGTTCACTTCCAATCTCCTTCCCATCCTTATATATAGGCACTGCCCAGGGGGGTCTGAATCTCAGACCCTCTGGACAGTGTTCTTTTTAGGTTTGAGTTTCTCCGTGTGTGCAACCTGCGCTGCCATCGCCCGGTGAAGTTGCGTGCCCCGGAGTTTCGGCAGACGTTTTGCCAACACGTGTGGTTGATCGTTTTACGGTTGCGTGCTGGCGAATGTCGTTGAACACCAGCTTGCCGTCGCGGATCGTGCCCGACCCATAGCGCATCGGAAACGGCTGAACGCGATCGACGGGTTTCCCGTTCACGAGCACTTCGCCCTTCCTGGAGATCTGAAGTAGGAAGATCTTGCGCTCGTGGGTGCTTCCGTCGCCGTTGGGAAATTGTTCGACGAGGAAAACGCGGCCCTCATCGTCGAATTCGATTTCCCCATCCACAAGATCGGGAACGAAGACCTCGACGGGATTGCTGCCGGTCTCCTCCGCGACCTTGTCGATGATTTCCTGGGGAAAGGCATGGAAGAGAAGCGAGCCGTTTCCTTTGCCCGCACAGACCACCGCATGCAGGCATTGGCACCAGCCGCGCCGGTTCTGCTGTTTTCCGTCTCCCCATGCTCGAACGATCGAACGCAAGGCTGCAAACTCCTCGCGGGACCGCTCTTTGTTGGCGTGAACGGCGCTCCGAGCAGCATTGCGCCGGCCACGTGCTGCATTCCTGGTTGCTGGATCGTTGCGCCCGACCTCGTATTCCGCCACGGCTTTTGCCAGGGCTTCGTCCAAAGCTTCTTTTTCCTTAATGAGCTTCCCGATTTCCTCCGCGTAGATGCGATTGACTAACCGGCATTCTTGGGACATTTCGCGCGTGAAATTCTCGCCCGAAATCAGCCCGTGAAAATCGGCGATTGGCAGCTTCGCGGAGAAAAAGTCTTCGACTTCCTTTCTCGCCAGGTTGTAGAGGTACCCGATCTTGTCGGTGGGCAGAACATCGAGATGTACCGGCATATCGCTGACTCGCTCCTTGTCCTTCAACTGCAACCAAGGCGCGAGCGGTACCTTTTGGCGGATCTCGGCGATGAGTTGCTGGTTTACCTCGGTACCCCATTTCAGGCTGTCCAAGGCGTGCTGTAGTTCATCGACGAGTTGGTAGGCTTCTCCCCGGAAACCGGCGGCATAGCAGGAAGTTTTCAGGTCGGTGATGGAGCCGATCTGATTTCCCTTTGCCTGATTCGCCACCAGCGCGAGGTTCCACCAGGGACTCTGTTTCTTCGTCCGTTTTGTTTTTCCCTTCTCGTGCCAATCCTGCTGCGCGAAACGGCTTTCGACGAAGCGGGGGAAACGATCACCCTCGACCACGGCTACGAGGTCGAAATCGAAGTCTCCTCCGTTCTTGGCCGCTGTTTCACTATGCAGGGTGAAGGTTCCGTCGAGTTTGATCTGCTCCTCCACCAAATCCACGGCTGCCTCATAGTCCATCGAGCAACCGTTTTGTTCTTCGATGACTTGCGTCACGAGGGCTACTGCCTCTTCGGTAGTGACCCGCGTGAAAGGAAGCAAATCCTCGAACATGCGGATTGGGTAGCGCACAACCAGACCCTTCGTGCACGGAACCGAACTGATGGCCCGGTCCTGAGGCAGCCAGTCCGACGCGGCGACGACTTGACCTCGATACAGACGGAGAAAGCCGTCATCGGCAAGGGCAAAGCCTGGGATTTTGAAGCCGCCAGCCGTGCAGAGCTTGAATGCCCACTTTGCCAGCAAGCGGTTCAAAGCATTGTTGATGTAGGGGTGCTTGATGAGGTAGCCGCTCGAATCCACTTTGAGCACGGCCTCCACAACGGTGTGCTCGAAGGAAGTGTATTCCGAGTCGTTTGTCTCTTCCCAAGTGCCTTGTGCGTGCGACGTGCCCAGGAGTTCGATGACTTCGACATACTTCCCTTCATCGCATGCCGTTCGCAGTTTCCGTGCTTGCTCCATCGCGAACGGGACGATTTCGAGTTGCATGGACTCCCACGGCGCGTGTTCGATCAGCGTGTAACTGCTGTGGAGGTCGAGTGTTCTTGAAACCTCCCGAATGCCGAATACCACCGGCCCCCGGTAGGTCCGAACCTCGATCTTTGGTTTTCGCCAGTGGAGGAAGTCGAGGAATCGTGAGGATTGCTTGTATTCGGGTTTCACACACGATTCGGGCAAGATGATGTCCGCCCCGAGCTTCTCGGCGACATCGTCCGGCATCACCTTGCATCCGCCCTTGGCTTGTGTGTTCTCGAATGCCAGACGGAACTGATAGAGCCGGTGCCCGGGCAGATGAAAACGCTCGAACACCGACTGCGAAATCCAGCCCCGGCAGTCGTTCGTACCCAACGTGCGATCTTTGACAACCATCACTTTTGCGTCCGGCAACTGGACTCGCTGTTTGCAGGGCGAGACCAGAATCCCGAAGTAGGTGATGGCTGCTTCCGGCCATTTACGGAAACGCTCTGCAATGGCCGGCTCGTAACGCTCGTCCACGGCGTAGAACTTTCCACTCTTTGCCGAGGCGCTTGCGCCGACGAGCCTGAACCGCACACCTTCGAAATCGAAAGCCCTCATCGATTTCTGGACTTCATTTTCCTGGTGATCTTCGAGCCTACCTGGTGGGACATTGAGACGTGCTACGCGAATGCCGGGATAGAGGCCCTCGAGAAGCGTGTTTTGGAGCTGCTCCTGTTGGGTCAATCTGGGCAACCGTCGCTTCATCTGTCCCATCTCGTTGATGTCGATCGTAATCACAGGCATTCCACTACTCATTTGAGTTGGCATTTCTTCTCCTTATTTCCGTCCGGCAATGGACAGACAAGGAGGCCGTTGCCGGCGGTCTCTTCGCTGTCCTGGGCCGAAAACGAGGTAAGGTTTCCGGTCAGGTTCGCGAAGAACCAGACCAGCTCAGTTGTTCATGGGCAGTTCAACGTCTTCACCTCTTCGTTGCTGCGCTTCTTGCTCCTTTGTTTGTGCGGCAACCACAAACCAGGAGTTTGCTGGCCAGCTTTCCGTGAGTCCGGTTGGACACACTTCAAGCGAGCCGAGCACTGATCCACAATCGTTGGAGCTTGTGGACAGCTCTCAACAGACATGCTTCAGTCTGTAAAGAAACTCTTGGCTAGCCTGCTTTCGGCGCGCTGCGAGCGGCTTCTCGCCCGAGCTGCGGTTTCTTGCCCGAAAAATCCGCAACTCCCCGCCACTCGGAAACAACGAAGTAACTCAGACCCGTTTTGAGTGATTCCACCATCGCCTCTGGTTCCCCGGGGAGTTCCTTACCTAACTCGGGAACTCCGCCGCTTCCTCCTGATTTGGCGAGAAAGAATCGCTGGGCTTCTCCCGTACCCGGTTGACCCGTTCGCGGTTTGCGAGTCCCGCGCACCGCGCGGGGCGCTTGGCTATCCTTTCCTTCGCTTAGTGCCTCTGCCGCACTGGCCGTCACAATCGGACCCTCCCTTCCCTAATTTAATTTCATTGGCCGCTCTGGAGCGCCTAGCTCTCAACGGCCGTTCCTCTAATGTCTGTCCTTGTCGAGGTCGCTCTGTTGGAGCAACCCGGTTTCCCGATCCCCCACCATCTGTTCTTCCCCGTACTCCGCTACGAGAAGCCCGCTGGGATTGGTTTCCGAACGGCTCGTTTCGACCAGGCGCACGTTATACTTGCCGACGATTTGGTCGGTCGCCTCCGCCTGGTTCTTCACCCGGTGAATCTCCTTGACACCGAAAACGGTATAGGTCCACGGCGTGCCCTTCACGTGCTCGATCGAGCGAATCTCAAAGTCTGAAATCACTTGGTCATTCCGAATTTTTCCGATCGTGTCGTCGTCCCGCAGTTTGTTCATCGTGTATCCGCGCAGGTTCGCGGTCATCATGTTCAGAGCCTCGGCTACGTTTCTATCGACCGAGTCCGGCGTAAAGGCAAGATAGCGGGTGAGAAATTGGCGCACGACGGCCCGGCCTTCGAGATCGGTAGGCGCAACACCGGGAGGCGGATCTGAGGAAGATGCGTCGACCGACAGATTGAGCGCCGCCGCCCGACCGGATCCGGGGCCCATCACGGCGAAGGCGTTACCGTCCTTATCCACGCGAATCACGGTAGGCGGCAGGACGCGGACATAGACCGCGAATCCCAGAGAGACCATGGCGAGCAGACCGAAGATCATAGCCAGCAGCATGCTTCGGTTCGCGTACGCGCGAAGCATGCCGTCGTGCTCGTAATACTTCGTGTACCGAGTCATCTCGGGAAGCTGGCGAGCCCGATCATCGTTCCTCATTGCTATTCGCCTCCGTTTAATCCCCGGTAAGCCGACCCGAGGGAGTAGCCGACGTACCAAGCCACCGCATGCGGTGCGTTGACTCCACGATAGCGGCCTGGACTCGAAGAGGAACGCCGCGGCGATGGAGAAGAAGATGCGGGCGTGACGGCCCCGGAGAGATCACTGGCCGTTCCATCGCTGGTTGCTGCAGCGCTCGTTCCACCAGACGGCATCGCTGGAGACATCGAGGTGGATGCAACTGCGACTGTCGAAGCCCCTGACGATCCATTTGCGCCCGCAGGTAGCGGCGCCGCGGACTGCCCGAGAGAGGCAATTGCTGGCGCACCAGCCGGAGGTGGTGGTGCTGGTGACGCTCCACCGCTAGCTCCTGCCACCGCCCCTTCTCCGGCACCAACAAACGAGGCAGCCGCCATGCCAGCCACCGCGCTCGCCGTCCTCGTCATCGTGCTCAAGAGTGTCATCATGGTGCCGCCCACATCGCCGCGCACGATGCGGCTCGCAATGAACGGAATGAGCACAATCGAGAAGGAGAAGATGCTGGCCGTGAGCGCCAGAAGAATCATCTGGCTCGATCCGACAAAACTGTTGAGGACTCCATTGGCACCCAGGACGGCGTCAATGCTCGAAAGATTCACAGCCGACATCAGGACTTGCAGGATTGCGTAAATCAGCCCCCAAGCCTGAAACGTCATCAGGTTCACGAGATAGGTTCGCGACAACTGGCCGAGGCTCCGCGTCGGCAGCAAAGCGAGAATGAAGGGACCGGTCACGTAGAGCACGGCACCGTACATCGCGTAAAAAACGGTGAAAATGAGATAGCAAATGGGAAAGATAATGAAGGCACCGAGAATCAGCCAGAGACTGATGACACCCGACGCCAAGCCCGTCACCAGATTCCACATGGATGTATTTCCGTTGGATTGCCAGTACTGCGCCAGTTGGGTCATCCAATTGGAGAAGACATCCCCAACTCCGGTCGAGTTGTAAATGAAATCAGCGACGGAATTGAACATCCCATTGACATCACGAAAGACAGTGCCGTAGCTCGCGAACACCAGTCCCAAGATGAGGTACTTTATTCCCGAGATCGCGAGCATCCGCACATCGCCGCCGGCAGCGAACGCCTCGTAGGCGCTGTAGAGAAAACTGAGAAGAAGGATCGTGCCGGCAACGCTCAGTACAGCGCTCGTCACATTCGCGCTGTCGATGCCATTCAGTGCGGTCTGGAACAGCTGCTCGAAGTAGAACACGTCTCAAGGCCTCTTTAGGATGTTGTAAATCTGTTGCTGTATGGCGGTCGAATTCGCCGCTCCGTTCTTCACGTTGGCGCTGGCATTGGCGAGATCGACGGCCCGCACGCGCATCAAGTCCGCAGTCGCGGATTGTGTGTAGGCGTTAGCACGGACCAACCACGCATCGGCCTGCGCTTCGATGATCGGCGCGCTGCCCGGCGCTGCTGCCGCGATACTCTGGTTGATCTGGTCTGCCGCTTGCAGTTCCAGATCCGCCAAGGCGTCGATCTCAATCGCCTTCTCCATCGCGTCCTGTGCCGCGGCATCGGTCATGTCCACCATGTCCCGCACCTGAGGCGAGGCCGTGGTTGCATCCGGGACCGCGCCATAAACCGCCAAATACTGCGCGCCTGTCTGGGCGATCTGGTTGGGATTCCCCGAGAGCAGGTTCTGTTCGAACTGTTGGGTTGACGGCAGCGTTGCACTGTTCACCGGAATGCGCATGACGCTTTCCATTTGGGTGAAGATCCCTTGCATGCTTGCCACGAGCGCCCGCGCCTGATTGATCAGGTTCTGCGGCCAGACGATGGCTTGCTCGAACTTCGAGATATCCTGCTCGATTGAAAGAATGTCGTTGAGGCCGCCGCCAATGACGCTGCCGAGCGTGCTGCCGATCGTGTTGAGTCCGGCCGTCATAATCGCGCAGCAGGGATCCATGAATTGGCTCTTGACCGGTTTGGGCGCCACGAGAACCAGCACCACGACCAACGCGACCGTGCGCACTTTATGTCGCCAGATCCACCCGAGACCTCGCTTTACACCTTGCAAAACTGTATTCATCGCATCTCCTTCCTTAGTGCCTCTGTAGAAGATTCAGAATCTGCGTATTTACATCGCCGGTGATTGTGGCCCCGCGCTTTCGAAGCGCGTTGTCGTGGGCCAGCCGGGCTGCCTCTTGTCGCAGTTCGGCCGCGAGCATTTTCTGCGTGAGCGTCTGGCTTTCGATGCTGGCCACGACGGCCGTTGCGGTCAGGAAGGGCGCCGAACCTGGAGCTGCCTGGCTGGCCTGGTCCTCGATGTTGTCGGCTGCTTGGAGCGTGAGATCATCTGCCGAGTCACTCTCCTTGAGGGTCTTGAAGTTGTCCATCGCCAACGCGTCGTCCATATCCATCATCGTTCGATCGGCGGAGCTCGCTGCGGTTGTTGTCGGGACACTGCCATAGGTGTTTCCGAACGATGTGGTGAGTGCCGCGAGATCACCCGTCTGATGATTTCGCATCACGTTTTCGAGTGCGATTGGGTTCGGCAGTGTGGCGCTCTTGAGATTGATGCTGAAGATGCTCTGCATCAGGGCCCTGTACTGTCCGATCATCTGCGTCACAAGAGCCCTCGCCTGGTTGATCAGGGCAACCGGCCAGATCGCTTCCTGGTAGTACTTGTCGATTGTGCTTCGGACCTTATTGATCGCCGTCAGTGCGGTCTGGATCTTGCCGTTGATCACGTTGAGCACGGATTGGATGGCTGCTACCAGGCTCGCCTGTGCCTGTACGGGTGGCGGACTCACGAGCGCCAAGGCCAGCGCGCCTGCCAGCGTGAGGGCGATCACTTGTCGGCGGGTTCTCGCGACGATCACCCCGTAGGACAAGAAGACAACGAACAAACCAAACAAAACGCTTGTCAGTGTAACCATGTCGATGCCTCCCGCAGTCTGCTTGGATCGGAATCTTTCATGACACTTCTCCCGTCACAGCGCCGGAGATCTCTTCCGGCAGTGGCGGCACCTCGGCTAATCCACGTGGAAACTTGCGAGCCAGTTCCTGATACCGTTCGAGCAGCGGGCGATCCGCCAACTTCTTCAGCACCCAGGCCCGGTAGCGCCTTTCTCTCGGGAACGTGGTGCAGACCCAATAGTCGACAGTTGTGGGGGCGATGCGGATCGTCTGGGTTGTCTCGGCCTTCTCTCCCAGGACTAAGAGGGCGTCGGCGCTCTCTCCTTTGCGCGGCGCGCTGAAACGCTTCACCTCGTTCAGAGCAACTGGATTCAGGTACAGGTGATTGATGAGGGGAGTCATGTCGCCTGGTTGCTGTCCGATGATCTTGACGCTCGCATTCTTGAGGATTCCGGGCCCATGCTCTCGCGGCTGAAACTCCGTGCCCACAAAGTCCTCGACCGTCTGGCTGATGCCCCAAACACTTGCGTTCCTCTTCCGAGCGGTCCGGAAGAGTTGCACGACTTCGGGAGCCAATGTCGGGGAATCCAGCAGGAACCAGCACTCATCGAGAACGGTGATGCTTGGCTGTCCAGTTTTTCCTCCAGCGCGCGATGCGACCGCGTTCGCGATCAGCATGCTCATGGCGGTCTCGAGCTTCGGGTCCGAACTCAAACCTTCGACGTTGAAGAACAGCCAGTTGCTGTCGAGCCGCATAGTCGTATGCGCGTCGAACAGCTTTGCGTAAATCCCCTTTTCTCCCGTCCACGCGCGCAGCTTGATCGCCGCCAGGCGGGCCTCGTCAATCGTGCGCTGCATCCGTTCTTCATCGCGCCATTGCGCGAGTTCCTCCCGGAGATCGTTGAAGGTGGGAATGGGGTTCGAGTAGCGAATCGCACACCGTTTGTAGGTCCGACCGATGGCGTCGCTCAGCAAGTTGTCGACAAGCGAGTTGTCCGAACCCGGGCTGTCGCCAATCATGTGGCGCGTAAGATTCTTGAGAAACGCGGTCTTTTCTTTGCTCGGGGTCGTTTCTCCTGTTGGCAGATCCCACGGATTCAGCGTTTCCGACCCGTCGAGCTTCACGTCGATGACACGCCCGCCCATCAAATCCACTAGAGGCTGGTAGGAATCACCACGCTCGATAATCGAGATTTGTGGATTGGCGCGCGCCATCATGAGTAGGAACAACTGGGCCATGAAGGTTTTCCCGCCGCCGCTCTTCGCCATGATGAGCATGTTGGCGTCACCGATGCTCGGGTCGAATGGCGAGAACGGCACGAGTTGCCGATAGGGCGTTTCAAAAAGCATGAGCGGCGAGTGCTGAGTCCCTCGCCACGGCATCTCGACCGGCAAAAGGTCCGCAGCGTTGAGGGTGAGCAGATCGAGCTCCCGCCGGTTCTCTCCTCCCATAGCAGGAAGACCGGTGAAGAAAAGGCGCTTTTGGGCCAGCGTTTCCGGAATCCCTCGCCCGCCGTTCATTCGCGCGATCGCGTGCAAGAGCCGCTGCCGGCGATCCGACAGAATGCGTTCCGCCTCTTCCCGTTCCATTCGGTTGCGGCTAGGCCGGGACGTCCGGGTGGTCACGACGAGGCTCATTTGGCAAGCTTTCAGCGAACTCGAGATTAGGTCCTGCAGAACTCTGACAAGTTGATGCTCCGCCACTTGGGCATCCACGTTGATCCGGAAACCGCCGTGAAAATCCTTTTGTGCCGCGAGCATCTTGCGCAGGCGGCTCTTGTACTGCTTGATCGATTTGCTCTGGTCGGGGAGACTGACTTCCGCATTGACCACAAGCGGACAGTCCATCACCACGAGTTCACGCAGAATTCCAGGGAACGTGGCATCGGGAAGGTCTTTCAGGCTGATCCAGGAATAGAGCAGGCCACCGACCTTGAGATGTTCGTCCTGTTCGTCCTCAACGTTGACGTTCGCCATCTGGCTGCGCGCACTTTCATACCAAAGCGACTCGCCGGTCGGACGGTAGGGCAAGGTGTCATTTCCCAGTGGATGGAGGGCCCGTTTAATTTCGAGAAATATGTCCTGGTGGCTAATCCGGCGCATGGTCATGCCGGTCGCGCCGAGTGTCGCTTCCACTCCCGCCAGCAGGCTGTTGAACTCCGCGACCAGCTCCTCATGCTCCTGCCGCGAGCGCTCGATGCACTTCTTGGCCGAAAGGCTCGAGCTTCCGCTCGACTTCATCTTTCGTTTCCACTCGAAATCGGGTGACTCGTGGTGAATCCGCGGATTCCAGATAAAGTACAGGTGCAAGAAGTGTTGCAGGTAAAAACCCGCGGCCTCGCGGCTTTGCCAGAGCTCGACATGGAGACGATCGAGTTCGCGGAGCACGGGATTCTCGCAGCGTCGCTCGCGGATGTAGCGCGATACTAGGTCCCCCGTCCCTTCCGCGATTTCAAACCGCACCTGCATGCGCATGGACCGCTCGGGCAGCGATCGGACCAGAGCTTCAAGCAGCCCCTTGATGCGATTCCTTCCCTCATCGCTCGCGTAATACGATTGAATGCCGCCCACCTCATAACCCGCGACCAGAGACCCGTCGACCTGGACCGCCACGTTTTCGAGTAAATCCCGGATGCGGAGTTGCTCGCACAGAGGCGGTGCGTTCAGCGATCGCTCGTACCGTTCGGCCGTCAGCGGCATCGCGAGTCTCCCCAACGCAGGTAATCCCGCGTGAGTTCGCGGTCCCGTTCGAGCGCGGAGTACACATGAGGCTTCACATGAAACATCACCCAGTCCTGGATATAGCCGCGCTGCTTGCCGTACTTGAAGAGCATGAGTGCGGGAATGCTCAGCACCGGGACGACGTACTCGAGAACCATGTTCATCGGCAGCCCGAACATCTCGCGGTGCAAGAACCGTCCGAGAATGTTCGCGACCACCGCGAGCGCCAGAATGGCAAACAGGTCTTCGGCTTCCAGGCCGAAAAACGTGACGCGCGTTCGAAGGTTTCGGTATACGGGTGTCACTTCAAGGGCCATCTCTTTCGTCCTCCTACTGAATTCCCGCCGTTCCATGCGCGACGAAAAACTCCGCGAGCCGCACCAGGCCCGACAAAAGCAAACAGAGCCCCGCTACCACGAAATGCCTCAACCATCCTTCTGTCGGGTGGACCCGTGTGACGATCCCCATACGCAGAGCGCCAGCGGCAACTTGGAGACCCGCGTACACCGGCATCAACACGTTGCAAATCCAATCGACCAAGCTCACGAGCGACATCCAGTACACGTCGGGATCATTCCAGGCCCTCTGCGAGGCAAACGTTTCCATCGTTCGTAACAGACCCGAAGCCATTAGACAGAGAAAGGCTCCATACATCGCGGCCGCGTAGGATTCCGAACGCGCAAAGCGCAAAACGGCGATGGCGAAGAAGAGTGCCGCAAGGGTGGGCAAAATCACGTTTCCGGCCCAGTTCGTCAGATTCAAGATTCCGTTCGTAAACGACATCGCTCTTCCTATGCCTCCATCGATAGAACCAACTTCCAGATTCCCGAAACGCACAACATGGCGAGGGCAACCGCGACCAAGCGCATGGCCGGCCGCTTCGTAGCAAAATTGAGGATGGCGCCTACGATCGCAAGTCCTGCCGCGATCGGCATGATCGTGCCAGCCAAATAATTCCAAAGACTGTCCAGGACGTCCGCCGTGGCAAACTGTGTTCCCGTGTTGTAGCTCTCGATCAACGAATACGTTGCTTGCACGCCTAGTAGAAACATCGCTGCCAGAATCGAGGGCAGAGGGTGCCCTCCCGAGGCTGTATCCAGGATGGCTCGCAGAACAAAATACGCCGCAAGGGTCGTCACGATCCGGCCAGCGATAAACGTCGTCACAAAGTTCGACACGTCCGACTGAAACGAGCTCAACCAGGCCGTTCCAATTCCACCCGAGGGTATCGGTGTTACCACTCCAGACGAGGAGAACCATCCGAGCAGGGGCACGAGCGTTATGAACACGACGACCCAGAACATCCATTTCGTGAAGCCGCCACCCATCAAAAATGTTGTTCCACCCTCGCGCCTCAAGCTGAGTCCTGCGAGAACCAGAGCGACCAGAGAAGCGGCCGGCGCGAGCTGCAAGAGCACTTGAATGATGTCGTTCAATAGTTGCGGTACAGCCATTGCGGCCTCGTTTCTTTCTCTTTCTCGCGTTGATTTCCGCCAAACCGTTCGACATAAGAGTGGAGGTGGGCGGGCGGCCCGGTTCCTTTCTTCTCCTTTCCCGAACTGCCCGCTGCCTCCGCGCTGGAGGTGTGCTGCTTCCCTTAGTTCACGCCTCCGGTTCCGTTGGTGATCCAGAACTCGATCAACCGGGTGATCCCTGAAACAGCCAAGAGCCCCGCTGCTGCCGCCAGCCATCGGCCGACTCC
>Ga0335075_10005433_pt1 | contig 19804 bp, 17 predicted proteins | sample Lox_Sample_24_FD_206723 | JGI IMG/M metagenome (GOLD analysis project Ga0335075, IMG submission 206723) | Soil microbial communities from Loxahatchee National Wildlife Refuge, Florida, United States - Lox_Sample_2.4 | ecosystem: Environmental > Terrestrial > Soil > Wetlands | place: USA...
GTCGCGGAACTCTATCGCGAGCCGGTCTTCGCCGGCGTGGACGACGAGTTCGTCGCGCAGATGCGCGAGCGCGTGCGCGGAGAGCACCTCGAACTGCTTGCGGGATTGCTCGATCGCGCGATCGAGCGCGGCGATCCGGTCGCAATCGCGGCCGGCGCCGAAGCGCTGGCGCGCCACGATCCGTCCAGCGAAGACGCGATCGGCCGCGCGGTGCGGGCGTTGCGCGAGCTCGGCGAAACCGATCGGGCGCGCCGGCTCTTCGACCGCTTCGCCGCGCGCGTTCGCGAGCTGGTCGGCGTCGAGCCGGCCGAAATCGCGGAACTTCGTCCGGCCTCCGGTCTGCCGGCCGAAACGACGCCGTTCTTCGAACGCCCGGCCGAGGTCGCCGCGGTTTCGAACGCGCTGGAACGGGCGCGCGTGGTCGTGCTGGTGGGACCGCCCGGCGTCGGCAAGAGCCGCCTCGCGTCGCGCATCGCCGCCGAGTTGACCGCCCGTTATCCGAACGGCGTGCGTTATCTGGATGCTGCCGGCCATCGCGACGGCGCGTCGGCGCTGGCCGCGCTTGCGGGCATCGTGCGCGCGCGCGCGCCCGACGCCGCCGCGATCGCGCGCGCGTTGGTGGAGACGCCGTCGCCGCTGCTGCTCGACAACGTCGAAGCGATCGCGGCCGAACTCGAGCCGCTGATTGCGCAGCTCGCCGCGGGCGGCAGCCCCGCGCCGGTGCTGGTCACCAGCCGCGCGCCGCTGCGCGTGGCCGGCGAATGCGTGGTGCGCGTCGAGCCGCTCGAGCGTCAGGCCGCGCTGGCGTTTTTTCTCGCGCGCGCCGAACTCGCCGGCGCGCGCTTCGAGCGCACCCACGAACGCCTCACGGCGGCGGCGTCGATCTGCGAAGAGCTCGACTGCGTGCCGCTGGCGCTCGAACTGGCCGCGCGCCGCATACCGACGCTCGGGTTCGTCAACGTTCGCAGGCTGCTCGACGATCGCTTTCGCGCGCTCGCGCCGCGCGGCGAGCGCCGCGGCGGCCGCCACGACGCGTTACGAAGCGCGTACGACTGGAGTTACGACTTGCTGTCGCCGGACGAGCAGCGCGTCTTTCGCGCGCTCGGCCTGCTGCGCGGACCGTGGACGCTCGAGACCGCAGCGAGCTTGATGCAAACCGACGTGCGGGCCGTCGCCGACGTGGTTTCGCGCCTGGTCGACGACTCGCTGGTCGAGCTCGGGCGCACCGAAGGCGCGTTTGCGACGATGCGGACGGCCCGCGAGTACATGCGCCGCCGGCTCGACGAATGCGGCGAGACCGGGGCCTACGCCGAGCGCTACGCCCGCATGGTGCTCGAGCCGTACGTCGCCGCCAACTACGAGCTGCGCGGCGCCCATGCCGCCGACCGGTTCGACGCGATCGAACGCTCGATGGACGACGTTCGTGCGGCGTTGGATTCGGCGATCGTCGCAGGCCTCGACGTCGAGCTCGGCGCCCGCGCGCTGGCGGCGCTGTCGCGCTTTTTGTTCGAGCGCGGCCACGCGATGGAAGCGCGGCGCTGGTGCGAAGCGGCGGTCGCGCAGCTCGACGCGAGCTCGCCGGTGCGCGCCGAGACGCTCTACGTCCGCGCGCTGATGGGCCGCAACGCCGGCCGTTTCGACGCCGGTCTGGCGGAGTTCGAAGAAGCGGTCGCCGCGCTGCGCGCGTCCGGCGATGCGGCGACGCTGGCCAAGTCGATGCTCTACGCGTCCAACGCCGCGCGCATGACCGGCAACGCCGAGCGCGCGCTCGATCTCGCGCGCGAAGCGAGCAAGATCCTGGCCGGAATCGGCGATCCGTATCTGGTCGCGTTCGCACGCAGTGCGGTCGGGGCCGCCAACTATGCGTTAGGCAACCTGTTGCGGGCGCGTCGCGAGTTTGCCGCTGCCGGCCGGGCGTTCGCGGCCATCGAGGCGCGCGACGACGAAGCGCTGATGCTGATCGATGCGGCGCGCTGCGACTTCGGCATGGGCGATCTGATCGCGACCGGACACGAGTTCGAGCGCGGATTGAGTCACGCGCTGCAAACCGGAAACCGTTACGTCGAAGCGCACGCGCGCATCAGCCTCGGCCTGCACGCGCTGGATCGCGGACGACCCGCCGACGCGCGCCGGCAGCTCGCTCCGGCCGCGGCGATCGCGCTCGCCACCAACGACGTCGAGCTTTCGGTCATCGCGCTCGAGGCTGCCGCCGAGCTGTTCGCGGCCGAAAACGCGCGCGAGCGCGCCGTCATCGCGGCCGCCGCCGCCAACGGGGTGCGGGCGCAGGCGTGCGCCGAGCGCGCGCCGAGCGAACGCGCGCGCTACGAACGTCTGCAGCGCCGCGTCGGCGGCGTCGCGCCGCCGCGCGGCGAGCGCAGCTTCGATCCGGGCGCGCGGATGCGCTCGATCTTGGGCAGCTTCAGCGAGGCGCTCTACGAAGTGCCGAAGACGGAACGTCGTCGGTAAGGCTCGCGTAGATCAGGTTGCCGAACTTGTCGGTGACCGAGAATCCGCAGCCGCCGTCGGGGACTTTGGATTCCGGCGGCATCGAGACGTTGACGGTGAACGGATCGCTGGTGCCCTTCACCGGTGACACGCCGATGCCGGCCGACGGGCATGTGTACGGCGGCACGCCCGAGAGTGACTGCGGCGGCGGGTTATTGAGATTCACGGTGAAGTTGTCCGGCTTGACGGTGACGCCACCCTGCGCGTAATCGGTGATTTGGATTTGCGGCGACGACACGCTCACGATGTCGAGCAGCACGCCCGGCGAGCCGGGACCGCTGCACGTTCCGCCGCCGTCGTGATCGCCCGACGTGATGTCGTGAATGCAGATCGAGACGTTGCCGGGACCGGGATGCAGCGTGATCTTCGGATTCTCCGGCGAGAACTTGGAGACTTTGAAGCCGGTCTGGTCGTCCGGCAGGCTCGAAAAGCTGTCGAGGGCCGTCGGTCCGGTGTTGCCCAGCGGCGACTTCGTTTCGACGTCGTACTCGAACTTGGCGGTGCCGCCGTACAGGTAGAAGTTGGCCGGTTCCGAGAGCGTGACGTCGTTGGGCGACGGGCTGGCGGCCGATCCCAGCGGCGTCCAGTCGTACCCTTGGCCCGGTTCGATTCCCAACGGAACGTTGTCGACGCTATAGTAATCGACGTTGTTCTTGTCGGCCGACTTGGCGTTGGTGACGGCGACGTCCGAGGTCATCAAGGCGCCCTGGAGCGTGCCTTTCACGTATTGCGTGACGGTCAGCGGAATGCCGTCGGGATAGCCCGCCAAGATCGGTCCGGCCGACGGATCGAGATCGCCGACCAGATCTTCGATCGCGCTCGCGAGATTGAAGTCGTAAGAAGCTTTCTTGGTCGGACTCAGCGTGGCGGTCGCTTTGGGAACGAGCAGCTTCGACTCGCTGGTGGATTGATAGGTGAGTCCGGGATCGCCCTCGTCGCCCCCGTTGCTTTGCGCCAGCAGGTACTCGCCGCCGCCGGTCACGGCTTTGCCGTGCGCTTCGAACGAGTACGAAAGCTTGGCGGAGATCGAAACGACCGAGCCGCCGTCGACGGTGAACGTCGGCGACGAGGCTTTGTCGTTGAGCACCGCGACCGGCAGGAGCGACTCCACGTTCTCGGTCCACGGATATTTCGCCGTCTCGTCGACCAGCTGCAGCGGGTAGTTGGTGGTCTCGCCGAACGACGCGCTGACTTCCCACTGAATGTAAATCGATCCGAACGGCAGCTTGATCGGATACGGGAACGCCGGTTCGGGCGGCGAGATGACGGCTTGCGAATACGGCGGGGTCGAACCTTTGAGGAAAAACTTCACCGGTGCGGCCGTAAACGGCATCGGCGGCGCGGCGGCGGCGACCTCTTGCAGAACCGGCTCGAACGGAGCGGACGGTTCGGATGCGCCGGCCGTCGTCGAGAACGGCGCGCCGGCGCGAACGAACGTCGGCTTGACGTGCTTGCCCAATACTTCGAAGTCGGTGAAGTATTTGGCGGCCGGCTCGGAACCGTCGCGCAGGTCGACCAGCGTCGAGATTTTGTCGCCGGTACGGATCGAGGCGAACCCGCCCGGCACGCCGTCGATCGTCGTTCCGTTCACCCGCACGACGAGGTTGGCGGGGATTTTCGGACCGCTGACCGGCGCGACGCCGGCGACCGATTGACTCGACTTCGCTCCCAAAAACGGTTGCGTGTGCAGCCGAATGCCGTCCGACGTATAGCCGGTGATCGTGGCGAATACCAGCGTGTCCGGCTCGGGCGTCGGCAGCGCGGAGAGCAGCGCCGACGCGGTCGCGCCTTTCATCGTCTTCCCTCCAAGTTGCGAGGCGCCGACCTTGCCGCTGATCTGCACGACCTTGGCCGACGCGGCCGGAACCGGAATCGGCGTCGGCGGCACCAGCCGCAGGTCGAGCGGCGGCGGCGTCGGATAGCCGGGCGCCGGCGTGACGTGCGCGATGACCGGCGGCGGTGCGGCCCCGGCGCCTTCGACGGTGGCGTCGAAAGCCGGATCGAACGCGCGCGCCGGGACGGCGGCGTTGGCGACTGCGGCGTTGGGAACGGCCGCGCCGGGAACGAACGACGGCGTACGTCCGCAGGCCGAGAAGCAAGCGATGGCGGCTACGGCCGACCACGCAAAACGAGCGCTGGTTGAGCGAATCATCTTCGAACCGTAGCATGAAACGCATCCCGGGAGCGTCCCGGATGCGTCCCGGCAAGAACGGCTAGCGGCGCGCCAGCGGGATGACGAAACGCGTGGCGGTGTGCGTATCGTCGTAGGCCGAGATCTTGTTGTCGACTAACCCCGCGTCCAGGCCGGCGGTGCGAACTTCGGCGTCGCTCGGCGACGCGCCGCGGCCCTTGGGATGGAAGACCCAGAGCGCGCCGTTGGGCTTGAGGTGACCGGCGGCGCGCGGGATGCGCGCCAGGTCGCGCACGCCGTCGACGCGCACGAAGATGATGTCGTAGTTGGTACGCAGTGCTTGCGACGCGGCTTTGGCTAAGCGGGCGTTGAGGTCGCCGACGAACCATTCGTCGTGTGCGCCGCAAATTGCGACGTGCGCGTCCGACGTCACGCCGAGCTTTTCGAACAGCGTGCGATGCGAATAGTCGCGGTCGGCGGCCTTCATTCGAACGTGAGGCTCCACGGCTTGTGCGGAATGTCGGTATAGGCCATCGGGCGGTCCCACCAATCGTGCTTGCGTGCCGCCATCGTACCCGCTTCGGGCGGCGGCGGCACGCGCAGAGCGAGCGCTCGCGCGTAGGCGCCGGCGTAGCGATCGATCATGCGCTCGACGGTGAACTCCGCCTCGACGCGCTGCCGGCAGGCGGCCCGGTCGAGCGACCTCAGTGCCGGCACCTTCGCGACCGCCTCGTCGACCGAATCGCAGAGGAAGCCGGTGACCCCGTCGACGACGATCTCGGGAATCGATCCCATGCGCGCGCCGAGGACCGGCGTGCCGCATGCCATCGCTTCGATCAGCGTCAAGCCAAAGCGCTCCGGCCGGGTCGTCATGTGCACCAAGGCGAGCGCGTTGGAGAGCAGGTCGTCGCGCTCCTCGCGCTCGACCGCGCCGAGAAACTGCACGCGGTCGCCGTCGATGTGCGGTGCGACGCACTCTTCGAAATAGCGGGCGTCTTGCGGAATCGCCGCCATCTTGAGCCGCACGCCGGCCCGCTTGGCGATCTCGATCGCCCGGTGGGTGCCCTTTTCGGGATGGAAGCGACCGAGAAAGACCAGATAGTCGCCGGGCGTGCCGTTGAACGTGAACTCACCCGGATCGATGCCGTTATAGGTGGTCGCGAGATACTCCAAGCCGGGGTCGCGATCGCTGTCGGAGATCGAGCAGAAGAAGCTGCGCCGCGCGCCGGCGTAGAACGCCGCCAGAATTTGCGGCGATGAAAAGCCGTGCACGGTCGTCAATAGGGGCGGGCCGCCGGTCGCCAACGCGTAGGTCAGCGGCTTCCAGTCGAAGTTGTTGTGGATCAGGTCGAACTCGTGCGCGCGCGCGAATAGCTCGCCGATATGCAGCGACTCGAAGACGCCGCCGTCGAGCGCGGGATCTTCGTTCAATCCCACCGGCACGACCGATGCGACGCGCCCGTCGAACTGCGAATTGCCGGTCGCGAACAGCGTGACGTCGAGTCCCCGGCGGCGCATGCCGTCGGCGATGTTGTACGCGATCTGCTCCCATGGACCGTAGCCTTGCGGCGGCGTCGGCCACGCGATCGGCGCCAGGACCGCGAGTTTGGTTCCGGCGAGCGCGGCGCTCACCGGTCGTCGTCGACCGGGTGCGCGTCGTTCAAACTCTTGGCGAGCGTCCAGTCGGAGCGCCGGATCAAGCGCTGCATCGCGAGCTCCGAAAACGGTGCGATCGGCTGCGCGCGCGCGTAGTCGAACATGTCGCTCAAATCGTCGCCCGAAGCGTCGCGCCGTCCGAGATTCCGGAGCGCCCAGTTGCGCTCGATGAAGCGGACGATCGCGGTCGACTCGCGCTGCGTGTGCGAGACGCCGGTTCGCGCCCACGGCGACACGACGATGAGCGGGACGCGAAAACCCCAGTGCGTGCCGTCGGGAGCGGCCGGCGGCGCGACGTGGTCGTACCACCCGCCGGAGTCGTCCCAGGTGACGATCATCGCCGAGTCGTCGTAATACCGGCAGTTCGTCTGCGGCGAGCGCTGGCTCTGCACGAGCGCCATGTAGATCGAGCCCACCCACGCCGGTCCGCCGTTGCTCATCGATCCGGCGTGATCGGAGCTCAGCCACGTCGGCGTGACGTAGCTGACCTGCGGCAGCCGGCAGTGCTCGATGTCGGAGAGTACGTCGGACATCGGCGTGTCGACGTTGCGATCCCAGTCGGGGCCGTAGCGCACGTGCCGGATGGCGTCGTAGACGTTCACCCACGCGTCGGCGAGCGTCCGGTACGAGCCGGTGTAGTACTTCCACGAAACGCCGGCGTCATCGAGCAGATCGCCGACGGTGCGATCGTCGAAGCACGGAAAGACGCCCGGGCTGCGAACGTCTTCACCGGTCGAGAAAACGGCGACCGTCGTGCCGGGCTTGGAATCGCAGCCCCACGTCAGCATGTCGGTCGGATCCTCGGCGGCTTGGCTCTGCGCGGCCACAAGGAAGATGTGACCCGGAAACGTCGGCACCAAACGCGGCGCGAAGTTCCGATCGGCCAACGCGTAGCGCGCCGCGAGCAAATGATAGATCGTCGTTTCATCGGCGGGAACGTAGCCGAGCGGAAAACCCGGCGGCGGCTTGGGATAACCCGGATCCGCCGTCACCGGATCGGACGCAAAGCCGTCCATCTTGCCGCCGTTCCATTCCGCGACCAGCGCCGCATGGGTGTGCGACGGGTCGGCGGGAAACTCGAACGGCGTCGATCGCAGCGGCACGCTCTTGCCGTCGATCGTCGCGGTTTGCGTCGTGTCCGCACCGGGATAGCCGCGGCCGCCGGCCAGCACCGACGACGCGAACAGATTGTCGAACGTGCGGTTCTCTTGGATGACGACGATCACGTGACGGATCGGGCTGCCGGCCACGGGCTGCGCGAGATCGGCGGTCGCGGGCGAACCCGTGGAGGCCGTACCCAGGAGCAGCAGCGTCGCGAAGGCCACGCTCGCGCGCCGCATCAGACCGGCGTTCCGCCCTTGATGACGCCGGCGACGTCGCGCAGCGCGCGCACGTCTTCGCCGGCATCGCGCTCGAGCAACAGCAGGTCGGCCGGCTCGTCGATTGCGACCATGCCGCGGCTCAGCCCGATCAGCTCGGCGGCGACCGCGGTCGCGGCGTGCAGCGCTTGCTGCGGCGTCATCCCGAGCATCGACCACATCAGCTCGACTTCGTAGGCGTAGTTCTCGTGGTAGTTGTACGGCGTGCCCGCGTCCGAGCCGCCCGCGATGCGCACGCCCTGCTCGTAAGCCTTGCGGATGTTGGCGAGCATCGCCTCGTTGACGGTCCGTGCTTTGTCGATCACGAACTGCGGCTGCGCCCCGGTTTCGAGATTGTTGAGAATGCAAGTCGGCGCGGTGAGCGTCGGCACGAGATACGCACCGCCCTGTTTGAAGAGCGCGATGGCCTCGTCGTCGAGCAGCGAGCCGTGCTCGATCGAGTCGACGCCGGCGCGCAGCGCGTTCTTGATGCCGGTCGTGCCGATCGCGTGCGCCGCGACGCGCAAGCCGTGGCGGTGCGCTTCGTCGACCGCGGCGGTCAGTTCGTCGGGCGTGAGCTGCGCGTTACCCGGTACGGCGCCTTTGGTGAGCACGCCGCCGGTGGCGATCAGCTTGATGCAATCGGCGCCGGCCCACATTTGCTCGCGCACGGCTTTGCGCGCGTCCCACGGGGAATCGACCATCCGCCCGATCGGCCAGCCGTGGCCGCCGGTCATGCAGATGACGGCGCCGGCGACGCGCATGCGCGGTCCCGGTACGGTGCCGGCGACGATCGCGTCGCGCAGGTCGGCCGCGATCGCGTTGGAACTGCCGACGTCGCGAATCGTCGTCACGCCGGCCGCCAGCGACTTACGCGCGTTGGCAACCGCGTGCAGCATGCGTTGGTTCTGGGTCGTTTGCTGGAACGCGCCCATCACATCGGGCTGACCGCTGGCTTCGACGTGCGCGTGCGCGTTGACCAGTCCGGGCGTCACGCAGGCGGCTTGACGATCGCACTCTCCGGTTGCGGCGCGAATTCCGGCGATGCGCCCGTCGCGAATCTCGACGTCGACGTTACGCTTGGGCGGCTCGAGCGTCCCGTCGTAGAGAACTCCTGCACGTACGATCATCGTCGGCGTATTCTTCGCCGGCCGGTACCTTCATGCGAACCAGGCGCCCCCAATGGCGGTCGCAGCACTTCGCGATGCAGTTCGGTCCGCCGAGGCCGAACGCGCGGCAGCCGCACGGCCAAACGTAGCGCAGCAGATTCGGTTTGCGCTCCAGCGCGGTCGCGACCGACGGATTGCCGAGCGCGCGCCGAAGGCCGGCGACTTCGACGATCGCGTGGCGGGAATCCGGGAAGCCGCGGGACGCATTCATATCTCATGAACGCCGCCGAGTCACCCGTTGTTTCGGCGCCGCATGTAAAACGGATTAAACCGCGCGCGCTTCGGCGGCCTCCATCGCCTGATACGATTTGCTGGTGAGCGTGTGGCCGAGGACGCCCGCGATAAACCGCGACGCGGCCCGGACGCGCGCCAGATCGACGCCGGTTTCGACCCCCATCGAGTGCAGCATGTACAGCACGTCTTCGGTGCCGACGTTGCCGGTCGCGCCGGGCGCGTACGGGCAACCGCCCAAACCGCCCGCCGACGAATCGAACGCGGCGACGCCGCACTGCAGCGCCGCGTAGACGTTGGCCAACGCCGTTCCGCGCGTGTCGTGAAAATGGCAGGCGATCGATTCGAGCGGAATCCGTTCGGCCAACAGCGGCACGAGCTCTTCGACCTGGCTGGGAACGCCGACCCCGATTGTGTCGCCGATCGAGAGCGCGTCGCAGCCCATCTCCATCAGCTTGACGCTCACGTCCACGACCATCTGCGGCGTGACCCGGTCGCCGAACGGCGAGCCGAACGCGGTCGAGACGTAGCCGCGCACCCAGACGCCGTCGTTCTTGGCGGCGCGTACGACGTCGCGAAACGTTTCGAGCGACTCGTCGATCGTCATGTTGATGTTGCGCTGGGTGAAGTGCTCGGAGGCTGCGGTGAACACCGCGATCGCGTCGGCACCGACGGCGCGCGCCCGCTCGTACCCGCGCAAATTCGGCGTCAGCACCGGATACCGCACGCCCGGCACTTTGCGAATGCGCGTGAAAACCTCGGCGGCATCGGCCAGCTGCGGAATCGCCTTGGGACTGACGAACGACGTCGCCTCGATCCAGCGCAGCCCCGTCTCCGAGAGCAGATCGATGTAGCGCACCTTGTCGGCGGCGCTCACGTTCTCGCGCTCGTTTTGCAGCCCGTCGCGCGGGCCCATTTCGAAGAGCGTGACGGCCTTGGGAAGTCTCATACGGCTAGCTACGCCTCCGGCGGGCTTTGGGTTGCAAGGGGGCGGCCTCTTCCTCGCTGCCGAAACACCCGCGAGGAGGACGCTCTTCATGAACCTTCGCGCCGCACGCTCCCTCTCGCTGTCCGTCACGCTGCTCGCGGCCGCTTGCGCTCCCGGCGGGAGTCCCGGACAAGGCGCCTCGCTGGCTCCGTCGCTAGTCCGCCCGGCCGTCGCCGGCGGGCTGGTGGTGAGCGAAGGCGACACCGGCTACCACGTCGTCTCGAGCGTCAAAGGCGCCAACGTCCATTTCGACGCGCTGCCGAAAAGCGGGTGCGAGATCAAGCGAGATTGCTACGTCTTCGCCGCCTCGACCGGCTTGGTCGGCATCCCGATCGAGGCGCCGCCGAAGTGCCACGTCGATCAAGGGAACTCGCTGACCCCGTCGGTCGCGCAGTGTCCGGAGGTGGGCGGCGTGGTCTTCCACATGAACGGCGGCGGAACGTGGTCGGCCTACGACGGCGGCGGCGGCGAGCACGTCGACGGCCCATGCGCTTCGGGACACGTGACGGTCTACACCGGCGGTGCGCGGACCGGGACCTCGGTAGACTCGTGGGACGGGTGTCACGAGACCGTCGTCTGCGTGAAGGCGAAAGCCAGCTTCGCCGGCGTCGAAGCCGACGCGTTCGACGTCGTCGACGGAAAGTGCGGATCGATCGTTCGCCACTGAAACCCTTCGGGGCCGCCGGCCGTAGCTAAGACATGGAACGCAATCGCGGCTTCTCCGCCATTTTCGACTGGCTGTTGGCGCGTGCCACCGGCATGCGCACGCCCCGGCGGCGAATACAGGCGACCTTCGCCGTAGGTCCGCGCCTGGAGGTCCACATCGGCGCCGGAACCTGCCGCATCGTGGGCGCCTCGGTGACGGCCGTCGAGCTCGACATGACCGTGAAAGCCTTCACCGACGAGGAAGCCTCGCGCGTCAGCTATACGACGCAAGAACGCGACGGCATCACCAAGCTTTTGATCGACGGCCCGTTCAGCGGCTCGCGAAATCTCGCGACCGTCGACCTCGCGCTGCGCGTACCGCGCGGGGTACGCGTCGACGTCCATTCGAGCATGGGGACCGTGAAAGCGCAGGACGTCGATCAGATCGGCGTGCACGCGTCGATGGGTGCGGTCGAGATCGCGAACGCGCACGCCGATACGTACGTCGACGCGCAGATGGGAGCCGTGCGCGTCGCGCTGGCGCCGGATTGGCGCGGCAGCGGCATCGCGCTCAACGCTTCGATGGGTGCCGCCACGCTGCTGGTTCCCGCCGGCGTGCACCTCAACTGCGAGGCGACGTCGTCGCTGGGCAGCGTAAAAGTCGGCGTCGGATCGTATCCGGACGCGCCGACGGCGCGCGTGAGCACCAGCATGGGTGCCGTACGCATCGCGCCGGGGTAACGCAGCGCGCTAGTTGCCGAGCTCGATCAGCGGCGCGCCGCCGGGAACGATCGCGCCTTCCTTTACTAAGATCGACTTGACGGTGCCGGCCGACGGCGCTTCCAAGCGGTGTTCCATCTTCATCGCTTCGAGTACGAGCAGCAGCGCGCGCTCCTCGACGGGGTCGCCTTCGTTGACCGCGATCTTGACGATCTTTCCGGGCATCGGGGCGACGACGCGGCCGTCACCGCCGGCTTCGCCGCTCGCGGCGGCACCCTGCGCGCTCGGCGGATCGGCGAACCGAAAGCGATAAGTGCGGCCGTCGTAGTGCACGACGAAGCCGTCGCCGTCGCGCGCGACGTGCGCGACGAATGCGTCGTCGCCGAGCCGAACGTGCACGCGCTCGCCGCGGCGCTCGGCGACGAGCGCACCTTCGAACGTGCCCGAAACCTGCCATCTGCCCGGCGCCGAGGTCGCGTCGGCCTCCATCTCGATCGTTGCACCGTCGTATTGCAGGCGCAGCGGAATGCCGATGCCGGCGATGCGCCACGGCGCGAGGCCCTCCAGCAGCAAGTCCGCCGCGCACGCGAGCGTCGCTTGGCGCGGCAGCGCCTTCTGCGAGAAGATCGACTCGTCGAGCCGTTGGGCGAGAAAGCTGGTCGTCGTCTCGCCGTCGCGAAAGGCTTCGTCGCGGGCGATCCAGAGCAGGAGCGGAAGGTTGCTGCGTACGCCCTCGATGGTGAAGTCTTCGAGCGCGCGCTCGAAGCGCGCGACCGCGTGCGCGCGATCGCTGCCGAACACGATCAGCTTGGCGAGCATCGGATCGTAGTAGACGCTCACCTCGCTGCCGGTGTCCACGCCCGCATCGAGCCGAACGCCGGGCCCTTGCGGCGGCGACCAGCGCGCGATCGTTCCGATCGACGGCAGCATGTGATTGGCGGGATCTTCGGCGTAGATGCGCCCTTCGATCGCCCAGCCGCGCGGACGCACGTCGGACTGCGAGATCGTCAAACGCTCGCCGTTGGCGATTCGCAGCTGCCACTGTACCAAGTCGACGCCGTAGACCAGCTCGGTCACCGGATGCTCCACTTGCAAGCGCGTGTTCATCTCGAGGAAGTAGTAGTTGCCGCCGGGATCGAGCATGAACTCGCAGGTGCCCGCGTTCTCGTAACCGACCGACTGCGCCGCCCGTACCGCGGCCGCGCCCATCGTCGCCCGCAGCTCCGGCGAGAGCGCGACCGACGGCGCTTCCTCGACGATCTTTTGATGGCGGCGCTGAATCGAGCACTCGCGCTCGCCCAGATGAATGGTCGTGCCGTGTCCGTCGGCCAGCACTTGAAACTCGATGTGGCGCGGATCGCGCAGATAGCGCTCGAGCAGGACGGTGTCGTCGCCGAACGCCGCTTGGGCCTCGCGCCGGGCCGCCGCGAGGGCCTCGTCGAAGGCGTCGATCGACTCCGCGACGCGCATGCCGCGGCCGCCGCCGCCCGCGCTCGCCTTGATCAAGAGCGGAAAGCCGGCTCGCTGCGCCTCCTCGCGCAGCCGCTCGAGCGATTGGTCGTCGCCGTCGTAGCCGGGCACCGTCGGCACGTCGAACTCGCGCACGCGGCGTTTGGCCTCGACCTTGCTGCCCATCGCGGCCATCGCTTCGGGCGACGGGCCGACGAAGATCATGCCGTTGTCGCGTACCGCCCGTGCAAACGGGGCGCGCTCCGAGAGAAACCCGTAACCGGGATGAACCGCGTCGGCGCGCATTTCGACCGCCGCGGCGATCACCGCGTCGACGTCGAGATACGAGGCGGCCGCCGGGGCCGGGCCGACGCAGCGCGCGTCGTCCATAAACTGTAAGTGATACGCGCCGGCGTCGGCCTCGGAATAGATGCCCAGCGGAACGATGCCCAACTCGCGCGCGCCGCGCGCCACGCGCACCGCGATCTCGCCCCGATTGGCGATCAGCAGCCGCGAGATCACTCGCGCACGAACGACGCCTTGCGGCGCTCCAGGAACGCGCGCAGGCCTTCTTGGCCTTCGTCGCCGATGCGCTGCTTCGCGATGGCTTGCGAGGTGAGCTGGCGTGTCTCGGGATAGGTCGCGTCGAGCACGCGCCGGATCAGCAGCTTGGCGGCGCTGACGGCGTGCGGTCCGGCGCTTCCCAACTCGCGCAGGACGCGATCGACCGCGGCATCGAGCTGTGCCGCCGGAGCCACCTCGTGAACCAGGCCGATCGCTTTGGCGCGTTCGGCGCCGAAACGTTCGCCGGTGAGAAAGAGCGCGCGCGCGTGGGATTGGCCGATTTTGCCGAGCACGAACGGCGAGATCACCGCGGGGATGATGCCGAGCTTGACTTCCGTAAAGCCGAAGACCGCATCGTCGGCGGCGATCGCCACGTCGCAGACGGCCGCCAGCCCAGCACCGCCGCCGAGCGCCGCGCCGTGAATGCGCCCGATCACCGGACGGGGGCAATTGTCGATGGCACGGAACATGTCGCTCATGCGTTCCGCGTCGATGGCGTTGGCTTCGAAACTCAGGTCGAGCGACGCGCGCATCCAGTTGACGTCGGCGCCGCCGCAGAAGACGCTGCCCTCGCCCGCGAGCACGACGGCGCGGACGTCGTCGGCGGCGGCGACCCGCGTGAAGACGTCGTGGATTTCGGCGACGACGTCGGCGTTGAACGCGTTGCGGACGTCGGGGCGGCAAAGCGTGACGCGCGCGATTCCGTCGGTAACCGAGAGAGCGATCGTATTCGGCATGCCCGCAGGCGTTTCTCGCCGTCATCCGCCCGCGCCTGGCGGGCGTTGTGAGAAGGTGAGCGAGGTGCTTGAGTGCGGCTGATCTATCGTTACGCGCTGCTGACGCGGGTCAGCCACTGGCTGTGGGTCGTCGCGTTCGCGGTGCTGGTTTCCAGTGGGCTGCAGATCTTCAACGCCTCGCCCAACCTCGACGCCAGCGACAAAAGCGATCCGGCCCGGCGGGTGCTCACCATCTCCTCGCCGGCCGACGGCGTCGGCACGGCCACGATTTTCCGGCACACCTTCGTCACCACCGGGTGGCTCGGGTGGACCGACGACGGCTTGGGCTCGCGCGGTCCGCATGCGTTCCCGGCGTGGATCACGATCCCGGGATTCCAAGATCTCGCCGACGGCCGCCGCTGGCATCTCTTCTTCGCGTGGGTCGCAGGCGCGTGCTGGCTGATCTGGCTGATCTCGGCGTGGCGGAAAGGCAGCCTGCGCGAGATGCTGTTGCGGCCGTCCGACGTGCCGAAGCTCTGGCCGATGCAGGCCTACTATTTGAAGCTGCGCAAAACGCCGCCGCCGCACGGCACCTACAATCCGCTGCAGAAAGCCGCCTACACGTTCGTGCTGTTCCTGCTGGCGCCGTTCGTCGTGCTCACCGGGCTCGCGCTCTCGCCCGGCATCGACGCACTCGCCAACCCGCTCACCGTCGTGCTCGGCGGACGCCAGTTCGCGCGGCTCTGGCACTTCGCGGGCATGCTGCTGCTGCTCGGATTCTTCGGCGTGCACACGTTCCAGGTCGCGACGCAAGGCGTCTTCAACCAGATGCGCTCGATGATCACGGGTTGGTACCGCACCAGCGAAGCGGAGACGGTCGAAGCGTGAAGCGGCGTCTGTTCATCGCAACCAGCATCGGCGCGGCGCTCGGCGGCTGCGGTCCGATCGGCACGGCGCTCAACGGCAACGCCGCCGTCCACGGCTTGCTGGAGTCCGCCGAGTCGCTCAATCACGCCGTCATCGGCACGCGCGGTTTGGCGCGCGAGTACCGCGAGCGCGACGTCGACAAGGACTTTCGCGTCAACGGCTTTCCGATGCCGAGCGACAGCCGTTACATGAGTTTGATCGCCCACGATTTCACCAACTACCGGATGGCCGTCGACGGCGCCGTCGAGCGCCGGCGTACGTTCTCGCTGGCGGAGCTGGCGGCGATGCCGCAGCAAGCCCAGATCACGCGTCACGACTGCGTCGAAGGCTGGAGCGCGATCGGAAAATGGCAAGGCGTGCGTTTGGGCGACGTTCTCGACGCCGTCGTCCCGCGCGCGGGCGCGCGCTACGTCGTCTTTCACTGCATGGACAACGACGGCCAGGGCAACCTCTACTACGAAAGCCTGGACATGCATCAAGCGCGCCATCCGCAGGCCTTGTTGGCAACCCGGCTCAACGACGCACCGCTCGACCCCGAGCACGGCGCGCCCGTGCGCCTGCGCGTGCCGACGCAGCTCGGTTACAAGAGCGCGAAGTGGGTCGGCCGGATCGAGGTCGTCGGCAGCTTCGCCAACATCGCCGGCGGTCACGGCGGCTATTGGGAAGACCAGGGCTACGAGTGGTACGCGGGGATCTAACGCTCGCACGGGCCGTCGAGCGCTGCGAGATCGAGGGAATGCGGGCGTGTATCGAGTCCGCGCAACGGCTGGCGCCGTCGATGGGCGCGCAAGGCGCCGAGATCGCCGGCGGCCTCGCGATCTTCGCCGGCGTCGATTCGCCGCTCTCGCAAGCGATCGGGATGGGCTCGAGCGCCGCGGTGACCAGCGACGACGTGGAGCGGGTCACCGCGTTTTACGCGGAGCGCGATTCGACGCCCAGCGTGCTGGTCAATCCGACCGCCGACGCGAAGCTGTCGCGTCTGCTCGCGCAGGCCGGATACGGGCCGGTTCAACAAGAGAACGCGCTGATCGCCGATCTCTCGAAGCTCGGCGGCGGGCGCGACCCGCGTATCGCGGACGCGGACGATCCCCAGCGCTGGGCCGAAACGTCGGCACGCGGTTTTCTCGACGGCGCGGAGCCGTCGCCCGAGTACGCGCTGGTCGGCTGGATCATCGCCGCCGCCGACGGCTGCACGCCGCTGGAGGGCCGGGGCGACGACGGCGGCGTCGCCGCCACCGGCGCAATGGACGTCCAGGGCGAGTTCGCCGGTTTCTTCGCCAGCTCGACGCTGCCGGCGTTTCGCCGCTGCGGCTGGCAGCGAGCGCTGATCCTCGACCGGATCGCTCGCGCTCGCGCGGCCGGCGCCCGGTACGGCCGCGCGTCGGCCGGCGTCGGGGGACCTTCCGAAAGGAACTTCCTGCGCTGCGGCTTCGCGGCGCTCTACACGCGCACGCTCTGGCAGCTTCCGAGATCGCGTTCCTAGCGGTTTTCGGAGGTTTCACCGGTGAGGGGCTGCTAGAATAGGCGGATGGAAACCAAGGAGCGCCCAAGCGCAAAGCCGCTGACCTACGCCGACGGAAATCCGCACGATCGCGTCCAGTTCTTCGACGCGAAGCTGATCCTCAAACCGGATCAGTTCTTTTCCGCCCGGGCGTTTTCGTCGTTCAACGATCTCGTCAAGGAAGCCGTCGCCAAGGTCAAAGGCGTCAGCTACGACGCGCTCGATCTTGCGAAACGGCGGCCGCGCATCCGCGAGGTGATGTTCCTCGACACCGCCGACTTCCGGCTCTACAACAATTCGTTCATCCTCCGACGGCGCACCGAGTATCAAGACGGTTTTCCGATCGCCGATCCGGAAATCGTCTTCAAGTTCCGCAATCCCGACATGGCCCAAGCTGCGGCGGTCGACGTACGTCCGAAGATCGCCGGACCGTACCGCGTCAAGTTCAAATCCGAAGCGCTGCCGCTCAAGGATCAAATCGGCGGTTACCGTTTGCTGTTTTCGCACAACTGCATCTTCCCGCTCAGCTCGGTCCACGAAGGCAATCGCACCAGCCTGCAGACCATCGCGCGCGTGTTGCCGGCGGTTGCGGGCTTGATCGGCTCGGCCGAAGGCAACGTCGAGCTCGTCAACGCGACGCTGGTCGAAGAGGTGCTGATGGATCTCGGGACGATCGACTTCGGGAAGGGCTCGACCGCGAAGACGAACATCTCGCTCTGGCGGTCGCTGGGCGATCACCGCGTGATGTGCGGCGAGTTCGCGTATCAAGCCAGGTTCGCACGGCGCGAAGACGTTTCGGAGATCGTCAAGCAGCGGGTCGAAGAGCTCTTCATCAAGCTCCAGCTGATGACGTCGGGCTGGCTCTTTCTCGGAACCACCAAGACGGGGCTCGTCTACCGGCTCAAGGGCAACCCGCCGCAAAGCCATGAATAAACCGTCGCGCAGCGAGATCTTTCTCGTCTTCCTGCGCATCGGCGCGATCAGTTTCGGCGGCGGCGTGGTCGCGTACTTGCGCGACTCGCTGGTTCGCACCAAGAAATGGTTCGACGACGTCGAGTTCTTGGAGATGACGTCGATCAGCAACACGCTGCCGGGCCTCAACGCGACCAACATGGCGATCCTCGCGGGCGATCGGCTGGGCGGAACCATCGGCTCGATCGGCGCGATGCTCGGAATGTGTCTGCCGGCCTTCATCTTCATGACGGCGTCGGGGATTCTCTACGCATCGCACGCCGAACGGCCGCTCGTCGACGCCGCGCTGCGCGGTGTGGCCGCGGCCGCGACCGGCATGATCGCCGCGACCTGGTATCAGATCGGCCGGAAATCGCTGCACGGATTCTACGACGCGCTGTTCGTGCTGTCGGCGGTCGTCGGCATCCACTACTTTCATTTGAGCGTTCCGGTCGTGCTGGTTTGCGTCGGCGCGGCCGCGATCTTCACGTACCGGCCCCAGCCTCCCAAACCCGCCGCCGCCCCGACGGAGGAAGAATGGGAAAGATACCTGCACTAGCCGGCGTTTTCTCGTACCTCTCGTTTCTGACGATCGGCGGCGGCATGGCCGCCTTTCCGGAAATGAAGGTTCAGATCGTCGAGGTGCATCGCTGGCTCTCCGAGACGCAGCTGGTGCACGTCTACAGCGTCGGTCAGATGTCGCCCGGACCGAACATGATGATGGTCGCCGAAATCGGCGAGCTGGTCGCCGGGATTCTCGGGGCCACGATCGCGGCACTCGCGTTTTTCGTTCCGACCGGCATCCTCACGTTTGGGGTCGGACGGCTCTGGAAGAAACTCGAACACTGGCCGTGGCGCGACTCGATTCAGAAAGGCCTCGGGCCGGTGGCCATCGGTCTGGCCGTCGCCGGTCTGCTTTCGTTCGGCAAGAGCGCGGTGACCGGATGGCTGACGTCGATCGTCGCAATCGCCGTCTTTTTCTTGGTGGCGCGCACGCGGATCAATCCGGCGCTGCTGATTCTGGCCGGTGCGATCGTCGGCGTCGTCGGGCTGCGCTCGTAGATGCGCTCTTCTGTCGCGCCGGCCGCCGCCGCCCTGCTCCTGCTGCTCGCCGCAATCGGTACGCCGCCGGCGCCGGCCGCGCTGCCGGCACTCTCTGCGGCGCCGCAGCCCGGTGCGGTCGTTCAGGTCGAATCGGCCGGCCGCTGGCGCGCCGTCGTCAGCAAGAAATTTCTCGGCGAAGGTGCGGGAAATCAGCGCTTCTATCAGTGGTATCTGTCGGTCTACTACGACGCCGGGGGCATCTACGGGTTGAAGTATCGGTCCCCGGCCGGCGGCGGGCCGCTGTCGAAGGTCGAGCGCGCGGCGGGCGGTGCGCGCATGTGGTTCCCGACCGCCTCCGCGCAGATCGTCGGTTTCGCGCACCTGATGCCGTCGGGCATGCAGCTGGTCGTGCAGTCGCACGAGATGTCGGCCGACTGCGGTGACGCCGTCGTGAGCGTGCTCGCGCTGCACCCGAACGAAAGCGTCGAGCCCGCGGCGAGCGTGCGCAACGGCTGCGAGCTGAGCGCGACGATCGATCGCGGTATGGGCGCCGGGCGCGATACGCTCACCTTGGACGGCCCGTATTACGCACCGAATGCGGCGATGTGCTGCCCAACCAAGGCCAAGGCCGCGGCGACGCTGTCGTATCGCGGCGGTGCGTGGACGCTTTCGCCGGCGAACTACTCGCTATATCCCGGGAGATTTCCGCCGCAGTGATTCAGGGCGGGGCGAAACCCGTGCTCGGTAACCTGCCAACGCTTCCGACCCGCTTCGTCGGGCACGCGGTCGAGGTCGCGAAGATCGCGGCCGCGCTTCAACGCAACGCACCGGTGACCATCACCGGCCCCGGCGGGGTGGGTAAGACGCGCACCGCGATCGAGCTGGCACGGCGCGTCGGCGATCTCTTTCCGGACGGCGTATGGTTCGTCAATCTGGCGCTGCTCGACGAAGGCGCCGACGTCGTTCCGTTCGTTTGCCATACGCTGCGCGATGCCGTGCCGCTCGCGCGCGATGCGCGCAGCTTCGCGGCGGCGATCGGCGACCGCCGTATGCTCTTGCTCTTCGACAGCTGCGAACACGTGCTGGCCCAGACCGCGAGCGTGGTCGCGACGATCGCCGACGTCGCACCCGGCACCCGCGTCTTGGTTACCTCGCGTCAGGCGCTCAACGTTCCGGGCGAGATGGCGCACCGGTTGGAGACGCTCGGCGTCGACGACGCGGTCGAGCTGCTCTTCGACCGCGCCCGGGT
>Ga0335075_10005434_pt1 | contig 19801 bp, 21 predicted proteins | sample Lox_Sample_24_FD_206723 | JGI IMG/M metagenome (GOLD analysis project Ga0335075, IMG submission 206723) | Soil microbial communities from Loxahatchee National Wildlife Refuge, Florida, United States - Lox_Sample_2.4 | ecosystem: Environmental > Terrestrial > Soil > Wetlands | place: USA...
GCGCCGGCTTAGCTCAGTGGTAGAGCAGCGGTTTTGTAAACCGTTGGTCGGGGGTTCAAGTCCCTCAGCCGGCATCAAAATAACTCCTGGAGGTTCAAGGGCTTGGGAGTCCTTTTCTGGATCGCGCGCTCAAAAGAACCGTTGGTTGTGGGGACTTTTGTGGGACTTTTCTCCAACGCCTTCTCGGACGCTGCAATCAGGTTCGCGAGCTCGGCCGTCGAGTAGTGCGTCGTAATCCGCGTGCTCTTGTGACCGAGCAAGTCCTGCCGGTCCTCGAACGACACTCCTGCCGCCCGAAGCCTCCGTCCATAGGTGTGCTTCAGGTCGTGCACACGGAGATTCCTAAAGCCCTCCGGCGCCGGCTCACCCGTCAGCTTCTTCCACTTGTCCGCCGCGCGCTCCCGCGCCCTCACCCAGCCCTTCGTGATCATCTTCCCCAGCGGCTTCCGTACCGGCGGTGCCGGTTGCTGCTCACCCCATTCCGCCCTCCGGGCAGGGGGGCAGTAGGTGAACACGAACTGCGGATCCAGGCCCCGCACGGAGTCGATGATGGATCGCGCCACCCGGTTGAGAACGACCAAGCGGTCCTCGCCATTCTTCACCCGGTTGCCCGGGATGATGAACACGGAAGTGTCGAGCTCGGGGACCTGAACCTCGTACTCCCACTTGAGGCCACACACCTCCTGTTCGCGACATCCAGTGTTGACCTTGAACAGGGCCATCCTGGCGAGGTGGTCGGGTAGCTCCCGGAAGAAGACCGCCTGTTCCTCCCGCGACATGGGGTAGGGCGGCCGGCCATCCGTGACCTTCAGCAGTTTGATCTTCGGCGCGTACTCGAGCCACGTCAGCCCCTCCTCGTCCCGCCACTCGGACGCGGCGAGATTGAGGATGTGACGCACCAGAGCGAGCGCGTTGTTGATCGTGCGGCTTTTTACTCCATCAACCCGCCGCTTGGCGATGAAGGCTTGTAGACTTCCCATGTGGACCTGACGCAGCGCGAGATCCCCGATGTAGGGATCGAGCTGCCGCAGGAGCATGGCGTCATCGGCAAGACTTCGCTTCTGCTGATTCTCCTCTAGGAACTTGGTGGCTGCCGCGCGAAAGGTACGATCGAGCCGAAGCCCGTAGACGTTTGCGTTGCGGAGTTGATCGATCCGCCGCGCAAGCTGCTCTTGGGCTTTGGCGAGCTCGCCTGTTGAAGTGCTCTCGCGAATGCGCGTGCCTCTGAACACTTTGTCGATATGCCAGACCCCATTACGCTTGATGAGGCCTGACGGTCTGCGGTTTCCCATGGCTTTATCCTTTCGGAATGGGCCGCGGGACGCCCGTTGCGTCTCTTATGGTCGTCGGCCCATGCGTCGAGGTCAAGGCGGTCAAAGGCTATGCCTTGCGTTCCGATCGGGATGACAGTCACGTGCGGGCGGACTTCGCGGTTGAACCGGTTCTTGTCCATGCCGAGATACGATGGAGCATCCCGAAGTCGAAGGAAACGTGGGTTGCCGACGCACGGTTTGACGGCGGACGTACACGTTTTCGATGCGTCCGATGCCGCATGGGCCTGGCTCTGCCTATCGTCGGCCACGTGCGCGACTTCGGGAGCAGGGGTATCGGCGCCGCCGCGCGTCGCACACTCCGCTGCATTCGAGCGGAAGGCGCATTTGGCGACCCGTGATTCGGACTGGGCGTGATCTGCCTGTCGTGCGGCAGCTCACATATCCGATATCCTCGGCCAGCCAATCGAGGACGTCGCTTCGTAACCAGCCGATACACCGGCCACGAAATCGCTGTCTTCGGGGGAAGCGCCCGATCAGCGTCAGGGCTGCGAGCACCCAACGATGGCGCCGCGTGAGCCGCGCCACGTCATGGGAGGTCAGGAGTTGTTGAAAAGAGGGAAGTCTTTCATTCACCCACTTCGAGAGTGATACACGCGGGGCGTGTCCACGATCGAGGGGCCGCGATTCGCACTCGTCGATGGCCATGATGGATTGGGTTCATGTGTGGTTCCGGCCGTTTAGAGACGAGTTGTCACTCAGGCGCGAGGATGGCAGAGCTACGCAAAAAGAGGAAGGGGACGTTTCGCCGAAAAAACGGCGAAACTGCGTATGTCGCGCTCGGGTGACAAAGGCACTACACTATGATGGCAGCTCACCTAGAGCTTGCGATGCGTGAGGCTCTGCCGCTCGTTTCCCTTCACAGCACCCTGGCGAGTGCGGCTGCACGGAGCAAGTGAGTGGTGAATACGGCCTGATTCTTCGTAGGCGCCGGAGGGCCGCCTTGTCAAGGACTCCCGGTCAACCGCCGACGGCGTTGGGCCCGGACTCGCAGAGTAGCGAAGAAGGCAATGAGCCGGAACTCATCGATCATGGATCTCTGCATTGGAGTCGGGAGCGGACCCTGCGAAGCCGCTGTCGGCATCCGCAAGCTGGAATGCATGCAGATGCAGGTCGTAGAGCGCCTCGCGGTCATCGCGGATCGCCGCACTCAGGAGCCGGCCCCAGAACGAGCTCAGGTGTTGCCATCGCGGGCGCAAGTGCTGATGACACTGATCGGGTATGCGCCGCACGTGGCGCAAGCCGAGCTGCGCAATGATGCAGGCGACCCCCTGAGACATCGCGAACAGGGTACCGGCGAGCCGGGTGTCTTGTCTGGCAGTGTAGCAGGCAACGAGGAGCGCATCCCGCGTCAGTTCAATAGCCGGCCTGCGCCCAAACAGGCGCACAGAGCTCGGCGGCCCGCCGTGCCACGAGGGGTCGCTGTGCGCGCACTGCCACCAGACCGCGTTCCGGAATTGGAGGTCCCCGAGCAGAAGCGGACATTGACTTGCCCGCTGGCGTGCGGGGCCGTCCAGACTCGCCCAGAGATCCTGGTGCACCCGCACTATCTCGGGCAACGTATGCCCGTCGCCTTCTCGCGCAGCATCCGCCACTTGTTCCACAAACAGTTCATTGAACTCGTGAACGAGCTCAAGGCAGGGGTCGATGGGCCGGTGAGGGACCGCCATCGAGAGAGGCGCGTCAAGCGGAGGCCGTCTCCTGTTTCGTCTCACCATCTTGCGGCGCGCAGTAAATTACGGACAGTTATTTTCCGTTACCGCGCGGCAATATTGGCAGAACAATTTCGCGCACGCTACCAACTAAAGACGGTTTGACAGAGGCTGAGAAGGAATGAAAAAGGACAACGGGGATCAGACGAATGAGGGCGCCCTGCGCGACTCCAGGCGCTACCAGCTTGCCCTTAGACTGATGGCGCACCAGGCGCGCACCCGAACCATCTCGGCGATGACGAGCCTCTCGCGCCACCAGCAGGAGACGTTGCGGCGACGGTGGCGCATCACCGAGGAAACCCGCCGCCGTGGGCCGTCACCCAGCTCCTTGGATCGGTTCACCCACTCGCCGCGGGCGCGCGCCGAGGGCGCCTGTCTCGCCGCCTTTTGCCGCAACTATGGGCTGCTTCCACTCGGAAATATCGCAGGGATCCCGCGACGAAAGCTGCTGACCTTGGAGCTCGGCGAGCGCCTGTGTGACACCTACGAGACCTATCGCGCGTGCTTCTCTCGATCCGCGCTGGAAATTGAGGAGCTGCTCTCCTTCGTACTCGGGATTGCCGAGAACGAAGTGATCGGGCTCGGGCGGTGCGCATCCTGCAGCGGCACGGTACTCATCGATCGGCTCGCGCCGCACCGGCCTAGCTGTGCTCACTGTCAGCGGGCGAACGCTGAAAGCTGGGTCGCAGTCGAGGAGTCAAGTCGTGCCGATGACCCGCTTTAAGGGGAGCCACCATGCCGCCTAACAGTAGAAGTGGGTGGAGATTCAACTGAGAGCTGCAGGTCGCGCTCGTCCCGATCCGAGAAGTTCAAACAGGTACCTGAGTACCAACCGTCAGTGCTCTCCTTCTCTAATCTCCTGACTTATGAGATAGACTCCGCCAGCGCGGCACGGAACTTACTTTCCGCACATAGCAGACGCAATTTGCGCTGAATTTCGCGGGTGAATGATTGAATGAGGCCGGGAGGGCGTCTCCTATGCCGTTGCGCTTAGGTCCAGTGCGGCGGAAGCTCAAGATCGGGGCGGTGGATACGGATCGCGCGCATGAGCTCGCGGATGTCCTCGGCCAAAAAATGCTTCAGCGATACATCGATGAACTTGTCCGCGCCACGGCGCTCCGCATAGATCACGATCCGGCGGAACGGTCTTGATGCAGCAAACCATTCATCAGGCTTGGATACTTCTGAAGTGATTCTCGTGATCTCACCGTATTCTATGCACACGTTGGAACCACCGCTCGCTCGTTGGCACACTTCTTTGTTGGTCCAGACAACTCGATACCTGAGTCCGATCCAAACTAGAAATGCGAACAACAGCCACATTATAGGAACCGGCAGGATGAGGCTCAAAACATGCTTTTGGACCGAGACAAAAAGTACTCCTAGCGTCACGAGCGAGAAGATGATCAGTTGTCCCATGTAGGGAGCGATTGTGCGCCTCAGCTGCTGTGGCTGATTACTGGAGATCATCGGCAACCCATGCCAATTTTTTTTGCACCGCCATGCCCATACCATATTGTGCTGCCAAGGTTACACCCGTCTGGATCATCAATGGGGTGAGCGAACGTCAGGAACTCGAAAGGCGGCGTCTGAGACACCAAGGAGTTCGAGGACTTGGCGCTGCAGCAGAGTGAACTCGACCTCGAAGCTCTGCACGACGCGGCCGGCGCGGCTGAGCACGTGCCGCTCGGCGTGGCTGAACAGCCTCAGCACCTGCTCGGTGGTCGGGTGAGCGCAGCGACGCTCCTCGGGATATAGCGGCAACGCTTTAAGCCGCTCGCGTTTCATCGTCTGTCGCAGCTCGCGCTCGATCAGCGCCTGGATGAGAAGCGCCAGGAAGTAGACGGTGAAGAACGCCTCGATGCGCGCGGGGTTCTTCAGGAACACCGGGGCGATCTCGTGCACGGTCTTCAGCTGCTCGAAGCGCTTCTCGAGCCGCGGCTGTCCCTTGTGAGCTTCGAGCACCTGCAGCGGGGTGAGCGTGCGGTCGTTAGTGATGAGTGGGTACATGCCATCGGACTTCTCATCGTAGGCGACGGCGGCGGCATCGATCGTCCACTCGAGGTCGTAGCGGCGATGGGTGATCCGGCGGTAAGAAGTCTGCGGGCCTGGCCGCCCGCGGCGGGTCTGCTTGAAATCGTGCTCGGCGCGCACGGTGCGGGAGACCTTCAGGTACCGGCGCACGTGATAGTGCTCGAGGATCTTCTCGACCTCGAGGTCGATGCGGGAGGCGCCGCGGATGCGCGCCCGAGGACTGACGATCCGATCACGCAAGCTGCTGAGCGCCTCGACGGCGGCATCGAGGCGGCGCTGGCGGCTGGCGCGTTGATGGGCGGTGAGCAGCTTCGACCACACCCACACGATCGGCCAGGCCTCCATCGCGCCGATCGGATCCCGGTAGAGATACCACTGATCGCGCGGCCCATCCCTGCCCCTCGGGTCCGGCCGGTCCCAAACCAGCTCCCACGGTGGGGTGGCGGTCTGGATGCGCTTGCGAAACTGCCGATCCTCCTGGCGGGACCGCGGCAGCACGGTGACGAAGCGGCCACCGGCGCGAGCGATGGTATCGAGGTTCTCGTGTGAGCAGAGCTTGGAATCGGCGACGTAGAGAAAGTCCGAGCGCCCGGCCACGCTCTTCAGGGTGTTCCAGGTCTCGATGTGCGTGATCGAGTCGTTGGTGTTGCCATCGGCGATGCGAAACTGCACCGGTACCCCGCCATCCTCGGCGGTGGTGAGGATAAACAGCAGCTGCTTAAGGTCAGGCCTGTGGTCCTTGCTGTATCCGAACACGATGCGCGGTGGGCGCTGCCCACGCACCGTCTCGGGTTGCACTCGGTATTGACCGCAAAAGCGGATCGATGTCGAGTCGTTATGCAGCTCATCGAACTTCACCGCGAAACACTTGCCGACCGCGAGCACGACGGCGGTGAGGAGCGCGCCGCGATCGGCATCGTAGAGCCGATCGAGCGCTCGGCCGAGCCGATCATCGCCGAGATGCCCGAGGTCTTCCTCCGCCAGGCCGTACATGGACGGGGCGAAGCCGTGCACGGTCTCGACTTGGCGGTAGATTGGCTCGCGCTCGACCACGATCGAGCGCAGCAGCACCCCGAGCGCCGTGGCGTGCGGCACGGCGCAGCGTCGATCGGTAGTCGGGACGTACTGATCCAGCAGCTCGATGAGCCCGAGCCGGGCGACGAAGTGATTTACGAGGGGAAGAGGCCCCAGGCGCTCGGTGGAAAGAGCGAACTTCTCGGCGAGTGGCTTGCGGGGTTGCGTCTGCTGCACTCTGGCGATAATAATATCGCCAGCTCGCCTATACCGTCAACTCCGTGCACAAGCCCAATACCGCTCAAACCGAGAAGAAGATCGCCGAGATCCAGCGCGAGATCGGCGCCATGCAGTACCTGTCCTCCGGCACGCTGATCAAGCGGACCAAGGTCTGCGGGAACCCCAACTGTCATTGCGCACGCGACCCGGCGGCGCGTCACGGACCCTACTACGAGTGGAGCTACCTCAAGGGCGGGCGGCTCCACCACCGCACTCTCACACCCAAGCAGGCCGAGCTCATGCGCCTGGCGATCGCCAATTACCGCAAGGCGAAGAAGCTCTTACGGACCTGGGAGACTCACACACAGCGGCTCATCGAGCTCAACGCACCCGAATAGCCCTCGCCAGCTGGGCGGAAATTGCCCGGAAATCACCCTGACGATGTGCGGAAAGTAAGACGGAAGGTCCGCCCCGAGGGGTGATCGTGCATGAACAAAGCCAGGGGTCCGGCGGAGAGCACGAGCAGGTACTTGTGGTCGTCCGGGGGAATATCCCAAGAGGCGCGCCCATAGGGGTGGCCGGAGGCTGTGGTTCCGAAGACGATACGCCGAGCGCTCCCGCCACATCGATAAGCAGCCAGCGCATGGCCGGCTTCGTGGCGGGCCACGACCTCGATGGGCAGCTCATCGAGGTTGGGTATCTCCTCCTCGATGGGGGGTATCTGAGCAATCGGGCATGCCATCGGCGGCCCTCAAAGGAGCTTTGGCGTTCGGTGAGTAGCGTACCGGCTTTCCGGGATGGCGGCCCGCGGCGAGCCGCGGCAGGTGGCGGCGGTAGGAGGCGGTCTCGACGGGTGAGCGTCGGCGGCTCAAGGGCGACGGGCGAGCCGGGGCTCGTCGGGCCCGCCGCCAGGCCGCCGCAGGCGGCGCAGGAGCGGCGCTGGCGGGTGCGGCGAGGATGGGCGGGGCCGGGCGCGGCGGAGCGGCCTCGCGTGGCGTGGCGCAGGGGGTCCGGTCCGGCGGTCAGGCGGGGTCTAGGGCGGACATGGTGGGAGCACACCCGACGCATCCTGCGATGGCAGACAAAGCGGGTGGCGGCGGTACCGTTTTCCCTGCCCGGACAACGCGCTAGGATGGCTGCCAGGTTGGCAGCGGATAGCTGCCGCTGTCTGACACGGCGACGGGAACCGAGCCCGAGTGCTCTGAAGAACAAGGCAAAAGCGTGGCTGCCGCGAGCGAGGACGCGAAGACTGACCGCTTGACGTTGCGGCTCCCGAGCCGCGAGCTCGAACGGCTGCGGGAGCTCGCGCGGCAGCGGCGCACGGATGTCGCGACGCTCGCTCGTGAGGCGATCGGCGCCTACCTCGATGCGAATCCGCGGGAGGACTTCGAGCGACTGGAGCGGGCGTTGCGGGAGGCGATGCGCACGGAGGCCTCCCGCGTGATCGAGCGGCACGATGAGACGACCCGCGCGCTGATCGCCGCGCTCAACGAACATCTCTCCCGCCCTCCGGCCGGCAAGCCATGACCCCGGCGCAGAGCTTCCTGCATGTGCTGGCGATGCTCTGGGGCGGCGCTGGCCTGGCGGATGCCTTCGCCTGGCTCCCGGCCGGGGCGCGCATGACGCTGGTCGTATGGCTGCCGCGGCTCTTCCGGCTCGCGCTCCTCGCCTTAGGTGTGGCGTTCGCGTATCGGCTCCTCCTCGCCTCGCCCGGCCGCCGGGGCAGTCAGCACGTGCGCGGCACGCGGCTCGTGCCCTTCCGCTTCGGCTGGCTCCGTCGGCGGCTCGTGTTCGATCGGTGGAAGCTGCGGATCGGCGGGGTGGTTTTCCCGAAACGGCTTCAGCCGCAACACCTGCTCATCACCGGGGCGACCGGCGCCGGCAAGTCGCAAACGCTCCACGGCATGCTCGATGCCATCCGCGGGCGCGGCGATCGGGTGATCGTGACCGACATCGGCGCCGAGGCGTTGCGCGGGTTCGGCGTCGGCGGCGATATGTTGCTCAATCCGCTCGATGCGCGCGGGGCATCCTGGTCACCGTTTGCCGAGCTCGACAGTGCGGCCGACGCCGAACGGCTCGCAAAGAGCATGATCCCCGATCATCAGGAAGGCATCGAGCGCGAGTGGTTCATCTACAGCCAGGCGCTCGTCGCAGCGGTGTTGAAACGCCTGATCGAGCGCGGCGAGGCGACCAACGGGGCGCTGTTGCATGCGCTGACGCTCGCCCCTCCTTCCGAGCTCGAGGCGCTGGTCAGCGGTCTACCCGCGCAGGCGCTGTTCCATCCGGGCGCCGAGAAGATGCTCGCGAGCGTGCGCGGCATCGTCGGCACCTACCTCGCGCCCTACGCGTACTTACCGACCGATGCTGGAGCCAAGAGCTGGTCGATCCGCCGTCACGTGCGCGCGGGCAAGGGGTGGCTGTGGCTATCGTATCGGGAGGATCAGGCCGCGGCGCTGCGGCCGTTGCTCGCGGCGTGGATCGGCGAAGCGGTGAGCGCGATCCTCTCGCTCGCGCCCGATGCGAAACGCCGGCACTGGCTGCTGTTGGATGAGGTCGCGAGCCTCGGGCGCGTGCAGGGCTTGGGCGATGCGCTCACCAAGGGGCGCAAGTATGGCCTTTGCGCGATGGTCGGGCTGCAATCGGTCGCACAGCTGCGCGAGGCTTACGGACGTGATGGCGCGCAGACGTTGCTCTCGTGTCTCTCCTCACAACTGCTGCTGCGAGCGAACGACCCCGAGACTGCCGAGTATGCGAGCCTGCACCTGGGCGAGCGAGAGGTTGTGCGCGAGATCGTCTCGCGCTCGCATGAGCGCAACCGCCACACGATCACCCCACAGCACTCGCTCGAGCGGCTGGTGCTGCCCTCGCAAATCCAGTCGCTCCCGAATCGCGTCGGCTACCTACGGTTGGCCGGCCAGGATGTTGTGCGGCGGGTGAAAATACCGCTCGTGAAGCGCGCGACGACTGTAGAGCCCTTCGTGCCGAGAAAGCCCACCGCCGCGGCGCAACCGGCGCCGCCGGCTGTACCAACTCCAGTGCCGCCGCGCCGTCCGCCGCTCGACGCCGATGCGATTTTGAAGGCCGCGCGCGCGGCCACCCCCGAGCTGCCGCAACGGCCAGGTAGAATCGATCATGAGTGACATCATCCAGTTCTCTTGCCCCGAGTGCCACGGTGAGACGTTCAAAGTCGGCGCCGAGGTCAAACGCCTCGAGGACTTTTACGGCGCGGTCTGCACCGGCTGTGGCAGAACGATCGGCGAGGCGGACATCAAAGATCGAGCCGCCGAGATCGCCAGAAAACTGCTCGTCGATGCTCTGAAGCGATAGCCACCTACAAAGGAAGATGCAGATGCCTCCGCCAGTTACGTTCGCAGACATGTATGACTGCCTGCTCCGCCACGGCCCGGCCCAGGTCGTCTCGAGCCGCGACACGCCGTATACGGTGGAGGCGAAGCCGATCGATGGCGTACCGACCATCGTGGGCTACCCCGCCAGCGGCACGGTGCGCATCCACGAGGACTGTTGGGGTCGGCCGATGACCTGCGAAGGTACTCTCACCGGAGGGTTGCTCAACGGCAATCCTTCGCTGTATCACTGGTACGCCGAGCACTGCGGCAGGGTCTAGCCGAGAAGCGGAGCGCAATCCCCATGCCGAGAGCCCGTCGCGTTGAACCGTTTTGGCTCGTACTGGTTGACGATGATAAGAACGTCTTCGCTGTGGTCGGACCGATCACCGATGACACGCAATGGAATAGTCGTGTTTGCAACGCTAAGGAACAAAAGCGCCGCGTCAATATCTATAACACTGAAACTCGCCCTCTCTCGCGCGAGCAGGTCATTGCCGATGCGCAGCGAAACTTGGGCCATCGCTATCAGTACGTGGATGAGGTCTTCGTGTGACTGAGCTGGACCTGCGTCAGTCTCCTTGGAACGAGGGGCTTGGAATATCGAGCGAATACCTCGACCATCAGCTCTATCTCTTGGGGTGTATGGTCCATGCAAGCCCGGTGTTTGACTCCCTTGGGGATCACGCCTTGAATCTGCGAGCGAAGTTCCAGGAAACTCAGATCGGCCAAGCGCTGCTTACCGTTGCGGTCGCGATCCGCAACGCCATGGATCAGAACCCATCGCGCGCCGGCTACTGGCTCGACGGCATAGACGAGAATGTTGGGACGCTCTACCCCACGGTTGAGAGCGGCGAGCAGGTCTCCTTGACGATCAGGGAGGCTTGCAACAAGGTGATCCACTGTGCCTCGATCAACTTCCATTACCTCTCTGATGCGCCGCGGAGGGGACTTGCGCTAGAGCCCAGGGCCCACCTCTACGGAACTCACGGGGATAAGGAATGGAAAGCGACGATCGACATCAACCGGTTTATCCAGGTGGCCGCACAACTGACAGGTTGAGGTGAGGACATGCTCTCGATCAGCTCACGCGGTGCAGCCGCTGCCGACATCCGCGCCTATCTCGAAGGCGAGCGCGATGGGGCGCACCGCGGCCCGGAGGACTACTACACCGAGAGCGGCCGCACGAGTGGCCACTGGCTGGGGGGCGGCACCCGCACACTCGGCCTCGAGGGCGAGATCAACGAGCAGACCTTCGACCGTTTAGCCGCGGGCCTGCATCCTGAGCAGGAAGCCGCGCTCGTGCAACGCGCGGGCGCGAATCATCGGCCGGGGTGGGACCTGACGTTCTCGGCGCCGAAGTCGGTCTCGATCGTATGGGGCATTGCTGAAACTGCCGAGCGGGAAGCGATCGAGCGGGCGCACACGCAATCGGTCGAGCGCACGCTCGCCTTTGCCGAATCTCAACAGCTCTTCATCACCCGCCGCGGCAAAGATGGCATAGAGCGCGAGGCGGCCCGGCCGCTCATTGCTGCATACTTACACGGCACGAGTCGCGAGGCCGATCCGCAGCTGCACACGCATGCCTTCGTGATGAATGTCGCCGAGCGCGCCGACGGCACGTTCGGGACGTTGGAAACGAAGCCCCTCTACGAGTGGAAGATGGCCTTGGGCGCGGTCTACCGTGCCGAGCTCGCCGAAGAGCTGCGCACGCTCGGCTATGAGATCGCCCCGGACGCCAAGAGCAGCTTCCGGTTGTCTCACATGCCGCGTGAGGCCGAGCGGCACTTCTCCAGGCGCCGCGCGCAGATCGAAACCGCACTCGCCGAGCGCGGCACGACGAGCGCGAAGGCGGCCGAGCTCGCCGCCCTCGAGACGCGCAAGGCGAAGGATGCGACGGGCGCGGCAACGCTGCGGGCGCGCTGGCGGGAGGAAGCGCAAGCGCTCGGCCTCAGCGCCGAGCGCCTGGCCGAGCTCAAAGGCGATCGCGCCGGGCCGCGCTCGATCGACACGGCGGCCGTGATCGAGCGCGTAAGCCATGAACGCAGCACGTTCACGACGGCAGACCTCACTCGTGCGGTGGCGGAAAGCGCCCAGGCTGCCGGCGGAGGCTTACGGGGCATCGAAGAGACGACGGCGGCGATCACTCGCGATGCCGAGATCGTGCGGCTCAACGAGAGCCGTTACACGACGCGTGCGATGTTGGATGTCGAGCGCGGTGCCTTGTTGCGCGCGCAGCGCCTGGCGGACGATGCGGCCTACCATGTTGATCCTGCGGCGATAGCGACGGCGGAGAAATCCCGTCCGCTCTCGGATGAGCAGCGCGCGGCGCTCGAGCACCTGACGCGTGGCTCCCGGCTCGCCGTACTCGAAGGTCTCGCCGGCACCGGCAAGAGTCATCTGCTCGGTGCGGCGCGCGAGGCGTGGGAGGCGGCGGGCTACGAAACACGTGCCGCGGCGCTTGCGGGGAAGGCGGCTAAAGGGTTGGCCGAGGGTAGCGGAATCCGTGCGCAGACGTTGCACTCGTTGCTCGCGGACCTGGAAGCCGGGCGCGACCGGCTGACCGATCGCACGGTGCTCGTGATCGATGAGGCTGGCATGGTGGGCTCGCGGCAGCTTGCGCGCGTGCTCGAGGAGGTGGACCAGGCACACGCGAAGCTGGTACTCGTCGGGGATGCCAACCAGTTGCAACCGATCGAGGCCGGCCAGCTCTTCGAGCGCGTGGGCCGCGAGGTCGGCTCCGCGCGGTTGACCGAAATCCGCCGCCAGCGCGAGGCGAGCGAGCGTGAGATGGTGCAGGCGCTTGCCCGCGGCGATACGCGCACCGCGCTCGAATCGCTACAAGAGCGCGGGCGCTTGCATGCCGCGGCCGATCGCGATGCGGCGATGCACGAGCTCGTCGCCGACTGGAGCCGCACGCGCGATGCGCGGGAGCCGGGTGAGGACCTGATGTTAGGAGCCACGCGCGCCGACGCCCGCTCACTCAATCGCCTCGCGCGAGAAATGCTACACGCGCGAGGGGAGCTTCGCGGCGAGCGGTTGATCGAAACAGCGAATGGCCCGCTTGCGCTCGCCGCGGGTGATCGCATCGTCATCACGCGCAACACCAAGATGCTCGGCATGATGAACGGTGATCTTGCCACCGTGACCGCGATCGGCGAGCGGCGCGGGGAAATCGAGATCACCGCGCAACTTGATGCTGGGCGGGAGCGGACCTGGCGCGTGAGCGATCATCCGCACCTCGAGCACGGCTACGCGCTCACCGCCCACAAGGCGCAGGGGGCGAGCGTCGAGCGCGCCTACGTCCTCGCGCACGAAAGCCTGTCGGCGCGGGAGTGGTCCTATGTAGCTGGCAGCCGCGCGCGCGAGGCGGTGCACCTCTACGCCGAGCGCTCTACCGCTGCGGACCTCGAGCGGATCATGGGCCGCAGCCACAAGAAAGACACGGCGCTCGACTACACCGCGGCGAGAACTCCGGGCGCGCGGGAACATGAGTCCGGGTTGGAGCTCTAAGCTTGGGGTCCGCTATCCGCTCGCAATCTCATCCTGAAGCTGCTGCATTTTTTTCTCGAGATGTTGGTAAAACGGCTTGACCTTCTCTTCGCTGACATCGAGTTGTCTGAGGACATCGGCTGACAAAACTCTTGCGAGCCCTATGTTCCAACCCTCGACGAACTCGAGGAACAGCGGGTAGAAGGCGCGCGTTGCGGCATCCGCCAGGTGATATCGTTCAGTGAACAGTGCGAGCATCTCACGGTACTTGGGCAGGATCTCTTCCTCGAACTGCCTGTTGTGGTAGTCGATGGTTGCCTCGAATGCTTTGATCTGACTTAGGTCGTCGTCAGGGAACAAGCCCTGTATTTTTGCTCGCAGTTCGCTCTTGGTGCGGATTTGCTTGTATACCCCGGCGAGCGGTGCATAGAACTCTGCCAGCTGTCGCTCGAGGAAGCTGAAGCGACGTTCTTTTGCGCGTTGCCTGAGGCCGAAGTAATAGACGACCGCGGCACCTATGAGACCGCTCGGGATCGAGTTCAGTAAGGGTGTGTACCATGCTTCGGTCGACATGGCGCAGTTATCCTTTGTCACCAAAATCGGCGGTAAAGCCGATCGGGCGGCGCTTGGGTGCCGGCGGGTTCATGAGCTGGCGGATCGCCGAGAGGATGGCGGCGATGGCCTGATCGTGGGTGGCGAGCTTCTTCTCGAGGCGCGCCTCGAGCTCATCGAGGCGGCGGGCAAGCGTTCTGTTCGAGGCCAGCAGCTCCCGCATGCGAACGAAGGCACGCATGATCTGGATGTTGACGGCGATGGCGCGCTCGCTGCGAAGCACGGATGAGAGCATGGCCACGCCCTGCTCGGTGAAGACATAGGGCAGGTACTTGCGGTGCTGGCCGCGGCCGCCCTTAAAGGTCACAACCTGTGATCTTAGAGCGCCCCACTCGGCGGCGGAGAGCTGGAACATGAAATCCTCTGGAAACCGTGCACGGTTGCGCTTTACGGCTTGCACGAGGACGCGAATCTCAACGCCATAGAGGGCGGCGAGCTCGGCATCGAGCAGGACTCTCTGGCCGCGCAGGACGAGGATCGACTGTGTGATGTGCTCGACCGGCACGAGGGTCGCGCTGCGAGAGGCCATCGGAAGCTCCCCTTTTTAGCCGCTTGCCGACTAACGGCCCTGCTGGGCGAGCACGGTGTCCAGCATCTGCATGACGAAGCGCTGCTGCGAGCGCGGCAGCTCCATGATGCGCTCGATCTGCTGTTGCAGCTTCGGGGTGGGGCCGCGCTTCTTGACCCCGCCCAAGTCTTCCCCGAGTAGTTCCTCGAGCGACACCCCGAGGCTGCGGGCGAGTGCCGGCAGTGCCGAGACCGGAATCCTTCGGCGGCCGACCTCGTAGGAGTTGATCGTCTGCTGCGAAACCCCAAGGGTCTCGGCCATCTCGACCTGGGTGATATCGCGCGCCTTGCGCAGCTCGGCCACACGGGCGCCAAGGCGGCTGAAGAATGCCCGTTCGCTTGCGGAGATCGCCATCGAGTCCATGTTCAGATCGTTCAGGAGGTCCATAGGCTAAAGGCTCCCGGCCGTAATGCGGTTGACAATACTTCATATCGAAGTACACTGCAACGGAGTTATTTTTACTCCGAACCCCTTGACAGGGTTTTGGCGCGGAAGCGGAGAACACGGGTAACGAAGAGAGTCAAGAAAGGCGGCGCCCACCGTGGTTACAGCCACGGCGGGCGCCTGACCACGGGCACCTACTGAGGAGGCGACCATGGCTAGAGGCAAGTCTAGCGCGCTGGCGCGCGCGATCGACAGTGATGGTGAGCGGGAGCTCCAGGCGCTCAGGCGATATCTCGAGGTCTGCTACGCGCTCGTCGTGGTGTGCGTCGAGGCCCTCGAGGCCCAGAACGCCGATCTCGATGCGGAGATCGCGCTCGTGCTCAAGCGGGCGGTGGGCGATCGGTTGAGCGAACAGATCGAGAAAGCGGCGGCGCTCGCCGCCCGGTTCAAACAGCCACGCCGGTAAGCGTGGGGAGAGGCTTATGGCGCGAATCCCGGACGCGGAGCTCGAGCGGCTAAAGGCAGAGGTGAGCGTCGAGCAGCTGGTGGCGGCTTCCGGGATCGCGCTCAAAAGCGCCGGCAAGGACTTACTCGGCCGCTGCCCCTTCCACGATGACCGCGAAGCCTCGCTCGTCGTGACCCCGGCGAAGAACCTCTGGCACTGCTTCGCCTGCCAGATCGGCGGCGGACCGATCGATTGGATGATGAAGGCGAAGGGGGTCTCGTTCCGCCACGCGGTCGAGCTGTTGCGAGCGGGGGCGGTCGAGGTGCCGGCGGTGAGCCGCGGCCGCATCCGCGTGTTGCCGCCGCCGGTCAGTCTCGATGCCGATGACCAGGCGCTGCTGGCGCAGGCCATCGACTACTACCACGAGCGCTTGAAGGACAGCCCCGAAGCACTCGCCTACCTCGAGCGGCGCGGACTCAAGGACGCCGAGTTGATCGAGCGCTTCAAGGTGGGCTTTGCCGACCGCACGCTGGGGCTGCGTCTTCCGGAGAAAACGCGCAAGGCGGGCGCCGAGGTCCGCGGACGGTTGCAGAAGTTGGGTCTGTGGCGCGAGAGCGGACACGAGCACTTCAACGGCTCGATCGTCATCCCCGTCATCGCCCCAACGGGTGAGGTCACGGAGGTCTACGGACGCAAGATCAACGACAACCTGCGCCCCGGCACACCCTCTCACCTGTACCTGCCGGGTCCGCACCGGGGCGTCTGGAACGAGGCGGCGCTCGGCGCGGTGCCTGAGGTCATCCTCTGCGAGGCGCTGATCGATGCGATGACCTTCTGGTGCGCCGGCTTCCGTAACGTGACAGCCGCCTACGGCATCGAGGGCTTCACCGCCGATCACCTTGCAGCCTTCAAACGCTACCGCATCGAGCGGGTGCTGATCGCCTACGATCGCGACGAGGCCGGTGATCGCGCGGCAGACAAACTCGCACAGCAGCTCATGGCGGAGGGGCTGGACTGTTACCGAGTGCTCTTCCCCAAGGGCATGGATGCGAACGAGTACGCGCGCAAAGTCGGCCCGGCCGCGAAGAGCTTAGGTGTTGCAATCCGCTCGGCGCAATGGCTCGGCAAAGGGGCTGCGCTCGGCACCGAGGCTGCACCCGGCAACGCAGCCGCCGCAGTGGTGAGCGATGCGCAGCCGTCTTCCCCTTTAGCCGCCGATGCGGCAGCGCAGCCCGCCCCGACGCCACCGCTCGCACAGGCGGCCACGGATGCTGAGGCGCCGCAGCCGGCAAGCCCCTTGGCTCCTGCACCGACAGCCGCCCCACCGTGCGAGGTCACTGGCAACGAGATCATCATCGCCTTGGGCGATCGACGCTACCGCGTGCGGGGCCTCACGAAAAACCTGGGCGTCGAGCTCATGCGGATAAACCTGATGGTCTCGCTCGGTGAGCGCTTCCATCTCGACACCTTCGACTTTTACGCTGCGAAGGCCCGCGCCGCGTTCGCCTCGCAGTCAGCGGTGGAGCTCGGCGTCGGTGAAGAGATCATCAAACACGATCTTGGGCGCGTGTTGCTCAAGCTCGAAGAGCTGCAAGCGCAGCACTTAAACGATACGCTCGCTCCGAAGGTGCCGGCGGCGCCGAAGATGGGCGCGGACGAGGAAGCGGCAGCACTCGCGTTGCTGCACGATCCGCAGCTCATCGAGCACATCGTCGCCGACTTCGACACCTGCGGACTCGTCGGCGAGCGCACCAATAAGCTCATCGGCTACCTCGCCGCCGTGAGCCGCAAGCTCGATCGGCCGCTTGGCCTCGTGATCCAATCCTCTTCCGCCGCCGGCAAGACCTCGCTCCTCGATGCCGTGCTCGCCTTCATCCCGGAGGAAGAGCGCGTGAAATATAGCGCCATGACCGGGCAATCGCTCTTCTACATGGGCGAGACCAATTTGAAGCACAAGGTGCTCGCGATCGTGGAGGAGGAAGGCGCGCGGTGCGCGAGCTATGCGCTGAAGCTCCTGCAATCGGAAGGCGAGCTCACGATCGCTTCGACCGGCAAGGACCCCGACAGCGGCAATCTCATCACGCAGGAGTACCGGGTCGAGGGGCCGGTGACACTGCTGCTCACCACGACGGCGCGCGACCTCGATGAGGAGTTGCTAAACCGCTGTCTCGTGCTCGCGGTCGATGAGAGCCGCGAGCAGACCCAGGCCGTACATCGCTTGCAGCGCGAGCGGCGGACGCTCGCGGGCCTTGATGCCAAATATGAGCGCCAGCACTTGCGAACCCTGCATCAGAACGCGCAACGGCTGCTCAAGCCCCTCGAGGTGCTGAACCCTTACGCGAAGTGGCTCACCTTCCCCGATCAGACCACGCGGCTGCGGCGCGATCACGAGAAGTACCTGACGCTGATCGATGCGATCGCGTTCCTGCATCAGCACCAGCGCGCGGTGCGGACCCTCGAGCGCGGCACGGAGCGGATCGAGTACATCGAGGCGACACTCGATGACATCGCACTCGCCAATCAGCTCGCGCACGAAGTGCTCGGCCGCTCGCTCGATGAGCTGCCGCCGCAGACCCGAAGGCTGCTGAAGCTCCTCGATCGGTACGTCGTCGAGCAATGTGCGGCACAGCGGGTGCGCCGAACGGACTTCCATTTTAGCCGCCGGATGCTGCGCGAGGCGATCGGCTGGGGTGACACACAGCTACGCGTTCACCTCGCGCGCTTGATCGAGCTCGAGTACGTGTTGCCGCGGCGCGAGGGCGCTGGTGGCAAGTTCCTCTACGAGCTCGTGTACGAGTTAGGCGCCGCAGACGGCGAGGTGCGCTTCCCCGGCCTCATCGACGTGGCTGCTCTTGCATCTACGACGGCGGAAGTTGCGGGGTCTGAGGCTCAAGTTGCGGGGCGGTCGCGGGCCGTTCTCGGCCCGGTTGCGAGGGGATCGCGGCCCGCTGAATCGGCCGAAAGTGCCGGGAAAACCAGTCTCTCGTGCGCGACCGAGGCGATCTCGGCTGAAACGCACGCCCTACGCGGAAACGGTCACGTCGCATCGTACCTGCACCCGAGCACGGCAACACCGATCGGCTCGCGCAGGGTGCCATGAGCACACCGCTCCGTGACGAGCTGGCGCGCTTCCTCGCTTGGTCGGCGGCTGTCGGATACTCCCCGGATACGGTGCGCATCCGCGAGACGACGCTCGGCTGGTTCCTCACCTGGTGCGAAGAGCGCGCGGTCGAAGCGCCGCGCGATCTCACCCGCGCCGTCATCGAACGCTACCAACAGCACCTCTACCACTACCGCAAGCGCGACGGCGAACCGCTCACCTATGGCAGCCAAGTCAATCGGTTGAATCCCGTGCGCGCCTTCGGCAAATGGCTGCTGCGCGAGAACCTGGTGCTCGCCGACCCTGCCGCGGCGCTCGTGCTCGCGCGTCCGCCGCGGCGGCTCCCGCAGGTGCCGACGCCGCAGCAGGTCGAGACGATCATGAATGGCGCGGACATCGCCACCGATGCGGGGCTGCGCGATCGAGCGATCATGGAGGTGTTCTACTCCTCGGGACTGCGCCGCGCCGAGCTCCTGAGCCTCAAGCGCCAGGAAGCCGATCTCATCGCGCAAGTGCTCTGGGTGCGCCTCGGCAAAGGCAGGAAGGATCGCGTCGTGCCGATCGGCGAGCGCGCCTGCGCGTGGGTGCGCAAGTACTTGGATCAAGTCCGCCCCCACTATGTGCAGGGACCGGACCCGCAGGTGCTGTTCCTGATGAATGTGGGCCATCCCTTCACGAAATCCGGGCTCACGAGTCGGCTACGCCGCTACGTGCGTCAGGCCGGGATCGCGCGCGGCTCCTGCCACGTGCTGCGCCATGCGATGGCGACCCACATGCTCGAGAACGGCGCCGACATCCGCTACATCCAGGCCATCCTCGGCCACAGTGACCTCGAGACGACCGCGATCTACACGCACGTGTCGATCGTGAAGCTCAAGGAAGTACACGCCGCGACCCACCCGGCACGGATGAGGCGGGCGCCGGCCACGCCGCCTCCGAGCGAGCAGGACTACGCCGCTCTGACGCGAGCGCTGGATGATGATGACGACGACTGAGACGTTCTAACCAACGCTGATCCTGCCCCGCAATCTGCTCAAGAGCAAAGCCCACGTCAGCCGCTTCGCGGCTGCTTCGGGCCTACGGCCGCACAGGCTTTGCAGAACCCGAAAGAAGAGCGAGCGGGCGAGCGGCGCCTGCCCACCGCTGCCGGTGAGCGGGGCGGGCGTCGCTCTGAACCTTGCGGTTCACCCGCCGGCTGTCTTTAGCCGCCCCCACCTTTAGCCGCCGATCCACCGCTCTCGCCGAGCGCGGCTCGACATAAGACCCAGCGCCTTGACCGCCCACCCGCTAACCCTGAAACTCGCCTCTAGGGAAATTTTTGCCTTGCCCGGGAGCGCCGCCTTCTTCCAGCACTCGCAAGTCCGCACCGCCTCTAGGAAAAACGTGCTTGGGTACGATGCCGGCGCGTCGGGATCACTTGTTGGCGAATACGACGGCGCGGGCAATCTCATCCAGGAGACGGTGTGGCTCGGCGACATCCCGGTGGCCACGATCCGGCCTAGCGGCTCCTCGGTCGCGATCTACTACGTGGAGACGGACCAGCTCG
>Ga0335075_10005435_pt1 | contig 19801 bp, 11 predicted proteins | sample Lox_Sample_24_FD_206723 | JGI IMG/M metagenome (GOLD analysis project Ga0335075, IMG submission 206723) | Soil microbial communities from Loxahatchee National Wildlife Refuge, Florida, United States - Lox_Sample_2.4 | ecosystem: Environmental > Terrestrial > Soil > Wetlands | place: USA...
ATGATGAGACCAGCGCAGTACAAACTGTGATGGTTAACCAGGCGTTTGTGAGACGTTTCTTCCCGAACCGGGATCCGATAGGACAGCGGTTCGGCGTGAATCATCCCGAATATTCCGGCGCATTTCCGATCGTGGGGGTCTTTGCGGACTTCAAGCTCACCGATGCGCGCGGCGAGGTCAAGCCGCTATTTTTGCGGCCGCTTGGTCAGATCTATACGGGCTATAAGCAGACGGACGGAGAAGCTGCTGAAGTGAGCTCGCTCTATATGAACCGCATGGTTTTGCAGTTCAATCGCCCGCAGCAGGATGCCGAACAACTGGTTCGCTCCACGCTGGCGGCGGTCGATCCAAACATCCCGGTGGTGCGGGTTATGACGTACCCCGGTATGGTTGCAGGGCGCTTTAGTCAGGACAGGCTGCTTGCCCGGTTCACAGAAGCATTTGGGATTCTTGCATTACTGCTTGCTTCTGTAGGTCTCTACGGAGTGATGTCGTACTATGCGGCGCGCCGCACAAGTGAGATCGGCATTCGCATGGCATTAGGGGCCTCGCGCTTCAAGATCATCTCCCTCATGCTTCACAACGCATCTCTGCAATTCTTTGTGGGCCTGGCGATCGGCATTCCCGCCGCCATGTTTGTTTCTCGAATGATGGCGCACTTGCTCTACGAGATCCGCAGCAACGACCCGCTTGCACTTGCTGGCGCAACTGCACTGCTCGGCCTTTGTGCTGTTGCTGCGGCGCTCATTCCCGCGATTCGTGCTGCCACAGTGGACCCGATGCAGGCGCTGAGGGCGGAGTGATCTGGCTTCGCCATGCACATGGCAATGCATGCCAAAGCGAACGCATGAACGAGTGTTTAGACTGTGCCGTCGATTCGCGGCGCCCCGGCGTTCCTTCGTCAATTGGGACGGACCATGAGTGGGACCGCCATCAAACCTCAAGCCGCTTGCGATTGAGTCGCGGTTCGGGAAAACGAGGAGCCATCTTGCGCAAAGTTGCAAGGAGAATGGCCGCCACTGCAATATCCCGATACCATTTGCGGTCAGAGGGAATGATGTACCAGGGCGCGCTGGCTGCTGGTCTCCTCAAGAGGATCTCCTGGTAAGCATACTGGAATTTGTTCCACAACTTGCGGTCCACAAAGTCTGACTCTTTCACTTTCCACTGTTTATGGGGGTCATTCAGACGCGCCTTGAAGCGGTCAGCTTGCTCTTCAGGGCTTATGTTTAGAAAGAATTTGCGGATCACGACGCCGTTCTCGGCCCAAAGGCGTTCAATGTCGATGATCTGGCGAAGCTTCAGTTTCGCGGCGCGCCGAGAGAGTGCGCCGTGGACCCGGGGCACGAGCAGATCTTCATATTGAGAGCGATTAAATGCGCCCAGTTGGCCGTATGCAGGCATGGCTCGATGGACGCGCCAGAGATAGTCGTGTTCAAGTTCTTCGCCGGCCGGCAGGTCAAATGATGTTACTTTGCAATATTGCGGATGGAGGCCGGTTAAAACATGCCGGACGACACCATCCTTGCCAGAGGCATCCGTACCCTGAAAAATGGCCAGGACCGGACCTGACTTCTGTGCGGGCATCCTGTAGAGGAGCTCGTCGATTTCCTTTTTATACTTTCTCAGCGTTCTCCGCGCTGATTGCTTATCGGCGCACCAATCAGTGCTCTCCGTGGATACAACGCTCAATCGGAGCGGGGCGCCTGGCTTGAGAAGATAGCTCTCCCAGACCTTCGGGTTCATCCTCAAACCTCGCGTTGTATCCGGGCAATGCGTATAGTGGAGCTCTCAGGTGGTCGCATTCAAAGCGCAGCGCGTTCAACGCTTCGTTCGATGAGATTCCGCACTCACTGAAATGAGAGACGAGTGCAGGGTCCAGTGACTGCCATTGCGATTCTCCTTCGTCACTGGCAAGCCAGGGAAATCGCGAAAACCCGGCGCCCCTGCCTCGTACGTCAAACCATTCAAGTCACACCGGGCGGCTCGTCAGGCTCTTGAAAGTAGAAGCCGAATGTCTCGCTCCGGTTGTCCCCCGGATTGGAACTGCGATGCGCGAAGAAGCCGGCTGCGGGTCAAGCGAGACGCGGGTTGCCTTTAAAGCGAGTAAACGGTGGGCTTAAATCATATCGAATCCCCGGCTCCGACTGATCTCGGCGGGAGGAGTAGAAAATGGAATCGCCCTGTTGAATCAAGTAATCCGCGGTTCGTGCGGCGAGGGCATGGATCGTCAAGCCCGGATTGGCGGACCCTTGGGTGGGGAGGATGCTTCCGTCGCATATGAACAAGTTCGGAATGTCGTGACTGCGGCCGAATTTGTCAACGACTGAAGTGGCAGGATCCTTTCCCATTCTTGCTGCGCCCACCAGATGCGCGTAGCGCGACTCCTGAACTACCTGAGTCGCGCCCGCCGCGTACATCACTTCCATCACTTTTCTTTTTCCAAATTCGATCAGCTTCTTGTCGTTGTCATGCAGATTGAACGTGACTTTAGCGACCGGCAGTCCATACTGATCTTTCGCATTGGCCAACTCGACGCGATTGTCTTCCCAGGGAAGAATTTCGCCGAGGACGCCGAGCGTGGCCCAATGGTTATAGTCCATCATGACGCGGCGCATTCCCCAGCCCCACGCGCCCATTGCATTCATCATCTGCCTGGCGAACGCCACCGGCAGCGGACCGACGGTCTGAATAGCAAAGCCGCGGGCGAAATCGCGACTCGTGTCTGTTTCGTAGAACTCCTCTGAAAGCGCATGAGCAGGCGGCGCTTTGTAAAGACGGATCAGCTCATCGAATCGTCCGGCGACGACATTGCCGGCTTGCGCCATCAGATATTTGCCAAGTGTGCCGCTGGAGTTTGCCAGCCCGTGAGGATGAGTCGGACACGCGGAATTAAGGAGCAGGCGGGGCGTCTCAATTGCATAGCCGGACACAATGACCGCGCGGGCCAACTGGCGATGTTCCCTGCCCTCAGCATCGAAATATTCCACTCCGTCGACCCGACCGTCGTTTCGCAAAGTTATCCGCGAGACCATCGAGCGTGCCCGGATTTCCGCGCCATGCGTGATTGCGTCGGGCACGTGCGTGATCAGCGTGCTGGCCTTCGCTCCAACTTTGCAACCCTGCAGGCAGAATCCTCGATAGATACAGTGAGGCCGATCTCCGTGAGATGCCGACAGAATTGCGACCGGACCGCCTGCCACGCTGCGGATTCCCAACTTTGCGCAGCCGCGCACCAGGACGTCGCCGACACCTCCGAGCGGATGCGGCCCGTAAGGATGGCCGTGTGGATCGCCCCAGGGAAACCACGCCGGCCCAGCGACTGGAATTTCTCTTTCGAGGAGTTCGTAATACGGTTTGAGGTCCCAATAAGACATGGGCCAGTCGGTCCCGACGCCGTCTTCCGTGTAGATACGGAAATCCGAAGGATGAAATCGCGGAGTGAAGGCTGCCCAATGAACCGATCCGCCTCCAACGCCTTTACCACAGTTGTTCGAACCCAAGGCCAACGGATCTTTGCCGCCCGTGATGCGTAGGTCGTTCCAGTAAAGTTCGTGCGATCCCTTCTCGTCGCTGACCCAATCTTTCTCGGTGTCCCAGAACGGACCTGCTTCCAGAGCCACTACGCGAAACCCAGCCCGCGCGAGCCGCTGGACCAATACTCCGCCCGCGCAGCCGGCGCCGACGATGCAGTAATCGACGGGCTCGTTATCGGGAAAACGCCGCATTGGAGCCGGCAGGGTTTGCATAGGGCCCAGTCGATGCGTGTTCGGTTGCGCCGGTGGAAAGATCGCCATCACCGGTCACCGCGCGGCTGGAAAGATTTTGCATCATCTGCCGAGCTCACAGTATCCGATTTGGAATCGAGAGGCGCGCGCCACTCATAACGGAGTTCGTCGGTCTCCCAGGGCTCAGGAAGTCCGTTTTCCAAACGCATATATCCTCGCGGGTAAGCGGGTCCACCAAAACCGATCTCATCCCATGCCCACGGATGCGCATAGTATGCTGTGACGCAATCGTCGAGAAGAAGCGCCCAAAAACGGTGAACAGGAATCTGCTTCCACACTTGATGTGCCGGGTCAGGCTTGCCGTCATGCAGTGATTTGAGCAGCGTCTCCTGGTGCTCCAGGGTCAACTGAACGAAAGGCGCACTGAACCGCTTTCGCGCCATCTCATCAATTGCCCTGAGGCCAAGCGTATAGGCTTCGCGGTCAGAGGGCATGTCCTCATAGCGAAAGCCGTTCAATGCGTTTGTGAAGAGCCTTTCATCGATGACCGGAAGAATTGGAATTGTGCGATTCTGGGCGCGATCGTCTTGCGGCAATAACCGGTCGATGATTGCCTCCAGCAATTGTGCTTCGTCGGCTGTGAAGAATCGAACCGGCGGAATCTGCTGCATGCGCGCACTTACCACGCGCTGCGTTGCCGCGTCCCAGCTCTTTTTCTGCCGCATCGTGCTGAAATCCGGATAATATCCCGGCTGATTGAGATCGCGGATCGCATTTCCCGCCGCATCGATTGGGAAAGATCGCTTCTTCATTTGCCGCGCTCCCGGCGAAGAAGGCTCGCAAACATTCCCAGAAAACCGCACGCAGCAAATAACAAAGGCGCAAAGATCGGTGGACCGTAGAGCGTGTTGTAGAGCGGCTTCTTCAAGCCGCCGGGGCGGCGTGCTATGCCGCGAGCGTGATAGTAAAACCCAGCCGCGCCATCCACGATGGCAAAGGCGGAAGCGGCCGGCAGCAATGTATTCGCGATCCGGCGGCTTTTGATGGCCCCTGCCGCGGCCGCCATGAGCAAAGGCGCGAGTATGACCGGCGTCCATTGCGCTTTGGAGCGGAAGTTGGTTTTGTAATGAGAATAAAGAGCTTCGAATCCACTAAAAAACGCCCAGACAATCGTAACCGCGGAGAGATGCTTCTGGAAGCGACCATATCGTATATCGGCTCGCCAGTCGGACCTTCCCGGATGGACGGCACGGACGATTTCGTGGCTACGTTCCCCGATCGTTCTAAGATCTTCCTCCCGTCTAAGATGCGATGCCATCAACCCTAAATACGCGCTGGTGCCGAACAGAAGAGGCGCGAAGATCGGTGGACCCATCACAACATTCGTAACCGGAAGACTCCAGCCGCCCGGCTTGCGTGCAATTCCACGTATATGGAAATAGAAACCAATAACCCCATCGATGAGAGTGGCGACACTCACGACACGAAGAATGACGCGGGCGCCCCAGCGGCTGAAAAAGCCGAGCACTCCGGCACCTGCTAAAGCGCCGCTCAGCGCTACAGGTGTGTACATCACCGGATTGCTGTAGCTACCCTTGTAGTGCTCGTAGCCAACCTCAAGTCCGCTTGCCACGCTGGTGAGAGCAACCAGCAGGCTGAGACTCCTCTGGAAGCAACCGTGCTGAACGTGCTCGAGCGCGTCGGCCGCGACACTGCCAAGCCGCTCTGGCAGCGACCTCTTTGCGATTTTGTCCAAGGCCGTCGCCAGAATAAAGCTCATCCTCAATTTCCATCCTGCCGGGCCATCGCGCGAGGCCAAATTGCATTGGCGCTGAAACAGTTCAGGCAGCTAGACGCTCCGCGTCTTTGCGCTTGAAGATAAGGCCCAATCCCGGCCGAGATCGATCTGGTTGAAGCCGGCCATTTCGGGCTCCGATAAAACCGTCAAAGAGGTTCTGCTCGATGCGAACGTGATCGTGAAAATATTCGACGTGCCTGAAACCGGGAGTCGCACAGGCAACATGCATATGCAGCGTGGGTGCGCAGTGGGCGGAGAGCGGAAGATTGAAGGCGGCTGCGACGGCGGCGGCACTCAGGAAACCGGTGAATCCCATGCAGCGAGTTGCATCCAACTGCAGAACATCGACGGAGCTTTGTTCTATCATGCGTCGAAAGTACTGCGAATCGTAGCCATACTCGCCCGCAGCGACTTCCATCGTGTAAGGAACTGCGCTACGAATCTCTCGCAACCCGCGCAGATTGTCGGAGCTGACCGGCTCTTCGAACCAACTGACGCCGCATTCAGCAAAGCGATGGGATAGTGCGATTGCCTGTTTCAGGCTATAAGCGCCGTTGGCATCGACAAATAACGCGACGTCGGCTCCAATCGCCTTCCGCGCGACGCGTACTCGATCAGGATCGGAGATTGGATCCGAACCGACCTTCATCTTGACCATGGTCAGCCCGTTTTTCGCCCATCCGACCAACTGTTTTGTGAGCTGTGCATTCGAGTAAGAGGTAAAGCCGCCGCTCCCGTACGCTGCAACGCTTGCTTGCGCACTGCCAATCAGATCCATGACGGAGCAGTCGAGAAGTTTCGCCTTAAGATCCCAAAGTGCGATGTCCAGGGAAGAGATAGCCATGGCTGTAACACCCTGGTTGCCGTCGTTTCGCACCTGCTTGCGCATACTGTGGTGCAGTTGTGGAATATCGAAGGCCCGCCTTCCCACGAGGCATTGCTCCGCGAGATGCCTGGCCACTATCGCGATTGCCTCGCTGCCATAGGTGTAGCCCAACCCCGTTGTGCCTTGGCTCGAGATCTCGGCAAGGATCAAAGTGGTTGAATTCCAATTGAGCGTGCCATCGGCTTCTGCGGCGTCTGTCGGAATCGTAAAGACCGAAAGATCTGCCGCCTGGATTGTCGGCTCTGAGATGCCCATAAGGTTCCTCGGCGAATTTGAACCGATCGATTAAATCAGCTCACGCACCTGGTCATGTGCGTTGGTCAACGCGATCTTCATGCGGTTTGGCTCGCCGCGAACCAAGGCTTCGGCGAATTTGAGAGCCTGCGACGGCTTGACCTTGGCAGGCATCGGCGGAGTGAACTGATCGACCACAGCCTCAATCAAAGCCGGCCCTTCACGGCTAAGAATGCTGTCCAACTGAGAGCCGCACGATTTGGGATCGTCGATTTGAATCGCCTCGATCCCTGCTCCCCGGGCGATGGTTACGAAGTCAGCCGGATAGAGGTCGCACGCGTACTCAGGATTGCCAAGGAAAACCATCTGTTCCCATTTGATCTGGCCGAGCGTGTTGTTCTTGATGACGATGATCTTGATATTCAGATTGTAGGCCGCCACTGTAATTAATTCGCCCAGAAGCATGCTCAGGCCGCCATCGCCGATGATGCAGAAGACGGGACGATCGGGATAAGCAACGGCCGCGGCAATGGCGTAGGGCAGACCACATGCCATGGTGGCAAGATTTCCGGAGCAGCTATGCTTCTGGCCGCGCAGGGCCGGCACGTAACGAGCCCACCAGGTGGTGATGGTTCCGGAGTCGGAAGTGACGATGGAATTGGCGGGAATGCGCTTGCCCAGCTCCCAGCCGACGACCTGCGGTTTCATCGGCTTGTCTTGAACGGTGCCACGTTCCTCCATCAACTTGTGCCACTGCGCCTTAGCCTTCTGCGCTTTTTCGAGAAAACCTTTGTTGTGTTTTTCAACCATCGGAATCAGCGCGCGGAGGCACGTCTTTGAATCGCCGACGAGACCGACATCGGAAGGATACCGGAGGCTGATCCGTTGGGAATCGATGTCGATCTGCACACACTTCACTGAGCCGGGCGCCGGCAGAAATTCGACATAGGGAAACGAGGTTCCAATCATGAACAACGTGTCGCAGCCCTCAATCGCGTCTTGGGACGGCTCAGTGCCGAGCAATCCGATGCCTCCCGTAGTGTAGGGGCTGTCATCGGGAACGGCGGCTTTACCCAGCAGGGCTTTGACGATGGGCGCGCCGAGCGACTCGGCGATGGTTTCGAGCTCCTGCGTCGCATGCAGGGCGCCTTGACCGGCAAGGATAACGATCTTTTTTCCGCGGTTGAGAATGTCAGCCGCGTGTTCCAGTTCAACCTGGGCGGGCAACTGTTCGAAGTAAGCGGAAACGGCTGAAGTATGATGCACCGGATTTCTGGGCGACCGGCCCCGTTTGACTTCCTGCACCTGCACGTCTACGGGAATGGTGATGTGCGCCACGCCTCTGGACGTCAAGGCTGACCGTATGGCGAGATCAACAAGACTTTCCATGTGGGCACCGTTCATGACTCGCTCATTAAATCTCGCGACGTCGATGAAAAGTTTATCCAGGGCAACATCCTGTTGAGTGAATGTGCCAATCAGATCGCTGTGCTGCAGACCGGTGATCGCCAGAACAGACGCCTGGTCCATTTTGGCGTCGTAAAGACCGTTGAGCAGATGAATGCCGCCGGGCCCCGACGTGGCGATGCACACTCCAAGCCTGCCGGTGAATTTAGCATAGGCGCAGGCCATGAAAGCAGCGGCTTCTTCGTGCCGCACGTGCACAAACCGCACTCGGTCTTTTTGTTTGCGAAGAGCCTCGAAAACGCCGTTGATTCCATCTCCAGGGAGACCAAAGATTGTGTCGACTCCCCAAGCGATAAGCCGCTCTACCAGTACGTCGGATGCATTGCTCATTTTGTCTCCCGAGGCGCAGTGTTGCTACAGCGCTGGACACTAGCTTGGACGCCGATTCGTTTGGCCGGGTTTGTTATCTACGATCGGTATTAGTCGATCGCACCTGGGTTGTCGCGGGCAGTGCACGGGCATCCGATTCCTGGCATCCAGTTCGGTTATCTCAGAATCTCACTCAGACATGTCAGTCGATTTGCACTGGTCTGAAATCGCGCTTCGCTTGGTTCTTACCATCGCAGCGGGCGGACTACTCGGCATGGAACGCAGCAAGACTGGGCATCCGGCAGGACTGCGCACCACGCTACTGGTCACCCTGGCAGCGTCCATAGCGATGATCCAGATGAATCTGCTGCTGCCAACAAACGGCAAGCCGCCGGACTCCTATGCTGTGATGGACCTGATGCGGCTGCCCCTCGGCATATTGACGGGGGTTGGATTCATCGGCGCCGGTGCAATTATCCATAAGAACGAACTTGTTCTTGGAATCACAACTGCAGCGACCATGTGGTTCGCGACGGTGGTCGGACTCTGCATGGGCGGAGGCCAGCTGATACTGGGCTCCACGTCGACGATCATCGGCTTTCTGATTCTCTGGGGGGTTCGCTTCATCGAGGGGCGCGCCGAACGGTATCAACTTGCGGAATTGAAGATCGTGATGGAAGGCGATGGGTTATCGCCAAACGAGGTGCGCGATCGCTTGCAATCTGCCGAGTTTCGAATCAAGACTCTATCGCTGGCGAACTGTGTCAAGGCACAGTTGACAACTTTCAATTTCCAGGTCCGCTGGCTGGCTGCTCATGGAACCGCCGAAATTCCTCAGACAGTAAGCGAACTGAGGCATCTTCCCGGCATGGTTGAGGTGGAATGGAGCGTCTACAGCTCCGGTCCTCAATGAGCAACGCGAACGACTCCAACTGCGACCGTCGATCACGCATTAGTTCAGAACGAGAGCAGCAGACCCGTGGCGGCAGCACCCATGATCAACGCACATGCCCAGCCCAGCACTTTCAAGGGGATCGAGTCGACCTTGTTTCCCATTATCTTCCGGTCGCTCGTCAACAACACGACCATAACGACCAGAGGCGGGGCAAGCAAACCATTCAGGATTGCGGACCAAAACAACATCTTGACAGCGTTCAGGCCGAAAAAATTGAAGCAGACGCCTATCAAAATGCAAAGCGCGATCACGGCATAGAACCTGGGCGCGGCTCCGGGAGTGGCGTTAAGCGATGCCGATCGCCACTTTCTTGCGTCGGCGATTGCATAAGCACAAGAGCCGGCCAGAACCGGGATAGCGAGCATGCCGGTGCCCACGAGCCCAAACGCGTACAGTAAATAGGCCGAATTCCCCGCAAAGGGCCGCAGCGCTTCCGCCGCCTGGCGAGCGGTTTCGATATGAGTTACGCCATGTTTGTTGAGTGTGGCCGCGGTGGTGAGTATCAGGAAGAACATGACCAGATTTGAGAGGAACATTCCAGTCACTACATCCGTTCTAACGGTTCGGAGTTCGAGGCCGGTTGCGCCACGCCTTTGAGCGACGGTTTGTTTTCCGTGATCGCGATCTTCTTCCACCTCTTGTGCGGCTTGCCAAATGAAGAGATAGGGCGAGATAGTAGTTCCGAGAATTCCGACGAGGACGGCGAGAAAATGCCGCGACCATTCGATCTGCGGAACAAATGTTGATCGAAGCACGGCCATCCAGTCCGGGTGCGCCAGGAAGGCAGTAATGAAATAGGCAAACAGAGCGAGGGTCAACCACTTGAAGACTTTCACCATAGCTCGATAGGAGGTCCAGAGCAGCAGAACGACAATGATAATTGCGAACATGGACGTCCAGAATGTTACCGCGCCACCCGCTATCATTTGTGTGCTTTCCGCCATCCCGGCCAGGTCAGCGCCGATATTGAAAACATTCGCTGCGATGACCAGGAAGCAGGTTGTCCACGAGATCCATGGGGCATATCGAGTACGAATCACGCTTCCAAGGCCGCGGCCGGTGACCAGGCCAAGGCGGGCACACATCAATTGAACTGCGACCATGAGAGGGAAGGACAGGAGAGCTGTCCAGAGAGTCGTTAGCCCGTACGCGGCGCCCGCAATGGAGTAAGTCGAAATGCCGGATGGATCGTCATCTGCCGCTCCCGTGATGAGTCCGGGTCCCAGCGCTTTTAAGAAGCGCGAAAGGTTGCTCGCGATCTCACTGGCGGGCTCATTCCTCATGGCATTGTGCGGCGATGCGCTCACAGTTCATCCTCGTCTTTCATCCTGCGTCGCGATGAAGACCACTAGGCCGCAGGGACCTTGCGAATCCGCTGCTTACCTGCAGGCGAGAGAATTGGCCGACGGTTCCCGATGAAGCACAATGGCGGTATCCGGGGGCATCGGAATCGCTCCATTGTCATTTGCGATATGGCGGCGTGAGCTCAGAATGAGTTCTGTGCCGCCGGGCACTCGATGGATGTGCATTGAAGGGCCGAGATTGCAGACCAATTGAATGCAGCCGCGTTCCATCACGATCGATTTGCCTTCCTGATCCCAGCAGACTTGTGCGCGGCCAGGTTTGCTTTCGTTCAGGTCAGGCGTGCTTTTGCGCAGATGAATCAGATCTCGATACCACTCCAGCATCTCAGCATGCCGCTCTTTGTCGACTTCATCCCAACACAATTTGGAGCGTTCGAAGGTCTCACGGCTTTCGGGATCTGGAATAGAGGCCGGATCCCATCCGAAGGCCGCAAACTCTTTTTTGCGCCCGTCGCTGACTAAGCGCGCAAGCTCGGGATCATCGTGATCCGCGAAGTATTGGAAAGGCGAGGATGCAGCCCACTCTTCGCCCTGAAAGAGCATGGGAACAAATGGCGCAAGCAGCACAAATGCAGCGGCAATCTTGGCCCGGTCAAAGCCTGCGCTCTCGGTGATCCGGTCACCAATCGCGCGGTTGCCTATCTGATCGTGATTTTGAATGTAACCAAGAAACCGGTGTTGCGAGAGATACGCGGCAGACTTGCCGTGCACTCGCTTGCGGTAACGGCTGTAAATGCCGTCATAGACGAAGGTGTCTCGAAGCGACTTGGCTAGCTGCTCGATGCTGCCGAAGTCTGAGTAGTATCCCTTTTGCTGTTCGCGCGCCAGTACAGCGAAGAGCGCATGATGAAAGTCGTCGCTCCACTGTGCGTCCATGCCGAAGCCACCGGCTTCTCGTGGCGTTACAACGCGCGGATCGTTCAGGTCACTTTCTGCAATGAGAACCAACTGCCTGCCGATTGCGGCTTCCAATGACTTGGTTTCTGAAGCGAGCTGTTCAAGAAAGTGAATTGCCGATCGATCGACCAGGGCGTGCACAGCATCGAGCCGCAATCCATCGATGTGGAAGTCGCGCATCCACATGGAGGCGTTATCGCAGAAGAAGCGACGCACGTCACATGCATGAGGTCCCTCCAGATTGACTGCGCCGCCCCATGGCGTATGGTGCTCATTTGTCTCGTAGGGGCCGAACTTGCCGGTGTAATTGCCTACCGGGCCGAAATGGTTGTAGACCACGTCGAGCAAGACGGCCAGGCCCGCGCGATGCGCCGCATTCACGAACCGCTTCAACGCGTCAGGGCCGCCGTAGGGCTCGTGCACGGCAAACAGCGCGACGCCATCGTAACCCCATCCATGATTTCCGGCAAAGGAGGCGACGGGCATGAGCTCGACATGAGTAATACCGAGCTGCTTGAGATAGGGGAGCTTTCCAATCGCTGCATCCAGCGTGCCTTCGGGTGTAAACGTGCCAATGTGAAGCTCGTAGACGATCGCGCTGGCCAATGGAGGCGCCTGAAACGCCGTATCCGTCCAAGGAAACGCGTACTGATCGTAGACGCGCGAGAGAGCGTGTACACCGTTCGGCTGCCATTGAGAACGCGGATCAGGATATGTCATTGGATCGTCGTCAATCAAGAAGCCATATTCGCTGTGCGCGCCGGCAGGCTCTACCTCCGCCTGCCACCAACCGCGATCGTCTGGCCCGTGCATTGGAAACCGCGCGCCGTCGACTTCGATTGCCATCTTGTGAGCGAATGGAGACCAGACCTTGAATGTATGCATAGTTATTCCGCATCTGTGACGAGCAGTGCCACAGGAAACCGTCTCAGTACTTTGTCGAGTCCGATATTGCCGCCCTGGATCACATCGCCAGTGAGAAGATTGTGCCAGGCTCCGGCGGGAATCTTGAGCGCAGTGTCTGTCCAGCTCTTTTCAAGCTTTAGCGGCCAACGCGGCGCGATAGTGAGAACGCTGCCGGCGCGAAGAAATGCGATCACATGCTCGGCTTTGTTCCCTGTGGCGAACAGCGGCGTATAAGCAGCGTCAGCCTGGAAAAACTCGGGATGCTCGCGGCGCAGGTTCAGTGCCTTATACAATATCCAGAGCTTCGGCATGCCGGTGTCAGCGCGTTGCATAATCTCTTCTGCAGTCAGGCCATGTTTTAACTCGTTCAGCATTGACTGGCGCAGCCGGTAGTCGACAGGAGTGCGATTATCCGGGTCGACAAGACGAAAATCCCATAGTTCGCCGCCCTGGAAAGTGTCTGGCACGCCGGGCGCAGTGCAATGCAGAAGTGATTGCGCAAGGCTGTTGGATCGTCCTGCCGTATCGAGCTCGTTGACGAACTCTTCAAGGCCGGCAATGAAGTTGCGGCATCCCAGAAGCTGGTGAATAAAGGATCGAAGGCCTTCTTCGAACTCCCTGTTGGGCTGTATCCAATTTGTGCACTGCTTGGCCTCACGTGCGGCTTTTTCCATATAGGCAGTGAGACGTTCCTCGGAGATGGGCCATGCGCCGACGAGTGTCTGATAAAGGAAATATTCCGTGTTGCGATCCGGGCTCCCATTTGCATTAAGTCCGTGGTGCCTGTCTGCCCAGGATGACAAGACGGAGCGCCACCTGGCTGGAATTTCTGTGAGTGCTGCGAGGCGAGCACGCACATCATCGCAACGCTTGGTGTCGTGCGTCGAAAGCCCAGTCAGTGTCAGGGGCCACACGGTTTGCATGCGTGCGCAGTAGTCGTGAAACTCCTGAAGCGTGATGCCATTTCGCCCAGGCAAGCCGCCTACTTCATTCAAGCCAATCATGCGATTGAAGCAGTAAAAGGCAGTGTCTTCCACGCCTTTGGCCATGACTGGAGAAGTGAACTGCTGAAAGCGCATCGTGAACTCGCTCTCGAGTGCACCGCGCTCGTTGGCCATCAGGACTTCAGCGATAAAGTCGAAGAGGCCCGGATCGATGTCGCCGCGCTGGGTCTTGGCTTGTGCAACGGCTGCGAGAATCTGCTCGCGATCTTCGTCTGTGATCTCATTTCGTTCGGCTACGACGTAAGTCCGGTAGACGGAGAAAGAGGCTGCGACCTCGCGTATGGCGCGCCTGATTTCGGCCCGCGTGTAATCACGGCGATCGCGGTGCGCTTCGCAAATCTCCACGAAGAGATTTGCCAGGCGGTTGATGTCGCTGCCGAGAGCTTCCTGCTCAACGTCGACTTTCTTACTGTGTGCGATATCGCCAAACGCTGTATCTTGACCGATGAATCCGGCGTAGATTGCGTCGAACTCCTGAAGGCCGGGTCCATAGACGAGGAGGTTGTTGCAGACATTCATGAAGTCGTATCCACTGGTGCCGTCGATCGGCCAATCTTCGCGGAGAAACTCGCCAGGCTCGAGTATCTTTTCACCAATAATCCATGCATGAGGAAAACGAGCGCGCAACCGCATGAGGTACTGCCTGGGGTCGCGCAAACCGTCGATGTGATCGATGCGCACTCCATCCAGCACTCCCGTGTCAAGCCATTCAAAGATGCGATGGTGCGTGGCCTCGAAGACGTGCGGGCGCTCCATGCGCAGGCCGATCAGCGTATTGATGTCGAAAAAGCGGCGGTAGCCGAGCTCCTGGTCGGCTGTGCGCCAGTAGGCGAGCCGATAGTTCTGCTGATTGAGAATTTCATCCAGGGCATCGATGTCGTCGTTGAGAAGGTCCATCGCAGCCTGGATGGCCGGCTTCAATCGCGGCTTTTCGTCGTAAAGGCGCCTGAGCAGAGAGTAAATAACGTCTTTATCCCGGTGACGTTCCTGTACCAGCAGATGATCGGTGGTGTCGGGCGGGGGCAGCCGCAGAAGGCTATCGGCGAGAAAGTTGACTGTGTCGTCCTGTATCTGATCTGCGGCGCGCTTGAGAAGCACGGCAAGCGAATGCGGCGCGAGCGGAAATGCCTGATCGAAATAGCGCACCTCGAAACGGTCGCCATTCTGTGTCATCTGAATTTGCTTTTCAGCAAGAACGCGGCCATACTGATCGCCCAGCACGGGGATGAGCACCTTGTTATACAGCTTGACCTCTGGGGATTTCCAATCGATATCGAACCAGGTAGCATATTGGCTTGACGGGCCATTCTCCAGCACATCCCACCAGTAACGATTCCGCGAACCAGTGGCCATGTGGTTAGGCACAATGTCTAGTACCTGCCCCAACCCGAGTTCCTTGAGCCGACTGCAGAAGCGCAGGTGCGCATCCTCGCCGCCCAGTTCTTCATTCACCCTTTCATAGTCGACGACATCGTATCCGTGCATGCTGCCCGGTACAGCCTGCATATAAGGCGAACAGTAGACGTGTGAGATGCCGAGATCTTTGAGATAGGGAGCTAGCGCCGCCGCATCATCAAAGGTAAATTTCGAATTCAACTGCAGTCGATAGGTTGAGATGGGAATGGCTGGCATGAATTCACACGGGCCGGCATCGTGAGTTCGCTACTCTGAGGCCTTGGATGCAGAAACCGTGGCGAAGGCTGGTCAGCCGATGAACACGAAAAGAACGCCAGCCGCAGGCGCAGCTCCTTGTGCGGGAAGGAAGAACGGATGGCACTCATGCGTTCGAGCGGATTGCGGGATAGCAGGTGAACTCTTCGCCGGTAACCTGCCAGTAAGGGATGAACTTCTGGCCTGCATTACCGCGAACGGCGAAGTGCAATGGCGCCCCTTCAATCTTCTCCATGCGACTGGCCAGGTGCTCCGCGTCCAGTCCGTTGTCGATAGAAAGCTCCACTTGCGAAGAGCCTACCGCCGCAAGAAGGATAGGACCGTACTCGACCGAGTAGCGCTTTTTCCCAGGTAGCTGATCTGCGCCAGCATAGGGTTTAATGCGGATTTCAGCCGGCAGATTGAATTCGATGGTGTCGCCGCTCGACCACGTGCGTTTCAGCGACAGATACGTTCCGGGTTCGCCCGCGCCTGCCGGCTTGCCGTTGACCGAGACATTCATGGAGTGCGCGGCCCATGAAGGAATTCGGATTCTATAATTTGCATCGGTCGGCTTGCCGGCAGTCACTGTGCAGCGCACGGCGGTCTCGTACGGAAAGCGCGTTTCGACAGCTAACTCCATTGGCAGCCCATCGTGCTGCCAGCGAATCGTTGCCGGTTCATACAGGTGCATGTAGAGGCCGTCGGGCGCAATGGAGAAGATGTGCTCGGGTAGACTGCCGAGGAGCCTGGTTCCCTGTCCCTCGCAACAGGTGTTCTCGTGCGTGGACTTTTCCTTCTTGCCTTCAAGAATGGTGTGATAGCGCAGCCCGTTGCCGGCATCCTGATTGGCAATGCCGATGTTGTAAATGGACTTCTCAATCTCCGTGGCAAAGCGCTCGTCGTCTGGATGAAGAAGCTGAAAGCGCTGACTGAGGAAGACCCAGAAGCTGCTTCCGCAAAGTTCTCCCAGTTTTTGTTCGAGATAGTTGCTGTCGGGAGGGTCCTTTTGAAACTCGATGATTGAGATGCTTCCACCGGCTTGCTGCCAATGGGCGCGATAAAGCTCCCAGGCCCCCAGCACCGCATCGTGGTAAAGCGGATCTCCGGTGATTCGATACATATCGAGATACGCTTCGAGATTTGTGAGCAGATAGCAGTGCGGGCGATCGTAGGGATACTGCCAGATCTGTTCTTTTTCGCGCCGCGCAAGCCCTCCCAGCCATGCGTCTTCCTGGTAGTAGCGCTGGATCACGTGCGCATCCGCGGGCCTTCCCAGCGCGCTTACTCCCATGCGGGTGTTGGCGACCATGCCCTGGCCGCCCTGAATAGCGCCGCGCAACATCTCCGGCAGAAACGATTGCTGATTGAACCAGTCATAGTAGCCGCGCAGCAGGGGCAGAGCCTTCTCATTGCCTGCATAGGCCGCTTCGAGCAGGCCATGCGTAAGCCACGCCCGTGTATAGGCAGCCCGCTCCGAGTAGAAGATAGTATCTTCCGGGTAGGCCATGATGTAGCCGTTCGACTGCCGGCACTCTGCGATGCCATCGACCACGACGTCGACGCGGCGGCGTAATTCGGGATGATCGATCCAGCGGATCGTGTTTGCGGCTCCCATCAGAAAGCGGCCGGCATTGGAGCCAGCGAGATCTTCTTCCCAGAAAATCTGCGAGCCCGTCGGCTTGAAGTCTTTGATCTTGCCGGTGCGCTCATAGAACTGGCGCAGGAGGTCATCGGTCGAGTAGGAATTCAGCAGGTACTCGATGTTGTTGCGCATGGCAGTCTCGAAGACGCCGCCATGGAGAGTGACTCCGGTCGTGGGCGCTTCTGCCTTGTAGCGCGCGGGCTTCCATGCTGCGGGATCGCTGACTGCATGAGGATTGTCATAGCGGATGCCTTCGCCATCCTGGCGCGGCGGCCGGGTTATCTGGCTGGTGAGCTCCGGATTGCCTTGGTCCGGGTCGGCCTGCACTTTGCAGTTCACCGCAATATCTTTGCCGCCGGAGAGCACGGCCATCTTGGCCAGGGTCAAAGTGAAATGCGGACTGTCGCTGAGTGCGCCACCCAGAGGAACCCCCTCGGGCGGGTGGGTTTTTATGGCGCGCAATCGAGTGGCTGTGAGCCGCACAAAGCGGCCCTTCACTTCCGGTTGCGCATATTGGGTGATGTTGTCCAGTGGATCGGGAAAATCCGAGTGCGAGAGATCGGCGATCATCGTTGGGGAGCTGAAATTCGCGTCGTCCGACGCTTCAATTTTGAACCGAAGCGGAAAACCTTCTCCGGCGTAGTACTGATCGCGTCCCGGATACATGCGCTCAGAGGCAGGGAACAGTTGAATCGATTCAATGGCAAAGGTCTTGCCGAGGTCGACCTGGATCCAGGTGGCGATGTCGGGAGTCGCGACCGGTTTGGAGCGATAGGCCCGATACGCGGTGGCCGGCGTCGCCGCCATTCTCATTCCGGTTAAATAAGGTGCGAGGCCGAGCGTTCCATCCGCAGCCCAGAGCGTAGACGAAGCCGTTGATGGGGCCAGGACAAGCCCGGCACCCACGTAAGCCGTATCGAGAAGAAAACTGCGTCGTGTTCGGTTCATGATCCCTGGCTCGATCGTCCCGAGCGGTTATGGCTTTGCCTCGGGTAACGGCTCAACTTTATCAGGCTGGACGGAAGTAACAATGCCCGGGCTCGCGTGTTGGGCGAACTGGCCGAGAGACTCGAGCAGCGCACGGGCCTCGATGAGTTCCGCTGTATCGCGTCCTTCCCGGAACCATTCCGCGAGCGGCTGCAGCAAAGCCGCGGCCGTTGCGAACTGACCCTGATCGCGGCGCAGCCTGGCGAGCGGAATGGCGGCGCGCAGTTCAAGCATTTTGCCCCGTTGAGCCTGCGCGAGCTCGATGGCGCGGCGAAGGCTTGCTTCGCCGGCGGCGCCCGCTCCCTGCGCGATGAGGATTTCGCCGCGGAGCCGGTGCAGCTCCGGCTCGAACGCTCGCTCTTGATGCGTTTCGATGTAGCGCAGCCCCCGTGATATCGCCGCAAGCGCTTCACCGGGACGGCCCGCGCGCAGCTGCGCTTCGGCCATCATGAGGCAGAACTGGGTGGTCATCAGGTCAGAGCCGGTGAGCCGATAACCTTCGAGTCCGGTTTTCATCTCGGCGATACCGGTCTCGGCATCGCCAGATATGGCCTGCGCCCAGCCGCGGTAGATGCGCGCCTGCGATGCCCAGAGCAGGAAGCCACCATCGTTGGACAGCTTGTAGAGGTCTTCAGAAAGGCGAGCGACCGTGGCAACATCGCGGCGCGCGTAGTGGATCATGAGCACGCAGCCCTGCGCGTAGGCCGTGCAGGCGGGGATGCCCAGCGCTTCGATCACAGCCCAGGCCTTGATGCGCGTCTGCTCCGCCTGTTCGGGATAGCCCATGAACCAAAGGCTCATCATGAGCATGTTGCCGCACGCGAAGGAGAATGGGAGCTGAAAGACCGCAACCAGTTCACGTTCCCGCTCGGGATTGTAGAAGGCAAGAGCCTTCTCACCGTGATCGCGTGCTTCGGCAAGATTGCCGAGAAAGTAGTGCGAGTATCCAACCGCCTCGCGGGCCACGATAAGAAGGCCCGGATCGCCTGTGGACTGCGCGATCTGCATCACGGGCTGCGCGGCCTCAAGAGCCGGCCCCATGGTGCCGCGCAGGAAGTACACGGTCCACAGTCCCCACAGTGCTCCCAGAAGGCCCATGTGGTTGCCCAGTTTTTCGCACAGGTCGCGTGCACGGATGCAGGCGGCCTCGGCTTCGCGCGAGCCCCAGCCGATGGTGGACATGAGCGCGGTGGAGAGCGCGAGCTGTGCTTCCATTTCGGATTTAAGACGGCCGGGGTCGTCGGCGGGAAGGATTTCGAGCAGCGAGATGGCCTTTTGCAGATAGGCCGCACACTCGCGCAGGGCTGAGTGCTGTTGCGCGCGCTGGCCGGCTTTCATCCATCCGGCGATGGCTTCAGGAGTGCGCTGCGCCCCTTCGAAGTGGCGCGCCAGCAGCTCAGGCTTGGTCTCCGCCATATCCGGGAAGCGGTTGATCAGGGCCTCGGCGATCTTGCCGTGAAACTCCTGACGCGTGGTGCGCAACAGCGATCCGTAGGCCGCGTCCTGGATGAGCGCGTGGCGGAAGGTGTAGGTGGATCCGGGAGGCGCGCCGTTTTCGAGCACAATCTCGAGCTCGACGAGACGAATGAGCGCGGCGGCCAGCGAATCGGCGGATTTGCCCAGCACGGTCTGCAGCAGCTCGAAGCTGGATTCGCGGCCGATGGTGGCGGCGAGCTGGGCCACGACGCGGTCGGCTCCAAGCCGGTCGATGCGGCCCATGAGCGAGTCCTGCACGGTGGCGGGAATCAGGCCCGGAGGCAGCGGTCCGGTGAGCTCGAAGCGGTCGTCGAGCTCGCGCAGAATGCCGGCGTCAACGACGGTGCGCGTGACCGCTTCCACAAAGAGAGGAATGCCGCCGGTGCGGGTAACCAGCTCTTCGAGCAGGGCGGGAGGCAGCGGCTTGGGGCCCACGACGCGGGCCACGAGGGCGCGCGTGTCTTCTGGCGCGAGCGCTTCGACGAGGATTTTGCG